>Ga0310037_10000060_pt1 | contig 98738 bp, 73 predicted proteins | sample Sb_taG_11_FD_200239 | JGI IMG/M metagenome (GOLD analysis project Ga0310037, IMG submission 200239) | Peat soil microbial communities from Weissenstadt, Germany - Sb_50d_3_AS metaG (v2) (version 2) | ecosystem: Environmental > Terrestrial > Soil > Wetlands > Peat | place: Germany: Weissenstadt... | reverse complement strand
TGCTGCGCCGTTGCGGTGCTAACCTTCTTCATTGCCGGTCTCCTTTATCTCTTGCGCTTCAAGCGCGTCGATAACTTGGGAGCGTACACCGCATCCCGTCTGGAGACCGGCCTTCTCATCCCATCTGTTTGCGACAGTTGACTTCTGGTTAGCCCGTCATCCGGGCGCAACGGCTGAGAGACGCGCCTACCGGAAATTCTCGACCAGCATGAGGACGCTGCCCGATTCGTCAGACTGCGGGTAAAGAATCGTCCGGCCATCGGGGGAAACCGCGATATGATTATCCACCGGACGCTGAATTGTGAGGATTTTCCTGGTTTGGCCGGTGGCAAGGTCGTAGAAACTGATATCACTGTGGCCCATTCTGTCGGGAGTTCTGAAGAAGTAAATTCCCTCCTTCACAACCGCCCATTGGCCTTCACTATGCACGGAGTCGAGAACCTTGGTTTCGTGGGTGCCATCGGCCTGGGCTCTCCACACACTCACGGCCTCCGGCCATCCCTTCATGTAATAGAGGAATTTGCCGTCGAGTAACTCTTGCGGGCTGTCGCCGGAGTTCCGCGTGATCTGAACCGCCTCCCCACCGCTGGCTGGCATCCTCCAGATTTCCTCTCGGCCGCTGCGGGTTGAGCTGAAGTAAATCCACTTTCCATCGTGCGACCAATAAGGCCATTTGTCTTCCGCGGGATTTGTCGTCATGCGCCGGGGAGCACCCCCGTTCACACTGACGACATAGATGTCCTCTTTCATTCCTCTCTGTGCAACCGTAAGAGCGATGTTCTGGCTGTCCGGAGACCAAGTCGGGCCGTAGATCGCCGCCCCGCCAAACGATGTTAGCTGCAGGGTCTTCGATCCGTCGCTATCGCAGATCCAGATTTCATCCGTTCCTGATCGTTCCGACACAAAGGCGATCCGCCGACCGTCTGGCGAAAAGGCGGGATAGTACTCGTACTGCGTGGAGGAAATGAAACGGATGGGCTCTCTTGGTTCTTTGCCGGGATCCTTCAAGTCGACGCGCCAGATATGAAGATTAAACTTAAAGACTGCAAACGCCAGACGGTTTCCGAGCCGCGAAATCGTCGGCTCCGCGCCAGCGCTTCCAAGCTCGAGCCTCCTAGGAACAGCGCCCTTGGATACCGCAGTCCGCCAGAGCCCATAGTTGATTCCAGTTCTGGAACCAAATACAAACTCACGGCCATTGGGCAACCAAGCCACGCCGATGTTTGTCATCCCGGGGGACGGAATCTGTTCCTCTTTGCCCAGCGGTTTGTAGCCTTCTCCAAGGTGCAGTAACCACATAGTGGCATTGAAGTTGTCCGGGGAAACTCGCGAGAACACCAAGGTCTTGCCGTCCGGTGAGACGGCTGGCGCTACATCGCCGACTTCGCTGTTGGGCGGGCTGGTTAGCTCGGTCTGCTCTCCCGTCTCCGTGGAGAACAAATGCAAAGCCCAAACGCGCTCACCGCTTCTGGGCGTTGGGCAGACAATCCACTTCGAATCCGGGGTCCAGGACAAGTACGGGCCCCAGGGCAAAGCCTGCTGCATTGATCCCTTGATCTCGCTTAAAATTCGCTCCGGTCCTCCTCGCTGGGGTACGATCACGAGATCGGTCTTGTCGTGTGACAGCTCCCGCAAGAAAGCAATGAAGCCTCCATCCGGCGACCAGGCAGGGCTGTAGTTAATCGCTGCATCGCTGGTCAAGCGAAAAGGCGGCTCCACGCCGATCTGTTTGACGTAGATATCGGACTTACCCTGTTTCTCCCCATCCCAGGAAAACGCTACTTGCGTACCGTCCGGCGAAAGGGTCGGCCATGACTCCCTGCCGGCGTAGCTGGTGAGTGGAACTGCCACCAACGGTGCCTCCGGCATTTCCTTCTTCGATCGAACCAGCCACACTCCGACCGTTGCAAGAACCAGTGTTGCTGCTACACTGAGGGCCCAGGTGATGCGACGACGAGGCTTTGTCGTTGCCGCAGCAGCGGCTCCCAGCACTCCGGAATCGGACTCCTCGTTCAGTTCCTCGAGCACGATCTTGACGTCGTCCATGTGCTGGAAGCGCTGATTGACCTCCTTGCGCAGACAACGGGAGATCAGCTTCTCCACTTCTCTGGGAAGGCCATCGACCAGTTGACTTGCCGGCTGCGGATTGTCTTTCAGAATGGCCGCCAGGGTCGAGGCTTTGGTGTTAGCGTGGAATGCTTGTTTTCCAGTGACCATCTCGTACAACACCGATCCAAAGCTGAAGATGTCCGAGCGGGCGTCGACTTTCTTGCCCTCCGCCTGCTCGGGAGACATGTAGGCAACGGTACCGACGATCTTGCCCTCTTCGGTCGTGGGCCGCAGGGTACGCGTGGCTTCGTCGTCGCTAGCAGGAATGGGTTCGGTCAGCTTCGCCAGGCCGAAGTCGAGAACTTTCACGAGCCCGTGCTCGTTCACCATGATGTTGCCGGGCTTGAGATCCCGATGGACGATGCCGGCGGCGTGCGCCCGAGCGAGCGCATCGGCAATCTGGACGGCGCACTTCAGGGCTTCATTCAGCCGCATCCCTTTCCGGGGGATCAGCTTGTCGAGCGTCTTGCCGGAGACGAACTCCATCGAAATGAAATCAATACCCTCGGCTTGGCCGATGTCGTAAATGGTGATGATGTTGGGGTGGTTCAGCGATGAGGCCGATTTCGCTTCCTGCACAAAGCGCTGCTTTCGTTCGGGGTCGGCGACTCTCTCTGCGGGTAGGACTTTGATGGCCACCTGACGACCGAGGCTGCTCTGGATGGCGCGGTATACCTCACCCATCCCTCCAGACCCTAGAGGCGACTGGATTTCGTAGGGCCCGAGTTTTGTGCCAGAGCTGAGGGCCATGCTGCGCGCAATTATAGCCTGCGCAGCACGTACGATTCTGGGCGTGTGGTCGGCAAACCTTACCTAATCGCGTTACGTCAGAGTTGCCCGTCATCCGCCCACTGGTTCGTCAGCGTATAATTCTGAGCCACGTATGGGGCTGGCTGCGGGCACAAAACTCGGGCCCTACGAGATTCTTGCGTTTCTTGGCGCAGGCGGAATGGGCGAGGTGTACCGAGCCCGGGATGTCCGGCTCGACCGCACCGTAGCGATCAAGATCCTGAAGGATCGTGAAGCTCAGAAGGCCGATGCGAAAGAACGCTTCGAACGCGAGGCGCGAACCATCTCTTCTCTCAATCACCCCAACATTTGCCACCTTTACGACGTGGGCGAGCACGACGGGGTGAGCTATCTGGTGATGGAGTTTCTGGACGGTCAGACGCTGGCAGACCGTCTCTACCGCGGCCCGTTGCCACTGGAGCAGGTTCTCAAGTACGGGATTGAAATCTGCGACGGATTGGAGACGGCACATCGCAGCGGCGTGATCCACCGAGACTTAAAGCCCGGCAATATCATGATCACCAAGGCGGGCATAAAACTGATGGACTTCGGGTTGGCAAAGCCAGTCAGCTACGAGGGCTCCGGACTGACCCAGACCCTCAGCACGCCGAAACAGCCCCTGACCGTCGAAGGAAACATCGTGGGAACCCTTCATTACCTGGCCCCCGAGCAGGCGGAAGGGAAGGAGGTTGACCGGCAGAGTGATATCTTCTCCCTCGGTGCCATCTTGTACGAAATGACAACGGGCAAACGCGCGTTTGCCGGCAAGAGCCAACTCAGCGTGGTCTCAGCAATCCTTGAGAAGGAGCCCACGTCGATCAGCTCTCTGAAACCTGCGACGCCACCGGCACTCGAACATGCAATTGCCAGATGCCTGGCAAAAGATCGCGAAGACCGCTGGCAGACCGCCCACGACGTTGGTCTTGAGTTGAAATGGATCTCCGACATCGACGCGACCTTGAGCATGCCGGCTCGACTGGTTCGCCGCCGCCAGTTGCGCGAGCGGTTGGCCTGGGCGATCGCAGCAACCTTGGCTTTGGTATGCCTGGCGTTGGCCTTTGGCTTTGTGGGACGCGCACCGCAGTCCCCGCAGGTGTTGCGCACTTCTGTCCTCCCGCCCTCTGGGGCATCCTTTTTGCCATACAACTTTGCCATCGCGCCCAACGGCAGCCGCTTGGCCTTCGTGGCCATCGGCCCCGACGGCAAGACCGCTCTTTGGGTTCGAGGGCTTTCTTCTCCTGATTCGCAACAACTCACCGGCACAGAAGGAGCGATCTACCCGTTCTGGTCACCCGATAGCCTGCACATCGGCTTCTTCGCGCAAGGTCGTCTGAAGACCGTGGATCTGGTGAATTCAGCGGTTCAGACCGTCTGCAATGTGTCTGGGGGGTTCGGTGGCACGTGGAATCAGGACGGTGTCATTGTGTTCGCTCCAGGGGTCACCGGTCCTCTTTTCCGCGTCCCGGCCGCTGGCGGGACCCCCGATGCAGTGACCAAAATCGCCCCGGGTAGTGGTGAATCTCAGCATTGGCCGTTCTTCCTTTCGGATGGCAAACATTTTCTCTACGTCGTCAATTGGAGCGGTCCTTCCAACGTCCGGCATAATGGTCTTTACGTCAACTCGCTGGACAACGACGCGCCGCAACTGGTCTCGCCCGAGATCACGGGCAATGTCCTTTTTGCCTCATCGCATCTGCTCTATGTGCGCGACCGAACCGTCGTGGCCCAACCCTTCGACACCACCAACCTCAGGATGACCGGACCTGCGATACCGCTGACCCAGCCGGAGGTCGACAGATTCTTTGACTTCTGGCAGTCCGGTTTTTCGGTTTCGCAAGACGGCAAGTTGGTCTTCCAGTCGGCGGCCGATTCCCCGTCTCGTCTGGTTTGGTACGATCCGTCAGGAAAGGAACTGGGTCAGATCCCCGAGATCGGCTACGAAGGCCCACAGTTCTCTCCTGACGGTGGATCGCTCGCCGTCTATGCGGATGACGAGCACAACGGCAAGCACTTCATCCGGGTCTACGATCTGAAACGCGGGATCAGCAGCCGCCTGACCGAGGGCGGGAACGAGAGCAACCCGGTGTGGTCTCCCGATGGGAAAGCCATTGCCTTTCGCGATGCTTCTTTGAACATCGAGGAGGTTCCCGTAGACGCCTCCGGTGCGCCTCAGCCGCTTGTGAGCGGAACCAACGTTATCCCCTGCGACTGGTCGGCAGACGGCCACTTAATCTATATGAGTATCGGAACAGGAGGTCAGTTCCCAAGTCTGGAGGTTTATTCCCTCCTCGATCGGAATTCCACCCAATTCGCGAAGGCCGGCGCCGAACCTCGGTTCTCTCCGGACGGCAAATGGGTTGCCTACATCGAAATACCCACGCGTCAAATCGTGGTTCAGCGATTTCCCGGTCCGGGGGCCCGAGTGCAGATATCGAATGTGACCGGCTCGTCGCAGCCACGATGGAGCAGCGACGGGCGAAAACTCTTCTTTGTTCAGCCTGATCGGAAGGTGATGGGGGTTGCCTTTGACCCCGCAAAGGATTCGGCAGGGCCGCCACAGTTTTTTGCCCAGACCCGTATCATCGTCACCTCATACGGTTGGTTTCAATATGCCGTCTCGCCTGACGGTCGCTTGCTGGTGAATTCGTTGCCTGCGAACAGTTCTGCTCCCCTCACCCTTGTGTCGGGCTGGGAGACGATTCTGAACCACCGCTGATCCATGGCAGCGCAAGCCGTCTCCAATGCTGTTCGCCAGTCTGGGGCCGTCATCCCTTACCCTAGCTACGGTTGGACGCAAGAACGCGCTACCCACAGGTGGCGCGCCATTTCGTTCGAGGCAAGCGAGATAACTTCAGGATTGTCGGCTACTCGGAAGTTGGCCAGAAACGGGATTGTAGGAAGTTGAAGGAGGATAGTCGGCAAACCTTACCTTGGGATTACTTCAGAGTTGCTCGTGACTCGGACGTTGGCGCAGAATGGAACGCGCCTGGACGAGAGCGACGCAACCGGACTCACGGTAACAATTCATGGGTACAGAGACATGCGATGCGGGAAAACCGGTGGGACTCATACGGGGCCTTGGCCTGTGGGCTGCCACGGCAGTGCTCATTGGGTCCATGATCGGGCAGGCAGTTTTTCTGGTTGCCAGCGATATGTCCCGAGAAGTGGGTTCGATGTGGAAGGTTCTGGTCGTCTGGACCGTCGGCGGAATCATCGTGCTCTTCGGAGCTCTTTGCTATGCCGAATTGGGGGCTGCCATGCCCGAGGCGGGCGGTGACTACGTTTACCTAGGCCGCGGAATTGGGCCCTTGTGGGCATTCCTTTATGGGTGGACTTTCTCCGTGATTATGAGGCCCGGAGCCGCGGCGGGTGTCGCGGTTGGCCTCTTGCGCTTCATTGCGTTTCTAGCGCCTTCCGTGACCGCACCGATTTTCGTTGCGGGTTTTCACCTGCCCTTTCTCTCGCACCCGTACGAGGTAACGTTCACTGCTGCTCAGCTGGCTGCAGTAGTTGTCGTATTCGTCACGGTGCTTAACTATCTGGGTGTCCGCACAGTAGGGCGCGTTCAGATATTTCTAACAGCCCTGAAAATATCAGCCATCATCGCCATCTTGGTTCTCGGAGTCATGGCCAACAACCCTACATCGGACCGAGCAGTGTTCGTGGAATCGCCTGCGCACGGCCCGATAGTGGCATTCCTGACAGCCCTTGTACCTGTCTTGTTCGCCTACAATGGATTTCAATATCTCGGTCAGCTGGGCGGGGAAGTTCTTAATCCCGAGAAAAACATTCCAAGAGCTGTAATCGTGGGAACGTCACTCGTTATCGTTCTCTACGTCACGATCAATTGGGTGTACTTTCGCCAACTCAGCATCTCGCAAGTCGCGCAGTCGCTGCATGTCGCTTCTGACACCGTAGCTCGGTTGCTTGGTGGCAAGGCCGCAAAATACTTCACAGTGGCTATGATTGTTTCAGCGTTTGGCTCACTCCATGCTGCCTTTCTCACCGGGCCCAGGGTTCCGTATGCAATGGCGCGTCATGGAAATTTCTTTGGCTTCGCCAAGCGAGTTCAACCCAAGTTTCATACACCGAGCGGTGCTTTGGTGTTTCAGGGCTTTGTGACAGTTTTGTTGGTGCTGACTGGGACATACGAAGAGGTGTATTCCTACGCAATATTCGCGATCTGGATCTTCCTAGGGCTGAGCGCGGTTGCTCTCATCCGGCTGCGCTCTACTGAACGCGAGCTGCCGCGCCCGTTTCGCGTTTGGGGATATCCATGGACACCAGTAGCTTTCGGCTTTGCGGCTTTCGCGATTTCTGCAAACCTGTGGCTAACCAGGCCTGTGCGATCGTCCGTCGGCTTGGCGATTATCTTACTGGGGATCCCGCTCTTCTACTACTGGCGGAGGCAAAACCCGACCTCTTAGCGCCCTGTCGAGATCGCAAAACCAGCGGTGCGGTAGCACTGACTCGAGATCGCTTCGGCTCAAAGTATGACCTGGGCTGCCGCACCCTTCGCGCTTTTCGAAGGGTGGTATGATCCCTCGCTCCCGGTCTCCCAAGCATCAGTCGGTGTCTTGCAGAAGAAACCCTCCGTATCGCAAGGACTCTAGCTGCGTACTTAACGGTTCGGGCCGCCCTACGCCAAGCAATTCTGAGTCCGGGCTCCCCTCAGCCGCTATGTCAGGACAAACCCATAGCGCGACCGCGCTGGCAGGAAAGGAGCAGTTAAAGCGTCATGCAACATACGTCACGGGATCTGCTTGATGCTCAATGGACGATTCTCGATCCGCTCATTCCGGAACCGAAACGCCGAAACGACGGAAAGATGGCCGGGGAAGGCCTTGGAAGCCACGACGAAGTGTCTTGGACGGAATCCTATGGGTCTTAAGAACGGGTGCGCCGTGGGCCGACCTGCCCGAACGGTATCCCTCCTATCAGACTTGCCATCGCCGATTTCAGCAATGGGTCCGCTCTGGAGTGATGAGGGGAGTCTTGGAGGCTCTCGCTCTAGCTCTCAAAATCCGCGGCGCTCTGGACGTCGAGGAGGCTTTCATTGACGGAAGCTTTGCTCCGGCGAAAAAGGGGGCTCCAAGGTTGGGAAGACAAAACGCGGCAAGGTTCTCGAAGATTATGGCTGTGGCTGACCGCCATGGTCTTCCCGTCGCCGTGCACGTGGAAAGCGCTACACGTTACGAAGTAAAACTGGCTACGTCCACGCTTGTCCAGATGGTTCTTCCGGAGGCGCCACAGAATCTGGTCGGTGACAACGCTTACGACTCCGACAAATTGGATGCAGAACTTCGGCAATACGGAATCGAACTGATCGCCCTCACCGTAGCAATCGAAGAAAACGGACTCAAGATCTACGCCGCATGCGACGGTATCGCCGACGTTGGAAGATCGAGAGGCTGTTTGCCTGGCTGCAAAACTTTCGCAGGTTGGTCGTGCGCTACGAGCGGTATGCTGAGAACTTTCTTGGAATGCTTCACCTCGGTTGCTGCTTGATCTTACTGAGGCATATATGAGATGGCTTGTAGTCTCTGAGCACCTCGTTCTCGATGACTTAATCACGGAGACTTCTGCTCTGGCTGTCGGCGAGGTGCCCAGCCATTTTGCCCGCAACTCTCTCGTTGGCGATAAGCTTGCATCTCGTGCCACTTGGGACACTATAATTGGCTCATTACGTAGAAAAAGCGGTCTCCCGAGGTGTAACGTTCGAGTGTTGAATGTCACTACTGAATAGACGATGTCCAGCAGGCTGAGACCGACGAAATGAGGGAGCCCGTGGAGGTTGCTATGTTTGCCCGCAAGGTTGCTGTGCGCCTGAAACCGAATTCACTGACGGAATTTACAAATCTCATGGAGCGTGAAATCCTTCCTTGGCTGCGAGCGCAAGAAGGTTTTCTAGAGTTGCTTACCCTAGCCATCCCCGATCGCCGAGAAGTCGTCACAATCAGTTTTTGGGATCAGGAAGGGAATGCTCAGGCGTACAACTCAAGCGGTTATCCAGAGGTATTGAAGACTCTAGCGACGCTTTTGGACGGGGTCCCTTCCGTCAAGACGTTTAACGTAATGACCTCAACCTTTCAAAGGGTTGCCCCAGTACAGCCCCGTGAAACAGAGCATTTCCAGTCGACCGGTTCGACGAAGCTTGGCCATCGCCTGGCTGAGACGAGCGCCTGTAGAACTCGGCTCGATACGGATACTTTGTGAGATCGCCCTGGTTACATCAACTAGAGTCGCATTTGGTTCCAGCAGAAAACTGACGCTGACTGAAGTGCGGATCTGGAAATACCCTGGGCCGGTACGAGTGTTGGATTCACGTCTGTCACAAGATCCTCAACTACCGCCGCGCGACCACGCCTCCCAAAGCATGTCGAATGAGTCACCTCTGAATACCGAACTCAACCCGCTCCTATTAAACAAATCCCTTATGCGGTCTTTTGGATTGGCAATGTCCAGAGCACACTTTGCCCTTATCGCATGCATATAAACACTGACAAGCGCCCCGAGACCGGCACTATCAATGTAGTCTACATTCGTCAGGTCTAACACGATTCGCTGGCCCTCTAGGATCAGCTCGCGCAGAGTGTTCTCCAGCGCAGCGGTGGTAGCTAGGGTGATACGACCCGTCGCTCGGACAGTCGTTTCTGAGCTTTTCTTCTCCGTTTCGAGTTTCAATTCGCGAATAACGGGATTGGCAGCCATTGCAGACCTCATTGTCGTTAAATTCGAAGTTAACTCGCATCGTTCCCGCATCATTAATTGTGGCGGGCTTCTTTGGAAAGATGGTGACCGCCAGCTTGGTAGGACGGTATGCCGGTTCGCTTAACCGGCTAAAGATATACCAAACCGCGCGAATTCATTGCGACGTCAAACCATTTGTACCTAGCCAAAGCAGCCAAAGCCCTGCTGTCCCCCCGGGTTATCGACGAAGCGATCGCGCGAGATGCTGTGGCCGATCCCTGGTGCGAAATGTTACGTCTGCTGATGAGGCAAGTCAATGAAAGCCGTGGAGTGGTCGTGGTGCCGTTTGATTTGCACGATTACCCGTGGAGTTGGCTCAGGAGGGGGCACAGACGGATTGAGCTTGGTCCGCATTCCAAAAATAGCACGCCGTTAGCTGGAACAAAGTTGCCGAATGCGGCCAGAGCGGGACGACGCATGATAATCAGTACTTCCACATCCTGATCTCGTTTCCAGGACGCTCGATATGAACTTCGTCCATCAACTGCCGGATCAGATAGACGCCGCGTCCGTTGTCAGCATACAGGTTTTCACGGCGTCTTGGATCGGAGAGAAGCTCTGGATTGAAACCTGGTCCGGGATCGGTCACGATAATTACAATTCGGCCGCGTTGGTCACACTTCAGACGGCACCGGATCTGTTTTGACGGGTCATTCGAACATCCGTGGACAACTGCATTCGCCAAGGCCTCCTGAACTGCCAGCGCAACTTCAAATCGCTTCTGCTCGGGAACCTCAAGGCGCATCAAGTTTTCAGATATGGTGTCTACGACTTTAGCGATCGCCTCGGCATCCGCAGGCAGCCTGACGTCGAGCAATTCAGATAATTGGCGGGCTTCTGGTTCACCGTTAGAATCAGCGGGCATAGAGGCACATTTCTGTGTCGAATCCAATCATCGAGAACGGCTATTCAAACAAAGGATTCTACAGCTGCGTCGTCACTATCGAAGATCTCGAACAGGTTGAGGACGCCAACCAGACGCAAAGTCCGCACGGCGAACTGGGAAGGTTGTGCGAGCTTAAGGTTTCCACCCTGCTGTTTGATTAAAGCCAAAAAGCGAACCAGCAAACCAATCCCGCTGGAATCAACCATGGGAACTTCGGACAAGTTCATGACGATGCGAGTATCTCCGTTGCCGAGCCCCTCCTCCAGGGTTCGGCGCAAGTTATCCACGGCAGGTCCCATGCGGAGAGGTCCCCGAAGCTGAATTACCTGCACTTGCGAACGCTTACGCACGTTTATGTCCAAACTGTCCTCCGCGAAAAGACTGCACTACAAATCGGTCAAAAGTGCCGATTTTGATGCGTCCCAAGTTACGGTAAGCAGCCGGGTTTTGCAAGTATGCGTACATTCCTGGGAGCGGTCCATTGATTCGCGATCGGCCGCCGGAGGAACTGGACACCATTGCGGTGCGACGCAGAAATGAAGAGGCGGATGGGGATAAATTTTTCATATTGCAGGGTCGAAAATTTTGACATAATCGGTGGTGCCCAAGCGAGGATTATGCGCAGCGCGAGTCCCAAGAGCGTCCCAACCCGTTTCGCTGTCGTGATCGTCACCACCGACGAGCGGGTGCGTCCCGAAGCCGAGACCTATCTGGCAGACCGGCATGACCTGCTCGTCCTTCAGTCTTGGGATGAACTGACAGCGATGATCGATAAGAACCTGCCTGACGCCGTACTGCTGGACCTTGACACGGTAGGGGAACGCAGCGAGGACGGAATTGGCGCCTTGACCGAACTGCGCGCCCTGGGACCGGACCTGGTGCTGGTGGGGTTGACGCGCTCGAACAGCCGCAACCTGCGTCTGCAGGCGGTTGCCGCCACGGTCGATGAATATTTCGTGGCGCCCATCAATTTCCAGGAAGTACGTGACGTGCTAGATCGGGCCCTGGAGAAACGCGCGCTGAAGATCGAATGTCGCCAACGGCAAAGCGAGCACCTTGAGCGAGAATCATTTTGCGAATTGATCGGCGGCAGCGAGCCGATGAGGCGCGTGTACGACGCGATCAAGAGAGTCTCGGAGAGCACCAGCACGGTGCTGATTCGCGGTGAGAGCGGAACTGGCAAGGAACTGGTAGCGCGGGCCATTGTTGCTTTGGGACCGCGCGCGCAAAAGCCCTTCGTCAGTCTCAATTGCGCGGCTTTGCCCGACAACCTCATCGAGACTGAGCTGTTCGGACATGAAAAGGGCGCGTTTACGGACGCACGGGTGGCCCGGGCGGGTCATATCGAGTTGGCACACGGCGGCACTCTACTGCTCGACGAAATTGCGACCCTGGGTCTGGCACTGCAGTCCAAGTTGCTGCGCGTGCTGGAAGACCGGGCGGTGACCCGGATCGGGGGACAGAGCCCCCGAAAGATCGACTTCCGTCTCATTGCCGCGACCCACGAAGATCTCGAGGAACTGTTACGAGCTGGACGCTTTCGCGAGGATCTCTACTACCGGATTAACGTTGTGCCTATCGTGCTGCCGGCGTTGCGCGACCGGCCGGGGGACGTTCCCCTCCTGCTGGACCATTTCCTGCGTTCCTACTGCGCCTCCAACAAAGTTCCATTGAAGCGTTTGGAGCCGGAAGTCATACAGATTTTGGAAGAGGATGCATGGCCGGGTAACGTGCGCGAACTGCAAAACCTGGTGCAACGGCTGGTGCTCATGGTAGATGGACCGGTGGTCAAGGTCCAACACCTGCCGCAGCGGCTGCTTTACAACAGTGCGGTCAGCCAGGAATCCATGCTGATTCCCGAACAGGGGGTCAACTTTGATGAGGAAATCGCAAAGATCGAGATTGCCTATCTAACGGCGGCGCTCCGCCGCTCCGGGGGGAGTAAGATCGGTGCGGCGCGCCTGCTGCAAGTCGATAAGCAGAAAATGCATTACCTATGCCGTAAATACCAAGTTGGGAAGGATTGAAATTCTAACCCACGCGCAATATAGATTAAAATTTAATGCGTGACGGATAACTATTTAATACATTCCCGCGTTCAGTCTCAAGGATGGTTCCTTTTTCTCCCACCGAGCCACGCCTAAGTGTCTGATGGGAATAAAGATGGAAAGGTAATCTGGACACTGCCTGGTTTGGTATTGCACTTGCTTCACGCAAAGCCGAGCAAGCCAAACGAAAAAACAGGAGAGATTCAATGTCAATTCAAAAGAAATCCTTGATCAGCACCCTGAACACCACCAAGAAAGCCATCGTCGCCAGCAACCAGGCAGGGACCATGTCGGCTTCGCCTATCACCGAGAGTGCTGTAACGCGCTCCGCCGTAACGCGCTCAGGCGTAACGCGCTCAGGTGTAACGCGCTCGGGTGTAACGCGCTCAGGCGTAACGCGCTCAGGCGTAACGCGCTCGGGCGTAACGCGCTCGGGCGTAACGCGCTCAGGCGTAACGCGCTCAGGTGTAACGCGCTCAGGTGTAACGCGGTCGGGCGTAACGCGGTCGGGCGTAACGCGTTCAGGCGTCAAGAGGTAAGGGTCCGCTGCTGATTCGACGGCTCGAGTTCGGAAGGCTGCGCGACATGCGCAGCCTTTCTGCTTTCACCAGACCTTGCGTCCTACGAAGTCCGTCACGTTTTTCCAAGCCAGGCGGGCGAGGCTCGATCGCTTTCCGTAGAACCGGGCGGTGCCGATCATCCCCGATCGTAGGTCTCCGCGTGGGTTAGCGAGTAGAAGATCCGCCACGTAGAAGTTGGGCGGGCGTAAGCCTTTGTACTTGGTCAGGTCGATCAGGCCCGGCGGAATTTGGGCGGATTCCGGGGCCACTGCCATCACTCGGGCTTCCCGCAACCCGAACATGCCATCAATTTGGAGACGGGCATAGGAATTGGGTCGGAGCTTGTACATGTCGTGCTCCGAGACATAGATGCGGACCCTCAAGGTATTCAGGTCAGCAACCTCGACCAATTCCGTGCCCTCGACGAGGTAAGTTCCCAGCCGATCACCTACGCGGGGCGTCAGCACAACGCCGGAGATGGGACTTCTCAGGTCGAATTTCGCGACCTCGGAAGTAATTTCCTCGGTTTGCCTTGCCAGACGCTCGCGGTCCTGGACGGCCGCACCAAGATCGGAATTGTGCAGGAGAGCCTTCGCTGCACGCGCATTCGCAACCCCGAAGTCTGCCTGGCTGCGCGCTAACTTCGATTCCAAGGCCATGTTTTGCAGGTGAACTAGGGGAGCCCCGGCTGTTAAGAACTGTCCTTCGTCAGCGTAGACCTGGGTTACGGTGCCGGGCACGAGGTTGCGAACCACCGCCCGATTTGCCGCCTCAAGCACGAAGCGGCCATCGCCCGTTTCATGCCACAGCGGCAGGAGCGTGAGTACAACGGCGATTCCCGCCAGAGCCATTGATCGGGGCCGACTAAACCAGGCTCGCACGCGGTCTTTCTTGTCCAAGTAGACGAATTTCATAAAGTTCACCAGAGTCCGGATGCGTGAGCGGAAGATCAGTCCCGCCGTCCCAAGCTCGGGAATGAATGACCACTCGGGATTAAAGTTGCGGAAAGCGTTTCCGACGAAGCGGGCTATGACGTAGAGGACCGTGTAGCTATAAATACCCGAGAGGATTGCATATACGGCGAAACCGAATCGTTGACGCTTAGGCACATACGGAACTTCCACAGGCAGCCGCCATACATGTCTCCGTACCCAGGAGGAGACATAGAGTGTGGAAGCCTCCTTCAGATCGACCATGCCCAGGATTTCACAGAGCATGTGGTAGCCATCGAGTTTGATCAATGGGTTCCAGTTGATGAGAACAACTCCGATGCCAGTGATCAGGATGATGGTGTAGGCGAAGTCGTGTACTGCGGTTCCAGCTGGAGTGCCCCACCAGAGGGTGGTCGCAACGAAGCAAATGATTAGTTCACTCCAAACGCCCGCCACACTAATCATCAGTCGCTGGCGGCGGTCGCCGGTGACCATACCCTGAGTGGTATCGGTGAAGAAAGCGGGGCTCAGGTAAATGAGCATGAACCCCATTTCCGTAACCCTGCCGCCGTAATGCTTGCAAGTCAGACCGTGGGCGATCTCGTGGATTGGCATAAGCGCCAGTCCCAATACCCAGAATGCGGCGACATCCCACCAGGTCTTGTCGGCAAAGTTGTAGAACTGAAGAGTGTCGCGGCCGATTTCAGTCCAGTGAGTGATGAAGATGCCAGCCATAAAGGCAAACGCTAACAACGTAATCAACGTGAACCACCACGTATAGACGAACGCGATACGCCCGTGCAGCCAATCCAGGAAACGGTCGGGGTTGACCGCCGGGAAAGCGATCATGGAGAGGTCGCCGAATTTCTTCTTCTTCTTGAATAGCTTCCGCCGCTCTTCGGCGGTTTTTTGCATCAGGGCAATGTTTTTTTCCAGCGGTGTCTTGTACCAGAACTCGGCGCTTTCTAGATTGTCTGCGAGGTCGCGAACCTCCTGCGCTGTGTACGAAATTCCCAATTCTTGAAAGTATACGTCAGAAATCTCTTCGTAAGACCGCTGGCCGTTGAAGAGTTGGGCAAATCGCCAATTCTCAGGTGTCAAGGTGAACAGGGCTTCCACGCCGGGCACAAAAGCGCGAACTACGACTCGGCCTTCGACGACGTGCTCCCTAAAGACAACATCGGGATGAAGACGAGGATAGCGGCGGCTGATCATGCGCGCCGGTATTTCTGGCAACACCTGGTTTAGCGCTTCGGTAATGTTCATCGCAAATTCTCGAGGCTCACGCTCGCATCCATGCCGGGCCGGAGCGCCCCCGGCTTTCCTTCGAGCTCCACCGTTACTTCGATCGTGCTGCTAGCGGGATCAACCACCGGACTCACTTCGAGCACTTTAACCTTGTACGCCTGCTCCGGCAGATCCGGAGTCGTCATCGGCAGTACCTGACCCTTTCGTATCCGTCCGATGAACTTCTCCGGCAAAGTAAATCGCATCTGCAAAGGGGCTTCGGCTGTTACCCAGAACAAACGGTCTCCCTTGGCCACCTGCTGTCCCTCACGCACGTAGCGACGGGCCACTACTCCCGAAAAAGGTGCGCAGATGCGTGTCTTATCCAGCTCCAGTTCAAGGGAACGTTGCGATTGGCGGGCATCGGTGAGCAATTCGCGAACCCGCCGGACATCCCATGTTTCCGATTCCGCCTTAAATTTTGCGTGGTCGAGTTGCTCGTTGCTGATGATGTGGGCATCCCACATTTTCTGGGCGCGTTCGTAGTCCGCCTGCATGACCTTAGCCTCGGCTTCCCAATTCTTTAAGTCGGCCTCGATACTGCGGGTTTTGGCGCGCGACGCCTCTAGATCCGCCATCAGTTGTCGGTCATCCATCTGCGCGAGCAAATCACCGGTGCGTACGTGGGCACCCTCCTCCGACTGCAGTCCGGCAATTACGCCTTCGCGCTGCGCGAGCACATCAAGCTGGTGTTCCACAATCAATGGACCTGAGACTGTGAAACTGCCGTCGCTCGTCGGGACGCTCGAGGCCGGCGTGGGTACCGGCCCTCCCGAAGGCGATGAGGTGGAAGCGGCTACCACTTCAGCGTTCTTTTGAGAACATCCCAGCCACGGCAGCAAAGTCGCACCCAGCAAGATAAGAGTGAAGCGGTTCGGTCTTCCACTTTGCATTTCTCAAACTCCAATCCTCAGATTCCCAGCCAGGACCATGCTCGTGAATAGATCCACAAAAATAGCTTCCGAAATAGAACATAACCAGCCGGATACCATCCGACGCGCACTTTGCCGCGTCCTTCCATGCCGGCGCGAATAGCGCCGTCGGAATTAGGGATGGCAACGCGCGCGAAAAACACCCGCGAATCGCCCTGAATGATTCCCCTGGGACTAACCACCGTCACGTCGCCACGGAAGATTCGTGTGGGGAAACTATTGAGCTTGATGTAAGCGTGCGAGCCGGCGCGCAGCAAGCCGGAATCCGCATCGTCGACGGCCACATCTACTACGGCTCGCGACGTATCGACTACTTCGGCAAAGCTGTCTCCCTGCTGCAAGCGTCTTCCGACCATGTTTTCGACTTGGGGCGTCGCCACCAGGCCGTCGATCGGTGATCGCAATCGCATCTTCTCCAGTAGTTCCTGGTCCCTCGCGGCTTCCGATTTCCAAAAGTCAGCCTGTACCCGCTGCACACCGGCTTCGCTGCCGTCATTCGCCGCCAGCGAACGGTTCATCTGCAGCAGCGCGGTCTGATACTTGGCCTGGGCCTGGGCAAACGTCGATCGAGCCTCCCAATCGGCGAGTTCCGCGATCACCTGATCACGGGTGACATGGTCACCCTCCCGAACGTACACTCGGCTGACAACTCCTTCGACCTCAGGCTGAATATGGGCGGAATGCACAGGAGCCACTACGGCATCGCCTTCCACTCGCAGGGGCAATGGAAGCCCCACAAGGAAGATCAACGTCGCGGCGGCCCCGGCGATCCAGAGGGTCCGGCGACGCTGCCCCATGGCCATAAACTTCCGTTTCTTCTCTAGTACCGGCTCCAGCACGGATATGAATGGCACTTGCTTGTACATCTGTGCATTCCGCAGAGCCACCGTCGCCTGCGCTGCAAGCACTTGCAGGATCTCAACGTGGGCGGTTGAAAGAAAGTCCGGATTCGCGCTTTCGAGGCCCAGTATTCCGACCCGGCCTGCGTCGTCAGTCAGAGGGATTGCGTAGAACGCACGCATCCCCGATGTTTCGAAATAGCTTTGGAACTTCGCACGCGTTTCCTCCCGTGCGGCGTCAATTTCCCCGTCGTGCTGCCGAACGTGCACCACTCCTTCGGAGAGCATGGCCCAGCGCAGGACGTCATTGAGTGGGGTGATTTCAGGGGAATCGGCGTCCACTTGGGTGACGCCGGTGACGGCACTGAGTTTGTACCGTCCACCTTGTTCGAGGGCAACGGCAGCCCGTTCGTAGGGGATGACCGCCTGCGGCGCGTTAACAATGGTCTGCAAAACACGTTCCAGATTTAGCGTGGAGGTTATCTCGTGGCTAATGGTCACCAGCATTTCCAGGATTTCAACTTTGCGCTCGGCCATCAACAGGCTGGCATTTCGCAGAGCATTGCTGGCGGTTTCGCATATATTGGTCAGAAGGAACTGATCGTCCTCGTCAAAGGGTTCGCCGTCCAGGCGGTTAACGGCCTCGACCACGCCTACCAAGCTCTCGTGCTCCATGAGAGCGCTCGCCACGATGGAAAATATTGCCTCATCCTCGTCGTGTCCGCGGTTGCGTGTCTGCAGGCGTTCGTCAGCTGGATCGTCAATCAGCACAGGCTGACCGTTGTCGGAGATGTCTCCTGCAATGCCTTCTCCGGGCTTCTGCACCATGCCCGCCGACACGGTTGGGTCGAATCCCGCACTTCTCATCAGTTCGAGAGTGTCGTTGTTAACCATCCAAAGGTTGATACACTGGACTCCCATCACCTCCTGGAATTTCTTGGCAATCGTCCCGAGCAACTCATCCATCTCGATCGTTGAGTTGAACACCTTTTCGAGGTCGTACATCTGGGTTACGCGGCTGATCGAATGCAGAGCAGCATTTCGTTCGCTCTCATAGGCGCGGGCTGCGGCGATGGCAGGCGACGCGAGTCCGGCGATTTCCTGCAGCGCCTCCAACACCTCCTCAGAAAAGGGCTGTTCGTAGCTGACCATCTCAACCGCGCCGAAAAGAACTTCATCCACGAGGAGAGGAACATAAGCGAGAGCAGTCACGGTGCGGCGAGTGTCCAGGTGTGCGTAGTCCTCTCGCTGCAGATCATCCTGCTCAAACACCGTGAGTCTTTTGTTTCTCGCGACAGTGCCCAGAGTACCGGTATGAAACTCCGTCGTGGCACCTACCTCGACCTCTCCTGCAATCGCGATGCGTGTCCAGACGGGATTGTCCAGATCTTCGACGATGTAGACCACAGCAGCTGTACCTGGCAGCAGTTGCGCCACCTGGTCGGCCGTCACTCGCGCGCGTGGGCCAACTTCTTGTCGCGCCAGTAATGCTGTGGCAAATTCTGCCACGGGAACTGCGAATTTGGATCTTTGAGTCGCCATGAACGGCGCTCCTAAAAGGAGCAGATTCGGTGCGACGGGTTCGCCCGCGTTTCGAAAGATTGCTTTGCGACCGCGGACGATTCGGCATCTTATGCTGGTCACCCGAACGGGTCAACCTTAAAAGCAGAAAGCACTACCTGCCCTCGCGAAGCGGAAACGTATGAATGTCGAGGCGATTGACTGGCCGATGGTGAAGGAACGTTCGCGATTTTAGGCATTCCCCTAGCAGCGCGATCAACAAATCAGAACCGTCGATAGAACCCGGTCTTTGGCTGGCCATAGATATAGATACTGGGCCTCCAGCGACTGGGCCGCTTTCCTTCATCGCGTTAAACCAAGTGGAGCAGGCAATATAGCAGAAGCGCAAGTCGACGACTCCTTAATGAAGGGCGCAATGAACAAAACTCACCGAGCAACTCGGTGAGTGGGCTAAGCGCATTGGATTAGCCCACTAGCTCAATCCGAAAACTGTTGACTGTAGCCGCGCAAGCGGATAGCATGGCCGGCGACCTGTTCACCCCCGTGGACAGGAGCCGTGCGGAGAGACCACCCCAGGTCTCTAATTTCTGATTTCCAGGTTTTCGTTTCGAGTTTTCGTTTCGAGCTTAGGGCGGAAATTCCCAAGGAGGGAATTCGCCATGTCTGCAAATCTTCTCGCCCAGACGAGAAAGAGGAGAGCGTTCGCCATGAAAAAACTTCTTATGCCAGCCCCTGCCCTGACGACTTCGAAGAAGGTAGCCTTTACGCTCCTCTGCTGCACCGTGCTCATGATCTTCGCCGCCAATCTCTGGGCGGATGAAGCAAGCGGCACCCCCGACCAGTGCTCGGCGCCAACATTAGGACCGGGAACAGGGGCGGTGGGGAGTGCCATTGGTACAGCCACGTGTGGCGTCGTGATTACCGTTACGGCGAGCGGAGCTACCTTCGCCTTCCCGGGAAATGGAAACCCCTATGACGGCACGGAAGACACATTGGTCGGAATCCAAAACAATTCCGGTGGGAGTTTGAGTTCCATCACTCTCACGTCGGGGACTGATTCCTTCGGCTTCGATGGTGATGGCCCCTGCTTCTATAACGCGAGCGATTGCTTCGGCCCCACCGGTTACGAGGGCCCGGACAACACATTTACCGGTATTAACAACGGCGCGACGGCCGGGACGGTCGTTTTCACGACCCCGATTCCGAATGGCGGAAGCACATGGTTTGCCCTGGAAGGTTCGCCTTCGGGCCAAAGCGGGGTGGTGGTCACCTATACGCTGACCGTGACGGAAATGGGACTGGGCGCTGGTACTGTGACAGACACTGTCACCGTCAACATGGGCTCGCCTCAGCCGGGTCCGATCAGCTGCACTGAGGCCGGCGGGGTGCAGTCAGGTACCTGTTCGGAAATTGATGGGCCCGGAACGAGCGTCACGTTGACGGCGATGCCAAATGGTTCGTCCACATTCGGGGGCTGGGGCGGCGCGTGCGCGAGCATTGGAACGACGATCGCCCCCTACACGTGCACGTTGACGAACTCGGGGCAAACCGTTACCGCGGATTTTATTGCGCCTCCCGTTTCATTCAATTTCATGGTCAATCCAGGGACGAATGTAACGGAGTCGGCCCTGCTCTGCTACGGCCAGGCGATGCCCGCTGGCGACACCTGCAACGACCCGAATGCGTCTCAGTTGACGATAATGACCCCGGTGGTGATGAAGAGTTTTCCTCTCACCGTCGAGGTTACGGAATTCTCCGATAACGGGCTTTGCGGACAAAATGATAGCGTAACGACCAAGCTCGCTTGCCGGTTCGGGAGCTTCTTCAACTATGGAACCGACTTGAATGGCAATACCATCGCGCCGCTTCCCTACACCTATGCGAACGGGAATAGCCTCGAGTACCTTTTGTACGATACGAACAGCGGACCGCACTCGGCTTTCCCCGCGGGCTTCACTAGCGGCGATTTTTACCTGGATTTTGGATTTCTCAACGTCTCAGCCATCAATAACCTGCCCTCGTATTGGGCGGGCGGCACGCCGCGTGTGTTCGACGATCCAGATGGCAATGAGTTTCCTCCTTTGCCCTACGGCACCGATTGCAGCACGGCTATGCTGGGAAGCAATGGGCAGCCGTATCTGAATTCCCAGGGTCAGGAGATTTTCTGCCAATTCGATGAAGACGTCACGACGTTTTTCACTCCGGGAGCATCGCTGAACTCGCCGATCGGGGGAAAAATCCCACCAACCAATAATTTGGTGGTGGCGTTCCTGCCGACTACCACGGGGATGAACCCTGTCCAGATGCCTCAGTCGAACAGTGCTCCGGCCATCGCTGGCAGTTGCGTCAACGGTTGCACGGTCAGCGGCTCTACTATTACGTTTACCGAGGGCGCGGGGGGAACATTCGAGGTCTCGATCACGGGAGGCTTCCCCGCCCCAACCCTGTCTGGACCGAGTATGAGTATGCTGCCGGCCGGACTGACGTTCACTGCGTCAACCGGAACGATCAGCGGCACGCCCGCAGACGGCGCGGCGGGCAATTATCCCATCAGCTTCAGTGCCACGAACGGTGTGGGCTCTCCCGCCACGCTGAGCTACACTCTGACGGTGGCCGCGGCGCCGCTAACCATCACCGCCAGCAGTGGCTCGATGACCTATGGCGGGACCGTGCCGACCATCACCCCCATTTACAGCGGGCTTGTCAACGGAGACACGGCCGCGAGCCCCACCCCGCCAAACTGCACGACCACAGCAACCAGCACGAGCCTGCCGGGCAACTACCCTAGCACCTGCTCGGGAGCGGTCGATCCGAACTACACGATAAGCTATGTGCCCGGCACGGTGACGGTGCTCGGGATAGACATTTCGCCACTGACCGTGAACTTTGGCAACTTGTATCTGGATCAGATCGGCGTCCGGTTCGTCACTCTGAAAAACACCACAAATGCGCCGATCACGATTAACAGCATCACGCTCGTGGGAGGCTCCGCTAACGGTGATTATGGCGACCTCACCTTCTGTCCTCCAATGATTTTCAAACTGCCGGCCACATTACCTGCGGGGAAGAGCTGTGCGATTGGCGTGGGCATCTTCGCCACGGCGCCGGTCTTCAGCCCAACGGCCTCGACCACCTATCTCACCATTAATGACAGCGCGGCAACCCAACAGGTGCTGCTGACGGCCCTGGTGACCGACCCGCAGGTGTCGCTGTCGTCAACCAGTTTGAGCTTCGGAAACCAGAAGACGGGGACTACAAGCACGCCGCCGCAGGAGGTGACGCTGAAGAACTCAGGACTGACACCGCTCACACTTACGGGCGTGACGATCAGCCCCACCGCCAACTTCGCATTACCATCCGGAGCGGGAACGAACTGCACGACCCTCCCGACGCTCTCACCCGGAGGGACTTGCTTGATTTACGTGAACTTCACGCCAACGAAGAAAGGCACGAAATACTCCGGCAGCGTGACCATTACGGACCTTACGCTGTTCGGTAAGCAAACCATCTCGCTGTCGGGCACAGGAGACTGATGGGAATGGAGGCTTAGGGCACGCAATTCTCATGGAGGCGCGGCCACGGGCTTCTGTTGATGCGCGGTCGTCAGGAGCTTGTGGCGGGGCGGTTAGAGCGGGTTCTCGCGATGATGTAGAAGTGCGTAGCCTCAGCGGCTAAAGCCTGCGTCTTTATTGGCTCTTGGCGGCACGGCTGAAGCTGTGCCCTTCCCGTTCCTGTCCTTCCCCGAACAACACCTCGGGAACTGCTCTCTGACAGAAAGGGAGATTTCGTGAGAACTAGCTGGTGGGGTGAGCGTAGATAGGGCTGAGATCGCTTCGTTTCACGATGCTGTCGGTCTTCGCATCTTTTTGAATCTCATCCAGAATTTTGCGGGCCTGCTTATAGTGTTCGGGAGCGTCAGCGGCTTTGCCAGCGAGTTCAAGATCACGCGCCAGCAAGTAATGGCTTTGGGCGAGCAAAGCCTTCAGGCCGAGCTTCTCGCTTTTGCTTAGGGCACCCTCCAGCTCTCTTCTTGCCGGCTCGTAGCTTTTCAAGTTCATGAGAGCTTCTGCATGGTAAATCGAACATTCCACCGATACATATTTTAATCCGAGGCTGTCCGACTCTTCTGACAGTTTGCTGAGTAAGCTGGCGGCCGATGGAAAACGACCCTGCCTGACCGCGATCTTTGCGACATTGAATTTCGAGACCAGGATCAGATCCGAATCGCTGGCGTGGGATGCCGTCTTCAGCGCCTCATCGTAGAGGGCGGCGGCGGTCGGGTAGTCTCCACGATAGAAAGCGTTGTCGCCTTGGTAGCCCTGAATCTCGGCAGTTGTGGCTGGAGTCTTCACCTCGCGGGCCACGTTCATTGCTTCTTCGAGACTCTTCTGCGCGTCGTCGCTTCGGCCGATCTGGGCAAGGGCGTTGCCGTAATGGCCGAGGATTTCTGCCAGCCACAAGCTTCGCTCCTGCAATTCCCGGAATGTCTTGAGCGCGTCCTCCTCTGAGCTGAGAGCGGCGGCATAACGGCCCTGATAACCGAACAAGAGGCCCATGCTGGAGGACTCGAGGGAAGCGCCACGCTTATCTCCGGCGGTTCGCCGCAAGTCCAGCGCGCGCAAATATTGCCCGGCCGCCTGGTCATACTGGCCCATCTTGCCGGATGTGTCACCCAGATTGTGGAGAGTGTCAGCAATATTACTGGTCACCTTGACCTTTTCGCGAAGTTGAAGGGCTTGCTCGTAATAGGTGCGCGCGTTCTGGTAGTCGGCCTTAATAAAATACACGTTGCCGATGTTATTCAAAACGTATCCCTGGTTGCTCTGGTTCCCTGCGTCGATTTCTGCCTGGAGCGACTCCTTAAACAGTTTCAACGCGTCGTCATACTTTCCATGGTCGAAATAGAACTGAGCAAAGTTGTTCAGGATGTCGCCGGTGCCCGCTTTGTCGCCCAATTGCTGGTACAGAGCGAGCGCTTCCTTATAGTCCCTGAGCGCCTCGTCCGGCTTTCCTAGAACATCTTCCGACGCCGCCATCGCGTCGAGGCTCATTGCGATACCCTTCTTTAATCCCAGCTTGCGCTTGATTTCGAGCGACTGCCGGAGATTGCGAAGAGCGTCTTCGTGCTTGTCTAGGGAGGCATAGGCTACGCCCATCACCTGGAGAATCTGGGCTCTTTCTTCGTCGTTGCCGAATTCGACTGCCAGGGCCTGCGCGCGCGTCAAGTATTCGAGGCCCTTCTGCGGGTTCCCACTATCAACTTCGACCCGTCCTATCGCGAGTAGGGCGTCCACGCGCTTCGGATCGAGCGTCAGAACTTTCGTGTACTCCTCTCGGGCTTTGTCGTAGGCGCTCGACTTCTCATAGAGCCCGGCCAGTCCAAAGAGTACGTCGGCATTGTCGGGCGCCGCTTTCGCGAGATTATCGTAAGCTTCGATGGCTTTGGGATAATCCCTCTGGATCTGGTCGTGGCTGGCCTGGATGAGATACTTTTCCGGCGTGGGCAACTGGTCGCTCAAATCAACTGCCTTCCGGGAAGCGTGCTCGGCATCGTCGTCCTGGCCAAGATTGGCATAGGTCTTAGCGAGTTCCGAGTAAGCCAGCGCGAATTGCGGATCCTCTTTTGTGGCGGCTTCGAATCGCTTGGCCGCATCAAGGAAATTTCCCAGACGCGCGAGCTGTAGCCCGTCGTCGTAATCGTGCATGGCCGGAAGGGAGTTCGTCGACGGTTTGAAGGACTGCCCCTGGAGTTCTTTGATTGTGCTACTTGAGAGGGCCAGGTTCGAACGGATATCGCCGGCAAGGAGGTCGATCGCACTAAGAATGTTATTCTCGGTCGCGGACTCCGCCAGCGTAGTGGTGTGGCCGTGTTTCATGTCCTGAATGGTCGCGTCGATGCGAATTTGATCTCCAAATCGAGTGTAACGCCCCCACACAATGTTGTCGGCATTGCTGAATTCAGCGAGCCGCTGCACCGTGGCAGAATCGAGCGCCGTGTCGGGCAAGATCTGCAAGTCGCGCAGGATCTGGCTCACGCGGTCGGGAGAGACAATACGGAGGTGGGACGACTGCCCCACGTCGGTACTCAAGGTTTCCGCCACGCTTGATCCCAGCCAGTTGAGACTCTGATCAGCGGACGCATTGCGGAAGGGCAGAATGGCCAGCGAAACCGCCGGCCCGGTCGGCGTCATCGTGCTCGGGCCAGACAACTTCCCTCGCAGCAGGAAACCGGTGATCGCCAGCGCTAAGACTGCTGCTATGCCGCCGATCCAATGCCAGGGAACGGTCTGACCCCAGGGCTTGGCGCTCGTGGGGAATTTCAACGTAGCGGCGGCACGCCTGCCCTGCCACGCCTCCAGATCAGCTAGGAGTTCGGTAGCGTTCTGGTAGCGCACGGCGGGATCGCGCTCCAGACACTTGCCCACAATGTTAGTGAGCGGAGGAGGGATGGACCCGTCGTGATCGGAAACCGGAGCGGCGCGTTCCTGAGTGCGTTTGATCAAGCTGGCCACAGCACTCTCCGCCTTGAACGGCATCTTGCCGGTCAGCAGTTCGTAGAGAATTAAGCCCACCGCGAAAAGGTCGGAACGCTGATCCAGATCCTTTGCCAATGCCTGCTCGGGGGACATGTAGTCCATGGTCCCAACTAGGGCTCCGGTTTGGGTCATCCCGTCCCCTTCGATGGTGCGCGCCATGCCAAAGTCCATCACCAGAATGCGGCCGGTCTTATCCCGCATGATGTTTTGCGGTTTGAGATCGCGGTGAATCACTCCCACGCTGTGAGCGGCTTCGAGGGCCCGGCAGATCTGTTGCACGATCTCCGCCGCTTCCTCCGGCGAAAACCTTTTCTTCTCCAGGATCAGTGTGCGCAGGTCCTGGCCCTCGACAAACTCCATGGTGATGAACTTCACGCCATCGGCATCGCCCAAATCGTAGATACGGATGACATTCTTGTGGGTCACTTGGTGGGAAAGTAGAAGTTCCTGCTTGAATCGGGCGACGATCGCGGCGTTGGCCGACAGTTCCCTCCGGATGAGTTTCAAAGCCACGAAACGGTCAAGTTCACGGTCTCGGGCTTTGTACACGGCCCCCATTCCGCCCTCACCTAGTAACTGCAAGATCTCGTAGCGACCCCCTAGCACGTCGCCGGTTTGCAAGAGGGGAACGCTACTCTGCAGATTGGCGAGCCGGGGACCCGTAGATGGAACAGGCGAAATTCCCTCTGCCAAAGTGGCATCGGCATCTACGAGAGTGGCCTCGGGGTCGACCCACGTAGCCTCGGAATCGGAAGATGCTTGTGGAAACGGGATTACAGTAGCCTGGGGGTCAACCGGAAGATTGGAATCCGAACTATCCCCTTTCGCGGGAACACTCACACCGGCCTGGTTTGTCGAGCGCGGTCGATCCAGAGGATCAAACCGCGGATTCTGGTTCTGCATAAATCCGACTGCCTGGACGCCCGAATAAAGAAGCCCCAAAAAGGAGAGGACCAAAGTATATACCTCTGTCGGCCCGCTGTGTACAAAAAAAAGCGCCGGGAGATGTTTCCTTATCTTGGCCACCGGCATTTTGCAGGTCGTTTTTCGTTATGGTAAGAGACTTGCCTCTGCGAAGTTGAGCGACCTTATACGATCCCAAAATTGTGTTCGACAGTCGCAAAATGGCTTGGACGGGCACGTCTACCAGACTTGCATATTTGACACCCGCACCGGAGTTGTCAACGGCCGTGATAATGGTCTTTCCGTTCAGTGACCAAGCAACCATGCCATCGAAGCCGCCGGGCCATTTGCGGCTGTCCGGGTTATGGGCTGTTATTCTTTCGAGATGCCGGGTAGTGCACGATACGCGAGAATCCTTCGAACCGCTGGTGAAAGCGTGGGGGAACGCCATAACGAGACACCAGCTGCCGTAGCCTTAGGGAGTCAGTCGGTTAGGCAAGAAATGGCTCCTCAGGTAGGATTCGAACCTACAACCCTTCGGTTAACAGCCGAATGCTCTGCCATTGAGCTACTGAGGAGTGTTGTAAGCGCGCCGAAGGCGCGCCGGCGTCATTATCATAGCATTGCGGCGCGCGCTGTGAAAACACTGAAGGTAAGGGGTGAGGAAGATCCTTGGGCGGCGCGAAGCGCTGCCGATTGGCGACTGCTGAAGCTGGGTTTGATAGTCTGACTGTGGGATGCCGGCGCGGCTTGGTGCGGCCGCGGTGCTCGATCCCGGCAAGTTTTCTGGAATCTTCTGAGGTGGTTATGGGCGGAGGTGGGCGTTTGTTTTTCATTCTTGCTTCTTTGATGTGTATGGCGTGCGCGGTTTATGCGGCTCGCGATTCGAGTGTTTCTGCGCCTTTGGCCCCGCCCAAGGCCGAGCGGCGACCTCTCGAAGAGAATCTGCACGGAACGAAGATCATTGATAACTATCGCTGGCTCGAGGATTCCAGCAATGCGGACACGCAGAAGTGGGTTGCGGAGGAGATGGCGTACACGCGCGCGGTGCTCGATCCGTTGCCGGGACGCGAGGCGATTGCTAGACGGCTGACTGAGTTGCTGAGCATCGGCAGCGTGGGAGTGCCGCAGATTGGGGGGAAATATTATTTCTACACGCGGCGCGAGGGAATGCAGAACCAGCCGGTGCTTTATGTGCGCGAGGCAGTCGTTGCTGTGAAAGATCAGCCGGTGAAAGATCAGCCTGTGAAAGATCAACCTGGTAAAGATCAGGGAAAAGATCGCGTGCTCGTGGATGTGAACCAACTCTCAGCGGATGGGACGATTGCGCTGGACTGGTTCGATGCTTCCGAGCACGGAAAATATGTCGCCTACGGAACTTCGGCGAGCGGCTCGGAAATGAGCACGCTGCACATTATTGAGACCGCGACGGGAAAGCTTCTGCCCGATACGATTGAGCGCACGCGCGCGGCGAGCATCGCGTGGGAACTGGACAACTCCGGATTTTATTACACGCGGTATCCGAAGAAGGGCGAGGTTCCTGAAGGACAGGAAGTGTACAACCGGCACGTGTTTTACCACGTGCTGGGAACTGATCCGGAGACCGACGAGAAGATCTTTGGTGAAGGGCGCGACCCTGAGGACTGGCCTAGCGTGAGTCTTGACAACGATGGCCGCCTGCTGCTGATCTCGGTGTCGCAAGGCTGGACCAAGACCGAGTTGTTCCTGATGGATCTGAAAGCGCGCACGCCGCCGACGCGTATTACTACCGGCAAGAATTTTCTCTATAGCGGGTCGGTATACAACGGAAGGCTTTACATTGTCACCAACGAGGATGCCCCACGTTACCGCATGTTTGTAGCGGAAGCGGGCGATTACGAGCGCGATAACTGGACAGAAATTATTCCGCAGACGGATGCGGTGCTGCAGGGCGCGGCGGAGTGGGGCGGAAAGATTTTTGTGCAGTACGAACAGAATGCCAGCTCGCAGCTGAAGATTTTCGATCTCTCCGGGACCAACCTCAAGAACATCGCGCTGCCAGCGATCGGCAGCGTGTTTGGCTCGTCAGGCAAATGGAATCATGACGAGATTTTTTATGGGTTTCAATCGTTCACCGTTCCTCCCTCGATTTATCGCTACGACTTGAAGAACGGTTCAACTGCACAATGGGCAAAGGTCGACGCGCCTTCCATTGATCCCACGGCGTACGAGGTTCAGCAGGAGTGGTGCAACTCGAAGGACGGCACGCGCGTGCCGATGTTCGTCGTTTATAAAAAAGGATTAAAGAAAGATGGAAAGAATCCCGCGCTGCTGACCGCTTATGGCGGCTTTAACGTGAGCCTCACGCCTTCGTTCAACCGCTCGGCTTATTTGTGGCTGGAGCATGGCGGAGTTTATGCGGTGGCGAATTTGCGCGGCGGGGCGGAGTTTGGCGAGGACTGGCACCGCGCCGGCATGCTCGACAAGAAGCAGAATGTTTTTGACGACATGATTGCGGCGGCGGAGCATTTGATCTCCGAAAAATATACGGACACGAACCATTTGGCGATTCAGGGAGGCTCGAATGGCGGGCTGCTGATGGGCGCGATGATCACACAGCGTCCGGAGCTGTTTCGGGCGGTGGTGTGCCAGGTGCCGCTGCTCGACATGCTGCACTATCAGAACTTTCAGATTGCCAAGCTGTGGGTGCCGGAGTACGGCAGCGCCGAGAATGCGGAGCAGTTCAGGTGGCTCTATGCTTATTCGCCCTATCACCACGTGAAGGGGGGTACGGAGTATCCGGCAATTCTATTTATGACTGCCGATACCGATACGCGCGTCGATCCGATGCACGCGAAGAAGATGACGGCGTTGATGCAGGCGGAGGCGAAGAACGGGGCGAGTAAGACGCGTCCGATTTTGTTGAGGATCGAATCGAAGGCGGGACATGGGGCGGGGAAACCTGTGACCAAGCAGATTGAAGAGTTCACGGATATTTATGAGTTCTTGTTTTGGCAGTTGGGGGTGAGATCCTGAAGCGGCCCACGCTGTTGGTCGCTCTCATTGCCACTAGCTTACGCGGCGCTAAAGCGTCGCTTTTCCACGGTCGTGTGAAGAGTTCTGTTTCCGTAAGGGTCCAAGAGGGCGGGAGATTCGGGGCTTTCCGGCGAACAGCAGGTTCCTCGTTCTCGCCGCTAACGCGGCTACGAACGGGTCGGAATGACAAGTTTGCAGAAGGGGGTGTGTCGCGGCGCGACTGAAGTCGTGCCCTTCCCACACGAGCACTGCCGCTCAAGTCAGAATGCGGAAAAGAAAAATCCCCATTTCTCGCAAAGGAGGCGAGAATGGGGCACCCAGCATATGTAACCGTCACGGTGAAGTGACCCTCTGGGCGCTCAGCGTGGATTGACTGTCATGGTTGAGCGGTGCCCGGTTACTGTCGTCCAGTAGTCGATCCACTGCTGACGAATTCCGTTGGCGCGTTCGATGAGTTCGTGGCTTGGGCTCTGGCCGTGCTCGACTACGACGACGATTCCGGTGTTGAATTTTCTTTGGGAGTGATCAACATCGGGTAGGCGCGGTCCCTCTGCGGCGATCACGTCTTGAATTGTCACTTTTGTTCGTTCGGCCTTGAACATCGGATGCCCGTTTGTGTCCTTACCGGCGGGCACGAGGCTCTTCAAGATAAAGAAGTCCGGCACCTCTGCAGCAGAGATCAAACCCATCAGGTAGAGGTCAAGATAAGAATAGCCGGTCGCCGGCACGAAGTAGCCGTCATGGAGCTGCGTATAAGTTCCATCGAAGTTGTCCTGCCAGACCCCGCCTCCCAGGGTGGATGCTTCCGTGGGCATTTGATAAGGGAATGCAACGGGGGCCTGCAATCCGCGAGCCCAGTGTGGCCAGGGTCCGAGGGAAATGGTCTCTCCATTGATCTTTGCGGAGACGTACGCGGCCCAGCGATGGGCCACCTCATGCCCGAGGTGCCCGACCGCGTAGTTGTAGGGACGAGGATTTCCGTCGGGGGAAGCCTCCGCGAGCTGATGCGCGTAGAAGGTAATGTCGTGAACACTTCCGACGGGCGCTCCAGCCGGAGGTCCGTCTTGCATTTCGTTTGAGGCGACGTAAACAGGGTGATCAAACCCCAACTGAAATCTGCCCTGCGTGCAGCGACTTGCGGGGTCGAAGTGATGTGTCGGCCCGATCCCTGCGATATTGCTTTCCAAGGGGCCATCACTTGGAGGGCTCGCTTCCTGGTTATCGACGCGGAAGTCGGAGTAGTAGGCCAGAAAATCGAACCTGTCGCCCAGAGCTTTAATTACCGTGCAGGAAAGATCCTGAGGCCTTGGTACAGCAAGGTAGTGGAACGACTCGTACGCCACGGCGAAAGGGCCATCCTTGCTCGTCAGCGAAGAAAAGTGAGCTGCGGGAGCCTTTTCGTTGCCCGAGTGCGCGGGGTAGATACCAACGATGGCATCCTTCGCGGAGATCTCTTTGTATGACATGTCAATCGAGCCGTCGCGATGCAGCTCGGCCTGAAAGCGATTGACCGTCTTGAACCATGTGAAATCCAGCAGATTTCCGAACGGATCCGTGAGATCCCAAGTGATAACCACGCGATCGGGCAGTTCTTTCACATAATGAGGTCCGGCCATCCGCGGTTTGAGGAACACGCAAATTGCCGGGGCGCTGTCAATCAACGTGCTGGCGGCCTCTGCCAACTCGTCAAACCGACCAAGCGAGATTCCGCCATCAGTTCTGCCGTAAGGGTCAGGGCGTATGTCTTTTTCTGATGTGCCGAACCGGATCGATCCAGTCGTCCCCACAAGCAAGGAAGTCCACGACTTGCCGGAGAAAGGAAAAGCAAACTGATGCAGACTAACTTCGGGATGATCGGCTTCGGGTCCGAAGTCAGAATCCCACTGCAAGGCCCCGCTCTCCACGCGATAGCGGGAACCCTCGGGCGTGAAGCGCAGGGTGCGACCGGTGAGGTTGAACAGGTTCGTTTTTCCAAGCGCGCCGTCATCCAATTCCATGACGATCAGATCTCCCTTGATCGAAATTTTTCCGATAGGGCGGCCAGGCTCATCCTCCTGTGCGCAGAAAGGCGTTAAGTACAGGAGGAGCACCGATAAGGCTAAAACTCCAGTCCACGACGAAGAGCGGGCACTTTTCTTCATGTCGCCTCTGGTCAGTGAATTTCGCTCAAGCTTAGAGAATACGGGAGGCGAAGGGAACCCCATTTGTTTTGGAATCCCCGGCCGTTGACGAAAGAAGTGTCTAAAGGCTTTGCCGTCGCAGGGCCGGCTCTCTGCGGACTAGGATGTCGAAGCGGGGCGCATTTGAGCGCAACAAATTGCAAATTGCGCCGGGGATGCTACGTTGCAAGGGTACCGTTTTGGGTACCCACGGGGCCAGGGGCTAAGAAATATGTTGACCTCTCCGGATTTTCCGGATACAGTATGTCGTTCCACGGACGTTCGGAGTTTCTGTCTGCTCTGATCTACCTCGGGCTGCGAGCCCCAAATCAGGAAAACTGAGCATCTTCGGGGTCCGGTTGCGCATCTATTCTGGGTAGGAATTGCGCTAACTCCTTTACATTCCTAGTGGAATCAATGGTTTAGAACGGTCTGTGGGGTTCTGGCCACTTTCCCCGGAGCAAGGCGAAAGCGAACGCCCATCTTAATAAGGAAGGAGCAGAACAGATATGCGCTCTGATCGTGTGTTTGACGCTTTACAGACATTACGGAATCGTTATATGCTTTGCCAGCTTGCCTCCAAGGCCACGCGGAAGTTCCACCGGCCCAGCACCAGAATCCAGGAAACAATGAATGGTGTGTTGGACCGGATCGCAGGCGCGGAGCGGCAGGATGTTCTGTCGGAGCCGGAGAATTTTGCCGAGGCACAAAGGCGGGCTGCTTAAAGCAGCCCTGTCCGCCTGCCTTGTGGTGTTTTGTCTTCCCTGAATACCCTCCTTTGAAAATCTCCCGACAACGCTGAAACGGATACGTCTAAGTGATCGGGTTTAGGTGAATCATGACCATTGCTGAATTAAAAGAAAAGAACATTACCGAGCTGACCAAGATCGCAAGGACCTTGGAACTGCCCGGTGCCAGCGGACTGCGCAAGCAGGATCTCATCTTCAAGATCCTCCAGGCGCAGAGCGAAAAAGAAGGCCACATTTTCGCCGAAGGCGTGCTGGAAATTCTGCCGGACGGCTACGGGTTTTTGCGCTCGCCCGATTACAACTACTTGCCGGGGCCGGATGACATTTATGTGTCGCCGTCGCAAATCCGCAAGTTCGATTTGAAAACCGGCGACACCATCAGCGGGCAGGTGCGGCCACCGCACGAGGGCGAAAAATACTTCGCGCTGGTGAAAATCGAGGCGGTGAACTTTGAATCGCCGGACGAGGCGCGCAATAAGATTCTGTTCGACAACTTGACGCCGCTGTATCCCCAGGAGCGGCTGAAACTGGAGACGACGCGCGAGAATGCGAGCGCGCGCGTGATGGATTTGCTGACGCCGCTCGGTAAGGGGCAGCGCGGGTTGATTGTTTCTCCGCCACGCGCCGGCAAGACCATGTTGCTGCAGAATGTGGCGAACTCGATTACGACGAACCATCCCGAAGTGGTGCTGATGGTGCTGCTGATCGATGAGCGGCCGGAAGAAGTTACGGACATGCAGCGTTCGGTGAAGGGCGAAGTGATTTCTTCGACCTTCGACGAGCCCGCGGCACGGCACGTGCAAGTCGCGGAGATGGTAATTGAGAAGGCGAAGCGCCTCGTCGAACACAAGCGCGACGTGGTCATTTTGCTCGATTCGATTACGCGGTTGGCCCGAGCTTATAACACGATTGTTCCACCCTCGGGCAAGGTGCTTTCCGGCGGTGTGGATTCGAATGCTTTGCAGCGGCCGAAGCGGTTCTTCGGATCGGCGCGGAACATTGAAGAAGGCGGGTCTTTAACAATAATAGCAACTGCCCTGATTGACACCGGATCGCGCATGGACGATGTAATCTTTGAAGAGTTCAAAGGTACGGGCAACTCGGAAATTATTCTCGAGCGCAAACTGGTCGATAAGCGCGTGTTCCCGGCCATCGATATTCAACGTTCAGGCACGCGCAAGGAAGAGTTGCTGATTCCGCGGGAAGATCTGTCGCGAATCTGGGTGCTGCGCAAAGTGCTGAACCCGCTGTCTCCCGTGGAAGCGATGGAGTTGTTGATCGACAAACTCAGCAAGACCAAGACGAATGGCGAGTTTTTGTCGAATATGAGCGCCCTGTAGCGCGCGAGAACATACCTCAGCGGCTTAAGCCGCGCTGACTTCTTCTGCGAGATTCATGGCGCGAGTGGAAACTCGTGCCCTTCCCGGTCTGTTTATACCCCACATTTTTGATTGCGTCGGGCGAAAGTGTCATACTTTTGGAAACGGGAAGGGCCGTTTTCGAGGGTACCGTGCGAGCCAAACTTCTAGCTTCGATTCTTTCTCTATTTTTGTTGCACGCAGTGTCCGGTGCTGCGCAAGTTCATGGGGGACCTCCGCAAAGGGTAGACGGGACGGTTGCGACTCCTGAGGCAGACGAAGGCCGGGATCGCATTGCACGCGACATGGCCAAGAAGGCCAATTTGGAACGGCATGCCGCTCTCAAGAACGATACCGACAAACTCGTGAAGCTGGCCGGGGAACTGAAAGATTACGTCGATAGATCGAATGAGAACGTTCTATCGCTCGAGGTGTTGAAGAAAGCGGAAGAAATTGAGAAGTTGGCCCACAACGTAAAGGAAAAGATGAAGGGGCCGAATTAAGGGAGTAGTAGTTTGGCATCGGTGAGTTGAAAATTGTAGCTTGGCGAGTGGACCGGTAGCGGATGAGAGTTCCTGACCGCAATGCTCGCCGAGGATTCGCGCTGAAGGGCTGCGCCACCCAAAAGACAACAGCCCACATCGCAGCTTCGGGAACTTAAAACGCCATCCAGATGACGGGATGGCGTTTCTTATTGCCCGACCTTGATCACTAAAAAACTTGATCACAAAAAAACTTCCGGGCTTCGCCCGGTGGACAGCCAATGGCGGCTGTCCCCGCATAAGCTTTCTTCAGCATCTTCCCGGAGTTCCAAAATGTCTATTCCGCGCCTCCGCTGCGGATCCGCATGCCGTAGAACGAGCGGTAGACGAAGGTGAAGGAGACCAGGAAGAACACCAGCGCCAGCACATTCGTGATGGTTGCGCCTTGATCCCGCGCCAACGTCACGGCCAGCTCAACTGCGAGCAAGCCGAACAGCGTAGTGAACTTAATGACCGGGTTCAGGGCCACCGACGAAGTGTCTTTGAAGGGGTCACCGACGGTGTCGCCGATGACGGTGGCATCGTGCAGCGGAGTTCCCTTCTGCTTCATTTCGACTTCGACAATCTTCTTGGCGTTGTCCCAGGCCGCGCCGGCGTTGGCCATGAAGATGGCTTGGTAGAGGCCGAAGACGGCGATGGAGATGAGGTAGCCGACGAAGAAGAACGGCTCCACGAAGGCGAAGGCCAGCGTGCCGAAGAATACGGCGATGAAGATGTTCAACATGCCTTTCTGCGCGTACTTGGTACAGATCTCCACCACCTTCTTGCTGTCCTCGACGGAGGCTTTTTCCGCGCCTTCCAGTTTGATGTTGGCCTTGATGAATTCGACCGCGCGGTAAGCGCCGGTGGTAACCGCCTGCGTGGATGCACCGGTGAACCAGTAAATCATGGCGCCGCCGGTGATCAAGCCGAGGAAGAAAGGAGCGTGCAGCAGCGAGAGCTTGTCGACGTTTTCGGTGAGGCCGCTGGTCAGGGCCATGATGATGGAGAAAATCATGGTCGTGGCGCCGACTACGGCGGTGCCGATCAGCACCGGTTTCGCCGTGGCCTTGAACGTGTTGCCGGCGCCGTCGTTGGCTTCGAGCAGGTTCTTGGAGCGGTCGAATTTCACCGCCATGTTGAAGTCTTTCTTGATTTCAGCTTCCACGTTTGGCACCTGCTCGATCAGAGAAAGTTCGTAGACGGATTGGGCGTTGTCGGTGACCGGGCCGTAGGAATCGACGGCGATGGTTACGGGGCCCATGCCAAGGAATCCGAAGGCCACAAGGCCAAAGGCGAACACGGCGGGCGCGAGCATGCCTGCCGCATCCTTCAGGCCCATCGTACTCATGAAGTAGGCGATGGACATCAGGCCCATCATGGAGAGTCCGAGATAGTAGCCGGAGAAGTTGCCGGCCACGAAGCCGGACAGAATTCCGAGCGACGCTCCGCCTTCTTCCGCTGAGATGACTACTTCCCTTACATGCCGGGAATGCACGGAAGTGAAAACCTTCACCAACTCCGGGATGATCGCTCCCGCCAACGTGCCGCAGGAGATGATGGTCGCCAGCTTCCACCACTGCGAGCCATCGCCGCCGAGGTCGGGAATGATGTAGCGGGAAACCAGGTAGGTCAGTCCAATGGAGACGATCGAAGTGATCCATACCAGCGAGGTGAGGGGATGCTCGAAGTTCATCTCGTCCGCGTTGCCATATTTGGCTTTGGCGATGGCGCTATTGAGGAAGTAGGAAAGCGAACTGGCCACCAGCATCATGACGCGCATGACGAAGATCCACACCAGCAACTGCACTTGCACGGTGGGGTTCCTCACGGCCAAAAGGATAAATGTGATCAAGGCCACGCCGGTGACGCCGTAGGTTTCGAAGCCGTCAGCGGAGGGGCCGACGGAGTCGCCGGCATTGTCTCCGGTGCAATCCGCGATGACTCCGGGGTTGCGGGCGTCGTCTTCTTTAATCTTGAAGACGATCTTCATCAAGTCGGAGCCAATGTCGGCGATCTTGGTAAAGATGCCGCCAGCAATACGGAGCGCGGCCGCGCCGAGCGACTCGCCGATGGCGAAGCCGATGAAGCATGGGCCAGCATAGTCGCCGGGGATGAAGAGCAGAATGATGAGCATGATTAGCAGTTCGACACTGATCAGCATCATGCCGATGCTCATGCCGGCTTCGAGCGGAATTTGATACACAGGATAGGGCTTGCCCGGCAGCGACGCGAAGGCCGTGCGGGAGTTGGCGAAGGTGTTCACTCGAATGCCGAACCATGCGACGCCGTAGCTGCCTGCGATTCCAACGAGACTGAAAGCCAGGATGATGGCAACGCGCATGGCTTCCATGTGCTGAAGCATTCCGAAGTAAAGCAGAATGACTACCGCGATGAAGACCCACAGCAGCAGGATGAATTTGCCTTGAGTGATCAGATACGTCTTGCAGGTCTCGTAGATCAGTTCCGAGATTTCGCGCATTGAGCGATGCACCGGCAGGTTCTTGAGGCGCATGTAAATGACCATGCCGAAGCCGAGTCCGAAAATGCAGAAAAGGATGCCGATCATCAACAGGCGGTGACCGTCGATGGCACCGTTCAAGAAGCTGACCTGGGAGAGATCAGGGAGTTTGAGCGAGGCTTCGCCGCCGGCTTCAGGCTGGGCGAAGGCCGCAGCGGCGCCGACTTGTAGCAGCGCGATTACGGCAAATGTTTTTTTCAAGAAGCTGTTTCTCAGCAAACTGTTCAAGAAACCTGATACCACACAGCGTCCTGGGAACGCAGCAGTGGCTAGCCCGGTGCGCATAATGAGTCCTCCAATGAATCGGTTTTCAGGAATATATCAACGTGTTTAGAGACTGCCTTCCAGCAGAACACTCCCGTCCGAGCACGCCCAGTACAGTGCCTCAGTTTGGAAAGGAAGCGAGCCACTGTCCCAGTGCAACATACTGGAGCTTTGCTGGAATTCCGAACACGCTTCCACCGCAAAACCTAAACGGAGTGTTGGAGCTTGGCCGCGTCGGAGTTTGCGCGGCTGCCGTGGATGGTATGACTTCGATCCCGGCAGAGTAGCGCAAAACGGGCATTTATAACACGTTGCAACGACAGGGTCAATCGCGCAGGTACCACGGCAAAGACTGCACTGCGAGTTTATTCCCATTTGGGGATGCCGATGGCCGCTTCCTTAGAGTCGAGCATAGCCAAGCAGCGGAAGTCGCGGGTAGAATGAGTCCTCCAGCCGCCAAGCCCCGCCAGGGAGCTGCTGCGAAGGAGAAGCTATGAACTTCAATTTCAGTCCCATGATGCAGACGATAACCGCGATACTGACGACCGTCGGCGTGAAAATTCTAGGCGCAATCGCCATCTGGATTGTTGGCCGGTGGCTTATCGGCCTTTCGCTCCGCATGATTAGCGGTGCCCTCACGAAGCAGAAGATTGACCCCACTCTGATTCGTTACATCCGCTCGGCAGTAGCGGCGCTGCTGAATATAGCGCTGGTCATCGGCATCCTCGGATTCTTCGGGTTTGAGACCACGAGCTTCGCGGCATTGATTGCCGCGGCAGGTGTCGCCATTGGCATGGCGTGGTCGGGATTGCTCTCGAACTTTGCGGGGGGAATTTTCCTGGTGATCCTGCAGCCGTTCAAGGTTGGAGACTTCATTACTGCGGCTGGCGTGACCGGAACGGTCGAGGAGATCGGTTTGTTTGCCACGACCCTCAACACTCCCGACAACGTCAAGACAATCGTGGGCAATGGGAAGATTTTCGGCGACACCATCTCCAACTTTTCGGCTAATCCCTACCGGCGTGTCGAACTGACGGCACAACTGGCGCACGGAGTGGACCCGCAGGCGGCGATAGCGTTGCTGAAGCCCGGCCTGGCGAAGGTGGCGAACGCAATGGCAGCGCCTGCGCCCGATGTTGAGATCCTGACATTCAATCCTCTGGGTCCGGTGCTGGCGGTGCGCCCTTACTGCAACAACGAACACTATTGGCAGGTCTACTTCGATACGAACCGGCTGATCCGCGATACGTTTGCCCATGCCGGCTTCCCGGTTCCCGAGCAGCATTACTCCGTACGGGGACCGGAAGAGTTCACCCTGGCGAAGACGGCGTAAGCGCTTTCGGGCAGCCGGCGGACGTCAGGGCTACCGAGATCAGCTACTTTTTCTGGGAATCCTGAATCAGCACGAGATCGGAGGGGGAGTCTCCCCGCACCAGGGCCAGGCTCTTACCATCGCGCGACCATTGATAGGAGTAGATTTTTAGCGAGGTAAAGTTGGTCAACTCCCGGCCGGAACTGCCGTCCAGCGGCTGCAGCCAGAGATTGTCCACGCCCTTTTCGCGGACGGGATACACGATACCCTTGCCATCAGGGCTGAAGCGGAGTTGCCCCTCATGCCGCGGATCATATTCCAACGTTCGCAAGAGCTCGCCGTAATCGAGGGACACTAAGGAGATGTTCGGCCTCTGGGCTTTGAAGTCATAGGTGCCAAGCACAATCGTTTTTCCATCGCGGGCAATGTCATAACCGGAGTTTGTTTCCGCATATTCCTTCGTAAATCGTTCCGGCTTGCCTCCATCGATGGGTACCTTCATATATGCGGCGGTGGTGTTATCCACGTAAAAAACGGTTTTCCCGTCGGGAGAGCACAGAGGGTATAGGTCTCTCCTGCCCTCGGTGAGGCGCCGCACTCCGGAGCCGTCCGCTTCGCTGCGCCAGATATTCACTGAGAGGGTTTTCAAGGTTCCCCGCGCGAAGACAATGTGGCCGTCACCGCAGCCATAGGGCTGCATAGACCCTGATTCCTTCTCGTGGGCAACCTCAGCCTTGAGCCCGCCGCTCGAGTTGATAACGCGAATGGACGCCTCTTGCTCCGCGACCAAATTTCCGTCGCTCGTCCACGAAACCACCGGGGCGGGGTCTCCCGATGTGACTTGTCTGGCATCGGAGTAGTCGGCCTTCTGTCCCGAACTCACATAGACATCGCGTACTGACTGGCGCAGAACGGTGGCTATGGTCGCACCGTCGGAGGAGACACTCAAGGTCGCGTAATCATTGGCGTCGGCAGTAATGGGACGAAACTTTCCGTCGGGATAGCTAATGAGTCCGATTTGCTGCCGCGCGAAGTTTGTTTCCGCAGCAAAAAAAATTACAGCCAGCGCTTTTCCTTTGGGCAGCCACGACGCTTTCATCAAGCCTGTGTACGGCGGCTTCGATATTGTCTTCTGGCTACCGGTGTCGGGATCAATCGAAATCAGTGTGCTGATGCTATTGCCGGTCTGATCGAACATTGCACCGGCAATGGCCTTTCCATCCGGCGACCAGGCTGAATCCGCCATCGAGTTGGCCATGGGACCGCTGAAAATGCTCTTCTCACTGCTGCCGTCGGCGTTGGCGACGATGAGATGGTATTTGCCGGGGTCAGGATCGTTGGCACGCAGGAAAACGAAGCGCTGCCCGTCGGGAGAAAAACTGGGAGTCGTGTCCACATCCTTGACCAGCAGTTGCGGAGTTCCGCCCAGTACGGGGATGCGGTACAAGTCGAAATCCCGAGAAGCCGGACCGCTGGCCAGTTGCGTGTGGGAATAGTAAATGTGGCTGCCGTCGGGCGAGAAGCGTAGCGCAGAGTACTGTACGTGTTCCGGGGAAATGATCTGCACGTTACTTTCGCTGGCCAGATGGCGCAGCCACAAGGATTCATTGCCCTCATTGTTGATCACGTAGGCCAGGTAATTGCCATCCGGAGACATGGCGCCGATGCTCGCATTGTGGGTGCCGCTGATTCTAGTGATCTTGATGCTTTGAAACGGCTGCGGCCGGGCGGAGAAAACCAAGCTGTAAATGCCGAATCCGGCGGCGGCAACCAGCAGGAATACAACGGCGACGATAATTCCCAGGCCGGCTTTATGATGGCGCGCGGCCGCTACCAGGTCGGAACTGCTGGAGCCAGGACCGGCGGCGGGAATGGTTGCGCTCGAAACCGCGACGGCTGCGGAATCGGTAACCTGGAGCCTTCCCGATTCAGTGTCGCGCCGAAGCCGCTTGAGGTCGCTTCTAACTTCGGCCGCGGATTGGTAGCGCAGATCGCGATCCTTCTCCAGCAGCTTGCTGATGATGTCTTCCAGCTTTGGCGGCACTGCAGGGTTCAGCCGTATTGGCGGAACCGGGGTTCGATTGAGGATACCGTCGAAGATGGTCGCTGAAGTTTCCCCGGGGAACGGCAAGGCTCCGGTCGCCATCTCGTACAGTACTGTGCCGAATGAAAATAAATCGGTACGAGGATCGAGATCCTTGCCCTTGGCCTGCTCCGGGGACATATAAGCGATGGTGCCCACCGCAGTGCCGGGACTGGTCAGGAATTCATGACTGTCAGCAACGCTGGCTGCTGTGGCTTCGATCGACAACGCTTTTGGCTCGACGGCAACCTTGGCCAGCCCGAAGTCGAGAATTTTGGAGTGTCCCCGCTTGGTGATAAAGATGTTCGCAGGCTTAATGTCACGATGAACAATGCCACCGGCGTGCGCGGCGTCCAGCGCATCCGCGACCTCAATCGACACAGAGAGCAGAGTCTCAATATCTAACGGTCGTCCCGCGATGCGGTGCTTAAGGGTGACGCCGTCCAGAAACTCCATCACAAGGAAGGTCTGACCATCCTGCTCGTCGATTTCGTGAATGGTGCAGATGTTGGGATGGTTCAGGGCAGAAGCAGCCTTGGCTTCACGGCGAAAGCGGCTTAGGACCTGAGCATCTTTCGCCACTTCGTCGGGGAGGAACTTCAGCGCGACGAAGCGATCGAGTTTGGTGTCCTCGGCTTTGTATACAACGCCCATCCCGCCGCCGCCGAGCTTCTCGAGGATGCGATAGTGCGAGATGGTTTGGCCGATCATATGTCTATTGTCTTTGCTGACGCCGGTGCGCTCACGGCGAAGAACGCCTTATCTTAAGGATACGGTGAAGGGTCGTCAACGTGTTCGCAGTGTTCGCTATGAGGGGGCGGTGGACCGGGGCGCGACGTGGGCGCGTTGCCCACGGGATGTGGTAATAGTTCTCAAAGGCCAAACCGAGCCAGCATTTCCTCCGAGTAAGGCTTGACATCCATACTTCGACGCTAAACGAATTGTAGCTCGTGGGTAAGTTATACATTTGTCGAGTATGAGTCGTAACGAGTTCCGGACAAAATCGCCACAGCAGTTTTGCCTTAACGTACTCGAGCGCGGGAGGTGCAATATGCGAAAAGGTTGGATGACGCTTGTCTTGCTGGGTATAGCGGCGGTTTTTGTGACTGCGGGTCCATGGGCACAGGACAGCGCAGGTGAGCACTATGTATCACCGTGGAAGACGCCATGGACCTACGACGAGGCCGGACATTGGAGTGAACTGGACGCGGCGTATTCTGCGTGTAACACCGGCAAGGAACAGTCTCCGATCGACATTCAAAATACACAGAAAGCCGATCTTCCCGCCATACGATTCGAATATAAAAGCGGGCCACTCAAATATGTAATTAACAACGGCCACACAATCCGAGTGAACTATCACGACGCCCCGGGAAGTGGAAACTTTCTGATTGTCGGAGAAAAGCGTTACCAGCTCACGCAATTCCACTTTCACCGTCCCAGCGAAGAACACATTAACGGGAAGCCATACGATATGGAGGTCCACTTGATGCATCAAGACAGCGACGGGAAAGTGGCCGGGGTCACCGTTCTTCTTAAGAAGGGCAGCGCGAACGCCACCGTCCAGCGGATTTGGGACCATATGCCAAAGACCGAGGGCCAAGAGGAGGTTGCTGGAATCGAGGTTAATCCCAGCAGCCTGTTACCCCATGACACCGCCTATTACACATACATGGGATCACAAACGGCTCCGCCCTGTAATGAGGGCGTCACATGGTTCGTGCTGAAGACTCCCGTGGACATTTCGGCAGAGGAGATTAGGGATTTTGCCAAGCTTTACCCGCACGATGTCCGACCCCTCCAGTCGCTTAACGGACGCGTCGTGAAGGAGAGTCGGTGACGGGTTTTAGAAATAACCTGGATCGTGGGGAAATTGCGGGGGTGGCGAGAGACCGCTATTTTCGCGATTAAGTTGGCACTTAAGTGCTCGGGTTCGCTCCCAGCTCGTTCTCTAACAGGCTGCTGAAAAACTCAATTTGCTTGGTCAGAAGTACATCCGGCGGCTAAAGCCGCTGCTGAAAACATGCCACTTATCGCAGCGCTGAAGCGCTGCGCCACCCAAAATCAAGGTTGCGGCCGAGTTTTTCAGCAGCCTGCTAGGCCCAATATGTGCGATCCAGGGAGCGGTACTGGATGGCTTCGGCGATGTGCTTGGGTTCGATGGCGGAGGTTGCTTCAATGTCCGCAATAGTGCGCGCGACTTTCAGGATGCGGTCGTGGGCGCGGGCACTGAGTCCCTGCTGGGTCATGGCGCGTTCGAGCAGGCGCTCACAGTCGGCGGAGAGTTCGCAGAACAGGCGGATGTGGCGGGATGACATCTGCGCATTGCAGTAAATCTTTTCGCGAGATCCGGCGAAGCGATCAAGTTGCTTTTGGCGCGTGCGGATGACCCGGTCGCGAATCTTCGCGGAACTCTCCGGCTCGTTGGTCGAGCGCATCTCTTTGTAGTTTACGGCGGGCACGTCGATGTGAATGTCGATGCGGTCCATGAGCGGTCCGGAGATTTTCGAAATATAGCGCTGGATCATTGGCGTGGTGCACTGGCATTCGCGGGTCTTGTCATTTCGAAAGCCGCAGGGACACGGGTTCATGGCCGCCGCCAGCATGAAGCGTGCGGGAAATGTTAAGGCCATAGCGGCGCGGGTGATCGTGACCGAACCATCCTCGAGCGGCTGGCGCAAGACTTCCAAAACATTGCGAGGAAACTCCGGCAACTCGTCAAGAAACAGCAGGCCGTTGTGGGAGAGTGAGACTTCACCGGGGCGCGGGATTACGCCTCCGCCGATCAGACCAGCGTCAGAGATGGTGTGATGCGGAGAGCGATATGGACGCCTGCCAACCAGACCGCTTCCGGCATCGAGCACTCCGGCGACGCTGTGAATCTTGGTGGTCTCCAGAGCTTCCTCGAATGTGAGCGGTGGAAGAATGGTGGGCATTCGTTTGGCCAACATGGTTTTGCCCGACCCGGGCGGGCCGATCATCAGGATGTTGTGGCCTCCGGCGCAAGAGATTTCTATGGCACGCTTGGCGGTTTGCTGGCCGCGGACATCCTTAAAATCCACCAGGAAGTCTTGTGATTCGCGCAGCAGGGCATCCCCGTCGGCCTTTAGCGGGACGATGCCGTTACCAGAATTGACGAAGTGAATCACATCCAGCAGCGATTTCACGGGGTAGACATCAACTCCACCGACCATGGCGGCTTCGCGGGCGTTGGCCTCGGGAACGACGAGGCGGGAAATTTTTCGGGAGCGAGCTTCGAGGGCGATGGGCAGCGTACCCCGAATGCCGCGTACTCCGCCGTCAAGGGACAACTCTCCGACAAAGAGGCAGTCGTCGATTACTTTTTTGGTGAGGCCGCCGTAAGCGCCCACGATGCCGAGAGCCATCGGGAGATCGAATCCCGAGCCCTCTTTCTTGATATCCGCGGGTGCCAGGTTGATGGTGATGTGCGTGGGCGGAATATCGTAACCGCAATTCTTCAGCGCGGCGCGCACCCGGTCGCGGCTTTCGCGTACCGCGGCATCGGGCAGGCCGACAGTATGGAAGTGGTCCTGATCGGTCTTGATGCCGGAGCAATCGACTTCCACTTGGATAATGTTGGCGTCGATGCCGTAGACCGCGGCGCTGAGGGTCTTGTAGAGCATGTGCGGTCCGGGCGAGACATTTTCGTGCCGCCGTCGGCACACCAAGGCCTGATTCCGGAATGTAGTTAGGTTACGCGCGCCCAGTGAGTAAGGACGGTGATGGATGTCACTGGGAGGGGCTGTGGAAGGGGTTGAAACAAGGAGCAAGAGTGCAATTTGTTGCACACACCAGACCCCAGTCAGAAGTCTCCATGGGTATGCGAAAATCGCGAGAAAGATCGCGATGACTAGACAACTAAAGATGATTCTCGGGGTATAATCCTCGGCGCACCGAATGGGTGCAATTCGTTCGACTGTACAGACGTAACCACCAAGACTAGCGAGCTACCCTTCCCAGGAGGCCAAGAACTATGAAGACAGTTTATGCGTTGCTTGTGTGCCTAGTGTTCATCGTGACAGGCGCTGTTGCACAGCCGCAGCAAAGCGCTAACTCATCAGATTCGAAATCCGACGCGGCCAAAGCAGTGAAGAAAGCAAAATCGAAGCAGAAGAACCGGAAAGACCAAAAGGAGGTGGCTGGAGAGAAGGAGAATGAGACGTTGCCACCGCTCATTTCCGAACGCCTCAAGACAGTTCAACCCAACGGCGGGCTCGGCGACCCGGGTGGACTCGCGCACCAGGAATTCATGCATCGCGCCTATCCGGATACGACTATTCCGATTGAGCGCATTGCCGGCGCGCGCTCTGCCCATGCCGCTATTTCATCGCGAGCTTTGTCGAAAAGCACACTCAGCCAGTGGCAATCGTACGGCCCCAGCTTAGCGCTCTATCCCTTCACGCCCCTTCGCAACTTCACGAACTACATTCCCAACGCCTATCCCGCTGCCAGCCGCACCACCTCGCTGGCACTCTCACCAAATTGCACTGAAACCAACTGCACCCTTTGGATTGGGCCAGCCGGTGGAGGTGTTTGGCGGACAGACGATCCTTTTGACAACCCTCCGAAATGGACCTATTTGTCATCAGTATTCCAAATTAATTCGATCGGCTCACTCGAACTCGATCCGAATGATCCGAGTGGCCAGACGATTTATGCCGGAACGGGAGAAGCCAATGCTTGCGGCAGCGGTTGCGAAGCCGGGGTTGGCCTTTACAAATCCACCGATGGCGGCGCCACCTGGACAGGACCGCTTGGGCAATCGGCATTCAACGCGCGCGCTATCGGGTCGATTGCGGTAAAGCCCGGAGATCCGAATACCATTTACGTAGGCACGTCCCCCGGTCTTCGCGGCCAGTCATCGGTCTGTTGCAATGGCACGCAGGATTTGATTCCCGGCGCTCCGAAATGGGGATTGTATAAATCCACGGACGGTGGTCAAACTTGGACCTTCATCCACAACGGGTCAACCCACGCGTCGGCATGCACCGGCGATTTGAACGAATTTATCGACAATGGTGTGTGCTCGCCCTTCGGTGTTCGGCGCGTGCTGCTGGATCCATCGAACCCCAGCATTGTTTATGCCGGGTCCTATGCACGCGGGGTATGGCGTTCCACCGACGCTGGTGCAACTTGGGTGCAGATCAAGCCTTCTCTGGACTCTACGAACTCGGCGATGCGCCCGGAGATGTCCGTCACCACACTGACCAATGGCAAGACACGGATGTATGTGGCAGAAGGCGCCACCGGTGCCTCTCAATCCGCCCCCAATGATTTCTCGCAGCTTTTCCGAAGCGACGATACGACCACAGCGACCCCAACCTTCACGGCTTTGACCAGTACGAATCCCGCAGACCCAGGATATGGCTCGTTTAACTACTGCGGAGGCCAGTGCTGGTACGACAATTTCGTCAAGACCCCTCCCGGGCATCCTGACATGGTGTATCTGGGCGGGAGTTATGGATACGGGGAAACGGGGAACATCTCCAACGGTCGCGCAGTGGTGCTTTCCACTGATGCCGGCGTTTCCTTCACGGACATGACGATGGATGCGACCAGCGCCATACACCCGAACGGAACGCATCCGGATCAACACTTCATTGTGATCAATCCGAACAACCCGCTGCAGTACTTTGAGTCGTCTGACGGCGGCATGATGCGCTCCAGCGGTGCGGTGACAAACATTTCCGGAAACTGCGCGCCCAGAGGATTGACTGGCGCAGTCCTGTCCCGCTGCCAGCAATTGCTATCGCGCGTACCCACCACGCTCACAAGCATTAACACCGGGTTGACCACGCTGCAATTCCAATCGCTGTCGGTGAACCCCTTCAACTCCAATGATGTCCAGGGCGGTACACAGGACAACGGAACTTGGGAGACCACAAAGAACCCCTCGCAGTGGAATCAGACCATCTTCGGCGATGGCGGCCAGAGTGGTTTTGACGTCACCAATCCTCAGTTCCGCATGCACACCTACGCCGGTCCTGAACCGGATGTAAATTTCTCCGGTGGTCTTACGTCGGATTGGAATTTCATCGGCGACCCTTTCTTCATCTTTGGTGAGCCGTCGGAGTTCTATTTCCCAATCATCATGGACCCTGCGGTCCACCAAACTATGTTCGCAGGCATGGCGCATGTGTTTCGCACCAAAACTCATGGGGTAGGAAATCGCACCCTGGCAGCCTTCCGAGCCAACTGCAACGAGTTCACCGGTGTCGATCCGACCGGAACCTGCGGGGATTGGGTCCCACTCGGTAGTCCGTCCCCCAACGGGGAATTGACCGGGGCAGATTACGGCACCGACCGCGCGGGTATTGATGTGGCCGCGCTGGCTCGGACACCGCATGATACGTCCACGTTGTGGGCAGCCACGGCGGCGGGGCGCGTCTTCATCAGCGAGGATGCGGATGCGAGAGATGAAACCACGGTAATCTTCCTTCGGCTCGATTCGCTGGCAGTCAATAGTCCGGGACGATTTATCAGCAGCATTGTCGTGGATCCTCACAATAGCAACCGCGCCTGGATATCCTACAGTGGATTCAACGCTTCAACGCCCACCACGCCGGGACACGTATTCGAAGTAACCTACGATCCCAACGCTAACACAGCAACCTGGAAAGACCTGAGCTTCGATCTCGCGGATATTCCAATCACCGGCCTCGCGTACGATGGAATAACCGGCGACTTCTTCGCGTCCAGCGATTTTGGCGTTTACCGCCTGGTCCAGGGGGGAAAGTCCTGGACACTCGCCGCCCCGGGAATGCCAAACATCGAAGTTGCTGGACTTACGCTTGTGGAGGGCGCCCGCAAACTCTACGCGGCGTCTCATGGCCAGGGAGCATGGTTGCTCGTGCTGCCCGGCCAAGTCGATGCCGATGGCGCCAAGAGCGGCAATTAAGTCTGCCATCGACATTCACATTTTAACTGGGGAGCCTCTTCGGAGGCTCCCTTTTTTTCAGCCTGGTCAGAGAAATCTGTGGGTCGAATGGCGGCCGGAAGCTCGACTCGCGCAGCCCGCGAACCCGATGCGGGATAGCGCGGCTTCAGCTTTTTGCGTTCGTAGCCAGTTGCCTTTCGAACCAGTTTGCCATCTCGGTAAACGCTACGGCGTCAGGGGGAAGCGATCCGGGTGACAGAGGATTTGGAGACCCGTGAAGCTTCAACCCCAAGAAACGTCAAGTTTGGGAAGTACATCGGGGCTGGTCAAGATATATTCATGACGGTCAAGCTTCGTGCCGTCGAGGCACCGTGTCGCCGCTTGACGGGCGATGCGGAGCTTCTGGAATCCCCGTTTCTCCACGACGCGGCGGCTAGCGTCGTTACCGTCGAAGTGCCCGATGCTGATCGCCTTCGCGCCCAGGCGGCCGAACGCGTAACGAATAGCGGCGTTTGCCGCCTCCGTAGCCATGCCCTGTCCGGCGTATTTCCGCGCCACCCAATAACCGGTCTCATAGACGTCTGCCTCATCGGTGAGATCCAATGCGGTTCGGACGACGAAATCCCCGTTGATCCTATGGAATCCGGCCAACGCGATACCTGCTTGACTCTGGAAGTTCATCGTCCGTCGAATGGATTGTTCCAACGCTTGCCGCGGTCGTTGGTTGTCGAACGCCCAAGCCATCCAAAGCTGCAAATCATTCCAGGCATCTTCCTTGGCGGCCTGGATAGCATCCAAATCGTCAAGAATTGGCGGACGCAAGACTAGGCGCGGCGTCACGATGGGCATTAAGTGGCGCGTAGAGCGGCTCAACTGCAATGGCAGCTGTCTGGGCGCAGGCATGGCCGCCGCGCGGGCACAGCCGACGGAGTTCGCAAAGTAGCCGAAAGTCGCGCAGCGTTTACCGATTCCGCGGCTCCCAGCGTGGTCAATGCGCTTCCTCTCGGAACCTCTCGTTAAAATCCTGGACGATCTCCCCGAATAACGACCACCGCTTGTCGAACGCGACGGCGAGCCCGCGTCTGGGTCCGGTTTATGGTAGACGTTTCGATAAGGCGAAGGTCACTACGAGAAAATCCTACGGTTTTCGCACCTACCGGGTACTCGAACTGGCCCTCTGTCACTCACTTGGCAAGCTGCCTGAGCCGGAATCAACCCACGATTTCTTCTGACGAGTCTTTTTTCAGGACGTTTTCTAAAGCTGTGAAGCGGTTCTTAGTAGCTCTTGTTAGTAGTCCAGCGCCCTCGTGCACGCGTCGTCCAGCTCACACGCGCCCCGCCCTCCTCATGCCCAGCCGGGGTAGGGGTGTAGCAATTTGCTCTCAATGCGGAGTACCCGGTCGATGCGTTGTGGGCTACCCTGCCCAATTGAAGCGGTGTACCAGATTCTCCAACAGCGAAGGTTGTTCGTCGCAGTAAGTATAAGTACGATGGTTCGAAGCAGTTGCAGTTTTGTGGTTCTACGACCAGGTAGTTTCCTCATGATGCAGAGTTCCCCGGGCACACCGCGACCTTCCCGTCGGCCTCAGAATCTGGAGCGCGAAGAATCTCAGCTTTGGCGATGGATTCTGTTGTTCATGGTTCTGCTGGCTGCGGGCTTTGCGGCGCTCGCTTGGGAGCGGCTGGAAACCCTGCCCTACCACCTCGGCCCCTTGGCGGTGGGTGTGCTGGTCCTATCCATACTTCTGGCGGTTTACGCCTACGGCCGCCGTCGGGAAGTGGGTGAGCTGAAACTCCTGTTGCAGAATTTGCAGGAGCATGTGGGCGCCGCTCCATCGGAAGAGCAACTCGACCAACTCAACGAAATGATTGCGCGCTCGCAGCGCAGCTTCAAGGAGCTTATCGACTCGTTCGAAGATGCAGCCTGCGCAGTATCGTTGGACGGGACCTTGCGCACGGTGAACAAGAGTGTCGCCGAACTTGTGGGACTTCCCTACGCTGCGATCGTAGGGCGGAAATTTTTCGAATTCGTCGAGGAACCAACCCGCGGCACTCTGGAAGGCGGGCTCGCGCGTTTTCTTGAGAAACGCCACTGGACGGGCACGGTTCGCTTGCGGTTGAAGGACAACACCCGGCCGTTTTACTTCGACTGCGTTCTCAACGCGATCGTGAAAGGCGGCGAGGTGGTGGGCGTCAGTGTGCTGGGACGCGATGTGACGGGCCAGCACGAGAAGGAACTCCGCTTCACCGAATTATTCGAGACCTTGCAGGAGGGGGCGTACTTCAGTACGCCGGAGGGAAGGCTGCTCGATGTCAATCCCGCCCTCGTGGGCATTCTGGGCTATTCGACAAAAGAAGAGCTGCTCGCGGTCGATCCCGGCAAGCTGAACGTGGATGTGGCGGAGCCCCCGGTGCTCGGACGCGCGTCTGACGATCGCGGCGGTGTGCGCGCCCGTGAGATCATGCTGAGGAAGAAGGACGGTAGTGCGGCAGCCTTGATGGAATCCTCACGAGCTGTGTGGGATGCCTCCGGAAAGCTGATCCGCTACCAGGGAACACTGGTCGACATCACAGAGAGACGCAAGCTTGAGCGGCAACTTGTAGAGCAGGAGGAATTTCGCCGGCGGTTGCTCGAAAGTTTCCCTGACCTCATTCTCGTGGTCGATCTACAAGAGCGCTACACCTTCGTGAGCTCGCGAGTGCGCGATCTACTCGGCTATCGATCGGAGGATCTGTTGGGCAAGCGGATCTCCGAATCCGAGGATCACTCGGCTGAACTGGCGGCCTTGTATCGCGATGTCGCTTCCGGGAAGATAAGCTTTGGATCCGCAGAGTACAGCGCACGCCACCGCGATGGAAGCTGGTGTACGATGCGCGCTTCCGCCAGCCCTTTTTTTGATGCCGATTCCAAGCTTGGCGGCGTCATCATTTCGGTACGCGATATCACCACCGAGAGGAAGCTCGAGCAGCAAATCGTACAGAGCGAGCGGCTGGCGGCGATGGGCGCGATGATTGGCGGGGTTGCCCACGAACTGAACAACCCCCTTACAAGCATTCTGGGAGTCAGCGAACTTCTGCAGGACAGTCAGACCACGGAAGCAGCTCGTAAGCAGATTGGCATCCTGCAGCAGCAGGCGCGCCGGGCCGCCGAGATCGTTCACAACCTCACCTACTTCTCGACTCCGCCGACGCCGGGGAAGACTCGCGTCAATCTCGCGGAGATTGTAGAACGCACGCTGAATCTGCACTCCTACTCGTTGCGGAAGAACAGCATCACGGTGGACTTTCTCCGCGACCCGGCGCTGCCCTATGTGGAGGGAGACCCGCACCAGTTGATGCAGGTCTTTCTGAATTTGATCTTGAATGCTGAGCACGCCGTTCGCGAAATCCGCGATCGCGGAACATTACGCATCCGCCTGAGTGATGGCGGGCAGTCGGTTTCTGCCAGTTTTCAGGACGATGGCCCCGGGATTCCTGCGGATATTCTTACGAACATCTTCGATCCGTTTTACACGACAAAGCGCCCCGGACGCGGAACCGGACTTGGCCTGAGCATTTGCAAATCGGTGATGAAGGAACACAACGGCACCATCGAAGCCGCCAACGCGCCAGGAGGAGGAGCGGTGTTCACAGTCACGCTGCGCAAGGCGGCGACGCAAGTCAGTGGCTAGTGGTCAGTGTCCAGCGGTCAGTGTCCAGTAAACCCTGGAACGGTTCTGTTCGCAACTGATCACGGGCCGCTGTCCTCTTCACTAATCTCTTTCCACTGCCATCGCTACTGCATTGCCGCCGCCGAGGCAAAGGGCAGCGATTCCACGCTTGACGCTTCTGCGGGTCATCTCGTAAATCAAAGTCACCAGCACTCGAGCGCCGCTAGCCCCAATGGGATGTCCGATGGCAACCGCTCCCCCATTCACGTTAACTTTATTTGCATCGAGCCCAAGTTCGCGGATCACGCCTAGAGCCTGCACCGAGAAGGCTTCGTTGAGTTCGTAAAGATCGACATCGTCTTTTTTCCAGCCGGTCTTCTCCCAGATCTTCTTCACAGCATCGACGGGCGCCATCATCACCCACTTCGGCTCGACGCCGCTGGTGGCCTGCGCCAGAATTCGAGCCATCGGCTGCGCGTGCAGTTCGCTCGCGCGCTTTGCGCTGGTGACCACCACTGCCGCCGCGCCGTCATTCACTCCGGGAGCATTGCCGGCGGTTACGGTGCCGTCTTTCTTGAAGGCCGGTTTCAAAGCGCGCAGCGTTTCCACGGTCGTATCCTCGCGCGGGGATTCATCTTTCTCGAAGAGCACCGGGACTGCGCCTTTCTTCTTCGCAGGAATCTCCACGGGCACGATCTGAGATTTGAATCTGCACTCTTTCATCGCGGCCAAGGCTTTGCGGTGCGAGTTCACGGCGAACTCATCCTGCTCCTCGCGGGTGATACCGTATTTTTCTGCGACATTCTCCCCGGTGACGCCCATGTGGTAGTCGTTGTAAACGTCCCAGAGGCCGTCGTGCACCATCGAGTCGATCACCTGCCCGTTGCCCAGGCGATATCCTTTGCGCGCTTGCGGGAGCAAATACGGAGCGTTGGTCATCGATTCCATTCCGCCTGCGACGACGATAGAACTGTTTCCGGTCTGCACCGCTTGCGCCGCGAGAGCAACCGCCTTCAATCCGGAGCCACAAACTTTGTTGATTGTCATGGCACCTGTTGCCGGCGACAATCCCGCGAAGATTGCCGCTTGCCGCGCGGGATTTTGCCCGAGTCCCGCAGGGAGCACGTTGCCCATAATGCATTCGTCGATCTGATCGGAGTTCAAACCTGCGCGCTTCACGGCCTCGCGAACCACCACTGCGCCCAGTTGCGGAGCGCTCAAATCGCTGAGACTGCCCTGGAATTTTCCTACCGCTGTACGACAACCGGAAATGATGACAACATCATCGAAAGCCGCCATTGATCATGCTCCCGCGAAGATTTCGCAACCATCCATTATAGATGCGCGATAACGGAAAGCGATGAACTTCTGCCGGTGGGATGTGCAGCGGTCCGGTCGCATTATCAGACAAGTTGGACGCCCGCGACCCGTCGAGGTAAGTTCCTCGTCGCTCGCGATTGAACGCTCGAAGCTTTTTTGATAGTGCACGCTTCGAAATTTCTTGGTTAACGATCGCTGATGTGTGACTTTGGTACAACACCGCACGCTACCGTGCGTTCATTTTTTTCTTGACTTCATTTTTCATTAACTCTATACAATCAATTAGTTGCAACAAAACATCCGTTGCAGATTTTTCCATGAACAATGGAAGGGAGAATAGAAACAATGGCAACCAAGAAAAAGGCAAAGAAGAAAAAGAAGCACTAAGAGGTCAGTACAAAGTGAAAAAAGGGGGACGCCGAAAGCGTCCCCTAAGTTTTTGTGCGGAAGTTTGTCGCGCAGTTCGTGATTGAACTGGCAAAGATCAGTCGAGCGGCTTGGCACTTCTTGCAAGATCTGCCTTGGCAATGCCCGAGGTAAGGCTCGGCGCTTGCTTTTCGCGCGCGGGGCATAATCCTCGAAAGGCGCAGAATGTGCAGTGGAAGCCGATCTTGGGCTCAAAATTTCTGTCGGCGATGTGACGAGCCACATCGCGTACCCGCTCCCGTGCCTCTTCCAATTGAAACTCTGTGCGTTTCGATACGACCGGAACATTCCCCTCGAGATTGTGAAACGCCAGTTCCCTTACGCGATATCCCCACTTCTCACGCGCGGCCATTGCGTAAATCGAAAGTTGCAAACTCTCGTCCGCGTCTTCCTGGGAGCGAGCTTTGCCGGTCTTGTAGTCCACGATGGCCACGCTGCCATCGGCTGAGCGATCGATACGATCGATTCGTCCGGCAACCTTCGTCCCCGCGATCTGCACTTCGAACCATTCTTCGGTGTGCAAAACCTCCGGCATGGAAACTGATCGCGTTTGCGCGAAGAAATCCTTCAATTGCTCGAGTCCCTGCTCCAGGTACAGCTCACGCTGATAGTCGTCCTGAATTCCGGACGCAGCTAAATCATCCCGGAAGAGTTGCAGCAATTCCCCGTCGCTCTTGGTCCGGTTAAGACGCACCGAGTCATAGTAGGTGCGAAGCACACGGTGCATGGCGGCGCCATACTGCATGGCGGCGTGGATGCGTCGCGAGAGTTTCCATTCACGTTCAAACTTGAACTGCAGCGGACACGTCTCGTAGGTCTCAACCGCCGTGGCACTCAGACGCGCGCCCAGCCCCTCGACTGGCGGAAGCGCAAGCCATGCGGGTAGGCGCGAGCTTTCGGGGTAAGACGAATCGGCGGCTGCTGCGATCTCAATCAATTCCGGCTGTGAAGCAAGCGCCTGCCGCGATCGCAGCCACGGTTGCAGTGTGTGGTTGGCGATGAGTTCGCGCATCAGGCCGGCCGGCGTTTTGTCGCGACCGATTCCCTGCTTCCCATAAATGTGAAGTGAATCCCTTGCCCGCGTCATTGCCACGTAGAACAGACGGCGCTCTTCCTGATCGTGAAGGGTTTTGTCATCCCCCGCCGCAGCGGAATCGGGATCGCGCAACTCCCTAGGAAATTCCACAAGGCTCTCGCGATAACCGGAGGGAAACGACGGACTGGTCGCCCGCAGGATGAAGACATGGGAGAATTCGAGGCCTTTGGCTCCGTGGGCGGTCATGAGTTTAACGGCGTCTTGATTGGCATTCGACGCCATCGGAATTACTCCGCAGGCCTCGCGAAAATATTCCAGGTACTCGATCCATTCGCCAAGTTCTCTGGTTTTTGTGGTTTTCTTTTTTTCCCATTCCTCCGCAAATTTCAACGCTGTCTGCAGAACCGCGGACTCGAGATCGAGCCGGAATTGTTTTCCAATCGACTCCAGAGCTGCGCGGGTTTTTGCATTCTTCCGGGTGACGTCATCCCGCGTGCGGCGCACGGATTCCAGCACGTCGCGACCGCCTGCAACGGTATCCAGCACCGAAGCCAGCGGGACTACCACGCCCTCCTTCGAATGGTTGGCAATCGCACGCAGCGCGTCACGCAACTGTTCAGGATCGACATCGAACTGCGGAAGCGCCGCTACACGAAAGAGACTGGCGTCGGATCCGAGATCGACCACCACTGCCACGCAGGCAAACAGATCCCGTACCTGCGGAGTATCGCTCACATCCATATTCTCGATCGAGAACGGGATTTGCCGCTCGGCTAATTCTTGCGCAACTTCATCGCGATGAATATGTGAGCGGTAGAGGATGCCAAAATCCTTCCACTTGCATCGCCGGCTGCGTTTGATCTCCTCGATGATGCGAACCACGTCCGGAGCCTCGGCATTCTTTCCGGCAAACGAAATCGCTTCCACGAGGAACGTCGGACAAGTTATCCCCTGCCTCTTCGCATCCTCTTCCCGCGCCGACTGCAGAGGAGCACGGCGGTAAGAAAGAGGCCCCCGCTCATTCGGCCCGAATACTGGAGGGTTCTTGTCAACGACGGCGAAGGCACATTGCAGAATTGGAGTGATCGAGCGACGGTTCTTGTCCAGCGCGACCAACTTCGTCTGCGGAAAATGCCGGCGGAAAAGTTGAAATGCCGCGCTCGAGGCTCCACGAAAACGGTAGATGGCCTGATCCGGGTCTCCAACACCGAAGACATTGGCTTCTCCACCTGCCAGCGCGGCCAGAATTTTGATCTGGGCGAAGTTGGCGTCCTGAAATTCGTCGACCAGAATGAAGCGCGCTCGCGAGCGCTCGCTGGCCAGCACCTTTTCGTCGCCTACAAGCAAGCCGTGCGCCCGTGTGATCATGTGGCTGAAAGTGCCCAGATTTTCTTCCAATAGCCAGCGCTCGGTGGTGGCGAAAACGCGGGAAATTTCGTGGCAGCGACCGATCACTTCAGCGTCGGACAGTTGATCCTTCGACTTAAGAACGCGGGGAACGGGTAATTCGCCGCGTTCCAGGCGCTCGACGTAGTCCGCATATTTTTCCGGCGTGACCAGTTCGTCGTGACAACGGCTGAGAAAACGCAGCAAGTCATCGAGAAACTGCCCCACGTTTGCGGCTCGAATGTAATGTTCCAGTCGAAGCTCATGAATTCTTTTGCGCAGATAAATCCAGAGATCTTTTTCGTCGAGTACGCCAAAGTCTTTGCGAGAGCGTTTCAGCAGGTCGAGGCAATAATCGTGAAAGGTGGCGGAATGAATTTTCTTGCCCAGAAGCGCGCTTACACGATTGCGCATCTCTCCGGCGGCAGCCACGGTATAGGTGAGTGCCAGGATTTCATCCGGCTTGGCGTGATCCTGCTGAACCAGGCGGGCGATGCGGTGGATGAGGACTGATGTTTTGCCTGTGCCGGCGCCGGCAACAACCAGCATCGGTCCGTGAACGTGGTCAATCGCTTCGCGCTGGCGATCGTCCGGAACGAATGCAGGAGGGTGAGTTTGTGGTTTGGAAACAGCCATTGCGGCTCAGGATATCACCACGGCGGACAGCGTGCGGCGGCGAGAACGGGCGCTGTGGAAATACAATGATAAATCCAGCGTCTGAAGGCAAGCGTTACTCCGGCGCTCAACGGCACGCGTGAATGCGTGCTGATACGAATCGTACTCAGACGCCGATTGTTAGAGTGAGTGCAACACGGAGGCTACAATCGCCGTTGCGGCGATCGCCGCGGTCTCGGCGCGGAGAATGGTATTGCCCAGCGAGGCAGAAATCCATCCGGCTTGATGAAACGACTGGAGTTCGTCTTCGCTCCATCCGCCTTCAGGGCCAAGTGCAAGAGTAATACCGTTGCCCTCATTTTCAAGGCCTGGCGTATCGAGCTTCACGACATCGCGGAGTAGAGTTTGCTCTTCCGATTCCGATAGCACGATCCGCAATGCAGCCGGAACATTCAGCGCCTCGGAAAGCTTGATCGGCACGGCCATTTCTGGAGACCCGGGGCGCCGCGATTGTTCCGCCGCTTGCTGGGCAATTCGCCGCCAACGCTCGGCCCTCTTTGTGGATGCGGCGGCCAGATGGGAGTCCGTTCGCCGTGCAATTACGGGGACGATCCGCGCCGCGCCTAGCTCAGTGCATTTCTCGATGGCCCACTCCATGCGATCGAATTTGAAGATGGCGAGGAGAAGAGTGATTTCGGGCATTTCTTGATCACAAAGTTCTTCGCCCAATTCAAACTCGACGCGGTCATTTGCGATGGCCGTAATCTTGCCGCGTCGCACGGCAGGGCCGGTGGCGATGTCGAACTCCTGGCCGACGCGAGCCCTGAGGACACGCATCAGATGATCTGCATGTCCTCCAAGCAGGGTGGCGCGATCTCCTGAGACTTCATCGGCAATCCAACGGCGGCGTGTCATGAGTTGGGAAACCGCGGAGCCTGAAGACGCGCACGATGATGCGGTGCTTATGATATGCCTGAAGGCATATCCTGATACGAACCCGAAGCCAATCTTTCATTCTGCGGTTAGCCGAACATTTTTAGCCGAACATGTCTTTTACTTTGCCGAGCAGTGATCGCATCATTGGCTGGTTGTCTACTTTCGCGGTGGTCTCCAATTCCTGAAGCAGTTCTTTCTGACGCTTGCTCAGCTTGGCCGGAATCAGCACGCGCACCTCGACGTAGAGATCGCCCTTGCCGTGTCCATTGAGCACGGGCACGCCCTTGTTGCGGATACGGAACGTTGTGCCGGGCTGGGTTCCGTCGGGTATCTTGAGGGCATGTTCGCCTTCGAGGGTGGGGACGCGGATTTCCGCACCCATCGCGGCTTGGGTCACGGAGACGGGTACCACGCAGTGAAGATCATTTCCCTCGCGCACAAAAAATGGATGCTCCTTCACGTGCAGCACAATGTATAAATCGCCCGCAGGACCGCCGTGAGGTCCGGCCTCGCCGGCGCCCGTAAAGCGAATGCGCGTGCCATCCTCAACGCCCGCCGGAATCTTCGCCTCCACTGCGTGTTGCCGCAGAATCCGGCCCTCGCCCTTGCACTTGGAACAAGGATCGGTAATTACGCTGCCGGTTCCCTGGCAGGCGGGACAAGTCCGCGCGATGCTAAAGAAGCCTTGCTGATAGCGTACCTGCCCGCGACCCGCGCACGAGCGGCAAGTCGTGGGGCCTTTGCCGGGCGCGGCGCCTGAGCCGTGACACCCCTCGCAGGCTTCGTGACGGCGCACCATCACGCGCGTCTCAGTGCCAAACGCAGCCTCCTCGAACTCGATGGTTAAATCCTCGCGCAAATCGGCGCCGCGCTGAATCCGGCTGCGTCGCCGTCCGCCGCCTGCGAAGGTATCTCCGAAGCCGAAGAATTCTCCGAAAATGTCGCCCAAGTCCTGAAAGGCCGAGGCGTCGAAGCCCGCGCCGGCGCTGGCACCGCCGACCCCGGCATGGCCGAAGCGATCGTAGAGAGAACGCTTTTCAGAGTCGGCCAATATTGTGTAGGCTTCAGTAACCTCCTTGAAGCGCTCTTCCGCGTCGGGGTTGTTCGGGTTTCGATCGGGATGCCATTGCATGGCAAGTTTGCGATAAGCGCTCTTCAGTTCAACTTCGCTTACAGTGCGGCTCACCCCAAGCACTTCGTAATAATCGCGTTTTGCGTTCGTGGCCAGAATAGGCGCCTTTCCTTAAGAAAACGATGTGGATTACGACTGGGTTGGAAACTTATCTCCCGGAGTTGCTAGCTACCTTCACCATTGCGGGTCGCAGCAGCCGATCCTTGAACTTGTAGCCGCGCTGCAGTTCCTCGATCACTTGATGATCTGGAGCATCGGTAGTCTGGACCATTTCGATGGCCTCGTGGAAGCGCGGATCGAAAGGTTCCCCTTTCGCCACGATGGGATGCACCGATAGCTTCGCGAGCGCAGCCTGCAGTTGCTTGTAGATGAGTTCGACTCCGCTGCGAAACTCTGTGCTATCCGATTGCACCTGTAACGCACGCTCCAGACTGTCTACTACCGGCAATAAAGTCTTTACCGCATCGGTTACGGCGTAATCGCGATATTCCTGCTGTTCCTTGCTCGCTCGGCGGCGTGCGTTTTCAAACTCTGCCTGGGCTCGCGCCAACCGATCGAGCAGCGAGTCGCGCTCGGCTTTAATTTTTTGCAATTCTGATTCCGGCGCAGACGAGTCCGCGCTCACCACCGTCTGCGTGGAGCTCTCACTCCCATCGCCCGACGGCAGTTCGTGCTCCAGATCCAGGCCTGCCTTTTGCGCTTCTGACTTTCCATTCACTTTACTCATACCAACTATGATTACTCCGATTCATTCAAGATTTTGTCGAAGAGGCGAGCAATGTAGGAGACCGCGGTCATCGTGTGCTGATAATCCATGCGGGTCGGTCCGATCACGGCCAGCGAACCGACCATATCACTACCCGACCGAGCCGGAGCGCCAATCAGGACGAAATTCTGCATCGAGGGTAGCGCATCATCCAATCCAATCACTACCCGCACCGCTTCCTGCTTCACGTCCAGGTATGCGCCGAGGAGTTGCGCAACTTTTTCTTTCTCCTCCAGAGTCTTCATCATCTCCTGCAGGCGCTTGTGATCTTCCTCGCCGGTTAACAGATTGGCAGCACCTTCCACGAAAACCGCCTGTGCGCCGGAATCAGAGGCGAGTGCGCCTTGCTTGTAAAGCTTCTCGATCGAATTCATCAGGCGGTCGTATTCGCTGCGCTCCTGTTCGATCCGCCGCGCGAGCTCGGCGCGCATCGACTCCATGGTCCATCCGCGAAAATTGTCGTTGATGTAGCGTGCCGCGAGATCAAGCTCATCCTGCGCGAGGTCGAGCCTTAGCACGCGATCGCGCACCAAGCCGGAGCGCGTCACCAAGACTGCCAGCACCTTTTGATCGCCGAGCCGCGAGAAGTACACATGCTCCAGAGCATTTCTGGTGCCGCCGGCGGCCACTGTAACTCCGACATTTCGCGAAATCAGAGAGAGCACATGGGAGGTGCGCTCCATGAATTCCTGCACGTCGCTGATTCCTGCCAGGGAGTCGGAAATCAAGCTCTCTTCCTGCGGCGCCAGTCGGGCATCTCCGGTGATCCGCTCCACGTAATAGCGATAGGCCTCAGGAGTTGGGACGCGCCCCGACGAAGTATGGCGCTGCTCAAGAAAACCGGCGTCGGAGAGGTCGGCCATGACGTTACGAATCGTCGCCGGACTTAATCCCTCGCGATTCGAGCGCGCCAGCGTGCGCGAACCCACCGGCTCGCCCGTGGAAATAAAGGTCTCCACGATCGCCGTCAGAACTTCGCGTTCCCGTTTACCGATATTAGGGTCAGAGGGCATGTAGTTCCAGCTAAGTATTTTAGATGCAAAAACTTAGCTTAGGACGCAAAGAGCGCTTCCTGCTTGGATTTTAGGAACGCGCCGTCGTCCTGTCAAGGACCGCACGGTGCCATCGATGTGGCAAGGAAGTGGCGGAAAATCCGGACGGGCAAGAGTTTGCGAGAATTGTTGATGAACTATCCGTTTAGCGCGATTGGACGACGCGAGCGACAGCGTCTTTCAGTTCGTCTGTTTTGAAACCGAAGGGGCCGGGCTTGCTTTTGTAAGTGATGCGACCGGTGGCGTCGATCACATACATTCGATCTGGCCATCCTGTGTACGCGTGCTCGGTTGAGTCGCCGAATTCGTCGAGAACCGCTGGGATTTCTATTCCCAGCTTTCGCACACAAGCCCCCGCGACAAAGGCGCGTTCCTCTTCACTTTTGGGGCTGGCAAAGACCACTTGGTCCTTGATGTTGCTCTGCATCTGCCAGACGTCGCTGGGATGCGCCTCGGTAATGTAGACAACCAGAAATGCGACCTGGCTTCCGTATTGTTCGTAGAGTTTGTTGAGGGCAGGAACCTCCCGCCGGAAGGGTGGTCAGGTGTAGCTGCCGAATACCAGCACAACCGGCCGCCGTTGCTCGGCAAACGCAGAAAGCCGAATGCGTTCGCTTTTGTCTAACTTGAGGAGTGAGAAGTCCGGCGCCGGGTCTCCAAGGTGCAGGGTTCCTGCGCGGGCGTGAGTCCACAGCGTTTCAAATGGGAAGAGTAAGAAGACCACCGGACCGGGCATTCTGGACATCACGCGCCCGAACGTCTCGGGCGTCTGATGCATGGCCCACCACACGTAGCCTCCGAAAGAAAAGTAGGCGATCATCAGGACGATAAAGATCCTGAGCAGGACCTTACGGACAGACGAGCCAGGCTTTATTCGGAGGCCAGATGTTCCCTTAGATCCTTCGTCATCGCGAGTCGCGGGTTCTCGGCTCGCGCAGCGCGGTACGTCCGAAGTTGTTGGATTATCTGAAATGATCGAACCCCGAAGTGACGTGATTATCCGGACCCAGGTCAACAGGATCAATAATATGAAAACACTATCTGGCCCGCAGCGCTCATCGTCACAGAGTTTTCTTCATCATGTTTACTGCACCATGTTTGCCACACCATCAAGGTGCTTTTGCGAACCATTCTTCGAACCACTCGAGAGTGCGAAGTGTGTAGTCACGGGCGTCTGCGGGCTTGATTAGCAAGTGTCCCTCGTCCGGATAGACGACTAACCTCGTTGGCACGTGCAGGGTAGTTAGCGCATGCCACCATTCGACCGATTGCTCCATCGGCACTTCACCGTCGCGGTCACCCACCAGAATCAAGGTCGGCGTCTTCACCGCTTTCACGAAGTGCATGGGATCGCTCTTCGCGTAGACCGCGGGATCGTCATACACCGATGCACCGAAAAATGGAATCATCCATTCGTCGATATCGTTGAGGCCGTAGTAGCTCAACCAGTCGGAGAGGCCGGCGCCCGCGACGGCAGCAGTGAAACGTTGCGTCTGAGTCTCGGCCCACATGGTCATATAGCCGCCGTAGCTGTGTCCGCGAATGCCGATGCGCCTCGTATCGATTGGATATTCCTTAGAAATGGCATCGACACCGGCCATGATGTCGCGAAAATCGCCGCCGCCGAAGTCCTTCACGTTGCCCTGCGTGAACGCCTCACCTTGTCCGTAGCTGCCGCGAGGATTTGGGCAGAGAGCGAAGTAGCCCATCGCCGATTGCGGACCCATCACACTCTCGTCCCAGTGCGAAGTGCACGCCCATGATGGTCCTCCATGCACGTTAACCACAAGCGGGTATGTCTTGCCGGTGGCAATGTTCGGGGGCAGCATCAACCATCCTTGAACCCGCGTGTCGCCGTTCATCCAGTGAACGTTTCGCATCTCGCCCCATGGCGCCTTGATCCCAGCGTTCAACTGGGTAAGCTGTTTCCATTTGCCGATGGGACCAGCCCAGACTTCCGGCGGGGCATTCGCCGATTGACGGGCAATTGCGGTCACTGATCCGTCGCGAGAGAATGAACCGCCGGCGACCCAGGCATCGGTGGTTACGGCGGTCAATTCTTCCCCAGTCCACAGAGACCGAACCCCGCCTGCGGTGAGGCTGACAGTAGCGAAGCCGGAGTTTCCATCTACATTTTGGGCGAAGGTGATCAAGTTGGGAGATGTCCAGGCAAGTGCGGAGGGAGATGTTTTGCTGTTCGGAGTGAGATTCCGTACGCCGCCTCCTGCGGTTGGGACGACGTGGATCTCACCGCCATTAAGGCCGGCATCGCTCATCAATCCTTCGATGAACGCCACGTTCTTGCCATCGGGGGAAACGCGCGGATTTGCCATTTGCAGCTCTGGTTTATAGATTTCGCGCATCTCGCCGCTTTGCGCATTCACCATGTAGAGACGGGCGACCCACCAATTCGCATCGCCATTACCATGCGCGGCAATGGCCGCCCAGCTTTGGCCGTCGGGAGTCCAATCGTACTCATAGACGTACATATCCACCGGCGTGACTTGCGAGAGATGGTCCGTTGCGAGGTCGACAGTTGCAATCCGCTCTTCGAAGATTTCCTCATCGATCACTCCAGCCAATGGCGTCATGGGCTGCAAAGGGCCCGCTACGCGCGGCATACCCTCGATGAAGAGCATAGCCAGCTTCGAACCGTCGGGAGAGAAGCGTAAGTCTTGCACGTAGCCTTTCAGCTCCGCATGCTTTGCCGACGAGCTGCCGTCGGCTGCCGCAGTCCAGACCTGAGCGGCGGGAACATCGCCCGGAAGGTCAGCGATGAAAGCGAGATGCTTACTGTCGCTCGACCAGGCTACACCACGGAGCGCAAGGTTGCCTGCAACAGCCATGGTTCGAGACGACCCTCCACTGGCAGGGATTACCGTGAGTCTTCCGTCAACTATATAGGCGACTCGACTGCCGTCCGGGGACAGCGCAACCTCGTCAATCTTTTTGGCGTGCGGCAGGGCATCGAGCACGGCTGCAGCGCACGACGGCGCGGCGGCTGCCTGCGCAAAAATGGAGGCGCAAACAATTGAAGATACGACGGCACATAACAACATTGAATATTGAAAGAACCGGCTCGGTCGCGGATTCATGGCCGAAGGAGTATACCTGACCAGAATCCGCGGTTGCATCTTCCGCCGCTTCCCATCTCCGCGTATTCTCAACATCGTATTCTCAACACCGTATCCTCAACACCCAGGCACCGAAAGCATTCGGAATGAAATCCAAACTTCACATCGCGGTGGTGGGGGCCGGTGCCTTTGGCGGCTGGACGGCGCTCCATTTCCTTGAGTGCGGATCTCGCGTCACTTTGCTTGACGCATGGGGGCCCGGCAACTCGCGTGCGTCGTCCGGCGGCGAGACGCGCATAATGCGCGCCACCTATGGCCCCGACCAGCCCTATACCGCGCTTGCCGCCCGATCCCTGAAGCTCTGGGAAAAATATGAACGACGATGGAAGAAGCGGTTCCTGCATCGCACCGGCGTTCTGTGGATGGTCAGCAGCATAGACGATGCCTACGAGCGTGGGTCGATGGACGCGCTCCGCGAAGCCAAGATCAAGTTTCAGGAACTCTCCACGCCTGAGATGATAAAACGCTGGCCGCAGATCAACTTCTGCGATGTACGCTGGGGAATCTTTGAACCCGAGTCCGGATACCTCGACGCCCGCGCCAGTTGCCAGGCCGTGGTCGATGCATTCGTCGCTGGGGGCGGTGAGTACCGGCTGGCCCAAGCCCTACACGGAGGCCTAGAATCTTCTATCCCCCACCTGAGACTGTCCGACGGCTCCAAGCTTAGAGCCGACTCTTACGTCTTCGCCTGCGGTCCCTGGCTTGGCAAATTGTTTCGCCGAACCATCGGCGATTTAATTCGTCCCACGAAGCAGGACATCTTTTTCTTCGGCGAGCCTCCTCGCCGCGCTCCTTACTTTACTGATGCCCACTTGCCCGTGTGGGGCGATCATGGCAAGCGATTTTTCTACGGCATCCCGGGCAGCGACCGCCGAGGGTTCAAAGTCGCCGACGATACGCGTGGCCGTGAATTCGATCCCACCTCCGGCGAGCGAGTTGTCAGCGCGGCGACCCTAAAGCGAGTCCGTGAGTACATGACTTTCCGCTTTCCCGCGATGAAGGATGCGCCGCTCATCGAGACGCGCGTCTGCCAATACGAGCAAACGCCCGACAGCCATTTCATCGTGGATCGCCATCCCCGGATGAATAACGTCTGGCTGATAGGCGGGGGCTCGGGGCACGGTTTCAAGCACGGGCCGGCGCTAGGAGAGACGATGGCTCAGTTGATTTTGAAAGATGAAGAGCCTCGCGCTGTTTGGCGACTGTCGCGGTTCTCGAGAGCAGAGACAAGCAAGTGAGCTTTTCCTCCGGCCAGCGTAAAATGAGACCGCCAGAACGGAGGTTTGCCAGTGACTTATCTGAGAGGATTGCTGTGCGGGGTGGCCTCTACATTTGCCGCTTTCCTTGGGCCGGGGCTTCTGAATGCTCTCAGGGAGATCGGCCAGCAAAAAGCAACAGGATTGGGTGCAGTTGCCGGGGGACTTTTGGAAAGTCTGCTTTCGCCTCAGTTCTGGATTCTTGCCCTTTTGTTTTTTTGTCTATTCTTCGCAGCCAGTCGGCTTAACAGCAAAATCCTGCGAGTCGTTCTATTCTGGACGCCAACTCTTGTCATTTCGACGTTAGGATTCGCGTTCGTTGCCTTTTTCGCATATTTCTGGATGCACTTCAGAAAAGGCTGAAAGCGAGCTCGGCTATTGAATCTGAATCACGCCGGCCGACTCGCCCGCCTTGATCTCTGTCACTCGCGCGACTACCTTCCGCGCAAATGCAAAGATCGACTTGGCATGCGGCGAATTCTCTCCCTCCAGCACAATCGGCTTCCCACCGTCTCCGGACTTGCGCACCTCAGGATCGAGTTCAATGCTTCCAAGAAATGGAACACTAAACTGCTTCGCCATATTCTCCGCTCCGCCGCGCGAGAAAATATCAATTTCGTGGTTGCAGTGCGGGCAGGTAAAGAAGCTCATGTTCTCGACCACGCCCACCAGATCGACTTTCATCTGCCGGAACATCTCGATTGCCTTGCGCGCATCTTGCAGCGAAACATCGGAAGGAGTCGAAACCACCACCGCTCCGGTTAGAGGCACCGACTGCACGAGCGACAGAGCAATGTCACCAGTTCCGGGCGGGAGATCGACCACCATGTAATCGAGATGGCCCCACTCCACCATTCCCAGGAATTGCTTCACAATCTGGTGCAGCATGGGACCGCGCCAGATGATGGGCTTATCCCCGGGATTAAGAAATCCTACCGAAATAACTTTTAGACCAAAAGCTTCGAGCGGCTCAATGCGGTTTTCGCCGGCCATCTTCGGCTGCGCGTTCACTCCCAGCATCAGCGGGACGTTCGGACCGTAAACATCCGCGTCGAGCAGGCCTACCTTGTGTCCCATCTTGGCCAAAGCCACAGCCAGGTTCACCGATAGGGTGGTCTTTCCAACGCCGCCCTTGCCCGAACCGACGGCAATGATGGCATCGACTCCCGGCAACGGTTGCGGCCCCGGCGCGCCCTGCCCGGGATGAGACGGCATATGTGCACTCAAAGGATCACACTCCAAGGATCAATCAGGATGGATCAAGCTCCTAGATTATACAAGGGAGAGACGATGTCCATTCGAGACGCCCCATGATCAGGCTTGGAGTTTGTAAGAATTGATAGGATTATTGGGGCGGCTACCAGAGGAGGTGCGCGATGGCCAGGCGGACTCGCATCATGTACATCGAATCGAAAGCGGACGGACTCGTCGGCCCAGCCCGCATTGGTCGAGTTACTTATAACAAGACGGGTTGCACGATCTCCTATGCCGGGAAACAGTTCCGAAGCTTGAAGGGGTCAGGATTCAAATCCAATTATCGGGAAATCCACACCGGCGACGAGTATTGGATATCTGGCCCGCGCCGAGACGGCACAGACCGCCTATACACAAGCAACATTCCAGTCGAGATTGATGAAGACGTGCGGGAGGAATACTGGACGGCCATCCGGAAAAAACCGGCGCTTAAGGCACGGCGACGGACCTAAGTTCGGGAACATCCCACCAGCACCCAGACTTTACAACCAAGCCTCAGTAACCTTCCCCTTCCAGCCGCACTTTCCCCCGAAACATGCGGAACAGCAGAGTGAAGTATCCCAGAGCAAGAATCATCCCCAGAATCCACCAAGTAAAGCCGACCGTCAGCCCGTGGTGACCCGCAGCCGTGTTGTAAATAGTCAGGCTGTAGGCCGGATTCGTGCTTGCCGGCAACACCACGGGATACAGCGCAAATGCAGCCCCCACCAGCATCCCCACGATGTAAAGAGCCGAGCCCACGAAGGCAAGTTTGTCCTGCCCTTTGCGGATGGCATAGACCATCACGCCGAGGCTCCCCAACACGAGCAAGGGAATCAAAAATCCGATGGCATGCTGCTTATAGTTATCGAGAACCGTCGGTTGCACGTAGCACGTTGCGACTAGGCCCACGATGGTCAAGAGCAGTTGCAGCGGCCACGCCCACAATGCGATGTTGCGGGTACGCTGATTCAACTCGCCATCTGTCTTAACCGCGATATATAACGAACCGTGCGCGGTCAGCGTAACCAGCGCGATCACGCCAGTAAGCAAGGTATACCAATCGAGAATTCCGGTATTCGCGCCCACACGGAAATTCGTCCAGAGCGGCTCGAAGAAATAGCCGTCTGCGCCCAAAGGCACGCCGCGCACCACGTTGCCCAGAGCCGCACCGAAGAAAATCGCCAGCAGCACACTCGATGCACAGAAGATCAAATCAAAGAAGCCCACCCAAACCGGATTCTCCAGGTGCGCGCGCAACTCAATGCCAATCCCGCGTAGCATCAGCAGCCACAGCACCATCATCAGCGGCAGGTAGAAGCCGCTGAAACTGGAGGCATAGAGCAACGGGAAGGCAAAGTAAAGCGTCCCGCCGGCCGCGAGCAGCCAGACTTCATTGCCATCCCACACGGGGCCGATGGCGCGCAGGATCTTCCGCCTCTCGTCGGTCGTCTTTCCAGCGATCAGGTAGATGGCCCCGGCCCCGAGGTCGAATCCGTCCAGCACCACGTAGGCCGCCACCATCACGGCCACGATCATGAACCATAAAGTTTCCATCGCGCTCCTCAGGGGCTAACGCCCTCTTATCTGAGTCCCATGACGCAAGCCTGGAAGGCCTGCTCCACCCGCTAGTGCCCAGAACTCATCTCAACCATCGGCCCATGTTCTATCTCACGATGCACCAGAAACAGAAACAATATCCCCAGCACCGTGTACATTCCGAGGAAGCCCAGCAGCGTAAACATCGCATTGCCCGCCGACACCATCTTCGAAAATCCATCCGCCGTGCGCATCAAGCCGTAAACTAGCCAGGGCTGCCGCCCCAGTTCCGCCGTCATCCACCCGGCGGTATTGGCGATGTAAGGGAAGGGCAGAGCCAGCAGCAGAATCCACAGCATCCAGCGCGCCGAGAACAACTTGTCTCGCCACAACAGCAAGGCTGCTATCGCCATCATGGCGATAAAGATCGTCCCCAACCCAACCATGATGTGATAGCTGTAATAGAGAAGCGCAATGTTCTCCGGCCACAGGTCCGAAGGGAACGCGTCGAGCCCCTGCACGTCAGCCGTCCACTCCCGGTACGTCAGAAAGCTGAGTGCGCTGGGAACCTCAATCGGATTATCGATCTTGTGCTCATCCACATTCGGCTGGCCCAGGATTATCAGCGGCGCTCCAGCCTGGCTGACGAACAGAGCCTCCATGGCTGCCAGTGTGACCGGTTGATGCAGAGCAATCATCCGTCCCTGGCCATCGCCGGTTGGAAACAACTGCAAGACGCTGAAGATCAAACCGGCGACAACGCCCACGCGTACGAAGATCCGCGCGTGCGCCTCAAACTTTCCCCAAAGCAGGTAGAACGCTCCCACTGACGCCATCACGAAGGCGCCCGTAATCACGGCCCCGCTCATGTTGTGCGCATACTGCCACCATGCCCAGGGATTGAGCACCAGTTCCCAGAAGCTCGACAGTTGCACCGAGCCGTCCGGAGCCCCAACGAAGCCCACGGGATGCTGCATCCAGGCATCGGTGGCAATGATGAAGAAGCCCGAGAGCCACGAGCCCAGAAACACGGCGACCGCCGACCACCAGTGCGTCCGCGGGCTGAGCCGTTTCTCTCCGTAAAGGAACAGGCCCAGAAACGCCGACTCCAGAAAGAACGCAAACATGCCCTCCATGGCCAGCGTTTGTCCGATCACGCCCCCGGCGAAGCGCGAGAAATGCGACCAGTTCGTGCCAAACTGAAATTCCATTGGGATTCCGGTCACCACACCCAGCACGAAGTTGATGCCGAAAATCCGCGCCCAGAAACGCGCCGCCTGATGGCAAGTCTCATCATTGCGGCGCAGGCCGAGCGTCTTGAGCACCACAATCAGCGGCGCCAGGCCCATCGTGAGTTGCGGAAAAAGATAGTGGAAGGTAACTGTAAAAGCGAAGTGAATGCGATGAACCAGGAGCGCACTATCCATGAAACTACCTCGGGCAAACGGAGTATGCTATCCGTTTCGCGGAGCGTTAGGATGTGACGCCGATCACATCTGCTGGAGGACTACCGTTTCGCTTTGCGCCGCCGTTCCAGTTCAGACCGCCGGATCTCGCGGCGACGGCCAGCATCCTCATAGCGGCGCTGCTGATCCTCTGTCTCGGGAATCACCGGCGCTACTTTCACGCGGTTGCCCTTGGCATCGACGGCCACAAATGTCAAGTGTGCCGACGCGACGTGCTGGGCTGTATCAGCAATGTAATTTTCTACAAATACTTTCACTCCTACTTCCATTGACGTTTGAAATACGCGGTTTACCGATGACCTCAGGATCACAAGGTCTCCCACCCGAACCGGGACGAGAAAATCAATGTGGTCGACCGATGCCGTCACCGCATAACTGCGCGAATGGCGGTGAGCTGCCATCGCTCCCGCGAGATCGATCCAATGCATCAACCGGCCGCCGAGCAGCGCGCCCAGCGGGTTGGCGTCATTCGGCAGAACAAGCTCCGCCATCTCCGATTGCGAATCCCGCACCGGACGCGGCATCAGCATCTCTTCGCTGCTCATAAGTCCTTTCGGTTCGCGCTTTGAGTCGAACAGTTCTTCCTCACTGGTGAATAATTCTTTCTCACTTGTGCGCCTTCAACCTGCCGTAACCTGCGTAACTTCCTGCTGATTTTTTCTCCCTTCGAGATACGATGCGAGAAAGCATTCCGCCATGCGCTGTAGTCGGCCATCGGGATGCGGCGTTGAGCAGCGAGCCTCATCCTCATGCGCATCGAACTCTAAAAATCCGTGCTCGGCTGGACGATGACCCCGCTCGCAAACGTAACGCACGTGAATGCGCCTTCGGCTCCCGTTTCCTGCGCCATTGCCGACGCTTCGCGCTCCAAAGCGAACTGAATCCCAAGCTCGGTGCTGAGGTAAGCGCGCACAACGCTCCGCGTAACCCAGGTTACAGAAGTCCCGCAATTCCTCCTGCGACGGAGCCTCACCCTCGTGGCCAGGAGCGGTGCAGTGGCCGCTCCACCCGCATCCCAGCGGCAGGCGCGACGCATGCAGCCAAGGGCCATTCTCCAGCCTCTCTATCGGCATAAAAAATGGACACGACACTACCCAGCCCTCCGCAGAACCCAAAAAAGTTAAGGACTGCTCATTCTACTCACCCAAGCTACTCACCTCAACCTCGCAAGCCAATCGCAAAACTCCCGCGATAAACCAACCTTTATAGTAACCTCATCTCAACTGAGAACCGAGAACTGGAAACTGCTTCTATGGACCGCATCGCCGCCCTCAATGACATCCTCACGCAGAATCCAAATGACACCTTCGCGCGCTATGGACTGGCGATGGAATACTCCACGCAGGGCGACCTCGATCGCGCGCTCGCGGAATTCTCCATTTTGCTGAAAACCAATCCCGACTATACTGCCGGCTATTTCATGGCAGCGCAGGCGCTCGCCCGGGCCGACCGAATTGCCGAAGCCAAGGCAATGCTCACGGATGGAATTGCCTCCGCGCATCGCGCCGGCAACCTGCATGCGCAATCGGAGATGGAAGCGATGTTGGTGGAGCTGGGATAGTTCCTACTTCGCCATGCGCTCCATGGCCCGCTCCACCAGTCCGGGAAAATGCTGATAAATCTTCACCGGCACATACATTGTCCAAGGCACGATTACCTCTCTCTTCTGCTTTCGATATCCCTGCAGCGTGGCGCGAGCCACACGTTCCGCGGTGATGCCGCGCACCGAATCCGGACGCACCTTCTTTTGTTCGTTCCCCAGAACCACATTCTCGCCGAACTGAGTCCGCACGTAGCCGGGACAAACCGTGAGCACGTGAATACCATCCTTTTTCAACTCCACCCCGGCAGCTTTTCCGATCGCGTTTAGCGCAAACTTGGTCGCGCTGTAACCGGCATGAAACGGCAGCGGAATGTGCCCTGCCACGCTCGATATGTTGATGATCGTTCCACCGCCCTGCTGGCGCATGACCGGAATCACCGCCTGCATCGCGGCAACGGCCCCAAAGAAATTGGTCTCGAACATTTCCCGGAATGCCGCCATCTCCATCTGCGCCACGGAATCCAGCAGGCCATGTCCGGCGTTGTTCACCCAAATATCGATCCTTTGGAAGTGATGCAACGTCAGGCCGAGTGCGCGATCGATATCTTCACGGTGCCGCACATCGCAAGTCATGGCAAGGGTAAGCTCGCTTTGGCCTATGCGCCCCCGGGCCGCTTCCACCCGCCCGGCATCGCGTGACAGCATCACCACTTTTGCACCTTGATCGGCAAAAATCTTCGCAATCGCTTCTCCAATTCCCATCGAAGCGCCGGTGACCACAACAACTTTTCCTGCGAGTTCCATGACCTGCTTTTATTCCGATGAGTCTCTGAAGTCAAACGCGGACGACAGTAAGGCCCGTCGCAGCGGCTGCCAATTTCCGTAGTTAGCCTCATCGGCTGACAAGGTCAACTACTCTGTTTCCCCGAGGTTTCCCCGAGACGATAAGCAGCCCGCGTACCATACAATGGGAAGGGTCGCGCTGGAGATCGCCTTGGACGCACTGATTCCTCTCTTTCCGCTCGATGTCGTTCTGTTCCCAGGCACACCGCTGCCGCTGCACATTTTCGAACCCCGTTACAAAGAAATGATCGCTGAATGCATCGCCCAGCAGCGCCCTTTCGGCGTGGTGCGCGCCGTCGAGGAGGGCCTTGCCGAAGTAGGCTGCACTGCTGAAATCGTTACGGTAGTAAAAGAGTATCCCGATGGCCGGTTGGATCTGGTCACAGAAGGCCGGAAGCGTTTCGAACTTCTGCGCGTCAGCCAGGAGCGCTCTTATCTGCAGGGCGAGATTCTCGTGATTGAGGACGAACCTGGCGCTCCGCCGCTGGAGGACATTACCCGCGCGATTCAGTTGCACTCTGAGCTACTTGCTATTGCCGGCGCTACACAAGATCTCTCGGGGGCCGATCCGTCGTCATTGTCTTTCCATCTGGCGGGCTCTCTACCCCTCGATCTGGATTTCAAACAGAAGCTGCTCTCCCTGCGCTCCGAAACGGAACGCCTATCCTTGCTAATTAATTATTTCGAAAGCATCCTCCCGAACATCCAGCGCGCCGCTCGCGCCCGCGAAAAAGCGGGCGGCAACGGGCATGTCCACTGAACCGTCGTTAGCCGCTGGTTCATTTGTGGTTCGCTCGAACGCCTTCGTCGCGAATTTTGCCGGCCAGCGACTAACAACAAACGGCTTCTTCTTCTCCGCGTATAATTCAGAAGAGTAGTCTTCCTGGGGGTTGTCATGAGTTTCCCGCGCACGCTGGGCGAATTGCGCCGCAGTGAATTTTCTGAAGAACATTTGCGCACCCGCCGCGTGAAGGATGAACTTCGGGACAATCTCATCACCCGCTTGCGTCACCACGACGATGCCAGCATTTTCCCCGGGATCGTTGGGTACGACGACACAGTGGTGCCGCAGATCGTGAATGCAGTTCTTTCGCGGCACAATTTTATTTTGCTCGGCCTGCGCGGACAGGCCAAAAGCCGCATCCTGCGTGCTCTCACCACGTTGCTCGATCCTCAGATGCCATATCTTACCGGCTGCGAGATCCGCGACAATCCATACGCGCCTATCTGCCGCCGCTGCCGCGAAGAAGCAGCGCGTCTTGGTGATAGTGCTCCCATTTCCTATCTCACTCCCGACGAGCGTTACGTGGAAAAACTCGCCACCCCGGATGTCACGATCGCCGACCTCATCGGTGACATCGATCCCATCAAGGCGGCCCGCGGCGGGCATGAACTCTCCAGCGAGTTCACGGTTCATTATGGCCTGTTGCCCCGCGCCAATCGCGGCATCTTCGCCGTTAACGAACTCCCCGACTTGGCGGGAAAAATTCAGGTTGGCCTGTTCAACATCATGCAGGAAGGCGACGTGCAGATTAAGGGATATCCGATTCGGCTGCCGCTCGACGTCGCGATCGTCTTCAGCGCGAATCCCGAAGACTATACGGCCCGCGGAAAAATTATTACGCCGCTGAAAGACCGCATCGGCTCCGAGATTCGCACGCACTATCCCGCAACTGTGGATGAAGGCATCGCCATCACCGCGCAGGAGGCCTGGACTCGCCGCAATGGCCACGCCATGCATCTGCCCACCTACATCCAGCAAGTGATCGAGCGCATCGCTTTCGCTGCACGCGAAGATAAGAAAATCGATAAGCGCTCCGGAGTTAGCCAACGCTTGCCAATCTCCGCAATGGAGAACGTAATCTCGAATGCGGAGCGCCGCGCGCTTCGCAACGACGAAAAACTCGTCGTGCCACGGATCAGTGACGTCTACGCTGCCTTGCCAGCCATTACTGGCAAACTCGAACTGGAATACGAAGGCGAGATGAAAGGCGCAGATTTCGTGGGCCGCGAATTAATTCGCTCCGCGATTGCCAAGACTTACGACGAATATTTCACTGGCGCGAATGTGCAGCAGATCGTGCAGTGGTTCGACCTGGGCGGCGAAATTCAGTTGTCGGATTCTGTCTCCGCCGTCGAAGCACTCGAAAACCTCAAAGAAATTCAGGGCTTGGTCGACAAACTCGGCCCGCTCGGCGTTTCACAGAAAGAAAGCCCGGAGCAACAAGTTTCGGCTGCGGAATTCATTTTAGAAGGGCTACACGCGCACAAACGTATCGGGCGGAACGAAGAACGCGTTTTCAAAGCTGGAGAGAAAAAGCCAGAACCGCAGCGCGAGAAGGCATTCGAGAAAGACGAGCCGCCGTACCGGCAGAGAAGACAGTTTAACTGAAGAGCAGTAGTCAGTGATCAGTGGCTAGTGGTCAGAAAGGCCACGGGTTCTCGAGTCTTGACTGGCAACTGACCACAGCTCACTGACCACTGCTTTTATGAAGCGTATCCGCTATTCCAAATACGTGCCCGATCCTGCCGGCGAGATGAGCCTGGAGGATTTGCTCAGCGCGCTCTCCGATTACCTGCTGCAGAGCGGCTTTCAGAGCGACATGTGGTACGAGATGCCCGAGGGCGAGCAGAGCCTCGACGACCTGCGCCGCGCCATCGAGCAAGCGCTGATGGAAGGCGATCAATTCGATGAGGAGATGCGAGAACGCCTGCAGCAAATGGCGATGGATGGCGAACTCGACGAACTCATCGAAAAGCTGATCGAGCGCATGCAGCAGGAAGACTACATTTCAATCGATCTACCACCAGACCCTTCCCGACCCTCCGGCGTGGGAGGTCAACTTGGCGAGAATGCTCCGCAAGCGAGATTCGAAATTACCGACAAGAGCCTCGACTTCCTCGGCTTCAAGTCGCTGCGAAACCTGCTAGGTTCGCTCGGCAAATCGAGCTTTGGACGCCACGACACGCGCGACCTGGCCACCGGCATCGAAGCCAGCGGCGCTTCCCGCACCTATGAATTCGGCGACACATTGAACCTCGACATCACCGCCACGCTGTCGAGCGCGATCCAGCGTGAAGGCCTGTGCCTGCCGCTTAACATCGAATACTCTGATCTGCAAGTGCACCAGTGCGAGTATCAGTCTTCCTGCGCCACCGTGCTGATGCTCGACTGCTCGCACTCGATGATTCTCTATGGCGAAGACCGCTTCACTCCGGCGAAAAAAGTTGCGATGGCGCTTTCGCATCTGATTCGCACGCAGTATCCGGGGGACTCGCTCTCCCTCGTGCTTTTTCACGACTCCGCCGAAGAGGTGCCTCTGTCGCAGCTCGCCCGCGTCAAGGTCGGACCGTATTACACCAACACGCGGGAAGGCCTGCGCATGGCGCAAAGAATTCTGCAACGCCAGCGCAAAGACATGAAGCAGATCGTCATGATTACGGACGGCAAACCATCTGCCCTTACGCTTGAAGACGGACGCATCTACAAAAACGCCTTCGGCCTCGATCCACTCGTTGTCAGCCAGACGCTCGAAGAAGTCTCAAAATGCAAGCGCGCTGGGGTGCTGATCAACACTTTCATGCTCGCGTCAGATTATGGGTTGGTGCAGTTCGTCCAGAAAGTCACCGAAATGTGCCGCGGAAAAGCCTACTTCACCACCCCTTACACGCTCGGCCAATATCTGCTCATGGATTATATGTCGAGAAAAACGAAGACGATCCACTGACGACTCTCGCACGGGATACGAATCATGGGGTGACAGCCGCCCTCGGCTGTCCGGCCGGGCGAAGCCCGGCAGCTGGTGATGCGGACCCGGTGAACGGCACCCCTCGCCGCGCGCCCCAATCTGCTGTTACTCTTTACTATTCATGGCAAATTGCATTCGATGCGGCCGTCAGCTTTCTGGTCTTACCCTCGGCAGGAAGATTTGTCCGTGGTGCGTGCAGCACGAAGCGGCGCAGCGTGGAGAACTGACTGACGACGCGCCGCAACCTGTCATGCGCAGGCCCTGGGTCCAGCGTGGCGAATCGGCTATCAGCCTGACTCATATCATCTTCGGCATCAACGTGGCAGTGTTTCTAGCCATGGCGTACGGATCCTCCAGCATTATGGACTTCCCGGCGGCCGAACTTGTCCGCTTTGGTGGCAACGTTGGCGCGCTCACGATTTCGGGCGAATGGTGGCGGCTGCTGACCAATGTGTTTGTTCATGGCGGAGTCATTCACATTGCGTTCAACATGTGGTGCCTGTGGAACCTAGGCCAGCTCTGCGAATCGCTATACGGACGCTGGACCTACGCCTGCATCTATCTCATTTGCGGCGTCGGAGCCAGTCTGGCGAGCGCAGGATGGCATCCTTACGTACCTAGCGTTGGAGCCTCAGGAGCCATTTTCGGTCTCGCGGGCGCGCTGCTGGCGGCTTTCAAGTTAGGAGAGTTCTCCGTACCGCGTGCGGCACTTTCAGGAACGCTGCGCAGCCTCGGCGCGTTTGTCGTTTACAACCTTATCTTCGGATTCGCAATCCCGGGGATCGACAACGCCGCGCACATCGGCGGACTGATCACGGGATTAATCGTGGGGGCGCTGATCGCACTCATCGCTCCGCAGCAGGAGCAAGCACCGCGACGCGCAGGCATCTTTCTCGTGATGATTCTCACGCTCGCAGGCTTCGCCATGCAGGTGGCTCATCACTATAACGTTCCGTTGCGTCTGGGACGCACTCCGTTCTCACGATCCGACAACTGATCCGCCCTTTTTTACTTTGGACGGCTAGCTTTTCAACTCCCCCACAGCCCGCCAAGCCTGGTTAATCGCCTCATCTGTATAGGCGGCAGCGCCAGCGTCCGAGTTGGCGATGGCAATTCGTCCAAAGGGCTTGCGCGCTACTTCGCACGGAGTTTCGCCGCCCTCGAGTACGAATGAATCGAACAGTGAGTTGTATTCGTAGGCGTAGCCGTGGGGCCAACGGTTCACTGTAATCGCGGCGATGTCGCGCGCAGGATCAAATCCGCCGGGCCCCAGCGTGCGCGCCAACTGCTCGCGGATATTGCGTTCCATGGTTTCGAACGTCGTAGTGAACAGCTCGATGCGACCAATGCGGTGCTGGTCCCGCGCGGGAAGGCCCGCCTGGCAGGGAGCCTTGCTCATATGCACGATGACCGGATCCTCCGGCGCGCGCGGGCAGCGATAGTCACCGATGCTCACCGGCAGATCGATGTCAACGCTGGTATGGTAGCCGCCAGGTGCGTAGATCGCATTCGCGCCAAGCTTTTGAAACGCCCTCCCGTTGTGCAACAGCACATTGCTGTAGAGAAGCGGAACTTTAGTCGCGAAGGCGAGCGCTTGCTTCTGAGCCTCCGGCAATTCCTCGCAGAAGTATGGGATCATCATATTCCAGCAGGCCAGGATGCAGTGTTTGGCTCTTACGGTATACGTCTTGCCGCTGCGGGCGTAGGCAATCTCGACCTCCGTAGTTCGCGCCGGATCACCTGCATGCCTTACTCGCACGACCGTGCTGTTCAATCGAAGACGCACGGACGATGTTTTGTCATCCAGCTTCTCGTAGTTCGCCTTGGCCGTAACCACATCAGTCGCGATGTTACCGGGCACGGCGCCTGGGATCAGCTTGCGCACCAGCAGGCGCGCGATGCTGGCATTGCCGTCGGGAAAGTGGAAGAAATATTTTCGTTCATTGCCTAACGCTTCAGGATTGCCCAGCATTCCGGTGAAGCCCGGGTACCCCGCTTCCCACGCGTCGAGCGCCGGAACCGCTTCGATTCCGACGCCAAACAGCGGTTGGGAAATGGTCTGGTAGAGACGAATCACGTCGCCGTGAATGCGCGCCAGTTCGGTGAGAAAGCGGGCATAACTGATGCGTGCCAGGCGCGCTTTTTTCTGTTCGGAGTTAAGAGCTGGGAGATAGTCTTTCTTTTCGCGGCACAAGCGAGCGAGGTCCTTGCGTGCCTGTTCTGCAATCGGCGCCTCGGCGATGAAGTGTTCCCAGGCATTGGGACCAGCGACGGCGAGGTCATAAGTTTCGCCCCCAGGAAACGGGCAGGGGTCGTCCACCAGTTTGTCGCTGCCAAAGGTCTCTTTGTCGAAGAAAATCTTGGGAACTCGCCCCGCGGAGCCGTAGAGATTGCGGTCGAGGTATTTTGGAAAGCTGGCGACGTCGATTCCCAATTCCTCGATCACGCTCTTCGCGACGGCACTGTAAGGTTGCGGGCTCTCGATCGAGTACGTCCCGCCATAGCCGATAAGCGTTCGGTTGCCGAGGCGGAACTCGTTGCGCTTGGCGTGGCCGCCGAAGTCGTCGTGGTTGTCGAGGATGAGAATACGCGCGTTCGCGCCGGCAGTTTTGCGATAGAAGTGCGCGGCGGAAAGGCCGCTGATGCCGCCGCCCACAATGACGAGGTCGTAACTCTCGCCGGTATCTTTTGGCGTGCCTGCTGCGTCCCAGAAGGTACCGTCGCGTAAGGAATGCGCCGTTTCGAACGAGCCGTCATGGCTGCCGCGCAGTCCCGTCAGCGCGGGAGGATAGTAGTTGGGCACCTTCTTGGGATCGCTACCGCCCCCGGCGAACAGACGCGACGGCATCAGGGCAGCGCCAACGGTTACGGCCACGCCGTTGAGAAAATCGCGGCGCGTGATGTTGCGCTTCATCCCCAGTTCGCGGTCGGTCAGATCGCTCATTGCCGTTATCAGTTCTCGGCTACAGATTTGTACGGATCTTCACGGATAATTGCTTAGTGTTTTCTTTTGATCCGTGTAGATTCGTGGCCAATTCGGCCCTCGGTTCTCAGCTTTCAGCTTTTTTCACTGCCAGTTCCGCTCCCTGAAAACCGATGCGGCTGTGCGCACCGTCGCAAAATGGTTTGTTCACCGAGCCACCGCAGCGGCAGAGAGAAAAGGCGGGTTTGCCAGTGAGGTCGTACGGGGTTCCATTTGCATCGACGAGTTCAATGGAACCTTCGGGTGCTTCGACACGGTAGGGGCCATTGGGACGGACGGTGATTTTCACTTGAGCCATTCGTTTGATTCCTCCAACCTTACGGGATTCTAGTAAGGATAAAAGATATCACCAGGCGGGGCCGGGTGTCGCCTGAGCATTTAATGCGAGTTCGAGGAGAGGCTGCGGCCCGATACACCTGGGCCGCTGGACATCTGGGGCCGTCCGATGGGCTGTGGTGGTGTGCCGGGCTGGGCTTTAGGCTGCCAGGGAGTTCGTCGAGACCAAGCTGCGGTAGAGTTCGAGATAGTCGTCGATCATGCGCTTGGTGGTGAAACGTTCGCGGGCGCGGGTGTAGGCACGATCCGAATAGGCTTGGCGCAGGGCGCGATCGGAGTCCAGCTGACTCAGGGTGTCAGCCAGACTACGGGCGTCGTTGGTACGGAAATAGAGCGCGGCATCGCCCCAAACTTCGCGGAAGGCAGGGATGTCATTGGCAACAATGGCGCAGCGGGAAAAGGCGGCGTCAAGAGCGGACATTCCGAGCGGCTCATAGCGCGCCGTGGCGGCGTAGATGGCGGCGCGGCTGTAGAGGGCGCGCAGTTGAGCCTCGGTCTGCGGGCCGCGGATGGCTACGGAACTCGTATCGGTCGCGACTTTCACGTCGGCACGGATAGGAACGCGGGGCATTGGTACGGTTTGCTCCGCACCGACAATGCACACCGAGAACGGCTGCGAATGTTGGGTGAGTAGGAAGACCTGCTTGCCGGCATCGACCAGCCGGCCCACCGAGAGCACGGAGTCGTCTTTGCTGACATAAGGATTGAAAAAGATAGGATTGCGTCCGGGATAGATTACGGCCTCGTGCCGGGGACGAGTGTAGTTGGAGCGAATGCTGTCGAGCATCCATGCCGAAGGTGCAACGAGAGCGCTCGCGGCCGCAATTCCGCGGACAAGGGTATCGCGATACCACTTGAGCCAGGGAGTAGGCCGTGGCGAGCAACCTTGGACAGCTTGCGTCCAACTGATGACATCACCGTGAGCCATTATCACGCGAGGAACTTCGACGGGTAGGTTGCCATGGCAAAACTGGTGCAGGTGAAGGATGTCCGGCCGCACTTCGCGCACGAAGCTGGCGAGGAACTGGGAGGATTCGAGCAAATCGTCTGGAGCTTCGTCCATCCACTCCAGGCGGAAAGCAGTCGGCCGATAGTCGAGGCCGTGAAGGAGTTCCATCCATGCAGTCTGCTCAGGCAGAGGGATCTCGCCGAAGCTGACCAGCGTAACCCGCACCCCACGCGTGACCAGTCCCGTGACCAGTTCGCGGGTGTAGGTCCAGGAGCCTGAGATAGTATCCGCCGTCACCAAGACGTGCACAAAACCCTCCCACGTATATGCCGGAAGCCGCAATAGTGGCCTGATCCGGCGTGTAGCGCAGGCCTATTCTAGTGCGAATGAGTGGACACGTCGACGGTTTTTTGCGACGGGAGGGATTATTTGGCTGAATCCTACTGGAAAGCGTGAAGAAGTAATCACTGGATCATAGGCAAAAGACCTTAAAATCGCCTCAGTGCACAGTGATCCTGACTCGCATGTCTCGAGCGAGATTGTCGATAAGTCGAATTTTCTCAACAGCTGGATCGGGAACGCCGGGAACAGCCATCGCCAGTTCGCAGGAAAGCAGCATGGCGGTGAGCGACTCGAACATCTGGCTATGAATCTGCTGCTCGACGGAACGGCGGGCTTGCGTTTCTTCGCGCTGGCGGCGGTGCAGGGCGGAGCGCACTTCACGCAGCAACCGCTGCATGCCACTGACTGCAAAGTTCACGTAGATCGGAAACGCCGTGCCCAGAAGGTCGAGAACATGATCGCTTTCGCCAGGTTCGTTCTCAAGAAGAAATTGATCCAGGACGACAACCGAATAAGACTGTTCGCGCAGCCGGGCCAGAGATTGCTGCAGGTTCTCAACCCAGTGGGTTTCGTCCCCGGTGGCTTCCTTGAGAGTGGCAGCGCACTCTTGGCCACGTGCTAAAGGTGTTATGAGAAGAATCATGCTCTTTCCATAGCACGCAAGGGACCACAAAGACTGTCTTGAAAGGACAGGGCTTAGCAAGCGCTATCGAGTGCTCCGTTCCCGTTACGGACCGCGCGGGTTCTACGTCAGTTCAGTATCGAACCTTTCAGGATCGAGTAGTTTCATGATTGAGGAGGGCGCGTCCAGAACTCCGCAGCGATCCAAGTTACTCCCACACTGCCCATAGGGTACATGGGGCGGGATCCCGATAGGGATGTAAGCTGCTTAGCTTTGCGCCGCGTAATCCTTCAGCTTGCGGTATAGCGTTGTCTTGCCAATGCCCAGCAGGCGAGCAGCTTGCAGCTTGTCTCCGTTGAGCTCCGCGATGGCGCTGAGGATGGTCTGCCTTTCCAGTTCCGCCATAGGAACAATCTTGCGTCCGTGTCCGTCGCCATTGGTGGCTGCAGCGACATGCGTGCCGCCAATGGCCGGGGGCAGGTCCGTGACATGGATTAAAGGGCCGCTGGTAAAGGCGAAGGTGCGCTCCAAACAGTTTTCCAGCTCGCGGACATTGCCCGGCCAGTCATAAGCCAACAGAACCTTGACGGCTTCGTCGGTGAGGACTTTTTCGTGCCCTGAGGCCCGCGAGCAGCGCTCCATGAAATGAGCGAGGAGCAATGGGATATCTTCGCGCCGTTCTCGCAACGGAGGGATCCGCAGGCTGAGAACGTTCAGGCGAAAATACAGATCGCGGCGAAAGGTACCCTCCGTTACCGCCTGCTCGAGGAGCCGGTTGGTGGCGGCAAGAATGCGGACATTGATAGGAATGCGGCGCGTGCTGCCCACAGGACGGATTTCCTTCTCCTGGATGGCGCGCAGAAGTTTGGCCTGGAGATCGACAGGAAGCTCGCCCACTTCATCCAGAAACACGGTGCCACCTTCAGCGATGGCCAACAGTCCGTCCTTGGATTGATTGGCTCCCGTGAATGCACCCTTCACATAGCCGAAGAGTTCGCTTTCGATCAGGGTAGGCACCAGCGAGCCGCAGTCGACGGGAATAAAGGGCTTGTCATGGAAGGTTCCCGAGTAATGAATGGAGCGCGCGACCATCTCCTTGCCGGTACCGCTTTCGCCAAGAATCAGCACAGGATGGGAGCTGCTGGCGGCTTTGGAGATGATGCGGTAGAGCTTCTCCATCTCGGGGGCTCGGCCGACGATCCCGCCGTATCCTTCCTTGGATTTGAGCTTCTCGCGCAGCATACGATTTTCGGTCTTCAACTTCAGATGGTTGGAGACCCGCTCCAATAAAATCTTGAGTTCGTCAACACTAAAGGGTTTGGTCATGTATTCGTAGGCGCCTTGCTTCATGGCTTGCACAGCCGACTGCACCGTGCCGCAGCCGGTTACCACGATGACCAGAGCCTCTGGACGCTGGCTCTTGATATGGCGGAGAGCCTCCAGGCCGCCGGCGCCGGGCAATCGGAGATCGAGCAAGATCGCGTCTATGCTTTGAGTTTGGAGGATGCGATAGGCATGTTCGGCGGAATCGGCGACGTAAGCCATGAAGCCCAGGGACAAGGCAACTTCGCGGCAAGCATCGCGAATCGAGCGTTCGTCGTCGACGATAAGAAGGTTCAGAAAATTCGCGGCCATAATCTGAGGAACCGGGAGAGTGGACGAAAGAGGTGCTACAGCTGCTGCAGTCATAAGATTGATTCCTTCTTGACTTCTTGAAATGGTCGACATGTTATGCCGGAAGCTGGATCGACCGAGTCCAGAGATTCGGGAGCGGCAAACTCCGCGGATCGTGGAAAAAAGACCATTGCGCGCGTGCCTTTCCCGGGTTCACTTTCGAAATGGATCATTCCGTGATTCGTGGTAACGATGCCGCGGACCGTGGTGAGCCCCAAGCCGCTGGCCTCCGTGGCGGGCTTTGTAGAGAAGAAGGGCTCAAAGAGACGATGGCGAGTCTCGGCGTTCATGCCAAGACCGTTGTCTGCCACCGTGAGCAGGACGCAGGGAAAGCCGGGAAGAAAGCTTGGCGAGATCATCCCGGCCACAGGACGGAATTCGCAATTGCTGGTCTCGACTGCGATGCGGCCGCCAGCGGGCAGCGCATCGCGAGCATTGAGCACCAGATTCAGCACGATTTGCTCAGCTTGTGCCCGGGCGATCTTGATCGCACCCAATTTCGGGTCAAGGCGCAGTTCGAGAACAATGTTGTCGCCAATCAGACGGGTCAGCAGATCCCGCATTGCCGCGGCAATTTCATTGAGGCTCACGAAACCCGGCGCAATCGCTTGCGGACGCGCACACACGAGTAACTGCTGCACCAGGCCGCTGGCTTGCACAATAGCGGAGCGTATCTCGTCGGCGTAGCGACGCCTGCGGTCGCGTGCGTCGAGGGTGGAAAGCAGCAGATCGCAGTAGAGCATCACGCCGGTCAGCAGGTTGTTGAAGTCATGCACAACACCCCCGGTCAGGCGACCAATCGCCTCCCACCGATGAGCCTGTAGCGAGCTTTCGCCGGGCAGAACCTCATCGTTTGCCGGCTCAGCAGCAGCTTGTTCAGAGATTAGCAGTGCATGGTCGGGCTCGCCGGCAAGACCGGTTTGACGCCATGCAGTCCATTTCGCGCCGGGTTCGCCAAGGCCTGTGACCGCAGCTTCGAGGACGAAAGCATTGCGTCTGGAATCGAGGACATCTCGCAGTAGCAAATCGGTTTGGTCGCGGTCCTGGGGACAAAGCAGTTCGCAGAAGCGCAGCAAACTCTTGTTCGCATCGCCTGGACTCAGGCCCCGCTCGAAGGCGGGGTTCATCTCGACAATCACTCCGTCGGAGTTACACCGGGCCACAGCCAGGGTAGAGTGCTCGAAGAAGGAGCGGAAGGCCGCCCCCGCATTCTCCGCCTGGGAGAGTCCTAGCCACGGAAATGGAGTTGCGGTATTCATACTGCTACTATGGCGCGTGGCGAATCCCGGAAGAAAGCCCGCGATGGGCGATCCGATACCTCGGTGTTCCCGAAATGGGACCGCCAAAGCAGACTTGGCAGAGACCCCTCTGACTTCTTGCCCACTATAGGAGGACCAATCTGATACTGCGAAGGGCACACGTCACTTCAAATCAGGAAGGTAATTATCCCTTGACATCACGTAAGTGATGTGGCATAGTAGTTGCATGAATCGCCGACAGACCATTCCGAAACATCTCCGCTATACGATCATGGACTTCAACCGCGAGTTCCCCGACGATGCGGCTTGCTTGGAGCATCTGAAGGAACAACGATTCCCCGGCGGAATTGCCCATTGTGAAAAGTGCAATCAAGACCGCAAACACTATCGCATCAATGGGCGTCCGGTATATTCGTGCGACCACTGCGGAACTCAGATTTCCCCGATGGCTGGAACGATCTTTGAGCACAGCAGCACTTCTTTGCGGCTCTGGTACTACGCCATGTATCTCATGGCTTCGACTCGTTGCGGGATCAGCGCAAAGCAGATTCAGCGTGAAACCGGAGTGACCTATAAAACCGCTTGGCGGATGTTTCGCCAGATTCGCTCGTTGCTGTCCGAAACTGACATGCAACTGGAGGGATCGGCGGTGGAAGTAGACGAAATGTATTACGGCGGAAAACGCAAAGGCACTCATGGTCGTCCAAGGCGCGGCGACAAGAAAAAGAGTCCGGTCGTCGGGGCAGTTGAGCGCAATGGCCGCGTCATCGCCCGCGCTACAGAGGATGTCACCATCAACACATTGCGCGGTTTCGTGAAAGAGTGCGTACTTCCCAAGAGCACAGTCTTTACCGACGAATATAGGTCATACAACGACCTTGACCAAATCCCCGGCATGAACTATGAGCACCGCCGAATCAATCACGAATCGAAAGTCTATGTGATGGGCGATGTTCACACGAACACCATCGAAGGTTTCTGGAGCCTAATCAAGCGCGGGATCGGCGGAGTCTACCACTCGATAAGCCAGAAATATTTACAGAGCTACTTGGATGAATATTCGTTTAGGTACAATCGAAGGGATCAGGGGAATTTGATTTTCAACGCTTTTTTGAAGCGCGTTTCGGAGCGGGCTGGGATGCCCGCTTCAGTACCTGCTCAAATGACGCCCGCGCCAACGGAGCCATTTTAGCCCGTACTTCTTTAGAAGGCCGCAAAATTCTATGACTCGCTCCGGGTTTATCGCTCTGGTTAGCTTCGCCGTTCACTAGCGTATGCCCGTCCTTCTGCCGTTTATTCTAGCACGGCAGAAACGACGGGAGTGTGTCAGATCGGCAACTCGGAGAATTTTCGAACGACATCTCTAACTTTGTTCAAAAGTACCGTCAGGACTGGGATAACCGACTCACCTTTCCACCCACCGATCTGTGTGAACGCTATATACGGGGCGAACTCGAACTGAGGCTTCACTGTCAGTGGAAAGCCATGCCGTTCTGTTTGTCCATAAAACGGCGAGATCGTAGAGGTAGTCAAGATGGAGAGGGGAATGCTGACGGTCAGGTTCCATGCACACACGATGAGAATCAATGTGTGATGTTTGTCTTCACGGTCAAGCTCGTGCAGGATGGCGAGTGGATCGTCCGTCGGATTCGGAGCCTTGTAAGGCTGGAGCTGTTTAATGAGAGCACGGGCATCGGGGGACTCAATTCCCTCTATGTTTCGACAGTAACGGGCGAGCTCCTTTTTCTTCGGCTCCTCAGTGAAGATTGGAAACGCGATTCCGGTCGGATCATCGAGCCGATGTTGTTCACTCGAAAGCATCCAGGCGACGTGTTCCAAACTGGAGCGCAGGTGGTGGATGATCTCCCCAGCGAGAACCCCGAATCGGAGAGGAATGCCGCGTTTGGTATGGAACTCAATAAGTTCCTTGGCCGCCTTCTGCTTATCGTCACTGAACCTACCTTCGGGGCATTTCTTCAGGAAAAAGTCGATCTCGGAATTGAGCTTTTGGATAGTCTCATCGGCCCGTTTTAGCTTTTCATAAACTCCTGCCAATTGTTCGGGACCGAGAAGTGTTGGAGCGCCACTGGTATCGTCTCACATGTCGCGCAGCGCCCTTTTTAGGGGTTGGGTTCCCGCCTTCGGTGGGTATCGTGGATTGTATTGAAGTCGTTGTGCAGGCATTCGACCTCGCTCTTGATCTCAGCGAGCAACCGGACGCCGGAGCCCACAGCAAAGCCAATCAATAACAGAAACAATCCGCTTAGTTCGTTAAGGTCTTTGAGAAGACTAGACATTTGAAAATCCTCGGATTTCACGGCATTAATTCGCATCCTCAGAAGGCTGAACATGCAGATGCATTTCCACGTATCTTTTCGCTAGTTGCTCGGGATCATCTGCGTCAGGAAGCTCAGCATGTAATGCAGCAATGGCTTGAAAAGCACCCTGAACCATCCCGTGATCTGTTTTTGCGTTCGCTATGGCTTTTTCGATCTGCGCTACAAACTTTCCTTCAAGCTGTTTGGAGATGGCTACCTTCAGAAGCGCGTTTTCGAGTTCGTAGGTCACCATTGCAAGAATGAGGTCGTTCGCCAACTCTTTATCTGGCTTCATGCTCCAGCAGTATACTACGTGATGTCAAGGGATAATTACCATCAGGAAAATTCTGTGGAAAACGCAGGAAGTGGGTCGTTTCTCTTAACTTAGCGAAAGATAAAGATTAAATGATCGCTATTCCGTGGTCGAACCGGGAGTTCCCCGATTGGCTGTGGGGCCCGGATCGTCGAAGATGACCGGAGCTGTCAATCGGAATGTCAGACGGCGACCCTTTTGGACCCGGATACTGTTTGACCGGATGTTGCTGGATCCAGAGGAAACGATCGAGGGCTGGATGGTTCCGCGGGCGAACAGACTGGAAGTTTGAAGTGCGACCGGCTTACCCGCGACCGTGATGGCGTCCAGGGTTAACTCGAAGTAGCCCATAGCCCGGGCTCGGTCGATCTCAGATTGAGCAGATTCAACGCGTCCTGTAACCCCGGTTCCCCGGTCAACTAGCGTGACTCCGTCAACGGCAATGGGAGCAGCGACGGCAGCGGCGAAAGCGTCCCCGGCGTGAACCTTGGAGGCGGACAATGAGCCGACCAGTTGCACAGTTAGCAGAGTTCCAGAGGGCAGGATCCGTGGATGCGATCCGTGAAACGGTACGACGCCGGCCGATTTCGGATTCGGCGGCACCGCCGGCCGCGTACTGTCGCTGCCTGACGTGGTCTGCGGATTTTCTGAATGAAACGGAAGGTTTTCTCCTCTGACCGCCGAGGTTCCGTCGGCACTGTGCAGAGGATCGCGGCCAGCGCATCCCTGGCTCAACATTACAGCGAAACAAAACGCAACCAAGGCAGAGCGGCGCTTGAGATCACAACGAAGCTTGGACATCGAGTACATCGTCGCCCGCTTTTCCGCTTCACTGTAAGTGGCAAGTTAAGTACCAGAATGATGTCAAGCAAATCAAACACTTACCAAATCGAGCGGAAGGCGATCCATGTAGAAGTTGCTTGGTTGGTGCAAGTTCGGGTTGCTTCCCGCGAGCCCGAGTAGAGATTCCATCCCGCCGTCGCGTCACCCCGTTTACGAAGTTCGAGCACAACGGGGGAAGTAGAAGAACGCAGGCTTCATTCCTGCGCGCGCCCTCTGCGCTCTACGCGAAAAAGAAAGCGCGGAGGACACATGCGTCCTCCGCGAGAGTTTTCCGCGCCTGGTGTGAGGCGCGTTACTGTTTGTTCATCTTCTTCTTCGGCGCCGGCCTGGCGGCTTTCTTTTTTACCTCGCCTTCCCTGCCGCCGATTAGCGTCAACGCATCCGTGGCGTTGAATGGGAACTGGCGGACTGAGGTTTGGCCGGTGGTGCTCAGAGTGACATCCACCCGGCGATTGCTTGCCATCCTGATCGTCACTATGTTCTTGAGAACCCTCTGCTTCTCTTCCGGAGTGAGTTCGGGATTACTCTCTACCTCACCCTGTACCTGTTCGGTGGTTAGGTTATCTTCCTTGCCAAACGCCTTGGTTTCGATATCCGCCTCGGGAACTCCCTGTCCGACGAGGAAGGCCTTCACGCGGTTGACACGGCGTTCAGTGAGCGCCTGGTTGTATTCCACGGTGCCACGATGATCGGCGTGGCCGCCAAGAATCAAGTGCGCCTCCGGCTTCAATTCCAAATAGGCTTTGAAGTCAGTGGCGAGCGCGATCAACGTTTTCTGTTGGCTCGGCAGCAGACCACCTTGGGGATTCGTGGGGCGGGGAGCGTCGGTTACAAAGTAAACGCTGTGCAGGTTGAGACGCGATTCCAGCACCTGGATCTGCGGATTCGGGGGTGGTGGGCTCTCGATCATCACCTGGGTTGAGGCTTGGGCGGTGAGCCCGCGCGAGTCGGTGCAGGTCGCGCCGATTGCAATCGTCGAACCTGGCGATCCGCCAGTGGTGTCGAGTGAGGCCGACGTCCCGCTGCCGGAAATGCTGCCGCTGCTCGACGTCCACGATGCGACAGTCACAGAAACGTTGTCGGGGCTGGTGCAGTTCGCCGACAAGCTCACCGTCCCTCCAGCCTGGAGGCTGGTCGGGTTGGCAGAGATTGACATCGTAGGCGGATTCTTCGGCGGAAGCGGCTTAATGGTGAAGTTCGCCGAGCAACTCGCTTCATTGTTTTTCTTCTCTTTTGGGTCTGTGACATGCGCAGTGACGGCATAACTGCCAGGAGCTGCGTTCGCTGTATCGATTTGCGCCGTTGTGTCTTTGCCGGTGATCTGGCCTCCATTGGCACTCCAGGCATAGGTGACGCTATGCTTGGGATTAAAGTTGCTGGCAGTAACGGTTGCTGTGATCGGTTCGCCTACCAAGACTTCGCTGGGCTGCACCGAACAAGCAGCAGCCGGGGCTACTGGCGGAGCTCCGCCGAAATTGAATACAAGACCGGTACGCAGGCGTATGCCTTCAAAGGAAGCCCGCCGAAGACTGGGAAAATCGGGCGACACAAAATCGGCATAGTTGTGACGTCCCCAGACGTTATCGACTTCAAACAAACGAAACGACAGCCACTTGCGGATAGGAAGATCCATTCCGCCGCCAAGGACGGCTCCGATTCCATTGCTTCCGTTCAGGCCCTCGACGTTCAGGCGATTCAATCCCAACATCGCGTGCAGAAAGAAATTCGCATTGTCGGTACGCCACATCACGCGAGGGCCGACCGAGGCTGTAGTTTCGTAATTGCTATCGCCCCAATTATGACCAAGATCAAACTCCAATCCAAAATGCGGATCGAGATTGTAAGTAAAAGCGGCGCCAAATCCTTTGGACATATCTGGCACTTTAAAGGCAACTGGATTGTTTGCGTCGCCGAAGGGCGTCGGGGTCCATCCGCCCGGATGCAACCACTCATATCCCACGAATAAGTCCCACTTGGGATTCGTGTCACTCTGCGCATACGCCGGACTTGCTACGAGAGATACCGATAGAACTATAAGAAGGCCCGCAATGATACGGACCTTTTCTAAACAACCGGATTCTGACATTCCTTCCTCCTAAGTGATTACGCGCCGGGACGCGATATGCTGACGCGCAAAAAATGCGGGATTAACAGCTGGGCCCACCCGGGAACCCGCAATTGTAACGCAGAGAAGAGTTGAAGCCAAAGAATCATTTCGCAAGGTGCCGCGTGAAATAACCACACTGAAAGCTTGTCTCAAAGTGATACGTCAGGCACTATCGTTGCTGGCACACACCCGGCCACGCGGCTGGTAGAACGGCCTCCAGAGCTTGCTCCATGGGAAGTTGGCCGCGTATGGTTGTACTCTCTGCGTTTGACACGCGTGTTGATGGCTCCGGGAGTTGAAGGAAACCGTTTTCTTAGGCAGGCAAGAACCAAGGAATGAGTCACGAAAAAGTATTGATCGTCGAGGACGAAGAAAACGAACGGACAGGCCTGGCTGAATTGGTTTCGTCCTGGGGGTATCGCGCCGAAACCGCGTGCGATGGGGTTGAAGGTCTGGAAAAAGCGGAGCAGTGGACTCCGTCCATAGTGATTACCGATCTCAAGATGCCCCGCATGGGAGGCATCGACCTGCTGCAACGGCTTGGGGAGCAGTCGCAAGCCATGGCGGTGATTCTGGTGACAGCGCAGGGAACGATCGATAGCGCGGTGCAAGCCATGCGCATGGGAGCCTACGACTACCTGACCAAGCCCATCGATACGAACCGGTTGCGCACGATGCTGCAAAACGCTTCCGCGCTGCTGGGCACGCGTGCTGAACTGGAGAGCGCTCGCCGTAAGCTACGAGATTCGGGTAACTTGGGACAACTTCGGGGTGGGTCGCGGAAAATGCAGGAGATTTTCCGGTTGATCGAGTTGGTCGCCCCCAGCACCGCTTCGGTGCTGATTACCGGAGCCAGCGGTACAGGTAAGGAGCTAGTGGCTCGCACTATTCATCAGCTGAGCCCTCGGCGCGATCGGCCATTTGTGGCGATCAACTGTGCGGCCATCCCCGAAACTCTGATTGAAAGCGAGATTTTCGGCCACGAAAAGGGAGCATTCACAGGCGCGCTGGAGCGCCGCACGGGCTGCTTCGAACTGGCGGAGGGAGGCACTATCCTGCTGGACGAGATCGGGGAAATGCCGGTGGCAACACAGGCAAAGCTGTTGCGCGTCCTTGAGGATCACAAACTCCGCCGCTTAGGCAGCAAAGTGGAGACGTCGGTGGACGTGCGCGTGCTTGCCGCCACCAATAAAGTTCCGGATGAGGCTGTGGCCAGCGGCGAATTGCGAAGCGATCTTTATTACCGGCTCAACGTCTTCAATATTCACATGCCACCTTTGCGGGAGCACAAGGAAGATATTGCCGATCTGGTGGATCTGCTTTTATCGGAAATGAGCACCAAGCACGGCCGAAAAGTCGCCGCCGTCAGCGAGGCGGTAATGAATTCGTTCAATAACTATTCGTGGCCGGGGAACGTTCGCGAACTTCGCAACACGATTGAACGCGCCGTGATCGTGTGCGACAGCGGAATGATCGAGACCAAGCATCTGCCTCCCGGATTCGGTCACGCCCCCCTGCGTACCGCCGCCAACGATCCCGATGCAGTACGTCTGGGAGTAGGAACGACCGTGGGAGAGGCAGAAAAAATGCTCATTCTGAAGACTCTGGAATCCACCAGCAATAACAAGACGCGGGCTGCAGAAATTCTCGGTATTAGCTTGAAAACCTTGCATAATAAGCTCAAGGAGTACGGCAGCAGCTCTTCGGATGCGGAGGCTGGCAAGGAGGAACAAGCGCAGTGAGCAGTTATCAGTGGTCAGTGGTCAGTTAGGATGAGGCGCGGATTTTTTCTTGAACAAATCTTGACGTGCTGCACTGCTTCAACGGACCACTAGCCACTGATCGCTGATCACGGAGCACTGACCACTGTTTTCCCATGCGACGCAAAGCCATTATCGTGCTCACCATCACCGTCATGGTGACTGTGATGGTGGCTGCCTTCTCGTATCTTTACATCTCGAGCTTGCTTCGGCAACGGATCACCAACGCCTACGAAAACGCCACCCTTCTGACCAAGCAGCTTGCCTCCTTCGCCAGCAACGATCTTCCAGACTTTACCAGTACGCGTGTGGATACAAATGATCCCGTAGCGATGCGGCGCGCCATCACCGAATTCTTGCCGATGGATACAAATCTTCTGAACAATCTCGAAACCGACCGTGATTATTGGCCGTACATCTACGACGTTTCGGTGATCGACGCGAAGGGCAAAGCGCTTTTGCACACGAACACGCAATTGGTAGGTAAGCCAGTTGCCGCACGGCCGGATTTCAACGCGGTCAAGACGGCTCGCTTCTGGGAGCAGCTTCGCGTGGTGTACAGCCCGCCGGCTGTCTACGACGTGAGCTGGCCGCTCGAACTGAACGGAGCGCCTTTCGGCACGATCCGCATCGGAGTTTCCACGGTCTTTCTGAAGAATGAAATCAATCCGTCGCTGGTACGCTCTGTCTTTTTCTCGATTGCTTCGATATTCGTTTCTGTGATGCTGGCGGCCGGCATATCGAATCTCGCTCTCGGACCGCTCAAAAAAATCAGCCTCAACCTGGACCACGTTACGTCAGGTTCGGCTGAGTATCTCTCCGGAGACGAGTCTGAACACGATGAGTTCGGATTGGTTACATTGAAGATTGCCAATCTGGGCCGGCAAATGCGAGACAGCCGGGAGATTTTTTCTGCGCTAAAAGACAACGTCGACCAACTGATGTCGACTTTACAGGACGGCTTGATGCTCTTCACGCGTGACTCTCGCGTGGTGCTGGTGAGCGCGCCGGTCGAACAATTCCTTGGCCGCCCTCGCAGAGAATTGCTGGGGAGAACCGCCGCAGAAATTTTCTTCCAGGACTCGAATCTGGGGACGCTGGTGCTTGATGCCTTCGAGCGAAAACGTCCTCTGGTGCAACGCGAGTTGATCACCGCAGCTGGCAGGAGGGTTCAGATCTCACTCGATTTCGTACAGGAAAAAAATACTCAAATCGGGGCTCTACTGATCATGCGCGATGCCGAGTCGGTTCGGCGCATCGGAGACGAAATCGAGACGTCCCGCCGACTATCGGCCAGCGGCCGCGTAACCGGCGGGGTTGCGCACGAAGTTAAGAATCCCATCAATGCCATCGTCCTCCACCTGCAACTTTTGCAGAATAAGCTGTCGCAGTTAGACCCAGATACACGGCGCCACATGGATATTATTGGAAACGAGATTCACCGGCTGGACCGCGTAGTGCAAACCCTGGTGGACTTCATGCGGGCGCGCGAGTTGCACCTTGTGGAAGTGGATTTCCGCCGCCTGCTCGATGATGTTGCCCAGCTGGCCGCCCCGGATGCGGAACAGCATGGCGTCATTATCGAGCGCGCACGATGGCATGAGCCGCTCCCGGTAAAGGTGGACCTCGATTTTATGAAACAAGCTCTTCTGAACGTGGTGGTTAATGGAATCCAAGCCATGCCTCAGGGAGGCCAGCTAACTATCTCTGCGCGCCGCAACGACGATATCGTCGTGACCGAAATTCGCGATCAAGGTATGGGTATTCCCCGCGAGGTTCAAAACAAGATCTTCGAGCTTTATTTCACGACCAAGAAAGAAGGCAACGGCATCGGGCTGGCGCAGACTTACCAAATCCTTGAGTGGCATTACGGTTCGGTGGAATTTGAATCAACCGAAGGCGATGGAACAACGTTCCGCTTTCGCCTTCCTCTGGCTGTATCGAGTGCGGACTCGGAGCACGAGGCTGCGACCCATTTGAACTCGTGACATTGTGAGCCCCCCCCAGTCCACATTTTTGGGGTTGAACTTATGTGGGAACAGCCGCCCCTGCGAAAAGCTCAGGGCTGTCCAGTGGCGCGAAGCTCGACGGGCTTTCTCATCGGCAACTTGAACCGCCTGTGAGCAGAACGATCCGGATGCGTAGCGTAGAATTTAACCTGCCCCAGGACAGGATTGAATATGACTCTGGCCACAATCCTCGCATTTTATTTTCTAAACTTAGGATGGTCGCCGCCCCTGGTCCGTGCGACGCAAGTCGCGCAGCAGCAACCGGCCGCTGGGACAGACGCGAAATCCGCCTCGACGCAGAGCAGCGGCACACCCTCCCAGACGCAACCGCCAACCAGCGCAGACTCCACAACGCCCACGCCTTCGTCTAATGGACAGGCGCCAAAGTCCGCCGGCAAGGCCCAGCCGCCGGCCAAACGTCGCCGCCATCATAAGACAACGATTTATCCTGACTGCACCGTCTCTCCAACGCCGCTTCACCCCATGCCGGGCAACTCTACCGATTCAGCAAAGTCCTCGGAAGCCTCTTTAACCGGTAGCACTTCAAACAAGAATGGCTCAACAGACAACGGAACTGCGAATGGAAGTTCGGCCAAAGCCTCGACCAAGGCTGGCGCAGCACCTTTGAAACCGTGTCCACCTCCCAAGAAAGTTGTTCGTAACGGAGGGTCGGAAGAGCCCACGATTCAACTGATGGGTGGCACGCCCGCCGAGCAGGCTTCACGGCAAAGGTCTACGGACGAACTCACCGCCGCCGCCGAAGAAAACATGAAGAAGATCGAGGGCCGTGAGCTCAGCCCAACCCAGCAGGAGATGGTAACTCAGATCAAGCAGTTCATGGAACAATCAAAAACCGCTGTCGCTTCAGGAGACCCAGAGCGCGGCCACGATCTCGCCATGAAGGCGCGCTTGTTGTCGGACGAGTTGGTCAAACCCTGAATTGCATTTACTTCCCTTTCGCGCGCGCCGCGTTGACTTTGGTAAGCAGATCCTGCGACATGGCTTGCACTGGACCTGGAATCTTGACCGCCTCCGTCAAGACTTCGCGAGCTTCGCTTACCTTGCTGAGTTTGGCATAGGCAAAACCCAGGCGATAAAGTGCAATGGAGTATTGCTGATCGTCTTGGCCCTTCAGCAGTGCCGTGGCTGACTTCAATTCTGGAATTGCCGCTGCCGTCTTGTCTTGCTTGATGTAGGCGTATCCCAAAATAGAATGTGCCGCTCCCGCCGATAACTTACGTGACTTGTCCGCATCCGGCTGATCGGCCTTGGAGACCACAATCGCTTTCTGGGAGTAGGTGACGGCCTGAGCGAGGCTGCCCGGCTTGGGATCGTCCACGTAGGCGCCCGCCAATAATAGTAAGGCAGGCAGCGAATTGGGATTCGCCGCCAGTGTTTTTTCTCCGTACGCAAACAATCTCGCTTGATCGTTCAACTGGCCCGGTCCGAGCGTGTACATCGCATAGCTTGAAACCTGGTCCTGAAACTTCGAATCCGGAAACGCCGCTGAGTACGCCTCGATGTCGGCCATGCGGCTCTTGGCATCATTCTCGCTGGCGATCACGTTGAAACCGGACGACTCGAGAAAGTCGCACGAATTCTTCGCCGCGTTCTTTTCTTCGTCCACCTGCCGGGCGAAATCATCTGCGCCGACGCCCTCTGGCTTCGGCTGCTTCGCGATTGAGGCGCAGACCGCTCCTCCTTTTGCGGCGTAGGAGATGAGCTTCGCATTGTCTTTCGCTTGTTGCGCGATGCTGGCCTGCGAGACCAGGATATCCAAATTCCGTGGAACGCTGGCCAGCGCCTTGTCTCCGTACTCCAGCGCTTTACTTAAATCGCCGGAAGCCTGATAGGTTTGCGCAATTTGCCAGTCGCCGTAAGCCAGCGCGGCGGGGTTGGAAGAATATTTCTGCACGAAATCCTGATACATGGCCAGCTTTTTCGCCGAATCCTGCTCGTTCGAAATGGCTTGTAGATCGTGGTCTTCGGGGGTACCAGCAGGAATCACGATTTTGTCTATTTGTGCGTTGACTCGCGCCGCAAGGGAGAGAAAGCAAAAGCAAGTAAGTGTCGCCAGCGACCCGGTGTGGCGTTTCATAGGTCACCTCCGCGGACGGAAAGGATATGTTCATTTGCAACAGCAGGCGAATCGTAGCGCCGAATGCGGCTGCGTGCAAGGGCGGACCTCGGACCTCAGCGATTGACCGAGGTCTGAGGTCTGAAGTCTGACGCTTCGGTTAAAGTAGAAAGATGCGCGCGATTCTCGGCCGGCGTCCTCTGCGTTTTGTCTTTGCCGCCAACGTGATTTCCATGTTGGGCAGCGGGATGAATGCGGCTGCCGTGGCCTGGTACATCCTCGAAGCCACGCATTCAGAAATGGCGCTTGGCACCTTCGCCGTTCTCCAGACTCTGCCGGCCATGCTCATGCTTCCCTTCACCGGCGTGATTATCGATCGTGAAGATCGGCGTCGCCTGGTTATGTGGCTTGACGCGCTGCGGGCCGTGATTATTGTGACCGTGGCCATCCTCGCGTTTCGTCATCGCGTGCAGGTGTGGCAACTCTATTTGATGAACACGCTCGTCGCCGCGGGCTTCTGGATGTTTTGGCCAACCATCACCGCGTTGATTCAGGAACTGACGCCCGAAGGCCAATTCGTGCAGTCGAATACCTTTCTTTTGGCGGGGGTACAGGGAGGATGGCTTATCGCTGGGTCGATCGTGGGCTTTATGTACAACCACATTGGCCTCGGCGGCGTTCTTTTGATCGACGTCTCTACATACGTGGTTTCGTTCCTGTGCTACTTCGCCGTGCGCAAGGGACGCCACGTGGTGCTGCGCCCAGCGGAGTTGCGTGCCGACATCCTCGCCGCAGAAACGCAGCTCGAGCGCTTCTGGCGCGAGTTGCGCGAGGGGCTGCACTTTCTACGCGATCGTCGGGCGGTGGTTTTGCTAGGCATCAGTTGGGCATTGTTTCTGGGCGCCATGGTTACCGGAGTGGTGGTCACTCCCTCACTGAGCGAGCGCGTCTTCCACGCCGGCGCAGTTGGCTACGGGTGGCTCAACGCCGGGTGGGGCACCGGTGCGTTTCTCAGTGCGTTGTATGCTCCCGTAGTAATCGCGCGCCTGGGCGGACGCCGTTCCGTCGCGTTCTCTATGGCAATCATAGCGGCGACCGTGGTTTGCGCGCCGGTATCGCACTGGCTCGTTGCCGCAATAGTTCTCTATGCAGTAATGGGATCGGCGCGCGGCGTCGGCGGAATCGCCATGAACACCAGCCTGATGGAGATGGTCCCGCCGCACCTGATGGGAAGAGTGCAAAATAGCTTCTATTTCTTTGGAACTTTTCTTCAACTCGTGCTCGCGCTTATCGTTGGAGCCGTGGCACACAAGGTCAGTCTGGTGGCCGCGTTTGCGATTCTGGCCTGCGTGTACGGGTTGTCGTTCGTGGCCGCCAGTTGGCCGGTGGGAGCTGCAGTAGTCGAGGAAGTCGGCGCAGTGGAGTAAAGCGATTCACCACAGAGGCACGGAGGCACAGAGAGAAATAATAGGATTGAGGTTCTTCTCTGTGCCTCCGTGGTAATGTACCGCCTTCCGCTGCTATTCTTTCCCATTCCAAGGAGCACTCATGTTTGCTGACCTGCAAGGTCGTAACGCCGTCGTCTTTGGAGTCGCCAACAAGCGCTCGATTGCCTGGTCCATCGCCCTGGGGCTGCATGCCGCGGGTATGAAGTTGGCCATCACTTATCAGAACGAGCGTCTGGAGCAGGAAGCCAAAGACCTCATCCTCTCACTGCCCGGCGCCGAAGGGTACATGTGCGACGTCAGCAAGGACAACGAAATCGAGCGCTTGTTCGTCGCGCTCAAAGAGCGCTACGGCAAACTGCACACCTTGGTGCACTCGGTCGCCTACGCTCCCGCCGACGAACTGAAAGGAGAGTTCCTCAACACCACGCGCGAAGGCTTCCGCATCGCGATGGATGTGAGCGTGTACTCGCTGGTCGCAGTCGCCCGGGCCGCCGCACCCCTGATGGAAGATGGCGGATCGATTGTCACGATGACCTACTACGCGTCAGAGAAAGTCGTACCGCGCTATAACGTGATGGCCGTCGCCAAGGCTGGACTCGAATGCAGCGTGCGCTATTTGGCCTACGAGTTAGGGAAGAAGAAAATCCGCGTGAACGCGATCTCTGCGGGACCGATCAAAACTCTCGCTGCCCGCGGCATCGCTGGCTTCGGCGACATGCTGAAAGGTCATGAGGAGCGTGCTCCGCTGGGCCGTCGCGTAGAAGTCGAGGAAGTCGGATCCACCGGAGTTTTTCTCGCCTCCGACGCCAGCAGCGGCATAACCGGCGAAGTGATTTACGTGGATTGCGGGTATAACATCATGGGGTTTTGATCCGGTTCTACGTCTTATAACGCCAGGGGCAGGCCAAAGAGGCACTTCAGTGAGCGATCTTGAGCAACAGCTTCGGGCATTAAGTGAGGAAAGATTCGAATCCCTTGTGCATCAGATTCTAGTGGCAAAATATCCAGGCGCTGATATCAAAAGGGTTGAGGGCTCGGGAGGCGACGAAGGGATCGACAGCTTCTCAGGAATGCTGGAAATCGGGCCAGCGATCTGGCAAAGCAAGCACTTTCCCGATCGCATCAGGGACTCCCAAAAGAAACAAATCGCCAAGTCAATCAGTAGAGCGTTTGGAAACGGAGTTCCTGCGCGCTGGACGCTCGTCGTACCGATCAATCTGCGGACAGCCGAACACCGGTGGTTCCAGTCCAAAATCGTGAGCGCCTATGGGGGCCCCGAACGAATCAAACTGATGCATGGCAGTATTCATTGCGGTAATTCGTTGAGGTTGCAGATATGGAGCGCTCGTTGTTCCGGATCGAGGGCGACGCAAAAGGATGGGCCTGCTCAAATTGTCGATGGAGATTCCCCGTCCCCACGCTGCTTAGTGGAGAAGAGGCTATCGCTGCTTACGACCGCCTAGCCGCCGTCAAGTTTCGCGAGCACAAATGTGAGGCCGAATCCAGCTTTTCTGAGGCGAAGCAAGTAACAAAGCGAGATGCCGACGCCGCTTTCGCAGAACGTGCTCGGATGCTCATAAAGCGAGGATACAAACCGAAGGTCGCAGTAGAACTTGTACTTCATGAGATAGGAATCGAACACAGAAACGATGCAAAGATCATGGAGAAGGCGCATGCTGATGCTGAGGATTTCCTTCTGAGAATCAGCAAGGGCCTCATCTGAAAGCTATCCTGGGAGGCTACCAGGCAATGTGGTTCGTCGGTTGAAGCGCGGTCTTTCCTATATTCGCAACGAGAAGCAATCGGCCAAAGAGAAATCCGCACCGCAGAAGAAAAGCAACCGAAATTGAAGGCGCGTTTGACAGACACGAGGGATGTCTCGGGAGTAGGTAAAAAGGAACTCAGCCGCTTGTACAGAAACGGACAAACGTGACGAGGCGAGCAAGCCTCGGCTACGTTTCCGTGTCTCCAGCCCGCTCGGAGCCGGAGCGAGAGTTCAAATCCCCGAGGTTAACAGTGAAAGAATGCTCTAACTTGATTCCCCTCGCATTTCGCCAGTTGCCGGTGTGAAACTCACTACCTGACCACGGTTTAGAAAACTATCCTGATAGACCCTCTTTAGGCTTCTGCCAACAGTCTGAATTCCTCGTGTCGCTGCGAATCGATAATCGTTTGTCCGCTACACTGCCCGCGGGCCAAGCTTGCGCCATCTGTTCGCCCTTTTCTCGCGTTAGCAAGAGCTAGCCCAACTTCCGTGCTCTTTGATTTCCGCATCACGACGAGATTCACCGGCGCGGGCGGGAGGGCAACTTCAAGGCCTGCAGCAGGGACTGAAAGTCGGCGGGCGGTTCGCAGTCGATGGACACGTTTTGTCCCGACCGTGGATGAGCAAACCCGAGATGCGCGGCATGCAGAGCGACGCGCGTGATGCGGCGCTCCGACGCCTCCTCGGGATGGTACTTTCGGTCGCCGATGACTGGATGGCCGAGCGCCGAAAGCTGCACCCTTATCTGATTCTGCAATCCTGTCACCAGGGAAACTCGGACAAGCGAAGCGCCGCGCAGAAGGCGTTCGACCGAATAGCGCAGTTCCGCACGGGTTGCTTTCGGGTCACGCTCCTTGGTCAACTTCTGGAACATTCCTTCTTGCCGAAAGTGGTGAACGAGCGCGCCCTCTTTGTCCTTGAGGTGCCCGTGCACGACTGCGAGGTACTGCCTGACCGGAGCATGTTCGAGAAACTGGCGAACCAGCGCCTCGCGATCCGGCCAGGTCTTGGCAAACAGCAGGATCCCGGAGGTGTAGCGATCGATGCGATGTACGACAAAGGCCCGTTGTCTCTTTTGTTCTAGCTCTGCGGAAAGAAGAGACAGGGCGGATGGCGCGCCGGAGTTCTCCGCGGGCACGGCCAGGAGCTTGGCTGGTTTGTTCAGGACTACGATGGCATCGTCTTCGTAGAGCACGGAAAGCTCCCGGGAGAAGCGAGGTTGGCGGCGAGCCTGGCTTCCCGGGTATGGACCGCGATGGTGTGGGAGCTTCTTCATGGCGTTGATTCACTGATTTGATACTTCCGCCGGTGTCGAGCTGAACTTAAACGCCGGACGATCCCCGTTCGATGTAAATTTCGTGTACTCAAAGTCCGGGAAACTATTTCGAGTTGCACTTAAATCCCGGACGGATTGTGCTTAGCAATATGCGCTTCCACACGCTGTCGGCTGTCCGTCATGCTCCAAACTGCCTCAAGTGGTGATCCATGTGGAGGTAGGCGTGGCGCATTCGCTCAGTCCTCGATAACTGACCGAACATCGCGTGAGCAGGGAAGTCATGCTTCCAACCGCAGAACCGTTCAAACAGAATGCGAAGGTTCTCGACATCTGATGAAAATTCGACGGGGCGAGTACCGCCCTGCTGCTGATCAACTTCAGGTCGTGTCTTGATGCCGTGCGGCCACCTGAGAGGCACCCAAAGAGCCGCCCACTTGTAGATCGTCCGCTTGAAGAACGTCGAGGAAGAACTGACCTGCTTTTCGCCCAACGCCACACGGAAAGAATCGCTCAGATGGCAAATCATCTGATGAGCGGACATGCTGCCCCAACGCCGCTGGCTGTCGGGGCGCACCTTGCTCAGGCGATCCAGCACTTCCTTCT
>Ga0310037_10000057_pt1 | contig 101668 bp, 86 predicted proteins | sample Sb_taG_11_FD_200239 | JGI IMG/M metagenome (GOLD analysis project Ga0310037, IMG submission 200239) | Peat soil microbial communities from Weissenstadt, Germany - Sb_50d_3_AS metaG (v2) (version 2) | ecosystem: Environmental > Terrestrial > Soil > Wetlands > Peat | place: Germany: Weissenstadt... | reverse complement strand
CAACCGAACGTCCACAGACCAGATCGAGGGCTTCGGCGGCGGCACCAAGCGATCGATTGGCAGCAGGGTCATGGCATCTCAGCTTCAGTCGCTCTTTGAGAAGGTGCGCCGCGCAGTGAAGTAGGGAGGTCGCACGACCAGGAGAGTGGGAGGCCTTAGACTTGGGCAGTGTCTTCGACGCAGCGCCAGACGAGGCCAGGGTGGGGATTCCGCATTAGGGGCCCGTATTTTCCGTCGACCCCCTCTCGCCCGTGGCAACCGGTTGGCATCCTGTCACCGGATGCGCTGGTGCGTCCAGGGGAGGGCGCGACGACCCGACCGGGAACCTTCCGCCGCTGGCGGTGGTTGGCGCGGGCGGGGCGGACCTGGAACGAGCGCAAGTCGATCGACTGCCGCCTCGGGACGTCCAATTCTGGCGCCCCTTCGTCCAGCCGCCAGCCGCCGCATTTGTTGGTTGACAGACCGGCGGTCGGGACGCGGAGCATCGTGGTGGTAAGCAGCTTATCCCCGATCCGTTAGACAGCAGCGGGAGGAGGCACCTCAAGATCGCGGCAGATCTTTCGCGCCAGATGCTCGTTTAGCTCGCGGTGACGTGGCACCGCCGAGGCCTTCCGAGTGCGCCTGTTCACGTATACCGAGTGCCTGGCGCCTTCACGGAGCAGCTCGCATCCTTGCGACTCCAAGTGTCGAACAAGGTCGCGCCGCTTCACCCGGCCGCAATCTTCAGCGGTTCCCGAATGACGTCGCGGTCCCCGAGCTCCTCGCGGGCAAGCGTCCGGTTCGCCTCGATCACGAGCTCCACGGCCTCCCGCAGGTTCGCGCGGGCCTCCTCGAGAGTTGCCCCCTGCGTGTTGGCCCCGGGCAGCTCTTCTACGAAGGCGATGTAGCCTTCCGGTACCTTCTGGAAGACCGCGGTAAAAGCCATTTCCATGGCAACCACTCCGAGACCCGCATCTCCCGCCGGGTCTGCTGCCGAACGATCCAGCTGACCGCCGACGGTGCGGGCCAATTACGAGGCAATGGTAGCAGCCGAGCGTCGGGTGCTCCCGCCCCAGGGTTAACAGTCGGCCCGGCATCTCGATCGGGTACATCAGCCGCCAGCTCGGACACGCTGGGACGCAGATCACATCGGAGCACTATGCGAAGTGGCTGAGCGAGGACTACGTGGAGCCGATGACGCTTGAGCCGGGTGAGGTGCCGGCGGACCTTCTGGCCCGGCTTTCGTTCCGTCAATTACGTCAATCTGCGTCAACTGGAGTGGACCGAAACGAAAACGCCTCCGCAGTAAGTCAGCGGAGGCGCTACGGAATCTTGGAGCGGGAAACGGGAGTCGAACCCGCGACCCTCAGCTTGGGAAGCTGATGCTCTACCAACTGAGCTATTCCCGCGTCCTCATCAGATTGGCACGCAGTGATGCCGCCAGCAAGTCCCCCTGCGTTTCAGCGCTCTTCGTCAATGAGGTCGACGAAAAGCCCCTCGATCTCCTCCTCCTTCGGAGGCCCGTCATCGGGCAAATCGTCAGGATCTCGGAAGGGATCAGGGCCGAGGCTCCTCGACTCGAAGATCGGCGCAACTTCAGCCTCGGGCTCGATGGTGGCGCGGGGAGCCGACGCGGGCCGCGCCGCCTCGCGTGATGTCTCAGCCGGCGCCGCCGTCGCACCGGATACAGCGGGGTGGGTTGCGGAAGGCGCGGCAATGGATTCGACATCCCCCCCTTCCCCGAGCGCCGGAATCCCCAAGTCCTGCGCCGCGCGCACTACGTCCGCAGGACTTACGGTCCGGCGTCCCACCAGGTGGGCCTCGAAAAGCGCGTTGTCGGCGAGGGTGTTGACAATGCGAGGCAAGCCCCGCGCGGCGCGACAGAGGGCCGCCACGGCTGCAGGCTCGAAGATGCGAGGGTCTCCCCCTGCGGCCCGCACTCGATGAGCGACATACTCCCCGGCCGATGACGTGTCGAGACCCGCGAGCGTGACACGCACTTCCACGCGCTGCGCGATCGCAGAATCAGCCGCGAGGCGTTCCCCCAACTCAGGCAAGCCTACTAGTACCACCGTGAGCAGGTGCCGCTCGTCGTGTTCGAGATGGAGAAGAGCTTTAAGCTCGCCCAGATCCTCTCGTGCGCGGAGTTGATGGGCTCCATCAATTAACACTACTGAGTGTCTTCCTTCTTCACGGACGTCCACGAGGCGACCAAAGATCTCAGTCACGAGCCTTCCCCGCTCAGCTGAAGGATCATCAATCCCGAGCTGACGCGCGATCCTCGTGAGGAACCAGTTGGAGCCGGTCTCCCCCTGAAGGATCACCATCATGCTCGCTTCAAACTTCTCCTCTTCAAGGCTGTCTAGCAGGTGTCGGGCGATCGTGCTCTTGCCGGAACCATGTTCGCCGAGCAGAACGGCGAGGCTCTTACCCTGTCGAACACCGCGAAGAAGGCGCCGCTCAGCGTCTGCGTGTTCGCGGCTTGCGAAGTAAAGGCGTGCCAACGGGTCATTCTGAAACGGATCTTGGGCGAGTCCGAAGTGCCTGAGGTGCTCCACAACGCCCCCTTACACGAAAGAGATCTTGCGACGGCGCGGCGGCGTCGGCCCTGCGCCCTGGTTCGGACCCGGCGCAGGGGCGCGCGGATCGGGCGGCGCCGGCGTCTCGGCACTGGTCGGTGCCGCGCGCCCCGCCTCCTTGGACGCTGCGGGAGTTTGAGCGGCCTGATCTTTCTCTTCAGCGACCTCGCGCGCGTGACGCGCTCCCTCGGCGTCTGCTCGCCGTTCCGCAAGTTCGGATTCGGCCTCCGCGATGAGGTCATCGAAGGACTCGAAGTTCTCCGGCGGCCCGTTCGACGCTGTGGTCGATCCATCCTCGGAACCCACGGCGGCTTCCTCCCCGCCAAGAGACTCGATCAGGTCTGAAGTCGCGTCGCGGTCCTCGGAGGGTGCGGAAGAATCAGGTGTATTGAGCTCGGCGAGTCGGTCGCCAACGTCCTGGAACTCAGGGTCGAGAGCCGCGACCGTTTCGAAGGCCGTGCGCGCTCGATCACGATCCCCCATTTCCGCAAATGCGCGTCCTAGATCAAACCGCAGAGCTACCTGCTGCGAATCGGGCACGTCGGGCAGAGAAAGGGCCCGCTCAAGGTGCGCAACCGCTTCCTCCGAGCGCTTCAAATCGATCGCGCAGAGCCCAAGCATGTGGAGGCAATCCATGCGGCGCGTAGGCGATTCCATCGCCAGCTGGAACTCGCCTACAGCATCTTCGAGCAAACCCATCTCGCGATAGGCGATGCCAAGGTCGTAATGCGTCTCATAGTCGCCCTGGCTGACGGTACGCTGTACACCACGCTTAAATTCGCGGAAGACCGCCGCCAAGCCGTCATCAAAACTTCCTGACGTACCGTTCTTTCTCCGGTCGTCGTCGGCGAACACCTCAGAGAGCTCGGCAGCGAGATCAAACGGTGACTCTTCCGGTGGACTTGCCGCGGACCCGTTCGGAACTTCCGGTTCTGTTTCATCCTCGACGGCGCCCGTGAGATCCGGATCCGTATCTCCGATGGCGCTCGTGTCGGCGCCAACCTTTGCTTCCACGGACGATTCGCCACCGAGGTTTGAGTCCGAGAGTTCCGCAGCGTCCTCGGTGCGTTTCGCGGTAAGGGGGGACGAGTCAAGATCCTCATCGCCCATGAGGTCCGAGAGATCCACTGAGACCTCATGCGAGTCGGCCTGCTGCAGTACCGCTGCTTTCGGCGGCTCCTTGGGGCCGGGCTTGCCTTGCTCGGCCTTTCCGCTCCATAGCACGCTATCCGTGCCGAGGGAGGGGTCAGTCTCTTCGAGTTTGACGCGCTTGGCCTTTGCGGGGGTGACTGCGACCTTTGCAGACGCCCCCCCGGCGGAGGGTGCAGCGGGGTCTTCGCCGCGGGCCGCAGCAATCTCACCAAGTCGAAGCAGCGCCTGTGGATGATTCGGAGCGGCAGCTAGCACCCTCTTGTAGACCGCTGTCGCCTCATCGTAGAGACCCTGGTGGAAGTAGAACTCGCCTTCCTCGAGGTCCTCGACGATCTGCTGGGGTGTCGTTGAAGAGCTATCGGATCCGCCGGGCTCCGCCTCCTCTTCCGCGGATGCGCCCCTATCACTGACCGCAACCTTTGTGTCATTGCCTTCGCCAGAGTCCTCGCCGTGGTCCGTGGAGGTGCTAGCGATCTCAGACGATTCCTCCTCGGGTTGATCAAGCGAGGGAGGTAGATCCTCACCGAGAAGGTCTGACCCGAGGTCAATCTCGAGATCGCCAGGGGCATTGCTTTCGGCGGCGTCGCTGAGCTCACCTTCGGGGCCGTGAAGATCGACGTCGACGAAGGGATCGCTCGGCTCGGACTCGCCAGGCCCGACCTGGGGTGCAGGCGCCGAGGGAGTGCGGGGCCGTATCGGCACCACGTCGATTCCTGCGGCCTTCCCCGGTGCAAGAGTCTCGATCCGATCCCGTAGTACCGACACACCGGCGCTGTCGCCTTCGGCCTGGGCCACCTTTGCCGCCTGCGTCCAGACGGCAACCGCCCGTGCGAGATCACCGGAATGTGACAGGACCTCACCGAGCTTTTCGAGCGCTGCACGATTTTCCGGTTCGCGCAAGAGAACCGCCTCCAGGCCTGCGATCGCCCGGTCGTGCTTGCCGTACCGGAGGTAAACACTTGCCTCCGCGAGAACTTGCTCAACATCGACCTCCGGCGAAGCCGCAGAAGGCACCGGGGCCGCAGTCTCAAAGAAGACCGCGTCGTCCTCCTCCTTCGCTTGGGCCGAAGGCTCGGAGAGCTCCTCGCGGGGGAGCGGCGTATCGTCAAGCACATCGGGCTCGGCGTCCTGTGGCGTCGGCGCGGCCTGCAGCCCGGACTCCTCCAGTTGAAGCGGTTCGGCCGACACAAAGCGCTGCAAGATCTCTCGCGCGCGATCCTCATCGCCGTGCATGCGATGGAGGTCGGCGAGCTTGCGGTACAGCGCTTCGAGTTCCTCCATGCGACCGGTGGCGCGATAGGACTCGGCGAGGAGTTCGAAGCCATCAGTCGAGTCGGGTCGCACTTCAGTCGCGCGCTTTGCGAAGGGTTCCGCGCGGTCCGCCTGTCCCTTTGCGATCAGCCCACGGGCAAGTCCGACCAGCGCTGTCGCTCGACCCGAATCCAACTCCAGGATGCGCTCATAGACCTGAATCAGGCCCTCGGTTTCATCGTGGCGCGCGAGCTCGGCAGCTACTTCCTCGTACTCGACGATCGCCTCGTCCTTGAGCCCTGCTTGGCGAAGCAGCTCCGCGATCTTCATGCGGCTCGTCGTGTTTGTCGGATCGAGGGTCGCCATCTTCCGCAGGAGTTCAAGCGCGTCGCGCTTGCGTCCTTCACGGTGATAGGCGTCGGCTGCAGTCTGTAGCGCGGCCATGGCTTCGGACGTGAGACCAAGGCGTTGGTACAGCTCGGCAAGTGGCACTTGGACGTCTGAGCGATTGGCGTCGATCTTCGTGATCTGCTTATAGAGCGCGACGGCCTTCGCATCAAAGCCGTCCTTCATGAACTGTTCGGCGACCTTGAGATAGGCCGCGATCGCCTCGTCTTTCTGACCCAGCTTGAGGTGGATATCACCCAGCTTGAGACGGGAGTTACTGTCGCGGGGGTCTACTTGAAGAAGGGTCTGATACTCCTTCAGCGCCTTGTCGAGGGAGCCCTTCTGAAGGAATTTCTGCGCCGCTTCAAGGATCTTGCGCTTGTTTATCGCCAAGGACCCCTCAGCCTCGCGATGGGGGAGCCGAGGGAGCCGAGTCCCCCTCTCCGTGATCTATCGGCCAGCCGAAAGCCCCCTTGAGGGGAGCTCTGCGAGGGGCGCTGGTGGAGCGAGGGGATCGGATGAATGGCTGCGCATTCGTGCAAGCGCGTACTCCCGCTCAGCCGGGGAAGCCTCATCAGGCTCAAGCGGAAGCCCAAGACGCTCCGCGAGCGCGCGGGCGAGCCGATTCCCTATCTCTTCCTTCTCGGCAGAACAGCCGAGCTCGGTAAGGCTCGTCGCCGTCCGATGCGACAGGCCCGCGGCCCGGACGGCCGAAGGGCGGTCAGCGGCCAGCCGGATGCTGCCGTGTTGGAGGACCGCCCCTCCAAGCCGCCGCTGCGCGCTTCCCACGAGCTTGCGGTCCGGCAAGGGACCTGCGCAGATCTCGTCGGCCCCCGGCTCAAGGAAGCAGTCGAAAGGGCGCCCCGGGGCCCTGGCAGCCGGCGATCCGGCGCTGCGCCAAGCGTCCACACCCACGGCGCGCAGCGCCTCGACCAAAGCAGCAGAGACGAGGCGATACGTTCCGGCGAGACCAGGCGGTAGTTCGCCCGTTGGGGCAGCGACGGCGTAGGTCAGATCCGAGCCGTGAAGCACGGCGGCACCGCCTGTTGCCCGACGGACGAGGCCAACTCCTGCGGCGCGGCAGCGCTCAAAGAGGAGTGGATCTGCCCTCTGGCCATATCCCAAGGAGAGCCATGGACCATCCCACGTATAGAGCCGAAGCGTCACAACGCCGGCACACGAGCTGCGCAGGAGCCCTTCGTCAAGGCCCATATTCCAGGGTCCCGGAGCGGGACCGTCGCGTAGCACCCGCAGGCACCGAGCTTGGATGCTCACTCCTGTTTCGCAGGGCGGAGCAGCTGCAGCAGCCCATCCAGCGCCAGTGAATAGCCGTGTGCGCCGAAACCGACGACGACGGCACGAGCAATCGCTGAGATGAACGAGTGGCGGCGAAACTCCTCTCGGCCATGAATATTCGAGAGGTGGACCTCGACGACGGGAAGAGAAGTCGCGAACAGCGCGTCGCGCAAAGCAACACTCGTGTGCGTGAGGCCACCGGGGTTGATTACGATTCCATCGGCGAAGGCGGGGGCTTCTTGGATCCGGTCGATCAGCGCTCCCTCGTGGTTGGACTGGAAGAACTCAACCTCCGCACCCGTCTCCTTTGCCAGCGCAGTGAGCGAGGCATTGATCTCATCGAGCGTTGTGGTGCCGTAGATCTCGGGTTCGCGCGAGCCCAGCAGATTTAGGTTGGGCCCATGCACGACCAGGACGCGGAGCGGCTCCGACATGACAACCTCCGGCGCCCGGTCTGCAAACGGGAGAGCAATACTCCGCTAGCCGGCTACAGCTCCTCGCGCAGCTCGAGCAAGTGACGCCGGATCAGATAGCGCGCCTTTCCGAGGTTGCCATCCGGGGCAAGAGCCAACACAAGAAAGGTGTCGTCATCGATGTGACGCAGGATGAGGCTGAAGTGCGCAAGGCTTACAACGGTTTCGGTCAGCGCGCCGCCTCCGAGGGCGTCAGACGCCTTGCGGATCTCATCCAGGATCCGCCCGAACTCGACACCCGCTGCACCCACATCGTCGCCGGGCATGGCCGGTGCGCCCTTGCCGGCGCTGACCTGCTCGATCGGGATTCCGTCGTTGCCCATGAGGGCGGCGCCCAGGCCGCCGCCGCAACCATCCACGATGGTCTGGAGAATCGATCTGAAGCTCATGCAGCTCCCCTTCGCAGGTTCTCGAGCCAGCGCTCGAGGGTGGCCAAGATGCGCGCTCTGTCACGAGCCTTTGCGTCGCTGGCAGTCTGGCGCGCGGGGTCCATGGTTTTGTTGCTCTCGTCTGGCCTTGCCGCCACGCGTTCGCGCACGGCGCGGGCCTCTCCGACATGACCCTGTCTTTCGAGAAGCCCCGCCATCGTCGCGGTCGCGAACGGAGATTCCGGTGCCGACACGAGATCGTCAGCCGCACCGTCTTCAACCGCACGGATGGCCTGCTCCGCCACCTGATTGGCGTCGATCACGCCCTCGTCCTCAGACTCCGCTGCCTCGAACGCGCGGTCGAACTCATCGCCACCAATCTCTTCCAGCAGCTCGATCGGCTGCGCTGGCGCGGGCGGCGGTGGTGACTGGACGGATGCCGGCGGAGCCCGTCGAAGGGCGGCCTGTGCGGCCACGCGCTCGAGCGCCGCGCGGCCGAGTGCGCGCTCGGGTGAGGCCTCGAAGGCTCGCGCGAGTTCGCCCCGCGCTTCCCCAGGCTTTCCGAGATCGAGCAGCGCCAGCGCGAGCGCAACGCGCACGGACATGGATTCGGGTTGGTGCTGCAGCGCTTCCCGTGCGACGCGCACGGCCTCATCCGCGCGGCCGGCGCGGCGCCAGGCATCGGCCAGAGCCACGGCGGCGGGCGAGGCCGAATTGCCGGCGCCCGCTGTGATCAACGCCGCCACCTCGTCGCTAGCACCGCCGGAGCTAGCGCCTCGAGCAACCTGTCTCGGCGCGCTGGCTCCGCGCGCGGAATCGATGTCGAGCTCCTCCACGCCCCCTCCCCTGGTAACTCACTTCCCCGCCGGAAGGATCTCGGCAGGTGTCAGCGGTACCGTCTCTGCGCGCCCAATGGCGCGCAGGGCGACGAACTGGATGCGAGCGTCCCGTCTCTTCTTATCGACACGAAGGGCCGAGAGATAAGCTCGCCTCGGGTAGCCCGGAAGGGCGGTCGGAAGGCCAAGCCGGCGGAGCAAGGTTTCGACCCTCCCTGCGACTCCCGGGGGGCAAAGGCCCAGAACCTCGGAGCGCCGAGCCGCGAACACCATGCCGATCGCGACGGCCTCCCCGTGAAGAATCCGGCGGTAGCCTGAGAGCGACTCGATTGCGTGCGCCAAGGTATGCCCCAGGTTGAGGAGCATCCGCCGACCCGACTCCCGTTCGTCTTCCGACACAATCTCCGCCTTGATCGCGCAGGCTCGTTCGATGGTGGCAAGGAGAGCCTCAGGATCGAGCCGGAGGACGCTCTCCGCATTGCGCTCGAGCTGCTCGAAGAATGCCGCATCCCACAGAGCAGCAGCCTTTACGACCTCCGCGAGACCCGCCGCCCGCTCCCGAACCGGCAACGACGCGAGGGTGTCGACGTCAATTCCCACAAGCCGCGGCTGATGAAAGGCACCCACCAGGTTCTTGCCGCGGGGGAGGTTCACCCCGACCTTCCCGCCGACGCTCGCATCGACCATCGCGAGCAGGGTGGTCGGCACCTGCACGAAAGGCAACCCGCGCAGAAAAGTTGCAGCCGCAAACCCCGCGAGGTCGCCCAGGGTACCCCCACCCAAGGCAACCACCACCGTTGCACGGTCGGCGCCGAAATCGAGCAGGGCCTCGTAAAGGCGCGCCGCTTCGCGCAGGTTCTTGTGCGAGTCGCCGTCGCGCACGGCGATCCGCCCGGTCTCGAGACCAGCTGTGCGGAGCGAACGCAGGAGCTTTCCTGCGTAGCGTCGACCCACAGTGGGAACCGTGACCACCGCTGCCCGCGTCGCCTTGGTGTGTCGAGCGATCTCGCCACCAAGCCAGCCGAGAAGTCCAGAGCCGATGTAGATGGGATAGCTTCGGTCGCCGAGTGCGACCGGCACCGTCGCGAACCGCTGCGCTCCGGCCTGCCGCTGGCTCACGGAGAGCCGCGCAGGCGGCCTAGGATCGCATCCGCCACCTCGCTCGGGGAGAGGGCGTCCGTATCCACCACGATCGAAGCCCGCTCGTAGCTCGGACTGCGCTCGGCAAGGAGTTCGCCGATGCGCCGAAGGCGGTCCTCCCCGAAAAGACCGTGGAGAAGCGGCCGGTCTGCCGCGTGGCGGATCCGACCGAGCAGGGTCTCTGGGCGCGCCCGCAAATACACGATGGTTCCGCTTCCCGCGAGCTGCTCCCACGCGCCGGGCTGGGCGATCGCCCCTCCCCCCAACGCCACGACGAGAGCGCCCCCCGCCACATTCTCGATCGCCTCACGCTCGCGCTTTCGGAATCCGGCCTCGCCCTCGCGTGTGAAAAGCTCGGCGATGGGGGTTCCCGCCGCCCGCTCGATCATCGCGTCCGTGTCAACAAAATCACGCCGGAGGCGCTCGGCCACGAGAGCGCCGACTTGGGATTTTCCAGCACCCATCATCCCGACCAGCCAGATCGTTCTCACGGGCGCGAAGTATAAGCGACGAGGGGGAGCCCTCGCAGGCTCCCCCCCGGTTTCCGACCGATCCGAAGCCGCGAACTATCCAGCAACCTCGGCATGCTCGACGACCCGCGGCGTGAGGAAGATGAGAAGCTCCTTCCTGGTGTCGTGGATCTCGTGCTCCTTGAACAGGTTGCCGAGAATCGGAATCTTGAAGAGATACGGCACCCGGGATTCCTTTTCCGACTTATCCACCGTGTAGATCCCGCCGATCACCAGTGTCTGGCCATCCGCCACGAGCGTCTCGGTCTTGGCCTCGTTCTTGGCGATTGCGGGCGAGCCGGTCGGTGTCTTCACGCTGTCGTCGGGCGCGTTCCGCGTCACTTCCACCTTCATGATGATGCTCTTGTCCGCGGTAATGTGCGGCGTCACAGCCAGGCTCAGCACCGCGTCGATGAACTCGAGCTGGGCATCGCCGTTCTGGAAGGTCTGGAAGGGAATCGAATCGCCCTGCAGGATCTTCGCCTCCCGATTGTCCAGCGTCACGACGCGCGGACTCGAGATCACCTTACCCTCACCGTTGCTCTCAGCCGCTTGGAGCTGGAAGTTGACGTTCAACTTCTGATCCAGCAGGAAGGCGCCCACGTTGGCGAGGCCTGTGGCGACGTCCGTAATCGGATTCGCGAACGAGACGTTGTTGGTATTGGCATTGGTCGTATTGAGCAGGAAGCCGTTGTTGCCCAGGTCTGTTCGCGGCGCACTGCCCGTGCTGAAGGGATCGGTGAGCGGCTGTGCGCCGAACGACCACACCGTACCGACGTCACGCGCGAAGTCCAGGTTGGCCTCAACGATCTTGGCCTCAATCAAAACCTGCGGGGTCTGTGTATCGATGGCCTTGATCAGCGCTGTAGACTCATCAATCACAGACGGAATATCCTTGATGATGACCGTATTGGTGCGCTTGTCGACATTCACTACGCCCCGCGCCGTCAGCAGCTTCTTGACCATCTTCTCCACTTCATCGACGTTGGCGTAGTTCACCGGCTGGAGCTTGACGGTCAGATCCTCGAGCTTCTCATGAGATCGGCGCTCTTGGAGCCGAGCCTCCTCCTCGTTCTTCAGCTGCTCGTTCGGGGCGATGCGCAGCACGGTTCCGACGCGCACGAAGCCAAGCCCCCGCGTCAACAGGATCACGTCAAGAGCCTGATCCCAGGGAACGTCCACCAGGCGGATGGTCACCTTGCCTGTGACTTCGTCGCCTGCGATCACGTTGAGGTCGGACACTTCGGCGATTAGGCGCAGGACGTCGTTGATGTCGACCTCCTTGAGGTCCAGCGAGATCCGCCGTCCCGTGTACTCCTTGCCGTTCACAAGACCGCCTTCCTGCAGGATGTCCGCGGCATTGCCTGACTCCATCGATGCCGGCGCCGCCGCCTGCGAGGCCTGGGCCATGGCCTTGTGCGGAGCCCCGCTGGCCGCCGCAGGCGCCGCCGCGGAGGCCGGAGCCTCGCTGGGCGCCGCGAGCATCGGGGGCTTCGCCGCGACGGCGTCACCCACGGGGAAGTCGATGAACAGAGCGTCGCCCTCCCGTGTCACAGTCGGCTTCGCACCGGCTGCTCGCTTGATCACGACGCGGACCTCGGGCTTCTTCATCTTGGGCTGCGCGAATGCTGTCACGAGCGACACTGGACCCGGCTGCTCCGGAGTGATCTTGGTCTGCGCTCCATCGGCGAGCGCTGCATTGCGCAGGCTCACCACAATCGTCTCCTTGTCCGGCCGCATCACCTGATACTTCACTGTCGCATCCGCATCGATCTCGACGCGGTGCTTATCCGCCTGGGCGTCCAGCTTGACGCCGGTCACCTGATGGACCGTCGGAGCCGGAGCCGCGCTGGGAGTGGGTTCCGCGGCAGAAGCCTGTGAGCCCTCGGTCGTGGTCTCCGCGCCAGAGGCCGCGGCTGTCGGCGTGGGCGCGGCGGCCGCTGCCGCCGGTTGGGCACCTGAGCTTCCGGCGAGGGTCACCACCAAGCCGTCGCTCGACGGTTCGAGCCGCCTTCCTGCGAACGAGGACGCGGCGCTCCCGCCGTCGATGACGACCCGCACCTTCCCGTCATGCTGAGCGACGCGAACCCGCGCCACCTCGGCACTGCCGACGTCAATGCGCGGGGTCGTGACCGCATTTTGAACACCCGGGATGTCGAGCACGAGCCGGCTCGGATTCTCGAGCGTAAAGCTCGACGCGCCATCGATCCGGCCGTCGCCCTTCAGCACCAGCACGGTGCCCTCAGGCGAGGTTCGGGCTTCGACGCCCACGAGTTTGCTCGCCGCGCCGCCTTGTGAAGACGGCTCGGACGCGGCCGGAGCCTGAGCCTCCGGCGCGGGTGCCTCATCCGCGGGCCCTGCCGACACTACCGGCGGACCGGCGTCCACGGACGGCAGAACCGTCTGGGGATGCGTGTTGGAGAGCGTTCCGCCGCTCTGCCCCGACCCCATCGCCTGCGCGTTCGCAGTGCTCCACGCCAGGGCCGCAGTGAGCGCGAAAGCCGCCCCCACAACACCCAGCACTCCGCCGCATCGATCACGGTTGGATCGAGTCATCGAATCTCACCCTCCCTGGCTCTGGCGAACGCGCATCTCGATGTCCTTCTCGGTCCGCTCACCGAGATAGTCGACGTATGTCTCACGAACGACCACGAGGTTGTCCGTAATCTTTGTCACGCGCCCCTCGTTCTTCCCGATCGGAGTCCCTTCCGCCACGATGTAGCCCCGGCCCGACGGATCGGTCACCAGCGCGCGCGGTCTTGGCGTGTCCCAGACCACGGCGTGGAGCGCAAGCTGTGCGAGCTCAAACTGCTCGAGCGGACCTCGGTCATGCTTGAGGTTTCGGCTCGCCTGCTGTTCGAGGATGAATGAACGGAACGGGTCGCGTTTTCCCGCGGCCACGTAGGTGAAGCCCTTGTCCGCGCTCCCGAACGCGTTCTCTGTGGGCTGGCCCGGGGCCGCCTCTCCGGGGGCGGCCTTCGTCTGGGCGGCTTGACCCTTGGCCTTGGCCAAGCGCGCCACCGCCGCCTGGCGCTGGGCTTCATACTCGCTCACCGACACCGTGCCGCTCTCCTGGCCGCAGCCCCAGAGCAGCGCGCTGACGGCAGCCATCACAATCGCTCGCCTCACGCTTCACCTCCCCCAGCTCCGGGCTTGCGCACGGCCGGTGCGGCCCCCGTCGGCGCGGGCCCCGCTGGTGCGGCCTTTTCAGGATTCGGCGCGGCCCCCATGTCGAGGAAACGGAAGGTTGTTGCATTCCCCTGAACAAAGAGCAGCGTCTCGCTCGTGCTCTCCCGATCGACCTTCATTTTGAGCTCGCTCACGTTGACGATCCGCGGGAGCCGTGAGATCTGATCGAAGAAGCCGGCGATCTCATGGAAGTGGCCATGAAACTCGATCTCGATCGGGACTTCCGCGTAGAACTCGCGCGGAATCTCCGGCTTCGGCTTGAACGATTTGAACTCGAGCCCGGCGTTCTTGCCCAGCGTGCTGATGTCGGTCAGCAGAACCGGAAGCTCCTTGCTGTTCGGCAGCTGACGCAGCGCGATCGTGAGCTCGCGGTCGAGGCGTCCAAGCTCCTCCTCGAAAGCCCCTAGATTCTGCGTGACCGACCGGACCTCATTGAGCTTGCGCTGAAGCTCGAGCTGTTGCGAGCGGAGCGATTCAAGTTCTGTGCTGGCCGGCGCATAGAACATCCAGCCGTACAGCGCAAAGACGATCACCACGATCACCGGCACGAACGCCATGCGGTAGGGCCGCGGGAGCTTCGTCACCTTATCGAAGCTCCCCTGAAGCTTGTCGAGACCTAGCTCCATCGGCTCCTCCTAGCGGGTCGCCGCTGCAGCCGTGCGCACAGGCGCCTCGGTTGCTGGGCTGCCCGCGTTACCCGTCTGCTGGACCGGTGTCACTTCGGGGTTTTTCAGCATGGCGTGGACTTCGAACTTGTTCAGCTTGAGTCCATCGCGCTCGGACAACTCCGTCGAACGGAGCTCCACGTCTTGGAAGTAAGGAGAGTCTTCGAGCGCCTTCATGAATGTGGCCACGACTTCGTTATCGAGGCTCATCCCCTGAAGGGTTACGCCGGACGGGATCGCCTCCAGCGATGTCAGCCACAGACGCTCCGGCGCATGGCTCGAGAGCTCGTCAAGGACGTGCACGGGACCCGAGCGGGAGCGATCCAGGTCGTGGATCACCCCGAGCTTGCGCTCGATGTCCGCCTTCTTGGCGCGGTACTGCTCTACTTGCGCGAGCTGCGGCTTGAACGCATCGATCTCCTGCTTCATCTGCACCACCCGGTCCTGGGCGTTCGAGATCTCATGCCGAATCGACATGTGGAAGAGCACGACGCCCGCCACTGCGGCGCCCAGCGCGACGCCGATCATGAGGCCAAACTGCTGAAGATCGGCCTTCCTTCGGGCTTCGCGGACGGGGAGAAGGTTGATGCGAATCATCGCTCGTCGGCCCTCCGCAGTGCGAGACCCACTCCCACACCCAGGAAGGGCGCGACCTCCGCCAGGTAGGAGGGCTCGAACTTTGTGCTCGGCAGCATCTTGGACAGCGGATTCATGCGCTCGACCGGAATGTTCGTCTTCTCATGAAACAGCGCGTCGAGGCCCGGGACCTTCGAACCACCGCCCGACAGCACGATCCGGCCGATCCTGCTGTCGGCCGAGGTCGCGCTGAAGAAGTCGAGCGAGCGCGTGATCTCGCCAATCACCGTGTCGCTGACCGTTCGCATCGCCTGCTCCACCTCGTGAGGTACGACTTCCTGGCTCTCCTCGGCACCCGAGCCGCCGAGCTTGATGCGCTCGGCCTCTTCGAAGCTGATCGAGAGCGCCTTCTGGATCTCCTCAGTGAACTGGTTGCCGCCCGTGGAGATATCGCGCGTGAAGGCCGGCATTCCATGCGCGAGGATGTTGATATTCGCAGTTTGCGCACCGATGTTGACGAGCGCGACGACTTCCTCGGAGGAGACGTCGTGGCACGCCTCATAGGCGTTCTCGACCGCGAAGGCTGCCACGTCGATCACGACCGGCTGGAGCCCGGCGTCGGTCAGAACGTGCGTATAGTCGTCGATGAGGTCCTTCTTTGCGGCGACAAGGAGCACATCCATCTGCCCTTCCGCCTGGCCGGACGAGAGAATCTGGAAGTCTAGATTCACCTCGTTCACGTCGAACGGGATGTACTGCTCCGCCTCCCAGCGAATCGACTCTTCGAGCTCCTCGCGGCTCATGGCGGGCAAGCTGATCTTTTTTACGATCACCGAATGGCCTGACACCGCCACCGCGGCCTGGCTGGCCTTGATCCGGGCGTTCGCAAGACACTCCTTGATCGCTTCCACGATCGCGGCCGAGTTCAAAAACGCACCCTGGACGATCGCTTCCGGCGGGAGGTGTGCCATCCCGAGGTGGAGCAGCTCGAAGCCTTTCGGCTTGACCGCGAGTTCCACGGCCTTCACGGACGATGAGCCGATGTCGAGGCCCACCACCGATTTGCTTTTGCCGAAGCCGAAACTCGGAATGGAAAGCTGCACGGTTCCTCCGGTCCTTAGCCCTGACGGCTTTCGGTCTCGGCTTTCGGTTCGGTGTCCATGCCGTCTCCGCCATCCGCGGAGCCGAAGACCCGATCCTTGTCCGTGACCTTCAAGCCGAGGGCCAGCAGCACTTTGCGCTTGGTGTCGAGCCGGCACGGCCGGCCGGCTTCGAGTCGATCGATGGTCAGGGTCGAGAGACCTGCTCGTCGCGCAAGCTCGGCCTTGCTCATCATGAGACTCTCACGAAAGCGCTGAACATTGTTGATCGGCATCACCCCTCCGCCGCACACGCCCCCGCGCCAAGGGCGTACTACGGCTCGACCAGTCGGCCTATCGGCCCGTGGTTCCAGGGACTTGAGCAGGCTCCCGCCTCCGCGTTGTGTCGCGGATCACGTTCCTCTCTCACGCAGCCCAGCCGCAGCGGCCCCCTCGCTGCATGCGCGTGATCTCGTCTCGGCCTGCCTGCGAAAGGGAGAAGTGACGAGAGTCACGCCGGACGTGCCAGCGCGAGGTCAACCGCGGGGTTTCCCCGTCCGATAGGAGTTGCATGGACGAGCGGATCCTGATCGTCGAGGACGACGAGGCCCTGCGGGAGAGTCTCCAGCTCATGCTGGCGGCCGAGTCTTATGAGGCGGTCGCCGCGCCTGGGGGCGAGGAGGCACTCCGGCTCGTGGAAGCAAGCCCCTTCGACGTCGTGCTGTGCGACTTACGCATGCCTGGGGTCGACGGCCTTGAGCTGCTGCCACAGCTCGCAAGGCGTCTGCCGGGCGCCACATTGATCCTGATGTCGGCGTTCGGCACCGCAGACCTCGCCATCGAGGCGATGCGGCGCGGGGCCTACGACTACCTCGCAAAACCTTTCACAGCGTCCGAGCTTCTCCTCGTGATCCGCAAGGCCCACGAGCGCGAGCGTCTGCGCCGGGCGAACTACATGCTAAAGCGCGAGGTCCACCGTGCAGTGGGCGATCGGCCGATCGTGGCAGCCTCACCGTCGATGATCGCCGTGTTGGAGCTCCTCGAGCGTGCTGCAGAGTTCAAGTCGACGGTCCTCCTCACGGGTGAGAGCGGGACGGGCAAGGAGGTCCTCGCACGCGCAATCCACGCGCAGTCCCCACGCAGGGACGAGGCCTTTGTGGCGGTGAACTGCGCGGCGATCCCCGAGACGCTGCTCGAGAGTGAGCTCTTCGGGCATTCGAAGGGAGCGTTCACCGGAGCCGACCGCGCCCGGCGGGGGCTCTTTGTCGAGGCAGACGGCGGCACCATCTTCCTCGACGAGATTGGGGAGCTCCCCTCTCCGCTCCAAGCCAAGCTGCTTCGCGTGCTCCAGGAGGAAGAGGTCCGCCCTGTGGGTGAGTCGAAGTCGCGGCGCATCGATGTGCGGGTCATCGCTGCGACGGCCCGCGACCTGGAGAGTGACGTCGCGAGCGGACGATTCCGGGAGGATCTCTTTTACCGGCTCAACGTCGTGCGCGTAAAGGTGCCGCCGCTGCGGGAGCGACGGGAAGACACTCCTCTGCTGCTCGACCACTTCTTGGCCCACTTCCGCGATCTGCTGGGTCGACCGGTGCGCTCCCTCACCGACGAGGCTCTCGAAAAGCTCCTTGCCTATCGTTGGCCCGGGAACGTACGTGAGCTCGAAAACGTGATGGAGCGAGCGGTGATCCTGGCAGAGGGCGAGCGAGTTGGACTGCGGGAGCTGCCCGCGAATGTGGTCGCGCCCGACCTATCGGGTCCGCAAGAGGGACCCGTGCCTTCCGACTTCTCGCTTCGTCGCGCACGCCGGTCCGCTGAGACAGAACTCATTCAGCGCGCCCTGCGGGCCACGGGTGGAAACCGCACGCACGCGGCCCGCCTGCTCCAAATCAGCCACCGCGCGCTTCTCTACAAGCTAAAGGAGTACGGGATCCGCGACTAGCGTCGCGGAGCCCTTCGACCGAAAGCCCCTCTTCGAACTACTCGGCGCTCTCCCCCTCCGCAGGCGGAGCCGGAGCCGCCGGCGCGCCGTGATGACGGTACGGCGTATGGCTCGGCTGCGGGGGAGCTGCAGCGCCCGCTTCTTCGTCCACCTCATCGCCCGAAGCCGCGGGCGACGCCGCAGGAGGCGGTGTCCGTTGCGCCTTCGGAACAGGAGCGCCGCTCGCTCGTGTAGGCTCAGGACTGCGTGTGGTGTCCCCGTTGTTCGAGGTCGTATCGGACCCGCCCGATGCATTGGGTTTCGGCAGATTGGCGGTCGGTGCACTCCCGGGCTTGGGCGACGGAGCCTCTGTCCCCGGCGCTGCCGCCGCCTGCGCCTGGTCCGCACCTACCGTCAGCTCGAAGCGCTGCGACGTCGTCCCACCCTGAAGATCATCGACCGAAACTTCTACGGCCTGCTTTCCGGTCTGTGTCGCACTGGGCTTCCACTGCACAAGACCCGAAAGTGAATCCACGGTCATTCCCTCGGGACCCTTCACGAGGCGGTAGCGGAGCGTCCGGTCGCCATCCGGGTCTACCGCTTCAACGGTGTAACGGAATTTTCCGTCGCGATCGAAGCCGCCGGGAGTGGAAACAATCTTCGGTGGAGCATTGCCGACGCGCATCGGCGGGCTCTCGATCGCATTGGATTCGTCGATGCCGTCACTCGCCACGACGCGTACCTTGACGCTATCCCCTCGCCTTAGCTTCGAGGTGTCGAGGGAAGGATCGTCGCTGCCGGCTTCGTGGCCATTCACCCACCAGGAGTAATGGAAGCGGATCTCGTCACCGTCGGGATCGGTCGCCTGGGGACGAGCCACAACCGGGTTCCCCGCGGTGATCTCGCCGATCGGTTCGAGCGCCACCGCCACGAGCTCGGGAGGCTGATTGCCGACCGTGCCCACGACCCCCTGCGGCTTGCTTTCCGAGTGCCCGTCATCTGCCACGACACTCACTTCGATGCGGGTGCCCTTGGGCACATTCCTTAGCGTCACTTCACTCGTTGTGTCCGGCAGCGTCTGGCCCCCGATCCGCCACTGGTACTTGAACTGCACCGGGTCACCGTCCGGATCCGATCCCTTCGCAATCACGCGTACCACCTGGCCAGGCTTCGGACTCGCCGGATCCAGCCGCACGCTTTCGACTACCGGCGGGCGATTGTCGGTGCGCGTCTGCGGCGCCTGGGCCATGGGAGCCCCGCTCGGTTTCGGCGCTTCGTCCGACCCACAGGCCAGGAAAACGAGAGCCGTCGTCACTGCAGCGAGAATCGCTCCCCGCCCTGCCCCTGCGGTCGCCGAGCGACCGCTGCCTGCGCGCCTGCGCCTTGCCGTCCCCATGCGCTCCCCTCCCGTCAACACCCTATTGGTGCTCGCGCCAGTAGAGAATCCCGACTCCCTTGCCCGGGGGCGATCCACTGCACCCGCCCGAGACAGAGTTGGTGCTGGTGATCACGAAGACCTTGTTCGCTGTGCCATCGGCACAGGGAGCCGTACCTCCGCCCGCCGTCACGTTCCCCGCGCTGATCGAGATGCGCGGATCGGTCGGCATGCCCGCACCAAGTGAAAGAGTGCGCTGCGCCGAGCCTGGATTCGTCGCATACAAGCCCATCGCACACTTGATGGTGAAGGTGTACAAGAAGGCCGAGCCGCCCGAGGCGCACGGATCGGTTCCCAGGTTGGGATTTGGGATGAACGATGACACGAATACGTTGCTGGCGAAGATCGTCGCGGACGTAACGAACTTCTCGCCAAGCCCAGCGGTCGGATCGTTCACGTTCCCATCGTCCGCCGTGTCGGTGCTGGCCCTAAAGAACCAGCCCCGTTGGGTGATGGGCGTACACGTGTTGCCTGGGCCCGCCGGGAGCGGAGTCGTGACGTCCAGCAGGTCGCTCTCGTGGAGCGTCGGCGGAGGCGTCGCGTTCTGATCGAAGGGATCCGTGTCCGTCATCGCGTAGAAGCGATTGTTGTTATTGACGTTGGCCCCGGCGACACCCGGATAGTTGAGGTTCGCACGCTCGCCACTGCCGAAGCCGACCCAGAGGGTCTGGTTCTGGAAGGTTCCGACCGGCGGGTAGAAGAAGCTCTTGTAGTGGGACGCTGCCGGCGGGGGATCGTTTGGAGCGAAGGAACCGGTCGTGCCGAGTGTGCCGGCCGGGGCCGGATTGGATTGGAACGCGGGAGCCGCAAAGAACTTGGTAAACGGCCAACTGGCGGAGCACAGTGCCGCGGGGTCGTTGCAGACGTTCGTAATGGACCACTTCCAGACGTTGCCGCCGAGGTCACCGACATAGATCACATCGGCAAAGCCGTCGAAGTTGAGATCGAAGACGGCGGGCGTTGAAGGAATGGCGTAGAACATCTGGGTCTGCGGATCCGTCGCCGGGTTGGACGGCGAGAAGACCTTCTGGGCGATGACCTGCCCGGTCTCTGCATCGAGAACGAAGATGCTCCGTCCAATCGTTGAGGCCTGGACGTAGTTGGCAGTGTTGGGATCGCCGGTCGGGTCGTAACCACCGTCCACAATCACCACCCAGCGCTCGAAGCCCTGACCGCCGTTGTTGTTGCCGCCGACTGCGACCTTCACCCGAGTCATGACGGGCTCCGACCACGTCTGGCCCAGATACTGCGTCAGAGTCGGGGGCGATCCTTCCTTCGGGAACTCCCACAGGTACGCGGGGAAATTGGGTCCGCCCGCGATCCCGTTCGGGTTCGTGATGTCCAGTGCGTAGTAGTTGCCCTGGAGGCCGCCAAAGCCGAGCGGCTCCGTGACAGAACCGGTCGCGGACTGGTTCATCGTGATCGTCGTTCCATTCACGATGGTGGCAATGTTGGTATTGGCTGGGATGTGTGCTCCTGTCACCGATTCCCCGACATAGAGTCCGCTGGTCGACGGAAGCCCCGTGACCGTTACAGTCGAGTTCTCCGTCCCGTTTTGTGTGTAGATGGGGGTATTGGGATCCGTCCCACCCTGGCGCATGCCGCCCACAAGAATCGTGTGCCAATCGCTGGCGTTCTTTGTGGTGGCGGTTGGGGTCGACGGGAACCAGACGTCCGCCGCATGGGGCGAGCCGTCCACGTAGTAGTGGCTCCGGTTCGGGATGTCGATCGGCTTGTATTTGATCGTGGCGCGGGCAGTCCACGGCATGAAGCCGAACTGCTCGACACCGGTCCCGCGGTCATAGCCCGGCGGATTCGGCACCTGTGCCGTCGTGGTGGTCTGCCACGTTCCGGCTTGGAATCCATGCAGGAAGCCGTCGTTTGCGCCTGCATAGATCAGCCGAGTCCGAGTCCCGTAGGTCGTCGCAAACGTCTGGTACGTAGGCTCGTTGAGATGGGCCGCCGGACTCCCGACAACCACGGGATTCGAGTGGAAGATATCCCCAAGAAGCCACGGCCGGGTCGTGCACGGCACTGCGGCTCCAAAGACTGGCGTCTGAACCCCGGTCCCGAAGACGCAGCCTGTGATGTAGGCAGCGATCTCGTCTGTCAGCTGCACCGCATTGGTGGCATTGCTTCCCGGATAGAAGACTGTCGGGAACGGCGCTGCCGGGATGTTAAGATCCGTATTGGTAAATGTTCCCGGAACATTCGACACACTCCAGCTAAGCGGAACATTGCCCGCTGTCACACCCGTCTTGCTAAAGTACAGCGTCCGAGACGCCGGATTCGGGATGAGCGCGCCAGCATCCCAAAACGGAACGGCACTCGTGAGGAGCGCGCCGCTGGCGCAGTTGCCCGATGGATCGTTCAGTGCGCAGTTCCCGTTTGCATCCAGGATCTGTCCCGAAAGCGTGATCTGGTAGTCAAAGAGATGGCCCTGCCAGAAGGGATCGGTGTTGGAGGGCAAGAACTCGGTGATGTAGAAATTTCCACCGTCTGCCGTTCGCGAGGCCGGAACCGTCGCTGCGGTAAACGACTGCGACTTCTGGATGATGTCTTGGATCTGCGTCGTGAGCGCGGTCACCAGCGTCGTAGTCTGAGACGAAGTGAAGTAGCCGACCCCCGGCCCACCACCGCCGCCCGCAAGCGCGGTTTCCGCCAGGATCTGGTTCGCGTTCGCCTGAAGCTGGCCGATTCCGGTTGCGAGACCCACCGTGTAGATATCGAGGGTCTGGACCCCCGGGAGGTCCGGCCGGAAGTCGTTTTGATGCATGTACATCGCAATGTCATCGAGGTAGTTCCATTGCCCCTCGCAGGCACTAGCACCCCCAGAACCCTGGGGGCATTCTTGGTCCGGAATCGGGACTCCGGCTAGAGTCGGCTCAACCGGGTTGTAGTCCCCGATCAGGTTGAAGAAGCTCCCAAATCCAACGGTGCGTCCCCCGGTGTTACTATTTCCCGCACCGTCCGTCTGGAAGTCATCATGGGTCGGGAACCCGTCCGTGAGGATCATCACGAAGTTCTTCTGGCACGCACAGGGTGCATTCGTTCCCGGACACTTGAGGGGATCCGCCGTCGCACCCGCTCCCGCGTTTGAGCCGTTGGCGGTCGAGTACTGATAGACGGGGAACGGCGTCACGTTGTCCACACCGACCGGCATCGTGCCGCTCCTCGGCATGAAGTAGGTGTACACTTTGAAGAGCGACTTCCCGAGAGGTGTGGATGCGTCGGCGCTCGCCGCGGCAATCGCGCTGTCCAGAGCTGCCGCCTGCACGCCGGCTGAATCGTAGTCGGCGATCGGCGCTTTTACATAGGCCCCCGGCGCATCGGTGGTATTGTCGAAAATAGCGATACCGAATCGAACGGAATTCTTGCTACCGAACGGACAGGTAACGATTCCCCCGGCGCTGATCGATCCCGTACCCGCCGCGCAGTTGGTATCGGTCTGGAAGATCACATCTCTTGCGATGGTTTTCGCGGCTTGGATCCGGCTAATCTTAAAGAGCGGATACTGTGCGGCATTGATGTATAGCTGGCCGTTCAGGTTCGCATCGATCATGTTCGGATTCGTACTGCTGTTTGCCTCCTGGTTCGGGCTGCTGGAGTTTGCCGTGCCATTGATAAAGTAGGGGTCGGCGTTCGGACTGAAGTACCACTCGACGTAAAGCTCGGTCCACCAGGTCTGGTTCCCCTCGCAGGCCACCTCCCCGTCGATGTACATATTGCGCGTGCGACCGCAGAACGTCCGCGTGATGTAGCCGACTTTGCACGAGGCGTTGCTGCCAGCGCCCGTACCACAGTTCGAGCTCGCCGCGCAGGTGCGCGTGCCAGTCTGCACAAATCCGGCAACGTTCTGGTGAATCTGGAAACGACACTGCCTTGTGAGAGGGTCGCAAGTGTACGGAGTAGGCTGAGCAGCGGAGTCGTTCAAGTTCCCGCTGCCGTTTACCGGTCCTCCCGCATTCGGAGGCTCGATCCCAAAAATGGGGCAATTGGTCGGCAGATCCGCCTGCGACTCAATCGCCGGATGCCACATGATCTCGTTCATGGACGCCGAGTTGTCGAGAAGAATCAGAACGTTCGGCGGCACCGACGCCGAGAAGACGGAGGTGTCATCTCCGCCGCTGCGATTCGGTCCGAGGAGGGCGCACGCGAGAATTGCCAGCGCCGCAAAGCCGCGAGCCGTTGCTTTTGTCGAGATCCTCATTGCGCTCTCCTACGACCCCTCCGGAACTTCAAACCTTTGCCTCGAGCTTCGCGCCTAGTAGCCGTTGTCCAGCATCCTTGTGGCCATCGCTTCGAGGTGGGACCTCCCACCGTCCGGTGTCCGGCCTTCGACGCGGATATCCCAAAGGGTGTTCACAAACTGCACCGGCACCTGAAGGTTCATCCCTTGCACAGGGCCGCCGTCCTTGCTGTAGACGATCGGATTCGCAACCAGCGGGTCGCCCGCGAAGGTCGGTTGCCCAAACGGGTAAATGACAGCATCCCCGAGCGCGGTGGTGGGGAGCGGAGGCGTCGCAGTGCGCTTGCCCACCCCCAGCACGAGGTTCAGCCCTGTGGCGACACCTGCGTCTGCCGCGTAGAAGGCCAGTCTGGCGCGGTTTTGAAAACCCGCGACCTGGCGATCCTTGGTCATGGTATCGAGCGCTGCGATCCCGATGAGGCCCATCAGCACGAGCATCATGACGGCGACGAGGAGCGCCGAACCCTCTCTTCGTCGAGTCCCTTGCCGAATCTCTTCTCCCGCTCGATTGATCGTCCTCATGTGCGTTGCCCCACGTTTCTCAGCCGAACAATGCTTGTCATCACGCGCCGGTGAAAATTCTGACCCGGCGCGTCCGCCACCAGCCCTGTTCGGTTCTCAGTAGCCTGCGGCTGCGACCCCGTGAGGTTCAGATCGGGCGTTCTCGAGCGAACCACGACATTCACGCGGATCTCTCGCAGTCGCGTTCCATCCCAGGCGGCGGGGTTGTACTGCACACCCCCGGAGGCGGCCGAGGATCCCGGGTACTCCTGGGCGACACTGTCCACGAGACCGTTCGGGATCACGTCGAAGAAATAGGCGACCTGCATGTCTTCGACATCATTTGCCAGGATAAGATTGTCGCGGCGCAGCTGGTTGTTCACGATCGTATACACGTGCGCGGGAATGGCGAGAACGTTCGGTTGGTTCGATGCGACTCCACCGAGGGCGTTCGAGAAGTTGGCCTGAATCGTCGTGCCATTCGGAATCGCCGTGATCGTGCCGCAGGCGACGCCTCGACCGGGGTTTGCGGCGTCGATCAGGATCACTCCACCCGCGACTCCATTCGGACCTCCGCACGCTCCGGTGTCGCACCGGAAGTCACTCGTCGGGACGCCCGGAGTCGTCGTGATGTAGTAGGGGGAGCCGTCCAGCACAATGCTGTTGACGGTGAGTGTGTTCGTTCCCACCCCCGCGAGGACCTTTGCTCCCAAGGTCGCCACGCTTTGGTTCGTCGGATCGATCGCGTCGGCATCGCCCACGTAAAGAACATCCGGACCGTTCGTATTGTCGACTCCGCAGGCCGCACCGTTCTCCGGAACCATCATTCCCGCAGCGCGGATCTCACGCTCGAGGAGGTCTAGGATCGTCCTCGAGTTCTGCTGTGCTTCCGCAACCTCATCGGTCACGACGTAGCTGCGGTTTTGCGCCACAAAGAATCCCATCAGCCAAACGATCACAATCGCCATTAAGGCGACGGAAACCATGAGCTCGGTGATCGTAAATCCTTGGCGGTTACGCATGGTATATGTCTACTCGACCGGTCCGTTGTATTTCGTCGTCGAAAGGACGAGCGTCTTCAGCTGCCCGTTGGTGTTGTCGGTCCAGGTGACTTGGACGTCGATGTTCTTGGTCGAGCCTGCAACGACGTCCGTGATGCGCCACTGGAGGTTGTAGGGCTCCTCCACCAGCAAGCCGGCCGTGGATTGCACGGTATTGCTGGGATTGTTGACCGGGGTGGGTGCGACCCAACCGCCTGTCGCATTGAGCGACGTCCACGGCATTCGGTCGAACTGCTCGAGCTGGCTGCGGGCCGCCGCAGCCGCTTCCGTCGTGTGACGACCCTGTTTTCCGCCACGGATCGCACTGACCTGCATCCCCGCGAGCGCAAGGAGCCCCACCGCCAGGATCGTGGCGGAGATCATGACTTCGATCAGCGTGAAGCCCCGGGCGACACGGGCCTTGCACCTAAGGTGGGTGGATTGAGGCATCCCTATTGCCTCCAGGCCGGCGGCGCGGCCACCGAGTTCCACGTGGTGACGCGCACGCCGCCAAGCGGTGAGAGGACGACCGCATAGTCGCGGAAGGTGTTGGTGAGGTAGATGGCGCCCCCGCCGCTTCCGGTTGGCCCAGCAACACATGCAGCGGTTACACCCACAGGGATTCCGTTCGGACCGAACATGACCCAGGTCGTCGCAGCGCCCGTGGGATCGACGAAGCTCGAACCGGAAGCCATCGGTCCCGTGCCTATGTCATTCGGTGCGCGCGCGGTGGCAAAGGTGATGCCCCAGTTGACCCCATTTTGCGCGTTTACCGGCGTCTGTCCTTTTGCGGCGGTGATCCGGCAGTTCTGCCCCGCGGTTCCGGGGCGGCCGTCGTCCAGTGTGAGGATGGGAACCGGAAGGCCGTTGCCGCCGAGGAGCGCGGCTCCCAGCATGTCCTTCTGGAAGAATACGATCTGGTAATCGCCGGTCCGAATCGCATTCTCGCGAGCCAGCGTAAACGCGTCGGCCACCGAGCGCGCCGCCGCCTTGAGCCTTTGGTTGGCCATCCACTGCTGTGTCTGGGGGACGGCAAGTGCTGCCAGGATCGCGATGATGGTGATCACGATCGCGAACTCGATCAATGTGAAGCCGGCTCGGCTATTCGCGCGTGTCACCATCGAGGCCTCCCGCGCCTGCTTCTTCAGCAAGCGCCATGCCACGGGAAGCTCTTCGGATAAGTGGGCGAATTCCTTGAGGATGAGAAGAATCCGTCCGGGGCGTCCCGCAGTTTTAGGACCGCATTTCCTTGCGCACTGCGAAGTGGTCTGCGGGGTTTGCGGAGGCGGCGGCGGCCGGGAGCCGGAGCACGAAGCACGCGCCGGACCCATTGCGCGGCTCCTCGAGTTCGAGGACGCCGCCCTGCTCTTCCGCGAGGCGGAGCGCATTTGCGAGCCCGAGACCCGTCCCCTCCCCAGGCGGCTTGGTGGTGAAGAAGGGGTCAAAGATGCGTTCGCGGTCTTCAGGCGCGATGCCAGGTCCGTTATCGCACACCACGCATTCGACCGCGTCCGCGCGGACCCGGGAAGGCACCTCTCCCGGGCCGTCCGCCGCCCGGCGAACCAGGGCTGCGCTGCGCACCCGGGCGCTGACACGGCTTGAGCGCGGGGGGGTGCCTGGCTCCTTGCCAGTTCCGCCGACCGCATCGCCGGCATTGAGGACCAAGTTCAGCAGGATTTGCGCCACAGAGGACGCATCCGCGAGCGCAAGGGGGGGCTCGCCTTCGCGCTCCACGGAAAAGTTCACACCGTCGTAGCGCCGCTGCGCTCGAACGAGGGCCAGAACCTCTTCCGCCACCGCCGTAAGGTCTGTCGGCGCAAGCTGTGCGCGCGGCGGGCGGGAGAAGTCGAGCAGTTGACGCAGAATCGTCCGCACCCGCTCGACCTGCTGCCGGGCACGTTCGAGGTGGCTCTGCGCCGCGCCCGAAAGACCAGGATCTCGGCCCGCAAGATCCAGGAAGCTGAGGAGCGCCCCCATGGGGTTTCCCACTTCGTGGGCGACGCCCGCAGCAAGGCGCCCCACTGCTGCGAGGCGCTCGGCGCGCGCGAGTCCAGCCTCAGCCACCCGCAGGCTGCGGTTCGCTTCCCGAAGATCTGCGACCGCCTTGGTGAGAGCCTCCTCACGTCGTTCGAGTGCGCTCGTCATTTCGTTGAAGGCGGCGGCAACCTCTGCGGCTTCGCGTGCGCCCTCCACCGGAACCCGAGCTCCGCGCGCCCCATCGGCAATGGCGCGTGCCGCGGTCGCGAGCCGGCGAAGCGGCATCACGACGCGTCCGCGCAGGAGCGTCGCGCCAAACACGAGAAAAATCGCGAGGTCTCCGATCAGCACGGTGAGCGCTACTGCACTCGGCGCAAGGCCCCGCTGGAGCGAGGCTCCCGCCGGGAGCCGTGCAGCCACCACGTGGCCTTCCGCATCGATGGGGAGCGCAAACCGCACAGGCTCCCAGGGTGGCCCGACACTCACAAGGATGGAGTCCGAGGAGCGGGCATCGGCAGCCAGGGCGCGTGTGGCCTCGTCAATCTCGCCGGCGCCGGCGGTGCGCCGAATCGCGACTCCGTCGGAGCCGACGGTCCACCAACGCGTGCCGGGCACGAGAGGGGTCGCGCTCCGGAGGGGGTCGCGGGCCTCCGCGCTGAGGGCGCGGCCCAGGATTTCCCGCAGCCGCGCTTCTTGTTCCCTCACCAGTACGATCGCGAGAAGGATCGTGGCGCCGAACATGATGACGGACAGGCTCGCGAGCAACTCCGCGAAAAGGCCCGGCCTGCGCAGCCCGTGCGCCTCCGATCCCGTCATTTATTCCTCGTCGGCGGACGGTTCGTCGAGCCCCAGTTTCTGGAGGCGATAACGGAAGGATCGGAACGACACGCCGAGCAGCTTCGCCGCGCGCTTTTTTACGCCGCCCGCACGCTCGAGTGCTTCGAGCAAAAGGCCGCGCTCGTAGTCGTTCACAAGGTTGTCGAGATTCGCCCCTTCGGCGGGGAGGACCGAACTCCGAGCGCTGCCGTCGGTCGGAGGCCGAAGCAGGCTTGGCGGGAGTGCGTCCACCTCGATCGTGCCTCCCCGAGAGAGCGCGACGGCCCGCTCGATCACGTTTTCGAGCTCGCGTACGTTCCCGGGATAGGAGTGCTCGAGCAGCCTGCGCATCGCCTCCTCGCTCGCGCCCCCAATCTCCTTTCCGAGCTCCCGCGCGTACTTCTCAACGAAGTGCTGCACCAGGAGAGGCACATCCTCCGGTCGCTCTCGCAGCGGCGGCAAGGCGATTTGGATGACATTCAAACGATAGTAGAGATCTTCACGGAAGCGCCCCGCAGCCACCTCGTCTTCGAGCCTGCGGTTCGTCGCGGCGAGAATGCGCACATCGATCTTACGATCGTTGGTCCCGCCAACGCGGCGGATTGCCTTCTCCTGAATCGCGCGCAGGAGCTTGACCTGAAGCGACGGAGGCAGCTCGCCCACTTCGTCGAGGAAGAGCGTTCCGGTGTCCGCTGTCTCGAATAGACCCTCTTTGTTGTAGACTGCGCCTGTGAATGCACCCTTCACGTGGCCGAACAGCTCGGACTCGAGCAAGTTCTCCGGAATTGCGCCGCAGTTGAGCGCCACAAACGCCCGGTCGCGGCGGTCACTGGCCGCGTGGATCGCGCGCGCCACGAGCTCCTTGCCCGTACCGCTCTCGCCGGAAATCAGCACATTCGCCTTCGTCTCCGCGACCTGGCCGATCAATTCATAGACGCGCTGCATCGCAGAGCCGCCGCCGATCAACGCTCGCTGCCGGATCTGGCTGCGGAGCTCGCTGCGCAGGCGGCGATTCTCACGCGCAAGAAGCTTTTTCTCGAGTGCTTTTTCGAGCACCAATCGAATCTCATCGACTTGGAATGGCTTGGTCAGGTAGTCGTAGGCGCCTTCTTTCATCGCGGCGATGGCGGTCTCTGTGCTCGCAAAGGCCGTCATCACGAGCGCGATGGTATCCGGCGATGTCTCGCGCAAGGCGTGCAGGAGGTCAAGGCCCGTCTTGCCCGGCATCTGCAGATCCGAGATCACGACGTCGAAGTCATCGGACTCGAGCGCCACCAGGGCACCGTCGACGTCACCGGCGCACGTCACATCGTAGCCCTCGCGGCGGAGCAGGATCTCGAGGAACTCCTGCATGCTCCGCTCGTCGTCCACGACGAGGACCCGTGCTTTGATGCTCACTGAGGCTCCTCAGCCTGCGGGAGTCGAATGCGGAACGTCGTGCCTGCTCCCACTGTACTTTCCACGCGCAGCGATCCGCCGTGGCTTTCGACGATCCGGTGAACGGTAGCGAGACCGAGGCCTGATCCCTCTTGCCGGGTGGTGAAAAAGGGGTCAAAAATCCGGTCGATCACCTCTGGCGCAATTCCAACCCCGGTGTCGACCACCACGAGCTCCGCGAAGGGGGTCCCCTCCTCTTCTGCAGCATTTCGGCCTGCAGCCGGACGGCCTTGAGGCAGCGGGGGCGCTGCCTTTCCCGCGATAAGGAGGCGACCTCCTTCGGGCATCGCCTGGGCTGCGTTGAGATACAGGTTCCAAAGCAACTGGCGCAGCTGCGACGGGTCGCCAGTCACCGCGAGACCCTCCTCGACGTCCACGCACACTTCGATTGGATTTTCCGAAGAGCGGGACTTCTCGAACATCTCGACGAGGTCGCGCACGAGCGGTGCAAGAGCCACACTCCCGAGCTTTGGGGGGGCGGGCCGCGCGTATTGCAGAAAGTCGGTGATCAGTCCGTCCAGGCGTTCTGTTTCGCGCAGCACAATCTCCATGAGTCGCCGGCTGTCGTCATCGCCTGCGGCCTGACTCGCACTGCGCAGCATCTGAATCGATCCCGAAATTGCAGCGAGGGGGTTGCGGATCTCGTGCGCGATCGCGGCCGAAAGCCGGCCGATCGCTGCTTGCCGCTCGGAGCGCCGCAGCTCGCCTTCCATCTCCACGACCTGGGTCACGTCCTGAAAGATCACGACATGCCCTACCGCGGAGCCGTCCGCTTCCCGCAGGATCGATCCCGCAAGCCCAAGATGAAGTGTCGCACCGAGGTGGTTTTTGTAGAGGATCCGTGCACGCGTACGACCCGTGCGACCCGCTTCGGCGGGCTGCATCACACGCTCTCGGGCGCCGGGGAGAACCTCGTCGATCGGCCGTCCGAGCGCCATCGCTTCTGTGATCGCAGTGATGTGTTCGGCCTCGGGGTTGAAGGAGGTGATGATGCCTATGGTGTCGGTGGTGAGCAGACCCGAGAGTAGACTTCCCACCGTTCGCTCGTGGAGGCTGCGCAGGCGGCGCAAATCGCTGCGGCTTCTCTCGAGATCCTCGCCCGTGCGGTCGAGCTCCCGAGACAGTCCGCTCGCAAGGAGCCCGACGACGACCTGCGCGCCCGCGTGCACCGCCCAGTGCGCGAACTCGACGGGCAAGACGGGCGGCGCGGCTCCACCATAGATGCTGAGGATCCCAATCCGCTCCGCCACAAGCACCGCACCGAAGCTCGTCGCCGCAAGGGCTGCGGCCACGTACGCTCCAGCGCGGCCGAAAAGGACCGCAGCGCAGACCACGACCAGAACGAAGAGCGGCGCGAATACGCTTTCGCTGCCACCTGTGTAGTGAACCAAAGCGGAAATCGTGATGAGGTCGGTTGCGACAAGCGCCGCTCCAAAGCGGCCCGCGCGCTTGACGCTTGGGAAGATCGCCGCAAAGGCCACGGTCGAGAGGAACGCGAAGACGATCGTCCCGTAAAGACCGAGGTCTTGGCCCTCAGAGAAGCTGCGATCCACCCGCGCAAGCGCGAGCGCCGCTCCCAAGATCGCAAGCAGCAACACGAGACGGGCGGCCATGAGCCGCCCGATTCGCCGGAGCCGCCGCTCCGTCCGGATGTCCAGGGTCATCGCCCCGCCTCCGCGGGCGAGCGGCTACTTCACCGCTTCCGCGATCTTGAAGATCGGCAGGTACATTGCGATCAAGATGGAACCGATCGAGCCGCCGAGAAAGACCATCATTGCGGGCTCCATCATGGCGGTGAGTGCTGCGACCCCGGCATCGACTTCGTCGTCATAGAAGTCGGCAATCTTGCTGAGCATGGCATCCATGGCGCCCGTCTGCTCGCCGACGGCGACCATCTGCACCACCATGCCAGGAAACACGCGCGCCGCATTCAGTGGCTCTGCGATCGTCTTGCCTTCAGAGATTGCCGCCTTGGTCTTCTGCAACGCCGCCTCGATCACCTTGTTGCCCGCGGTGCGTGCGCAGATATCGAGTGCATCGAGGATCGGAACGCCGCTCGAGATCATGGTGCCGAGGGTGCGGCTGAAGCGGGCGACGGCGACCTTTTTGAGCAGCGGTCCAAAAATCGGAACTTTCAAGAAGGTGGCATCGGTGCGGTACCGGAAGGTCGGCGATCGCTTGCGGGCCTGGAGGAACGCGACCACCACTCCCGTGATCGCAAGCAAGATCCAAATGATCCAATCCTGCATAAAGTGCGACAGGTTCAGGACGGCCTGCGTCGGCCCCGGAAGCTCTCCACCAAAGTCCTTGAACATCTTCTCGAAGACAGGGATCACTTTGACCAGCAGCAGCGTCATGACGCCGAAGGCCACCACGAGGATGGTGATCGGGTAGACCATCGCGCCCTTGACCTTGCGCTTTAGGGCGTCGGCTTTTTCGAGATAGATCGACAGCCGGTTCAGAATCGTGTCGAGGATGCCGCCTACCTCGCCGGCACTAACGAGGTTTACGTAGAGCTCGTCGAACGGCTTCGGATGCTTGCGAAGGGAGTCCGCGAACGTACCGCCCTGCTCCACATCCGACTTTACGGTCTTCAGGACTTCCTTGAAGGTCGGATTCGGCTGCTGGTCGCCGAGGATCTCGAGGCACTGCACCAGCGGGAGTCCGGCATCGATCATCGTCGCGAACTGTCGTGTGAAGATCACGAGCTCGCGCGTCTTGATCCCGCGCTTTAGAAAGTTGAGGTTGAACCCGGCTCCGCGGCCTTTGGCTTTCACCGTCACCGGGAGGATCATCTGGGCTCGAAGCTGCGCCATCACGGCGGCCTCGTTGGTCGCCTCCATTACGCCCTTCTTGACCGTTCCCTGCCGGGTCTTCCCTTCCCAGGTATAGACCGCCATCTGCTACCCCCCTGCCTCCGGAGTCCGTCCGGTTTTCGTCCTGGCGCGCCCGCAGACTGCGTGACGCGCGTCTCTTTCCCCTCGCCCTATGCCATCCCCGCCACACGCCGCGAGGTCGTAGATCCGGCGCCGCCCGTGGCCACAAGGTTCCGCAATTCCTCCACGTCATGGCTGCGGGCGAGCGCATCGTCCATGCTGATCAGTCGCCGCGTGTAGAGCGAGGCGAGCGACTGATTCATGGTCTGCATGCCGAACTTGTCCTGGCCAATCTGCATCTGCGAATAGACCTGGTGAATCTTGTCCTCGCGAATCAAGTTGCGGATGGCCGGATTCGGGATCATCACCTCGAGCGCCATCACGCGGCCCGGGCCGTTTGCCTTGGGAAGCAATGCCTGGCACATCACGCCCTCAAGTACGAAAGAGAGCTGCGCTCGTACCTGAGCCTGCTGATAGGGAGGGAAGACGTCGACAATGCGGTTGATGGTCTGCACGCACGAGTTGGTGTGGAGTGTGGCAAATGCAAGGTGGCCGGTCTCGGCGACAACCAATGCAGCCTCGATCGTCTCGAGGTCACGCATCTCGCCGATCAGCACGACGTCCGGGTCCTGCCGCAAAATGTACTTGAGCGCATTCTGGAAGCTCTTCGTGTCGGCACCCACCTCGCGCTGGTTCACCACACAGCCCTTGTGCGGGTGGAGATATTCGATCGGATCCTCGATGGTAACGATGTGCTCCTGCCGCTCCGTGTTGATGCGGTCGATCATTGTGGCGAGCGTCGTCGACTTGCCCGAGCCGGTCGGGCCGGTCACCAGAATGAGTCCCCGGGGCTTCTTGGTGAGGTCCGCGACCACCCGCGGCAGGCCGAGGTCCTCGAAGGTCTTGATCTGGTAGGGGATGGACCGGAACGCGCCAGCGACGGCTCCCCGCTGCACGAAGATGTTGGCGCGGAAGCGCGAAAGGCCCTTTACGCCGAACGAGAGGTCAAGTTCGCTCTGCTCTTCGAATCGGTGCTTTTGCGCGTCCGTGAGCACGGAGTAGCAGAGCTGCTTCGTTTCCGGGGGAGAGAGCTGCGGCATCTTGAGCGGGTGGAGCTTGCCGTCGATGCGCAGCTGCGGCGCGCTGTTGGTCGTGATGTGAAGGTCCGAGGCCCCCTTCTCGATCATCGCCTTGAGGAGTTGGTGGAGATTCGCCATCGGATTCCGTCTCCCCTCTAGCGGTCTGCCGCGGACACGCGGAAGACCTCGGACAAGGTGGTGATCCCTTCCTTAAGCTTGTTGAGCACACTGCGGCGCAGCGTCGTCATGCCGAGCCGCATGGCCTCGCGCTTGAGTTCGGTTGCGGAAGCGCCGTTCAGCACGAACTCCTTGAGCTCCTCTTTCAGCTCCATCACTTCGTAGACGGCAACGCGGCCCTTGTAGCCCGTATCCGAACACGTCTTGCAGCCGCGCCCCTTGACCGGCGTCACCTCGCGCGCCTCCTCGGGCGTGAGTCCGGCTGCGGCGAGCGCTTCGGGCACGACTTCCGGGTCTCTCTCCTTGCATTCCTCGCACACCTTCCGCGCGAGGCGCTGGGCCAGGATGCAGTTCACAGAGGACGCCACCAGAAAGGGCTCGATGCCCATGTTGAGAAGCCGGTTCACCGTCGAGGGCGCGTCGTTGGTGTGAAGCGTCGAGAGCACCATGTGGCCGGTGAGGGCGGCCTTGACCGCGATTTCGGCCGTTTCGAAGTCACGGATCTCGCCGACCATGATGATGTCCGGGTCCTGCCGCAGGAAGGAACGCAAGGCTGCGGCGAAGTTTAATCCGATGTCCTCGTGCATCTGGACCTGGTTGATGCCCTGGAGGTTGTACTCGACCGGGTCCTCAGCGGTGGAGATGTTCTCCGTGACCTGATTCAGCTCTGAAAGGGCGGAGTACAGGCTTGTCGTCTTTCCCGAGCCCGTGGGACCTGTCACCAGCACCATCCCGAAGGGCCGGTGGATGCAGTCCTTGAAGACCTGGAGCTGCTCGGGCTCGAAGCCGAGCTTCGTCATGTCGAGCTGCAGATTCGACTTGTCGAGGAGCCGCATCACGACTTTCTCACCGAACAGCGTCGGGAGCGCCGACACGCGAAAGTCCATCTCCTTGCCGCGGCCCATTTTGAGCTTGATGCGTCCGTCCTGGGGGAGACGACGCTCAGCGATGTCGAGCTCGGCCATGATCTTCATGCGGGAGGTAATGGCGTTCTTGAGTTTCATCGGCGGCTTCATCACCTCATAGAGCACGCCGTCAATGCGATAGCGGACGCGGAAGGTCTTCTCGTAGGGCTCCACGTGGATGTCGGATGCGCTGCGCTTCACGGCGTCGGTGAGAATCAGGTTCACGAGCTTGACGACGGGAGCGTCCTCGGATTCCTTTGCAAGCTCGCCAACGTCGACTTCATCGTTGTCATCGATGACTTCGATCCCGGTATCGTCGAAGTCCCCCATCACCTCGGCGAGACTGGTGGTCTGCTCGTAGTAGCGATCGATCGCGCGCTTGATGGCATCTTCGGCGGCAACGACGACTTCGATGTTGTACCCCGTCAGGAACTTGATGTCGTCGATGGCAAAGATGTTGGAGGGATCCGCGGTCGCGAGGATCAGGGTCGAACCTGCGCGATTGACCGGGATCACCGTGTGCTTGAGCGCCACCTCCTCGGGGATGAGCTTGATCACGGCGCCGTCGATTTCGAACTCGTCGAGATTGACCGACGGCACGCCATATTGCTTGGCGACGAAATCGGTGAGCTCGGACTCCTGTAGGAATCCGAGTTGCGTGATCTGGGCGCCAAGGCGCGCCCCTTTGGTGCGCGCCTCCTCCCTCGCCTTCCGCAGCTGCTCGGTGGTGAGGAGGTTCTCCTTGACGAGAAGCTCCCCGATCCGCTCGTTCACCCGCTGCTCCCTCCGTCAAAGACACGAATCGCCCGGCTGCGCCGCCGCGGCCATCTGCCGCGAGGCCGGTGGGCGATTCACCCTGCCTTGCGGCTGCGGGGTTTGCGCGTCTTCCTGCGCACGCAGGAAAGCCGTTAGAACCCGGTGGGTTATCGGCGGTGCTCGGGCGGATCTTTACCCCGAGGCGAGGCTTGTCTCAGCGGCGGAGGGAGTCCGCGCCTTCGGCGTCGGGCTCGCCAGACTCCGCAACTGCCTCCTCCAGCACGTGCAGGGAGGTGTGGCCCGAGCGCAGGACGAGGAGGCCGATGAGGGTGACGCTCGCCCAGAAGGTGAGGTGCACGACGGTGCCGAGTGCCACGGCTTGATCTTTGGGGACGCCGAAGATGGCGAGGGCCATGGTGCAGCCCAGTTGGTAGAGGCCGAAGAAGCCGGGAACCGAGGGCAACGCCACTGCCAGCCCGACGAAGGCCAGCATGGCGTAGGAGGCCTCGAGATTGCGGGTTGTGGACCCGAGGTCAATCCCCACCGCATAGAGGCCCACGAAAAAGGGCACGACGGACACCACCATCCAGATCGAAAATGAGTGGACCGCAATCCAAAGGAGATGCATCCCGCCGGAGAGGGAGCCGAGCCCATCGGCGAACCTTCGGAGCAGCTCCTCGCCCCGCGCCATGACGCGCCCAGGCAGGAATCGCCCGCCTGCGATCCGCGAGAGCCGGATCACGAAGTCTGGGGCAAGCCGTAGGGCCACCAGCAGCAGAAGCGGAAGCAAGGCAGCGAGGATCAGGATGGGCACGCCCACCGCGAATGCGCTGCGCAGCGCCGGGCTGCTCGTTCCCACGACCGCGGCGACGCCGGCAAGAATTGGGAGGAAAGTGGCGGTGTCGATTACGCGTTCAAGAATCACAGTGGCCAGAAGGGCGGCCGCGTCCGTCCCGGTCTCCCGACCCAGGTACCACGCGCGCACAAACTCTCCCGCGCGCGCGGGATAGATGTTGTTGGCCATGAAACCGATTGATGTCGCCCGAAAGAGAGGCCCTGTCGCAATGGGGCGGATCGGGTCGGTGAGGTGCCGCCAGCGCAGGGCGCGCAAGTAGAGACCGAGCAAGTTCGACGGCACGGCGCCGGCAACGAGCAGAAGCCAGTTTGCGCGCCTGACATGCAGTGCGACCTCGTCCAGGGAAACGCCCCGGAGTGTGTACCAGACAGAAAGCGCTGTGACCGCAATACCCACCCATACGATGGGATGTCGCCACGCGCTTCGTCGTGCGCGGCCCGGGGCTGCTTTCGGCACGGGCGCCGCCACTAGCGCCTCGCAAGGCGCCGACGCGCCTCCTCGACGTCGCGGCCGATCTGCTCTTTCAGGGCATCCACGCTCGAGAAGCGGCGCTCCGCCCGCAACCGGGATTCGAAGGAGAGCTCGACCCGGCGGCCATAAAGGTCGCCGTCGAAGTCGAGCAGGTGCGCCTCCGGGACGACCCGGTCCGCAGATTGAAAGGTCGGGCGGCGCCCGAGGTTCATGACGGCGGCAAACGTGCTCCCCGCGGCCGGCTGGCCGGGATCCAAAAGGCGCAGGGCTCCCGCGTACACTCCAGGCGCGGGAAGAATCTCGTTTTCGGGTTCAAGGTTTGCGGTGGGAAAGCCGATCGTCCGCCCGCGGCGGTCTCCCTCCACGACGAGGCCACGGAGAGGATAGAGCCGGCCGAGCAGTGTCGCGGCCATCCCCACCTCCCCTTGTGCGAGCGCCGCCCGGATCCGGGTCGAGCTCACATCTTCTTCGGCAATCGTGACTTCGGGAATGATCGTTACCGCGAAGCCTAGCCACGGGCCGAGCTCGGTCAGCATGCGCATCGAGCCCTCGCGGTGATGGCCAAAGCGGAAATTGTAACCGACGTAGACCTCCACGGGGCGCAGTCGGGCATGGAGATACTCGCGCACAAAATGTTCGGGCGGCGTACCCGAGAAGGCGGTCGTGAAGGGCTCGAGCACCGTCAGGTCGACCCCGCTCGCCGCGATGAGCTCGAGCTTCTGCTCAAGCGTCGTGAGCAATCCCGGCGCACGCCCGGGGCTCACCACCTTTCGCGGATGGGGATCGAAGGTATAGACGACCGCCGTGCCATCCAGCGCACGTGCGCGCTGTACCACCGTGTCCATGATCGCTCGATGGCCCACGTGGACGCCATCAAACGTCCCGATCGTCACGACGGCGCGGGGGGGCGGGGAACCGAGCAAGGCGCTTCCGGCGATCACGCGCACTGGCTAGACTCGACCGCATGCGGATCTTGTCGCGCTATCTGCTGGCACGGTATCTCGGGCTCTTCTCGGTCATCCTCATCATCCTGGTGCTGGCCGTACTGGTGGGCGACATGCTGCTCGATATCGGCGATCTGCTCGATCAGCGGGCTCGCGTCGGGCTCATCGGAGCGATTGCGAGCTTCGGTCTGCGAACACCGGCTCGCTACCTGCCAATCCTGGTTCCGATCGCATCCTTCGTGGCGGCCTTCCTGTGCATGGGTCTCGCCGCACGCTCGTTCGAAGTCACCGCGATGAAAGCGGGCGGCATCTCGCCCCTGCGTGCCGTCGCGCCGCTGCTCGGCGCCGCGCTCTGCCTCTCGGGCGCCAGTCTCCTCTTGAACGAGACGGCGCTCGTGGCAGCCGCGCGCGCCTTTGACCGCCTCGATCGGGGGAGCGAGCAGGAGATCTCGCTCCGCCGCGGCTCGTATTGGGTACGTGCGGGCCAGCGCATCTTCAGCATTGAAGAATCCGATCCGAGCAAGAAGCTGCTGCACGGCGTCAGCGTATACGAGCTCGATGACAAGGGCCGCCTCACCCGAAGCCTGCGGGCGAGCGGCGCCAGGGTGGTCGAACGCGAATCGACGTGGCTGCTCCAAGACGTGGTGGTCCGCAATTTCAACCTGTCCGACCCGCAAGCGACCCCGAGCTTCGAGCATCTGTCTGAGCTGCGGATTGCCGGTACGTCGAAATCGCCTCAGGTGCTGTTCGACGCGCGGGCGTCGACGCTCTCGCTCCGGGACCTCGCCGACACAAGCGGAGGGCGTCTCGCGGATAACGGACAGGCTCGGCGCTTTCGGGCGATCCTCCACGAGCGCCTCTCGGAGCCGACGCTCGTCTTCGTGCTGACCCTGTTGGCTGTGCCCCTCGCCCTGCGCGTCGAGCAGACCAAAACGCTCGCCGCCCCCGCACTGCAGGGTGCAGTCCTCTTGGTGGCCCTGTTTTTCTCGCGCAGCCTCGGCTCCACGCTCGCGGCCGAGGGCGTGACGCCGCCCGCAGTCACGCCGTGGGCGATCATAGGAACCTTCCTCGCGGCGGGCGCCCTGCGCCTGCGCACCGTCGCGCGCTAGGGCGGACGCCGCCCGGGCCTGCGCGCGGCGCTCGCCCAGCGATCCCGTCACGGGCCCTTGGGTTCCTTGGCCGAATCGAGCAGTCGGAAGAACTCGCTCGATGGCGAAAGGACGAGCGTCGTTCGCGGACCGATGCCCTTTCGGTAGGCCTCGAGTCCGCGGACAAAGCTGTAGAACTCGGGATCCGCGGAGTAGGCCTCCGCGAAGATGCGTGTGGCCTCGGCGTCGCCTTGTCCGCGCTCGATCTCGGCATCCCGCTTGGCTTCGGCCACGATCACTTGGGACTCACGGTCGGCTTGCGCGCGAATCGTCCGGCCGTCTTGTTCGCCCTCGGCGCGCTCCTTGCGCGCGAGGCGCTCGCGCTCGGTCCGCATGCGTGCGTAGACGTTCTCCTCGGTGGGGGCCGGGAGCTCCGTGCGATTGATCCGCACATCCTCAATTCGAATGCCCGAGGCGCGCAGATTTTCGTCGCTCTTGTGGGTGATGGCCTGCATGACATCGACCCGTGATGTAGTCACCACCTCGGAGAACGTGCGCTGGCCAATGACCTCGCGCAGGTCGTTGTTCACGACTTGGTTGATCTGTGCCTCTGCGGCGCTGCGCCCGAGAGGGAACGACGAGCGGTACTGCACGGGGTCCTCAATGCGCCAGATCACGTAATTGTCGATCACCAGCAGCTCTTGGTCGCGCGTTTGCACCGTGAGCGGCTCGGTGCTTAGGTAGAGCCGACGCCTGTCATACGTCAGCACATCGGTCAGAAAAGGAAGTCTTAGGGCCAGCCCCGGTTTGGTGCGCACGAGGAGAGGCTTGCCAAACAGCAGCACGATCTTCTGCTGATCCTCTCGCGTAATCAGGAAGGGACCCCGGTCAATGTTCCCGAGCCAGATCAGGCCCGCGAGCACCGCAATGGTGACGAGGCAGACAAAAATTAGGCGCCTCACTTCTTCGTCTCCGGCGGAGCTTGCGGCGCTGGCTTCGCTGCGCCGATCGGGAGGTAGGGCAAGACGTGAGCGGAACCGGGATCCACCACCACGGTTTCCACCTGGGGCAACACCGTCTCCATGGTTTCGAGGTATAGGCGCCGCCGGGTGACTTCGGGCGCCTTGAGATATTCCGCCTCGAGTGCACGGAAGCGCTCGGCAGCGCCTGTCGCCTCGGCCACCTTCGACTCGCGGTAACCACGGGCCTGCTCACGCTGCTCGACGGCCTGAGCGCGCGCCTTGGGCACCACCTCGTTCGCATAGCCTTGGGACTCATTGACCAAGCGGCTTCGGTCCTGGGCGGCGGCCAACACCTCGTTAAACGCGGCCACCACGGAAGACGGGGGCTTCGCGTCTTGGATCTCGATCCCATTCACCAGGAGACCACTTTCGTACCGGTCGAGGGTCTGCTGCAGGATCTGGCCGGATTCGGCCTTGATCTGTTCGCGCTTCTGGGAGAGCACGTCGTCGATCGGCGTGCGCCCCACCACCTCTCGCACAGCGGCTTGCGCCGCGTCCCGCAGGGTCTGGCGCGGCTCGGCCACGCGGTAGCGCGATTGGAAGGCATCCTTCACGATGTAGCGCACAACGAAACTCACGTTCACGATGTTGTTGTCGCCGGTCTGCATCTGTGCCTCGAGCAGCGCCTTTCCCGTGGGTTCTGCGTCGCCCGCCGCGTGCATGCCGAACTCCTCCCGCTCGATCGAGGCCACGTTCACGATCTCGTGCGTCTCGATCGGGGGGGGCAAATGCCAGCGCAGACCGGGATCAGACACAGTTTCGGAGTACCTGCCGAGTCGAAGCACCACCGCCGCCTGCCCCGGCTGGAGCTCGTAGAAGCCGAAGTAAGACCATGCGAGGATCACCGCCAGTGAGACACTAAAGATGAGGATGTTTGCAAGGGTACGCCGCACGCTGCGACGCACCCTCTCGTCCGAGGGGAGAGGGTCCGGGCCGCGCGCCATCTAGCGGCCCGTCCCCGGGCCCGTCCCCGGACCCGGTGGCAAGAGGAATGGACGCAGCAGATCCATGGGGAAGGGGAATAGGATCGTCGAATTCTTCTCGGTGGCGATCTCCGTAAGCGTCTGCAGGTAGCGCAGCTGGAGCGCCGCCGGTTCCTGGGAGAGGATATGAGAGGCGTCCTGCAAGCGCTGCGCGGCCTGAAATTCACCCTCGGCGTGGATCATCTTGGATCGCTTCTCGCGCTCCGCCTCGGCCTGCTTCGCCATGGCCCGGCGCATCTCCTCGGGCAGGTCGATCTGCTTGAGTTCGACGGCGCGCACCTTCACGCCCCAGGGTTCCGTCTGCTGATCGATGATTTCCGCGAGCTTGCGGTTGATGGTCTCCCGCTCGGCCAGGAGCTCGTCGAGCTCGGCCTGGCCGCATGTGCTGCGCAGCGTCGTTTGCGCCATCTGCGAGGTTCCGAACAGATAGTTCTCGACGGAGATCACGGCTTTTTCCGGATGCAGCACGCGGAAATAGATCACCGCGTTCACTTTTAGCGAGACATTGTCCCGCGTGATGACCTCTTGCGGCGGCACGTCCATCACGATCTCCCGCAGACTTACCTTCACCAGTCGATCCACACCGGGGATGATGAAACGCAGGCCGCGGTCTTTGGTCCCGTTGTAGCGGCCAAAGCGGAATACGACGCCCCGCTCATATTCGTTCAACACATTTGCGCTCGCCCAAAGCAGTACGAGCGCGATGCCAACGACAATCGGAAGTGCCGGGAACATCTCCCCTCCGAACGCCTCGAAGGCGCTCATTGTGGCTCGGGCGGCGCGAGCCGCACGCGCAGGCGCAGCCCCTCGACAGCCGTCACCTCGACCTTTACACCGGCTGGGACGGCCGCATCGGCGCGCGCCGACCAGTACTCTCCGCGCACAAACACGGTGCCCTCAGGCTCGAGAGGGGATGCCGTCTTTCCGATCATCCCCACGAGCTCCCCGACCCCAGCCTTGGGTACCCGCCGCAGCGAGCGCATCACCCCAAAGACGATGATGGCGCCGAAGCCTGCGACCGCCGCCACGGCGGGCACGAGGACCGACCAGAATGAAACGTTCACATCCGAGAGATCGGGGCGGTCGAAAAGGCGCGCCCCGCCGATCAGAAAACACGCGACTCCGACCACAAAAAGGAGACCGTATGAAGCCAAGAACACCTCAGCCACGATGAGTGTCACCCCGCCGAGCATGAGCAAGAGTCCTAGCCACGAGAATGGCAGGATCTGCAGGGAGAACAAACCAAGAAGGAGACAGATGGCGCCCATCACGCCCGGCACCACGACGCCTGGCGTTGTGAACTCGACGTACAGACCGAGTGCGCCTGCGAGCATCAGCAAGACGGCGATGTCCGGCGTTGCGAGAACGTCGAGGATGCGGGTCAGGAGCGACATCTCAAGGGACCGCACCTCGACGCCGGCAAGGGCGAGCTTCCACGGCTTGCCCTTTACGAGAATCTCTTTTCCATCGATGCGCCGAAACAACTCCTCGCGGTCGGCGGCCACGAGATCGATCACACCGAGCTTGAGCGCCTCATCCTGGGGAATGGCAACGGATTGGCGCACTGCCTTGACCGCCCACTCGACGTTGCGCTTGCGCTCCTTGGCGATCGATTCGATGAAGGCCGCGGTAAAGTTCTCCGCCTTCTCAGCCGCAAAATCGCGTTCCTTGCTCTTCTCACCCTCGCCGCCGCCGGGTCCCCCGATCCCGACGGGATGGGCGGCACCGATGCTCGTTCCCGGAGCCATCGCCGCCACGTTGGCTGCGAGTGTGATAAAGGTGCCGGCCGATCCTGCCCAGGCGCCGGACGGCGCGACGTAGACAATCACCGGAATACCCGCATTCAGCATCGCTTGGATCACGTCTTTCGTGGAAGCGAGCAGGCCTCCCGGAGTGTCCAGCTCCACCAGCAGGGCGGCGGCACCGTCGCGTTCGCTCGTCGCGATGGCCTGGCGCAGATAGTCCGCGGAGGCGGGATTGATCATGCCTGAAATCGTAGCCAGGTTGACGTGGCCCGCGGCCGCCGGGCCCGCGGCGAACAGGATCAGCAGCAAAGCGAAAACCCAGCGCGCGCGCCTCACCCGTGGGCCTTCGTGCCCGGTGCGCCCCCACGGCGCGCGTCTCGCAGCTTCTCCACATGATCGAGCAGGCGACCCGCAACCTCGAGCTTGGGCAGCAGCGGCAGCTCCTCCACTGCGCCGCCGGGCCAGACGAACACCACTGCGTTCGCATCCACGTCGAAACCGGAGCCCTCGCGCGTGATGTCGTTTGCCACGACGAGGTCGCACTTCTTGGTCGCCAGCTTTCTCCGCGCGCTCTCGATGAGATCGTGGCTCTCGGCTGCGAACCCCACCACAATTCGGCCCAACTTCTCTTCGCCGATTTCCTTCAGGATGTCGGGATTGCGCACCAGCTCAAGGAAGAATCCCGCGCCGGAGGGCAGGTCTTCTTTGCGGATCTTGCGGTCCGCGGGCTTCGCCACGCGAAAATCCGAGACCGCCGCCGTCATGATGACGACCGTCGCACACGGGAGCTCCCGTTTGACCGCCAGCTCCATGTCGAGGGCCGTCTCCACGTCGACGCGGCGCGCACCGACCGGCGTTTTCAGTGGGGTCGGCCCCGCCACGAGCACAACCTTTGCTCCGCGTCGCGCGGCTTCGCTGGCGATCGCGAATCCCATCTTGCCCGAAGATCGATTCGTGATGGCGCGCACCGGGTCGATCGGCTCGCGCGTTCCAGCGGCCGTGACGAGCACCACTTCACCCGCCAGCGTAGGCGGCGTCAGCAAAAGCCCGGCCGCGGCTGCAATCGCGCTCGGCTCCGACATGCGGCCCTCCCCTTCCCAGCCGCACGCCAACTCTCCGGCCTCTGGGCCAAGGAATCGTACCCCGCGCTCTTGCAGCAGGGCGACGTTTTGCTGTGTCGCTGGATGGCGCCACATGTGGACGTTCATCGCGGGGGCCACGAGCAGCGGCGCTCGGGTCGCCAGCAGCAGCGTGGTGGTGAGGTCATCGGCCAGCCCATGGGCCATCCGTGCGAGCAGGTGCGCCGTGGCGGGCGCCACAATCACGAGCTCCGCCCAGTCCGCGAGGGCGATGTGGTCGATCTCGCCCTCCTCGGTCGGATCGAAAAGAGAGCTGCGCGCGCGGGCACCGCACAGGGTGGTCAGGACCAACGGGGAGACGAAGCGTTCGGCCGCAGCGGTGAGTGTGCACCGGACGCTGTGGCCATCCTTCACGAGGGCCCGCACCAGTTCCGGCACCTTGTAGGCCGCAATCCCGCCGGAGACGGCGAGCAGAATCCGACCCGCGCGGCCTTTCAAGCTGGCGACCCGGTCGCTTCCCATGGGCGAGAATTCCTTGAGAGAAATCCTGCGGTTTCAAGGCCAGATTAACGCGCTGCCAAGAGCCTTGCACCCGCCGCAAGCCGCAGCGCAAGACGCCGTGCGTTGGGTGCCTCGCCATACAGGCGAATGACAGGCTCGGTCCCGGAGGCCCGCAGCATGAGAAAACCATCGGCGAGCTCGATTCGCAGACCACAACTGGTGTCAGCGCCCCGCACGGCCTCGCGGCCGAGGCGGGAGGGTGGAGCTTCGGTCAGCGAAGCCAGCGCGTCACACGCAAGCGCCGTCGCTGGAACACTGGTTCGGCCACACGCCGACGCACCAAAGAGGCGCTCGAGCTCACGCACGCAGGCGTGGAGCGGCCGGCGCCTCGTGGCAACCCGCTCTGCGAGCAGGCAGCCTGCGAAGACCCCGTCCTTATCACGTGCGAATGCTTCGAGTGCGAACCCCCCGCTCTCCTCCCCGGCGACGTCGGCGGAGCCGTCGAGCAGGGCTTGTGTCAGGTACTTAAAGCCGATGGGGAGACGTTTGACGGACAAGCCATGGCTCGAGGCAACGCGTTCCACGAGGGATCCCGTCGCGACCGATAGGGCGACACCGCGGCGCACACGTCCGCTGCGGGCAAGGTGATCGACGAGAAGCGCCAACGTGTGCGTTTCGCTGAGACAGTGCCCGGCGCCATCCACCACAGCGAGGCGGTCCGCATCGCCGTCGGTCGCGAGGCCGATGCGCAACCCCGAGCCCTTACGAACCGCACGCGCGAGCTCACGCAGCCTCTCGGGAACCGGATCGGGAGAGAAGCCGCCAAAAGTCGGGTCCGTGTCGCCGTGGAGGGTCAACACCGAGACTCCGCAGCGGCGCAGCGCCACGTCGAGCACGCCTGCGCCCGTTCCGTGGAGCGCGTCGTAGACCACAGAGAGACCCGAACGCCGCAAGGCCGTGCGATCGATCTGGCCGAGCAGGTCGGCGAGGTAGGGTGCCACGAGATCCACCACGCGGGGGTTTGCGAGGTACCAAGCGGGCTCTGCCCCACCTTCCGCGAGCGCCTGTGCGGCAAGCGCTTCGATCCGGCGGGTGGCCTCGCTCATGAGACCTCCCCCTGACGCGCCGAGCACCTTGAGGCCCTGGTAGTCAGGAGGATTGTGGCTCGCCGTGAAGACAAGGGCGCCTGCAGCACGGGTTCGGACGACCCCGTGGGAAACGACGGGGGTCGCCACCGCGCCTTTGACAAGTATGGGACGAATTCCTTCGGCGTTAAGCACCGCGGCAGCCAACATCGCGAAACGCTCTCCCAGGAAGCGGCGGTCGTGGGCCACAAATACGGGACGCGAGACCGCGCCTTCGCTCAGCCATCGCGCGATTCCGGTGACGGCCGCACGCGCCCGCTCCACGGTGAAGTCCTCCGCGAGGACTCCGCGCCAACCGCTTGTTCCAAAAAGGATTGGCAGATTTGTGCTTGCCACGAGCTGCATCCTCGGAAGTCCCCTGCTTTGGGCGATCCCAGCGCCGCCGCCACCCCTCTCGCACCCGCTAGACGCGCCCCAACCGGTCCCGCAGGCGCTGCGCGACGCCCTTCGGCACGAAATCCTCCACGTTCCCGCCGAAGCGGACGAGCTCCTTGAGGCGCGAAGAGCTCACGTAGAAGAACTCCTGGCTCGTCATCATGAACAGGGTCTCGATCTCGGGAAAGAGGTGCCGATTCATTAGGGCCATTTCGAACTCATATTCGAAATCCGACATCGCGCGCAGCCCCCGCAAGAGCACGCGGGCCCCGATCTGGCGCGCATAGTCGACGAGCAGCCCCTCGAAGGAAGTAATCCGAATGCGATCCAGCCCTGCGAGCGAGGAGCGCAGCATTTCGAGCCGTTCGTCCACCGTGAACAGCCCTTTTTTCTCGATGTTCGTCGCGACTGCTACGACCAGCTCATCGAAGATCGGCCGCGCACGGTGGATGATGTCCAGATGGCCCTTGGTCACGGGGTCGAAGCTGGCCGGAAACAGCGCAAGCCCGCTCGATTTAGACTTCGTCATTCCTCTGCTTTTCCTCCCTCAGGAGCTGGGGCCGGCCCGGCGCCTCGTGTTCCTGTCCCGACCTCGGGGTCGGGCGCGAGCCTTGTCACCACTGTGTCGCCGTAGCGGCGCTCCGAAACCACCCGCCAGCCAGCGACTGGCCGCAGAGGATGCCTTCGCGAGCTTTCGATCACCACCGTGCCCTCTGGCACCACGATCCGGGCTGCGAGCAGCGCCGTGAGGAGCTCTGGGCCCACCTCGAGGGCGTAGGGCGGGTCTGCGAGGACGAGGTCAAAGTGCTCCGCCGCACGACCAAGCCGTCGCACAATGGCGAGGGCATCGCCCCTCACGATCCGCGACTGCGCCTCGAGCCCGAGGCGCCCAAGATTGTCCTGCAGCACCGCGAGCGACGCAGGCGAGCGTTCCACGAAGACGGCCGCTGAGGCTCCGCGCGACAGCGCCTCGATTCCAAGTGCGCCCGTGCCTGCATAAAGATCGAGCACGTGCGCATCTTCAAGCGCACCGAGCTGGGCGAAGAGCGCCTCACGCACGCGGTCCGCGGTCGGCCGCACGCCTGCGTCGGGGGGGGGACGAAGACGCCGTCCGCCAAGACGTCCGGCAATTACGCGCATCTCGTGTTCCGTCTCCCGACGCTCCTCACGGGGAAGGTGGGGCGCGTCGCAGTCCCTTACTCACATACGCTTTCGAATCTCGCCTTATGGTCGTGACGCACCCGGGTGACGTGCTAGATTGGCGAACAGCGTTCAACGCGTTTCGGCTCAGCAGCAAGTTGCGTGACACGATTGCGTGCCCATCGGGCACAAAGTCCCGGGCTTCGGGCAGGAGTGCTGCACCGAAGTAGAAACGCGGGAGGGAGGAGAGGCATCAACATGGCTTCAGCAGCAGTCGAGCGTCTTAAGAAGCAGCTTCCCAAGAGGCTTGCCGAGGTCCGCGGGGATCGGTCCCAGCGCCAGTTCGCCCGCGATCTGGGCGTCTTTCAACAAAACGTGAACCGCTACGAGAGCGGCACCACTCCGCATACCGACTTCCTCGTCACCCTCGCCCTGAAGGAGAACGTATCACTCGACTGGCTTCTCCTAGGCAAGGGCAAGCCACGCCGCGGGCGCTAGCGGGATGTCCGCGATCCCGAGGCACGCGAAAGGAATCCCCCCTCGCCTGCCTCGGGTCTCGGTCTTGCCTCCGCCTCGGCTTTCAATGCGTTTGTCCCTCGACGAGGGCCGTCGCGAATCCGTCTAGCGCGCGCATGGCCTCTTCGTCGCTGCAGCGATAGCCGTTTACAAGGATCGAGAAGACCAGATCGACGCCTGCGCGCGTGCGCGCCTCCCCCGAGAGCGCGACGACCCGCGTGAGCAGCCCGCTCTTCGCGCGGACCTCGCCCCGAACCTCTTCCGCCCGATCACGCAGCGTTCCATCACTCCCTGCGATCGGGAGCGCGACCAGGAGCTCAGGGCCGAAGGCAAACGAGCGCCGCGCGACGCCGAGGGCGGAGACCAAGGTCCGCGGGGAAACGCGGTTCTCATACGAAAGGCCCGAGCCGTCCACCATTTCGAGCCCGTCGACCTCGACGCCGAGGCGCACAAGCGCCGCCCGGGACGCCGCGACGCCGCTGACCCACGCCGCCGGGTCTTCGCCTCGTGCCGCGGAGAGCGCCTTGGTGAGCGTCTCCGCGATCGGGTTGCTGCTGTACTTGAGCATCAGCCGGACGATCTCACCGAGAGAGCGTCCCTCGAATGCCAAGAGATCGACAGCGCCCGCAAGGGCGCTGCCGGTCTGCGCGGGCTCCGCCACACGGATGCCGTTTGCCTCGAGCGCCATCTCCAGGACCGCGGCTGCGTAGGCGGTGGGGTCGAGAACGCTCCGGCGAAAGCTCTGGACCGCGCTGCCGAGCGGGACGCGACCGCTCACCAAGACGGGCTCACCGCCGTCGCCCCGCGAGCGCTCCACCTGCACCTCGAAGGCCGAGCCGGCGGGGCCGGTCGTGGCGTGATTCACGAGCTTTAGGTACGCGACCGGCGGATCCACCGACACGCGTGCCGGATCACCCTCCCTTACGCCCGGCCGCACGTCGACGAGGAAGGCACCGTAGTTCGCCTCAAGCGCTCCGATCGGCGCGAAGTATGCGCGCGAAGAGACCGCTCCCCAGCTTGGATGCCAGCGTTCGCGGTCGAAGGCGGAATCATCGACCACGACGCGGCGTGCGCCTCGCACGCCGGCACGGTGCAGGTCCGCCGCAAGACGCCACCAATCCTCCGATGCCAACGCCGGATCACCCCCACCTCGAACGTAGAGCGTCCCGACTTCTCCCGCGTCATCCGGTGGTGTGTCGGCCAGCACACGGGTGACAAACCGATACGACGGCCCGAAGGTCGCGAGCGCCGCCACGGCGGTCAGGAGCTTTAGGTTCGAAGCGGGCACGAGGGGCCGGTCGGGATCTCGCTCGAAGCGCAGCCCACCGTCGTCTGCGTTCACCACCAGGGCCGCGATCTGGGCGCCTCGCAAGGAGGGAACAGCGAGAGCCGCCTCGAGGGCAGCGTCCTGTGGTTCGCCGGCGGCGGCGCGAGGAGGTGCGGCCGCACGTCCGGCCGGTGCGCAGGCCAGGGCGAGCCCGGCCAAGAGCGCGCTCAAGAGTCGGCGCCACATGCGGTCTCACCCCCTCTCCGCTTTGCGCCGCGACACGCCGATACGAACCGGCGTCTCGCTTGACGGCGCGGACCGTATCCCCGAGGCTGCGCCGGGGCAATCGCGCGCCGCGCCGGGCGCGGGGGTGGGGGATCGGTTGCTCAACGCGATCTGGCTCGGCATGGTGCTCGCGTCGATCGGTGTGGCCGCATTCACGGGTCGCATGGACGCCCTGCAGAAAGCCACGTTCGACGGCGCCAAGAGCGCCGTCTATCTCGTCATCGACCTCACCGGTTCGATGGTCTTTTTCCTCGGCTTGATGCGGGTCGCGAGGGACGGCGGCCTGCTGCTCGCTGTGAGCCGAGGTCTCGCTCCCCTTTTGCGGCGGCTTTTCCCCGATGTGCCCGCCGATCATCCCGCGATGGGCGCGATGATTATGAATCTCGCGTCCAATGTTCTCGGTCTTGGCAATGCCGCCACCCCGTTCGGACTGAAGGCGATGGTCGAGCTCGAGCGGCTCAATCCGAAGCCCGGCGTCGCGACCGACGCGAGCGTACTCTTCGTCGCGATCAACGCGACGGTGATTCATCTGCTGCCCCTTGGAACCTTCACGGTGCGGGCCGGTGCAGGCTCGGTCGCACCTGCGTCGATCTGGGTTCCGACGCTTCTCGCGACCTTTGCTTCCTGTGTCACGGCGATCGCCGCGCATTTCGCGTTGCGCCGACTCCCAGGCTACCGCTTCGAAGCGTTCGCAGCGCTTCCTAGGGCGCAGGCTCCTTTGAGCGTCACGACCCCGGAGCCCGAGGTCCCGGGTCCGCGGGAGGTCGTCGCAGCGACACGCGGAGCGCGGGTCTTGATCTGGGGCTTTGGTGCCGCCTTCGCCATCGCATTGACCCTGCATGTCTTCCACGGCCTTGAGAGCGCGTCCGCGGGCGACGTCGTCCGGGGCGTCCTGTCCACGTGGCTTGTACCCGCACTGATCGCGTTCCTGTTGCTCGTCGGGGTCGCGGGGCGGGTACGCGTCTATGAGTCCGCGGTCGAAGGCGCGCGCGAAGGCCTTGAGGTTGCTGTGCGCATAGTGCCGTTCCTCGTCGTGATCCTGGTGGCGGTTGCGATGCTGCGTGCTTCCGGCACGCTCGATCTATTGATTGGCATCCTCGACCCGGTGACGAGCCGTCTGGGTGTCCCCGCCGAGGCGTTGCCGATGGCGCTCTTGCGGCCGCTCTCCGGGTCCGGGGCATTCGGTGTCATGAGCGAGATCCTAAAGGCACATGGCCCGGACTCGTTCATTGGCGAGCTCGTCAGCACGTATCAGGGCTCGACGGAAACGACATTCTACGTCCTCGCGGTTTATTTTGGCGCGGCCGGCCTCAAGGAAGGCCGCCATGCCCTCGCTGCATGCCTGCTCGGTGATCTCGCGGGGTTCGCGGTCGCCACGACGGCGTGTCATATCTTCTTCGCATGAACCCGTCGATGACTGCGGCTCCTGATTCCGTGAGCGCAGCGGTCACCCACGTGGTGCGCCGTGTGCTGGGTGCAGGCGGGTCGATCTCCGTCGAGGAGCTACAGCGCGGCCTTGGACTGCGACGCTTTTTTCGCGTCCGGCTTGAACGCGGCACCCCCTCGAACCTGGTGGCGCGGGTGGAGGCCCCCGAGGACCCGGGGCGACGCCCGTCGGGAACCGCGCCCGAGCCTGCCCTCGAGCCTGTGCGAGCCTTTCTCGAAGCCCATGGGGTTCCCGTACCGGCACGCTACGGCGGGGACGCGGTCGCGGGGGTGGATCTGCTCGAGGACCTCGGATCGGTCACCCTTGCGACGGCTGTCGAGCAAGCCTCGGTCCAGGAAAGACAACAGCTCTACGCGGAGGCGTGTGACATCGTTGTCCGCTACCAAAACGCACGAGATCCCGGTGGCGAAGGGCATGTGGCCTGCTTCGATCGGCATCTGGATGCCTCGCTCTTCGCGTACAAGGCGGACTTCTTTGCAACCTGGAGTCTTTCGGCTGCGCTCGGGCGCCAGGCGACGATGGGCGAGCGCGTGGTGGTCGAGGAGGCATTCTCGGAAATCGCTGGAGTGGCGGCGGCGGCCCCTCAGTGTCTTGCCCACCGCGACTTCCAAAGCACAAACGTCCTCGTCCGCGCGAATCGGCCACCGGGACAGAGGCTTTGCATGATCGACCTTCAAGGCGCCTTCCTCGCGCCCCCCGAGTACGATCTCGTCTGCCTGCTCCGTGATTCCTACGTCGAGCTCGGGGACGACGAGGTCGCCTTCCAGCTCGAACGCATCCGGCCCGCGCTTCCCGATGCGCCCGATCCCGAGAGTTTTGCCCGGCGCTTCGATTTGCTCACCCTGACCCGGAAGGGGAAGGACCACGCGCTTTTCCTCTACGCGGCCAAGACTCGCGGCATGAACCACTACTTGAGGTTTCTCCCGCCCACGGTGCGTGCCCTGCGCTCCGCAGCCCTGCGCCGGGCGGGCGAGAGCCCACGCCTTGCGCGTCTGGCCGAGCTCGTGGACCACCTTTCGGAGTCGCCGTGAGGGCGATGATCGTCGCCGCAGGTCTCGGGACACGGGCGCGGCCCCTCTCGTTTCTTCGCCCCAAACCTGCGCTCCCCATACGCGGCCTTCCTCTCGTCGCCTACCCGCTCGCGGAGCTCGCAGCGCTCGGCGTCACGGAGGTCATCATCAATACCCACCACCTGCCCGGCGTGCTGCAAGCGGCTGCAGAGCGCCACTGCCCGCCGGGCCTGCGGGTTTCTTTTTCCTACGAGCCGAACCTCCTCGGCACAGGAGGCGGAATCCGCCGGGCCGCCTCCTTCCTGCGCCAGAGCGATCCGTGTCTGATCCTCGGAGGCGACATGCTTCTCGACAGCGATCTCGCCGGGCTCTTGCAGCTGCACCGAGAGCGCAAGCAGGCGGCGACACTCCTTCTGCGCGACGATCCACGGGCACGCTCATTCGGTACGATCGGTGTGGATGCGAGCGGACGGGTTCGGCGGGTGGGCCGTCGCTTCGATCTCGGCGGCGAGGCGCGGGCCGGCGTCTATTGCTGGGCCAACGTGGTCGCCGCCCGTGCCTTCGAGTGGCTGCCGGATCAGGAGGCCTTCTCTCATCTCGATGATTGGCTACTGCCCGCCCTGGCTGCGGGCCGTGATGACATCTGCGGTGTTGTACAAGGCATGGAGGAGTGCGTCTGGGAGCCGGTCGGGACACCGGGTGAGTATCTCGCCGTGAACCTCGCGCCGCCGCGGCTGTCGTACATCGACCCCGATGCCGTCGCCTCGCGGCTCGGGACTCGCTTCGCTCCGATGCTCGTCATCGGCGCCCGGGCGCGGATTGGGGAAGGTGCCGTGCTCGAGCGCGCGGTGGTCTGGGAAGACGAAATTGTTCCTGCCGGATTTCGAGGATCCGACGGCGTCTTCGCGGGCGGGCGCTTCTATCCCTGCGGCCCAGAGAGCGGGAGCGAGCCGGCATGAGCGAGCTGGTGTTCGTGGGTACGAGTGACGCTTTTGGCGCGGGCGGTCGTCGCCAATCCGCGATGCTCCTGCGTGCCCGGCAGGGTGCAGCGCTGCTCGACTGCGGAACGACGACGTGCACCGGCCTTTCCGCGCTCGGAATCTCGCGCAGCGAGATCGATGCGATCGTGGTCTCGCACTTCCATGCCGACCATTTCGGGGGGATCCCGACCTTCTTGCTGGCAGCAATCTACGAGGATCGCCGAAGGCACCTCTTGCGCATCGCCGGGCCCCGGGGCGTCGAAAGCCGGGTACGCGCCGCCGCCGCGGCCCTCGGGCACAGCTTCGAGGACCGTCAGTTTCCGTTCCCCCTCTCCTTCCACGAGCTGCCGCTAGGCGCTGATCATGAGGTGGGTCCGATCCGCGTACGCACCTTCGAGACCAAGCACCAGCTCGATTCCAGCCCCCACGGCTTGTCCGTCCAGGTGGGTCCCAAGCGCATGGCATTTTCCGGGGATACAGGCTGGTTCGACGGCCTCCCGGTCCAAGTCCGCGGAGCGGATCTGTTCGTGTGCGAGTGCACGCTCTTGACCCCACAGTTCGAGTACCACTTGAGCCTTGAGGAGCTCACCCAACAGCGCGGGACCTTCGATTGCGGAAGGATGATCCTGACCCACTTGGGGGAGTCCATGGCGTCGCGACGTGGCAGCTGTGGCTTCGAGACGGCGGACGATGGGCTTGTCCTAAAGCTCTAGCGTCCGATCCCCCAGGCGCCGGGAACGATCTCACCCAACACCAAGACCCGCCGGGCACCGGTACAGCGCGGGAGGTGATTCGGGATCCCAAGGAGCGCATTGCGACCCAGGAGGGAAAACGCCATGGCCTCGGCGGCCTGGGCCGGTACGCCTGCGGCGTCGAACGGCTCAACAGGTGCGCCCGCCAACGCGCTGCGCAGAGCCTCTAGCAGCGCGGGGTTGCGCGCCCCACCCCCTCCCACGAGGACCCGATCGACCGGAGCGTCTGTGGCCAACAACTCACGACACGCCGCCGCGACCGCTTCCGCGGTGAAGGCAACGAGCGTCGCGACGAGGTCGTCCGGAGCCTTCCCCTCGCGTGCCCACTCCATGGCCAGGGCCTCCGCCTCGGCCAGGCCGTAGCGCTCGCGGCCAGTCGACTTGGGGGGAGGACGCCGCAGGAACTCATCGTCGAGAAGGCGCGCGAGAAGCCGTGCATCCACCTTCCCGCGCGACGCGCGCGCGCCATTTCGATCCATGCGCTCGTGGCCCCCGGTCTGTGCGCGCACGACGCCGTCGACGAGGGCGTTGGCAGGCCCCACGTCAAATGCGATCACGTCCTCAGGCGCTGCCCCTCGTGGGATCCACGTCAGGTTTGCGATCCCGCCAAGGTTCAGCACGGCGCGCGACTCGGCGGGATCGCCGAGTGCCGCGTAGTGAAAAAATGGAGCGAGCGGCGCGCCCTCGCCGCCCGCTGCGACGTCACGCGGTCGGAAGTCGGCCACGGTCGTACAGCCCGTGCGCTCCGCAATGACAGAGGGATCGCCGATCTGCAGCGTTGCCCGCTGCTCAGGATAGTGGCCCACGGTTTGGCCGTGGGACGCTATGGCGTCCACTTGCTCGAGCGCGAGGCCGGCCGCTCGTGCGACCGCGGCTGCCGCCTCGGCAAAGCGCTCGCCGAGCAGCACGTCGAGGCTCGCGAGCTCGCGCAGCGCCTGCGGAGCTGGGACACGACCCGCCGCGAGGTGATGGATGCGCTCTTGGAGCTCGGGGGGAAACGGCTCCTCGCGAAATGCGACGAGTCGAAACGGACGCGCGGCTTCGTCCTTGGGCCATTCAACAAGGGCCGCATCGACGCCATCGGCGGAGGTGCCCGACATGAGCCCGATTACCCGCACGCGCGCAGGGTAGCCGTTCGAGGGCCTCTTGCGTTGACAGCGCCCACATCCGTCCGAATAATCCCCTACGGATCTGCCCGGTGCGTTAGCGGGAGCGATCAGCTCAACCCGCTTAGGGCTTTCGAATCGGGACTCGTTCTTGGCCGTGGACCCAGCGCCGTACCCACCGCGGGGGAGTGCGAGAGAGTTTGCACTTCCGCAGGGACGGATCGGACGAAGGAAGACGGCCACACGGAACCCACCTGGCTTGCCAGGGATTGAGCCCTCTCCCCGACGGCCAGGGCGGATCACCTTTTCCTGAGCGTCGTGACGCGAGGAGCCGGATGAACGATTCTTCCCGTGCGCAGGGCGGCCTGATCTGTGTGGGCGTCGCCGTCGTAGGGCTGCTCTTCCTGGTCGGCTTGCTCCACAAGAGCTACTGGGCACTTGCTCTTCCCGTGGCTGCACTCGTCTTTTTCGTCCTCGGGCTCACGTTCTGGGTCGGCTGGACGATCGCCACCATTCGTGTCGAGCCCGAGGATCGGCCTGAGCCTCCCGGCAGCACGGGAGACGCGAAGGCAACCTCCGAGAGCTCGGCCTAGCCTCGGCAAAAGCATGCGCATCGCTCTGCTCACTTATCGCGGCAACATGTTCTGTGGAGGCCAAGGCATCTACGCCGCCCATCTCGCGAACGAGTGGAAACGCGCCGGCCACGACGTGCATGTGATCGCCGGCCCGCCGCTGCCCCAGCTCGACCCCGGCATCCCACTTCACGTGATCCCAAACGAGAACGTGTTTGGCGTTCCGCATCCCGACTGGGCACGCCGCGAGCGCCCGCTCGACCTGCTCTGGCCCCTAAACCTTTGGGAGCTTGGAGTGTCGCGATTTGGTGTTTTCCCGGAGATGCAAACCTTCGGCCTGCGGCTGCTGCTGCGCTGGAAGGCGCTCCAGCGCAGGTACCGCTTCGATGTGGTGTTCGACAACCAGAGTCTCTCATGGGGCCTGCTCGGCATTTCGGCTGCGGGTACACCGGTGGTGTCGGTGATCCACCACCCCTTGCACATCGACCGCGAGGCGGACTTTGCGGTCGATCCATCGCTGGTGAAGAAGATTCGCCGCACCCTTTATTTCCCGCTCCTCATGCAGGAGCTGGTGGCCCCCCGTCTCGATCGGATCGTCACGGTGAGCGAGGCCTCGCGCAGCGAGATCGAGCGATACTTCGGCATTCCGGAGAAGCAAGTGCCCGTGGTCTACAACGGCACCGACCTAAGCGTCTTCCGCCCCGTCGACGGGCAAGCGATCGAAGCCGACCTTTTGTTTGTGGGACGCACCGAGGACCGCAAGAAGGGGATCGGAACCCTGCTCGAGGCCATGACCCATTTGCCCGACCATGTGACGCTCAAGATCGTTGACGGACGCATCCCCGAGAATGGACTCGTGCCACGCTTCATCCGGCGCCATGGCCTCGAACGCCGGGTGATCCTGCACCAGAAGATGCTCACCGTGCCCGAGCTCGTGGCACAGTACTCGACGGCCAGGGCCGCGGTCGTGCCCTCCTTCTTCGAAGGGTTCGGCTTTCCGGCGAGCGAAGCGATGGCCTGCGGACTGCCGGTCATCGCGAACGCGGTGGGTGCTTTGCCCGAAGTCGTCGGCAGCGACGGCGAGGCGGGGCGCCTGGTTCCGCCGCGCGATGCGCGCGCGCTCGCGGCTGCGATGGCTCACGTTCTCGCGGACCCGGCGCGCGCTGCGCGCATGGGCCAGGCGGCGCGCGCCCGGATCGCGCGGCTGTTCCGCTGGAAAGACGCCGCCGCGCAGCTCGTCGACGTGTTCCAAGAAACGATCCGTGCTGCTCACCGTCGATCTCGAGCGGCTTGAGATTCGACCTGGCGACCGTCTGCTCGACGCCGGATGCGGCGAAGGTCGACACTCTTTTGGGTCACTTGACCGAGGCGCCCGCGTCTACGGGTTGGACCTCGATCGAGCTTCGCTCGACCGCGCGTCGGGCGCGCTGCGCGCCCGCGCGAAGGAAGTGGGCACGACCGGCGTCATGCTCCAGGGCAACGCCTTTCACCTGCCCTTCGCCGACGCGAGCTTCGACCAAGTGATTTGTTCCGAGGTGATGGAGCACGTACACGACTTCCGAGGTGCCGCCCGGGAGCTCGCGCGGGTCGTGAAGCCGGGCGGCCGGGTGGCGGTCACGATCCCGACCGCCACGAGCGAACACCTTTACCTGCGTCTTGGGGATGACTACTTCGAGAGTCCGGGGGGGCACATCCGAATCTTCCGCCCGCGCGAGCTCGCACACGGCCTTGCCGAGGCAGGGCTCGCGACCACGGGGGTGGGCTTTGCGCACGCACTCCACACCCCGTATTGGGCGCTGCGCTCGGTCGTCGGCCTTTCGGGGGCCGACGGGAACAGCTTGGTGCGGGCGTACCGCGTATTCCTTTTGCGAGCGACACAGTCGCGGCTGATGGATCGCCTTGAAAAGCTCCTGAACTACGTCTGTCCCAAGAGCCTCGTCCTGTACGCCCGCAAGGCCTCGAGCGCGTAGGACTCCCATGCGCCCGCTACGCATTTGTTTTTTGGCCTACCGGGGCAACATGCACAGCGGGGGCCAAGGCGTCTACCTCTGGCACCTCAGCCGCGAGCTCGCGCGGCGTGGGCACGAGGTACATGTGTTCGTGGGACCGCCCTACCCTGATCCAATGCCGTTCGCCAAACGCAGGGTCGAGCTCCCGAATCCCCAGCTCTGGGGAAAACGCTTCGATCCCGATCCAGCGGCGCTGCTCCCGCGGCCCAATCCCTTCCGAATCTTTGAGCCGTTGAACTTCTACGAGCTGGCTGCCACGTGGTTCGGTTTCTTGCCCGAACCCTTCGCCTTCAGTGTGCGCGCGTTTCGCGCCCTTGTGGCGACGCTGCGTGAAGGGGCGCGCTATGACATCGTACACGACATCCAGTCGCTTGGTTACGGACTGCTTGCTGTGCGAGCCCTCGGACTTCCCTTGGTGACAACGGTCCATCATCCGCTCTCCGTGGACCGTCGCTCGTCCTTTGCCCGCGACCGGACGCTGCGTGAAGCGCTTGGCACCATGGAGTTCTATCCCGTGGGGATGCAGGCGTTCGTGGCTCGGCGACTCGACGCGGTGCTCACCTCTTCACGCACGAGTGCAGCACAAATTCGCCGCGACTTCAGGGTCAGACCCAAGCGCTTGCGCATGGTCTGGAACGGGATCGACACTGAGTGGTTTCGGCCACGGCCAGAGGTCGCCCGCAGCACGAGTGAATTGCTGTGCGTAGCCCGAGCCTCCGATCCGAACAAGGGGGTGGCAACGCTCATCCGCGCCCTCGCCCGCCTCCCTCACGACGTCACGCTGACCCTGGTCGACGAGGACCACGCGGAGCACGAGGGTCGCAGGCTCGCGCACGAGATCGGCTGCGCCGGGCGACTGCGTGTGGTCGGCCGCGTCTCGAGAGAGCAACTCGTTCGGCTTTACGCCCGGGCCACACTCGTCGTGGTGCCTTCGCTCTACGAGGGCTTCGGACTGCCCGCTGTGGAGGCGATGGCCTGCGGGACACCCGTTGTGGCAAGCGCGGCGGGAGCGCTGCCTGAGGTGATGGCGGTGGGTGGCGCAGGAACACTCGTCCCTCCTGCCGACGCAGAGGCCCTCGCCAAGGCGATCGCAGAGCTCCTCGCCGCGCCAGAGGCGCGGTCGAGGCTCAGCAGCCAGGCGCGCCCACGGATCGAGGCGGCGTTTTCGTGGCCGCGCGTGGCGGAGGCGACGGTTACCGTCTACCGCGAAATCCTGGACGCCCGGCGAGTGCGGGGCCGACCTGCGAGCAGAACCACGTCTGCGAGCGATGGTATGCGGCGCGCAACGGCGCTCAGCAGCTGAAGCGCACGCGCCGCCGCAGCTGTGGGGAGCCTCTCCACGGCACGGGTCCACGCGGGAATTCCCCAAGCGAGCGACACACCCTCGCACCGCTCGAGCTCGAGAAAGCGCGAGGCCTGCTCCCGCATGAGATCGATCTCATAGCGCGTGAAGTGGTCCGCCGGCACATCGTAGTGGCGGCGTCCACGGCGCACGGGTCGGGCCAGCCAGGTTTCGCGAACGGCGTCCATCCCGCGCACTAACCGGCAGGCGAGCGACTCGTAGTTCGCGATGGCGAGCACCACACGGCCTTCCCGATGCACCACCCGCGCCATCTCGCCGATGGCCGCCTCGGGCTGGTCGAAGTGGTCGATCGCCCCTTTGCAGATCACCGCGTCGAAACTGGCATCGGCGAAAGGGAGCCGGTGGGACCAGGCCTGGACCCAAGCCGGTTGTGGGGAAGAAGGACCGGCGCTCTGGAGCCGCACCCAGCCGAGCATGCGGCCCGAAGGCTCCGCCCCCACGACCCAAGCGCCGCTTCTGGCAAGGGTTTGTGCGTCCTGACCGAAGCCACTCGCCACATCAAGGACACGCCGCCCGGGGCCAGCCTCGGCCAGGGCCAGCGTTCGCTCCGTCATACGATCAAAGAGGTGCTGGGAGTCGCGCGTCGTCCCGGTCGGGATGACGTCGCTCATATCCCGGTCGAGGTCTAAGACGCGCATCGCGAAGGAATCTAGCGACTAGGAGCCCTAAAGCCGCCCGGACACGTAGCTATCGAGGAGCTCTGCAAGCCCGGGATCGACCTCCAAGAAGCGGATGCCGATGCGCGAAGCCCCGGGGTTGGTCCACGCGACCACCCCCTCGAGGGCAAGAGGAAGCGTGATGCCCGGGAGGGCAAACTCCGAGACCACTGCGCTTTGGCGTTCCGGTAGGGGAGCCTGGAGAGAGAGCCCCATCCCGCGCACCGAGAGGTCCCGTGCGGCCGCGCGGCGCCGCGTAGCGCCCGCCCGCAGCTCGACCCAACTCTCAAACCGTGCGCGGCCCCCGCCGCGAGCAGTCTGGTAGGGTTCCGAGGGGTCCATGGATGTGGCGCGGTGCAAGAACCGTGCGAGCCGAAGGGCGCTTCCGGCGTTACCTTCGCGCCCCAATGGCCGTCTTTCTTCCGAAGGAAGGAAAGCCTTTTCCCCGCTTGCTCACGCTGCTTCCTGCCTGGTCCAGCTTCGCGGACTTTCAGCTGATTTATCTCTATGCGATTTTTGCCTTCGTGCTCCTCACCGTGACAACGGTGAGGGTGACCGAGCGCCTCCTCCTCTGGCACTTTCAGCGCACTGTCGCCGAGGCTGTCCGGGTGGATCCCTTCGTCGGACCCCTTGCGACCCAGCTTCAGGAGCGAATCGACAACGCCGTCCCGCGGTCCCCCTGGGTCCGCTGGGGCGGGGTGCGGGTCAGCGTCTGGGTCATGGCGGCGGACGGTCTTACGCCCCTCTACGTGGGGGGGCGTTCCGTCGTCTCGGAATCGGCGAGCGGCCTGGCGGCCGCGCGCCTTTTGCCGGCGACCCCGGATGTGACGGTCAACCTGCCCTATAACGCGGTCCTCTCCAACGGGATCCTCATCGCCTACGCCTCTGGCCTGCTTTGGGCACTTTTTACATACACGCGCGCGGCTTCGCGGCGCGAAGCCGAGCGGATCGCCGCAGCCGTTGCCGCACGAGACGCCACTGCCGCCCGGGCCGTGCAGATCGAGCACGAACTCCTCGAGGTTCAGCAGCGCCTGTCGGAGGTCGAGCCGGCCGAGGAGTTTCAGCAAGAGGAGATCCGGGAGCTGCAGGCCGAGCGCAGCACGCTTCAGCACAAGCTCGCCGCCGTCGAGCACCGGGAGCAGGAACTGCGCGCGCAGGCCGTGAAGAGCGTCGAGCTCGAAGGCGAGCGCAGAACACTCGAGGAGATGCTCGACGAGGCGCTGGGTGACGTCTCGCGTCGCGAAGAGGAGATCCGGGCCTTAGAAGCGAGGCTCAAACGTGCCGCCAAGGAGCCACCGACCGGCGGCCGGGCACGGGAGGCCGACCACCTCGGCCGGCGCCTCCGAACGCTCTACAAGAGCCTTGAGATCGACGATCGCGCCATCGAGGACCTGGTTGAGCTGCGAGACGAAGCGATGAAGCTTAAGGCCGAAGAAGCGATAAAGCGCCTGTCCGATGAACCGGACACCGCAGCGATTCGAAGAAAGGTGGGAGGCTTGCCCCCGCATTTGGCGATCTTCGAGCTGGGGTTTGCAGGCAAGGGACGCATCTACTACCAGCGGGGGGAGGTGCGCCGCTACCGAATTCTGACGATCGGAGCGAAGAACTCTCAGAAGACGGATCTTGAGTACTTGAGCCGACTCTCCTGATCCCTCTGGCTAACGGCCGAGCGCACTTCGCACCGCGGCTTTGAGCTCAGCGTCGTCCCATGGCTTGGCGAGCAGCGCCCGGATTCCGAGCGCATCCAGATCGCTCGCAGGCACCTCCGCTGTCCAGCCCGTGATGAGGAGCCGGGCCGCCTCGGGTCTGCGGAGTGCAGCGAGCGCCAGAAACTCGAGACCGTTCATCCCTGGCATCTTGTGATCGGAGAGAATCACGTCGACGCTCCGCGCCTCGAGGATCGAGAGCGCCTCAGCCGGCGTCTCTGCCGTCAGGATCTCATAGCCTTCGCGACGCAGAGACCGTCGCACCGCAGACAGAATGCGGGTCTCGTCATCGACGACGAGCACCACGCCGCGGACTTGCGGCGCATCCGGTCGCGGCGGTCCTTGCGGCGCGCTCATGCCACCGGCTGCGAATCGGAATCGCTCATGATGGGCAGAAAGACCTCGAAGCGGGAGCCAACACCTGGCTTGCTCTGTACGCGCAGCGCGCCCCCGTGCCGCTGCACGATGCTGAAGGAAGTCGAGAGGCCAAGGCCCATCCCGATACCGACTTCCTTCGTCGTGAAGAACGGATCAAAGATCCGCGGCAGGTTCTCGGGGGGGATCCCGATGCCGGTATCGCTCACCACAACCACAATGCCCCCCGCCCGGCGGCGTGTCTCGAGCCGGATCTCGCCGGTCTCACCGCTCGATCCCACGCGCTCCTGAATCGCCTGGAAGGCATTCACCAGCAAATTCATGAACACCTGCTTGAGCTGCATCGGGTAGCAGCGGATGCGCGGGAGGTCCTCATATTCCTTCCGCAGCACCACGGTGTGTTTCATCATCGTGCCCACGATGTTGGCTGTGGAATCAAGGCACTCCTTGACGTCCGCAAGGGTGCGATCTCCGGAGTCGTTGCGTGAGAACTGGCGAAGGTCCTGAACGATGTGGCGGATGCGCTCTGAACCCTCCTGCGACTCACGCAGCGCTTTTGCGAAGTCTGAGAATACGAATTCCGAATCGACCTCGGCGGAGACTGCCGCAAGCTTCTCGGACTGGGCGCGAATCTGATCGGTCCGTCCCGTCGCGATAGCGGCTTGGAGATCACCCACGCGCTCCCACAGGCGGCGTAGGTCAGACAGGTATTCCGCCATCTGGCAGAGATTGGCGTGGATAAAACCCATCGGATTGTTGATCTCGTGCGCCACGCCCGCTGCCAGCTGACCAATCGACGCCATCCGCTCGGTCTGCGATACGTGGCGCTGCAGCTCCTTGATCTCGGAGAGATCCTGGAAGATGGCCACGGCACCGACGCGGCGACCGTTCGCACCTTGCAAAGGGGCGCAGGAGATGCCGATCGGGACGACCTGGCCCGACGGATGCGTGATCACAGTCTCGGCACCACGGAAACGGACGCCTTCGCGCAGGGTTCGCTCGAGGAGCTCGCGACCGCGAGGAGTGTCGGAGAGCCATTCCCAGATGGAGCGGCCGCGCAGCTCGGCGAGCTTTCCGCGCAGAATGCCTTCCGCCGTGGGATTTGCGAACGCGATGCGGCCCTCGCGGTCGACGACGAGAAGCGCGCTGTTCATATTCTGGATGATGTTCTCGTTGTACCGCTTGAGCTCGGCGAGGCGACGGTTGAGCTGCTCGGCTTCGGTGACGTCCCAGAGCACGAGCAGCAAGCGTCCCTCGTCGTCAAGCCGCGCCAGCCGAACGTCGAAGCTGCGGGCCGCCGCGCCACGACCCGGACCCGGGGTCGAGACGCGGAGCTCGACCTCGCGGACCGTGGCCTCGCGCAAGAGCCCGAGCAGCCGCTCTCGGGGTAGCAGGCCCGCGGGCAGGATCTCTTCGAGCGACGCACCCGCGGCCCGCGCCGCGTCGACCGCGAAGGCGCGCGCAAACTCGGGGTTCACGCCGACCACCCGCGCATCGGGGCCAAGCACCGCGAGCGCGGCGGGGATCGCGCGCACGATCGCGTCATTCAGATGCTCGAGTCTCCGCAGGCGCTGCTCCACCGCGCCTCGCTCCAAGAGCGCACGCCAGCGGCGGATCTGTTCGAGCACGACGACGGGGAGCACGCGTGCGTACTCGGGTCCTGCGATCACGCACTCCGCTGCCCCGAGCAAGAACGCGTCTCGCACGACGTCGTTGCCGGGCTCGGGGGTCACGGCGACGACGGGCGGGCCGACACCGCGAAGCGCAGAGAGGAGCTCCTTCGCCTCGGCGCCTAGGCCGAGGTCAAGCACGACGAGGTCGATCCCTCCGGCGCGTACTCGCTCCAGACATGCGGCGGCACTCTCGACTCCTGCGACTCGAACGTCTGCGCCGAGGCGGCCAAGAATGGCAGCCGTTTGGGCGAGCGGCCCTGCACCTCGCCCGGTCTGCGCGATGAGGACATGAACGACAGGTTCGGTCTGGGTCAACAAAAGAACCCCCTCGCGGCGAAGTCGCTGCGTCGGCGGCGCTCTCAGGGGGCAGCCCCAAATCTACCGAATCTTGCGCAACGCTCCAAATAGAGCCCGATCAGTCAGCGCTTCGCAGGCCGTGTTTGGAAAGCTTTCGATAAAACGTGCTGCGTCCGATGCCGAGCCGGCGTGCGGCCTGAGCCGCGTCGCCGCTGGCTTCCTCGAGGGCGCGGGCGAGGGCGCACCATTCATAGGCTTCGAGCGAGAGCGGCACTTCGAGCGGGACCCGCGCGGCAGCACCCGACGCGCGGCGCCGCGCGAGGGGAAGATCACTCGCGCGCAACCGGGGTCCACGGGCGAGTGCCAGCGCGGACTCCATCACGTTTTCGAGCTCACGCACGTTGCCCGGCCAGTCATGCATCACCAGCAACTCGAGCGCATCGTCGTCGATCCCCTCGATTTGCACACTCGTGTTGCCGTGTTTGGCCAAGAAATGGTGCACGAGCAGCGGCACATCCTCGCGCCGCTCCCGCAGCGGCGGGATCTCGATGCGCACGACGTTGAGCCGGTAGAAAAGGTCCGTCCGAAATTGCCGCGCCTCGACCATCGCCGAAAGGTCACGATGGGTGGCGGAGATGATCCGCAGGTCGACGGGTACCGGAGCCGAAGCTCCGACGGGGCGCACTTCCTTGTGTTGCAACGCGCGCAGAAGCTTGGCCTGTACGCTGCCCGGGATCTCGCCAATCTCGTCGAGAAAGAGCGTGCCGCGGTCCGCCATGCGAAACAGACCGGGAGACGCCCCGATCGCACCCGTGAATGCCCCGCGCTCATGCCCAAAGAGTTCACTTTCGATGATGGTCTCGGGCAGGGCGCCGCAGTCCACCGGCACAAACGGGCCGCTTGCGCGAGCACTCGAGGCATGGATCGCCCGTGCGACCAGTTCCTTGCCGGTCCCGCTCTCACCCTGGATGAGGACGTGGCTCTCGTTGTGGCGGAGGCTCTGGATCGTGCGTGCGAGCGCGCGCATCCTGGGCGAGGCCCCCACCAGTTCGGGCGCCGCACCCCGGCCGCGCAGCGCCTGCTCGAGCTCACGATTTCGCTTGACGAGGCGGTGGCGCTCGAGCGCCTTGCGCACGGTGGTGCGCACCCGATGCGCATCTTCGAAGGGCTTCGCGAGGTAATCGAAGGCACCTCGCCGCATGCACCCAACCGCGCTCTCGACGCTCGCGTGCCCCGTCATCACCACGACCTCGACATCGGGCCGATCGCGCTTGATCCGGTCCAGGAGCTCAAGACCCGACACCCCGCGCATCACGAGGTCAAGCAGGACCACCTCAAGGTCGGGGTCAAGAAGCGTTGCCTCGGCAAAGGCGGCGTCCTCGGCCAGCGCCAGCCGGTGGCCGTCGGCCTGGAGGATCCGGCGGAGAGCCCGCAGCATGAGCGGCTCATCGTCCACCAGCAGGACAAGCCCCGGTCGCTCTTCGGACCCCGGGGAATGGGGATCGGCGCGCGGATCTCTTGCGTCCGCCGGGGGAAGCCCGGGCGCAGCCAGCTGGGGGTCCACGGCGTACGTATCGGTCCCGGAATCGGGACCCTTGAGTGGGAATCGCCCCCCGCTTGAACCCCGGACCGAAGTCTCTACACTGCGCGACGCCCCCCTCCGCCGCGCGGAGGTTTCGAAGCTGCGAAAAGCGCACGTTCTCGTCGTCGACGATGAGGAGCTCTATCGTCGCGCCCTGGAGCGCATCCTCTCGCGCATGGGGCTCACGGTTTCCATGGCTCGCGACGCGAGCGAAGCCTTGGCCGTTGTCTCTGGTCAATCTGTCGACCTCGTCTTGTGCGACGTTCGGATGCCCGGAATCAACGGCATCGAGCTCGTGCGCCAACTGAAAGACCTCGAACCCGACGTGCCCAGCATTGTGATCACTGGCTATGGCAGCGCTGAGCACTCGGTCGAAGCGCTCCGCGCCGGGGCCTTCTGGTATCTCGAGAAGCCCTTCGATCAGAGCCACCTCGACGTGGTGCGGCGGCTTGTGGAACAGGCCATCGAGCACGGGCGACTTAAGGCGGAAAACCGCCTGCTCCAGAACCAGCTTCGCTCGCGCTATCGCTTCGAGAACGTGGTCGGCACCAGCGCTGCGCTGCGCGGCGTGCTGGACACGGTGGAGAAGGTCGCAGACACCGAAAGTACGGTGCTCATCACTGGCGAGAGCGGGACCGGAAAGGAGCTCATTGCGCGCGCCCTCCACTTCAACAGCCGCCGCGCGGACCGCATGCTGGTGACCGTCAACTGCGGCGCGATTCCCGAAGAGCTCCTCGAAAGCGAACTCTTTGGGCATATGCGGGGAGCCTTCACCAACGCCTTCGCGCACCGGGAAGGCCGCTTCTCCCTCGCCAACGGGGGGAGCATCTTCCTCGACGAGATCGGCGACATGAGCTCGAACCTCCAGGTGAAGATGCTTCGCGTCCTGCAGGACCGCACCTTTGAGCCCGTCGGTTCCTCGAAGACTGTGCGCGTGAACGTGCGGGTAATCGCCGCCACGAACCAGAACCTCGAGCAAGCGATCCGCGAGCGCCGCTTCCGCGAAGATCTGTTCTACCGCCTAAACGTCATACCGATCGAGATGCCGCCACTGCGCGAACGCTCGGACGACGTGCCGCTTCTCATCCACCATTTCCTCGAGCGGGTAAACCACGGCAAGGCCAAGCCGGTGGGGATCACAGCAGAGGCGGTCGAGCGCCTTTGCGCGTACGACTGGCCGGGCAACGTGCGCGAGCTCGAGAACCTCATGGAGCGGCTCGCGATCCTGCGCGGTGAAGGGGAGATCGGTGTCGAGGACATGCCACGGTCGATCCGCGACAGGGCTTCCGAGCCCGCCTTCGCCGCCCCGCGCGTGCCGGCAAGCGGATTGCCGTTCAATGAGGTGGTCGACCGCTTCGAAACCGACCTGATCCGCCAGGCACTCGAGCACACGCACTGGAACAAGAACCGCGCCGCGCAGCTCCTGGGTCTGAATCGCACCACCCTGCTGGAAAAAATGAAAAAGAAAGGCCTCGACACACCCGAAGGGTGAGCCGCCTTTCTTCGAGCCACACCCACCCCGCGAGAACCGATTTGTAACGCCATCCCGACGATCGCGTCGGAACGCTGACGCTCTTGCGAGCCGTCCGCCTTGCCGCCGCAGCCGGCTGCACGCGAGCCCGCGCTTTGTCTGCCGCTCGGCAGCTCACCCGAGTCTGCGGAAACTCGCGTGCTTCTGGACCCTTACGCATATCCAGGACGGCTCGCCGAGCCCTGACGGCTAGGCAAGCCCGTGCTTTGGCATGGGGCGTGCTTCTGCCGGCAGCACGCAGGCAAGCCGATGGCAGATGAACCGAAACAGGGGGAACAATCCATGGAGACGCTGCTGCGCGAGCTGAAGGAGAGCAACTCCGAGGTCCCGCCGACCCTTAAAGAGCAGATCGTCCTCGAGCACACGCCCCTCATCCGCTACATCGTGAACCGCATCGCCGTCCGGCTTCCCTCGCACATCGACCTTGACGACCTCCACAACACCGGCGTCATCGGCCTGATGGACGCGATCGAGAAGTACGACCCCGACAAGAACTGCAAGTTCAAGACCTATGCGGAGTTCAGAATCAAAGGGGCCATCCTCGATCAGCTCCGCTCGCTCGACTGGGTGCCCCGCAGCGTCCGCCAGAAGAGCCGGCGCCTCGAGCGCGCCTATGGAGAGGTGGAGCAGCGGCTTGGGCGATCGGCAAGCGAAGAGGAAGTCGCCGATTCGCTGGGTCTCCAGATCGACAAGTTCCACGAGCTGCTGAACCAGGTGCGCGGCATCTCGCTGGTAAATCTTGAAGAAATCCGCGGTTCGAGCCCGGACGGGGATCGCAACGGAAGCTTCGCGGACATCGTCGAGGACGTGCATTCCGAGAATCCGTTTGCGTCCCTGAAGCTCCAGGAAATGAAAGAGATCATTGGCGACACGATCGCCACGCTGCCGGAGAAGGAGCGGCTCGTGGTGTCGCTCTACTACTACGAAGATCTCAACATGAAGGAAATCGGTTCGATCCTCGGCATCACCGAGTCCCGGGTATGCCAGATCCACACCAAGGCGGTGCTGCGCCTGCGCTCGAAGCTGAAAGGCATGACGGAGCGCTAACAGCCCGTAGAGAAAATGGGCGCGCCTCCCGCTTCGCCATCGCAGCGCAGGATTGCGACCGTCACGTTGTCTTCGCCCCCTCGTGCGTTGGCGAGAGCGACGAGAGCTTGGGCGGTCTCCGCAGGATCGGCGTCCCCTGCCACTGCCTTGGCGATCTCTTCGTCGCGCACATGGGTCGTGAGACCGTCCGTGCACAGCACAAAGACGTCTTGTCCCGCGATCTCCAGCTCGGCCAGGTCGGGCTGCACGGCACGGCGTACGCCGAGCGCGCGCGTCAACACGTGTCGGTGCGGGTGATCGCGGGCGGCGTCCGCGCTGAGCTCGCCCCGGCGCTGGAGCTCGCCCACCAGCGAATGGTCATCGGTCAGCTGACGAATCCGCCCCCGGCGCACGAGATAGGCCCGGCTGTCGCCCACGTGAGCGAGCGCCGCACGCTCCCCCGCAAAGAGCATCGTCACGAGCGTTGTGCCCATGCCGGAGAGCTCGGGTCGCTCCTGCGCGGTCTGGAAGACCTCGAGGTTCGCGGCGAAAACCGCCTCCCGAAGGCACTCGGCGAGGCTGCCCTTGCCGGGGCCTCCCCCGCGCACGCAGCGGGTGACGGCCTCCGTCGCGAGGGCGCTCGCCACCTGGCCCGCGGTGTGCCCGCCCATGCCGTCCGCCACAAGGAACAGGCCGAGATCGGGAACAAGGGCATAGCGGTCTTCGTTGATGCGCCGGCGGCGGCCGACGTCCGAGGCGGCAGAGGAGCGCAGGATCATCGCGAAGGGCTCCGAGGGGTCCTTGGAAGCGGCCCCGGACCCCCTGCGTATCGGAGTCAGCCCGGGGTGACTTGATCCGGCCCGGATTGCCCCTTGCGGCGGCCGGCGAACCCTGGCCCTTGAGCTGGGACCAAAGAAAGCATTCAATCCCGGAGCGCTTACCGACGATAATACACGCGAAGTGTGGTGGAATCGGCGCCGGGGACCCGAGCGCCGCCGGGGGGATCATGCCCAAGACCTTGCTGCTTGCGGACGACAGCGTGACGATCCAGAAGGTCGTCGGACTCTCCTTCGCGAACGAGGACGTTTCCCTTCTCACGGTCGACAACGGAGACGACGCCATCGCCCAAGTCCGGTCGGCGCACCCCGACATCGTGCTCGCGGATGTCGTCATGCCGGGCAAGAACGGCTATGAGGTCTGCGAGGCGATCAAATCCGACCCAGCTTTTCGACACATTCCCGTTCTGTTGCTGACCGGAACGTTCGAGGCGTTCGACGAGGAGCGTGCGCGACGCGTCGGCGCGGACGGTCACATCACAAAGCCCTTCGAGGCGCAGGCACTCGTCGACACAGTAAACGGTCTGCTCGCAAAGAGCGCGAAGCCGGCTGCACAGCCGGTGCCCGCTCCAGCCCCCGCACCCCCGGAGTTCGTGCGCGCACCGGTGGCGTCCGCCGCAGCGGCGATTGCCCCCGGAGGCTCCGCGGTGCCGGTGGAAGAGGAGGCCTATGACTTCTTCGACGACGAGCTCCTGAACGAGGGTGAGCTCGGACTCGCGGATCCGCAGACCGAGACCCAAAACGAAACGACGGGCGACGGGCAGCGGACGATGCTCCTCGATCGGCCCGATCCGAGCGGCGCAACCTTCGATCTTGGTGAAGGAGAGGAAGTCGGCCTGGACTTCGGGGAGCCGGCCCTGGACCCGGTTCGCATGCCGACCGGGGCGCCTTTGATTTCCTCCGCCCCGCCCACCCGACCTCTCACGGAGACCGCGGCGCCGCGCTCGGGGCCTGAGGCGACGGTCGCGATCTTTGCGGATGATCCGGATGGTCCGTGGCAGGGCGATTCCGTGCAGCACGGAGGGCTCGAGGACGAGCTTTCGGGGCTTGAAGTCGAAGATGCGCTGGGCGCGACCGGCGGCGGCGGCGCAGGGACGGTAGCCCTTTTCGAGGATGAGCCGATGCCGATGGGGCGTTCGGCGGCCGCGCCGACGACGGCGCTGGCGAGTGCACGCCCCGCAGAGGACCCGCTCTCGCGCCTCGACCCGGATGACCTGGCGCGCGAAACCGTCCTCGACCCAGAAGCGGGTCGCGGCCATGACGTCTCCTGGTCGGACCTCGGCGAGCCCCTCGCCCCGCCTGACCGGGGTGTCTCGATGCGCGGGATGAGCCAGAGTGACCATACACCGACAGCTCCAACGCTCACACCAACGGCTCCAACGCTCACCCAGCTCCCACCGCCGCGGATCAACCCGCCGGCGCGCCTGGCTTCAGAGCCCAGCGCACCGGCGCCGCAGCCGCTGTCCCAGATCCCCCGCGCCCAAGAGCCGCTTCGCATGCCCGCAGCGCCTGTGGTCCCGCGCGGCGGGCCGACCGAACCCGTCCAGACCGCCGGGTCTTCCCGACCCACGACACCGGATATCTCCCCGGTCATGCGGCAGCGAATCCACGACACGCTGGAAAAGGTGGCGTGGGAGGCCTTCAGTGATCTCTCCGACACGATCGTGCGGCAGGTGCTCGAGCGCTTCGAGGCCATCGCGTGGGAGGTCATCCCACAGATGGCGGAAGCGCTGGTAAGAGAGGAGATCCGCCGCATGAAGGGCGAGGAGGAGTAGGCTCCGGTACACTCCGCCTCCCTTGGCGGCGACTGGCGGACAGCTCCCCACACGATTCGAAGCCAAGCCCGCCGAATCGCGCTGGTACCGACTGTGGCTTGCGCGCGGGCTCTTTCGCGCGTCTGCTCCGGGTCCAGGCGAGCCGCCGGACCCGCGACCTCGCTTCTCGATGGTGATCCCACCGCCGAATATCACCGGGTCTTTGCACGTCGGCCATGCCTTAAACAATACGCTCCAGGACCTCCTTGCTCGTCACAGGCGGCTGCAGGGTATGAACGTGCTGTGGATGCCAGGCACCGACCACGCCGGCATCTCCACCCAGGTGGTGGTCGAAAAGGAGATCGCGAAAGCGGGCAAGACTCGCCACGACCTTGGCCGCGAGGCTTTTGTCGATCTCGTCTGGGAGTGGAAGGCGCGTTACGGCGCCCGCATCGTGGAGCAGCTCCAGGCCCTGGGCTGCTCCTGCGATTGGTCGCGAGAGCGCTTCACCATGGATCCGGGGCTCTCCCGTGCGGTGCGCGAGGTCTTCGTCCGTCTCTACCACCAGGGCCTGATCTACCGCTCCGAGTACTTGGTGAGCTGGTGCCCGCGCTGCAGCACGGTTCTGTCGGACCTCGAGAGCCCTCACCGGCCGGTGTCGGGAAAGCTGTATGCGATCCGCTATCCGCTGGTCGACGGGACGGGCGAGCTCGTGGTCGAGACGACGCGCCCGGAGACGCTCCTCGGCGACACCGCTGTGGCGGTGCATCCCGAGGATGCGCGCTGGCGAGCGGTCGTGGGCAAACAGGTGCGGCTCCCGCTCCTCGGCCGCGAGATCCCCATCGTCAGCGATGCTTTCGTGGATCGCGAATTCGGTACAGGTGTCGTGAAAGTCACGCCGGCCCATGATCCGCATGACTTCGATTGCGCACGCCGGCTCGGCCTGCCCGCCATCAACATTCTCCACCCCGACGCGACCTTGAATGAGAACGCCGGTCCGTACGCCGGTCTCTCGGTGAGCGAGGCGCGCAAGCGGGTGGTCGCAGATCTGGAGGCCGCGGGACTTCTTGTCGGCGTGAAGGACCACCCACACGAGGTCCCCCATTGCGACCGCTGCGACACGCTCGTGCAGCCTCTGCTCTCGGAGCAGTGGTTCATGCGCATGGAGCCCCTTGCCAGACCTGCGATCGAAGCGGTGCGCGAGGGGCGCGTACGATTCCACCCGGCATCCTGGGAGAACACCTATTTCCACTGGATGGAAAACATCCGCGACTGAGCGATTTCTCGGCAGCTTTGGTGGGGGCACCGCATCCCCGCTTGGCGTTGCGCGAGCTGCGCAGAATGGACGGTGGAGCTCGAGGACCCGGAGCGCTGCAGCCACTGCGGGAGCGCGGCGATCGTGCAGGAGAGCGATGTGCTCGATACGTGGTTCTCGAGTGCTCTCTGGCCGTTCTCGACGCTGGGCTGGCCGGAGGATACGCCGGAGCTTCGCGCTTTCTACCCGACCTCCGTGCTGTCCACTGCCTTCGACATCATCTTCTTTTGGGTGGCCCGAATGATCATGATGGGCCTGCACTTCATGGGCGATGTGCCCTTCCGCGACGTCTACATTCACCCCCTCGTCCGCGACGAGAAGGGACGGAAGATGTCGAAGTCGAAAGGGATCGGCATCGATCCCCTCGAGGTGATGGACGTCTATGGCACCGATGCGGTGCGCTGGACTCTGACGTCGCTCGCAGCGCAAGGCCGCGACATTCGGTTCGGCGTGAACGTGGTTGACGGCGGCCGCGCTTTCGTCACCAAGCTGTGGAATGCGGCGCGGTTTGCGCTGCTCAATTTGGGCGACTACGAACCTGCGCGAGCCCCGCTGGGGTCCGCCTCGCTCTATGACCGCTGGATCCGTACCCGCCTCGATGCGGCGCTTTCGGACGCGCACCGCGCGATCGACGCATTTCGCTTCAACGATGCCGCGAACGCTCTCTACCAGTTCGTCTGGGGAGAACTGTGCGACTGGTACATCGAGCTCGCAAAGCAACAGCTGCAGGCGACCGACCAGGCAACCCGCGCCCCCACCCAGCGAACGCTCGTCGAGGTGCTGGCGGGCGCTCTCGTCGGGCTCCACCCAGTGATGCCGTTTGTGACCGAAGAGATTCTCCAGGCGCTGCCCACGGGCGATTCACGGCTCGCGCTCGAACGCGGCTATCCGTCGACCGCGTCCCCCCTTTCTGAGAACGAAGCCAGCGAGATGCACACCCTGGTCGAGGTGGTGACCCGCGTGCGGCAGGTTCGCGGCGAGCTTGGCCTTGCGCCCTCGACCCGCGTGCAGGTCGGCTTCCCGACGGCCGCCCTCCCCTTCGTCGAGCGTCACGCCGCAGGCCTGCGGGCCCTGGTGGGTGCGGGAGAGCTGCGCTTTGACGACGGCCCGGCCCCAGCGACCGCCGCCGTGGTACAAGCGGGTGGATACCTGGTCCGGGTCGAGCTGAGCGATCCGAGCTTCCTCGGCGACGAGCTTCGGCGTCTTGAAAAGGCGCAGAAGACACTCGAGAAAGAGCTCGCCATCTCCGCCAAAAAACTCGACAATCCAGACTTCCTCGCCCGCGCCAAGGAGGATGTCGTGGAGGCCGAACGGGACAAGCGCGCCCGACTCGAGACCGAGTTGAAGACCACGCGGGAGCGGATCTCACGCCTGCGTCAGATCCTCGGGGCGGACGCATGACGGGCTCGCCGGTCCTGCCCGCGGAATGGGCCTGGCGTGAGCTCGTCACGCGCAGTCTGGCGGAGGATGTAGGGGCCGGCGATGTGACGAGCGCGCTCGTGATTCCCGCTTCGCAGGAGGGTTGCGCCGTGATTGAGGCCCGCGAGCCGCTCCGCGTCTGCGGCCTCGGCGTAGCAAGAGTCGTGTTCGCGGCCGTAGACCCCAGTTTGCGTTTCCACGAGGAGGTTCACGACGGCACCGACGTCGCAGCGGGCACCCCGCTCGCTACGGTCGCGGGCTCGCTCCGCGCCATCTTCGCGGGCGAGCGTACGGCGCTCAACTTCCTTGGACGGATGTGCGGAATCGCGAGCCTGACCCAGCGATACGTGATTCGCGTGAAGGGTATGGGCGTCGACATCGTGGACACCCGGAAAACGCTCCCGGGCTGGCGTGTCCTCGACAAATACGCCGTCGCGGTGGGAGGCGGAATCAATCAGCGGATGGGCCTTTTCGATGGAATCCTGCTGAAGGACAATCACGTCGCGGCGGCCGGCGGCGTCTCCCAGGCGGTGAAGTCTGCCCGCGCCGCCGCGCCTGCGCACCTTCGCGTACAAGTCGAGGTCGAATCCCTTGAGCAAGCGGTCGCCGCGGTTGACGCAGGTGCCGATTTCCTGCTGCTCGACAATCGCAGCCCCGCGGAGCTTCGTGTGATTGCCGAGCGCCTACGGGGCCGCGCCATCCTCGAGGCATCGGGCGGCATCACGATCGACAACCTCCACGAGGTCGCGGCAAGCGGTGTTCATCGCGTGTCGATCGGGGCGCTCACACATTCCGCTCCGGCCAAGGATGTGGCCCTCGAGCTCCTGCCAGGAGGTGTAGGGGTGTGAGTGATGGCGCGGCGCGGATTCTCGAAGTTCTCCGCCGCGCCGGCCCGCGGGCCTCGTCGGGCGAGTCCTTGTCCGAGAGCCTGGGAGTGTCGCGGGCGCAGGTTTGGAAGTACGTCGAGGCGCTGCGGGCCAAGGGTTACCAGATCGAAGGAGAGCCCGGCGGCGGGTACCACCTCACCGGCATTCCCGATCGGCTTTTCCCGGAGGAGATCCACGCGTGCCTTGCGACCCGCTGGCTCGCGCGCGAGATCCGTCACCTCGACAGCACCGACTCGACGAACCGCGTCGCGCTCGAGTGGGCGCGGGACGGCGCCCCACACGGCGCGACCGTGATTGCCGAGGGTCAGACCGCTGGCCGCGGTCGCCTCGGCCGGTCGTTCTTCTCTCCGCCCTATTTGAACCTCTACAGCTCCAGTGTCCTTCGCCCTTCGCTCGCTTTGGCCGAGGCCCCGACGCTGATTCTGGCCGCAGCGGTGGCCGTGTCCCAGGTCGTCGCGGAGAGTGCGGGCACCGATCACGACGTTGAGATCAAGTGGCCGAACGACGTACTGATCGATGGCTTGAAGACGTCGGGGATCCTGATGGAGCTCGCGGCCGAGGCCTCTCGCGTGGCATTCCTGGTCCTCGGGATCGGGGTGAACCTGAACATCGATCGCCAATCCTTTCCCGACGACTTCCGGGCGACCGCCACGAGCCTTCGCAGCGCGACTGGGCGTCCCGTGGACCGAATCTCCTTCGCGCGCCGGCTGTACTATGAGCTCGAGCAAGCCCTCGACGCGTTTGAGAAGGGCGGCTTTCAGGCGCTCCGGCCGCGATTCGAGGAGAGATTCCGGATGCCGGGTCGTGCGGTGCGCGTGCTCGAAATCGGTTCTCGGGGCGGCACCCCCGTCGAGACTGCCGGGGTGTGTCGGGGAATCGATGCCGACGGAGCCCTCCGGGTCGAACAGCGCGACGGGGAGATCGCACGCGTTCTCGCCGGCGACGTGACGGTGATCCGATGACGAGGCGGAACGAGCCCAAGGACACCCCATGACGACGCTCCTCGCCATCGACATCGGCAACACCAACGTCACGCTCGGACTTTTCGATTACGCGGACAGCCGCGGGACCTTGGCGCACCATTGGAGGATCGGCACTCACCGCGATCAAACCTCGGACGAGGTCTCCGTCGTGTTGCGCTCGCTGTTTGATCAGGCGGGCCGCCGAACCCACGAGATTACGGATGGCATTGTCTCGAGCGTGGTCCCGCCGCTGCTTCCGATCTGGGAGAGGGTGTGTGCCAAGCTCTTTGAGCGTGCGCCGATGGTCGTCGGTCCCGGCATCCGCACCGGGATGCCCGTCCGCTACGAAAACCCCCGGGAGGTGGGCGCGGACCGTATCGTGAACGCCGTGGCGGCCTTCGAGGTGTACGGAGGTCCGATCATCGCGGTGGATTTCGGAACGGCAACCACCTTCGATTGCGTCTCCGCACAGGGAGAGTACCTGGGTGGAGCCATCTTCCCTGGAATCCAGATCGCGATGGACGCGCTTTTCCAGCGCACCGCGCTGCTCCACCGTGTGGAGCTGTCGCGTCCAAAGAGTGTCATCGGCAAGACCACAACCGGGGCACTCCAGTCGGGGCTCCTGTTCGGCTACGCCGGCATGGTCGACGCCATGGTCGGCCGCATCCGCGCTGAGCTCGGTGCCGAGGCCCGCTGCATCGCGACGGGCGGCCTCGCTCAGCGGATCGCGAGCGAGACCACGACGATCGAGCGCGTAGAGCCCTTTCTCACCCTCGAAGGGCTGCGCATCTTGTTCGAGAAGAATCATCCGGAGGGTCCGCGAAAGGAGAGATAGGGCATGAAGGACGTCGGCGTCCGCGACACTCGCAACTTCGCGCTGATTGGTCATGCCGGGGACGGCAAGACTTCGCTGGGCGAGGCCCTCTTGCACCGCGCAGGGGCGACCAAGGACCTGGGTTCTGTGGACAAGGGGACCTCGGTACTCTCGCCGCTGCCCGAGGAGAAGGAGCGCCACCACACCCTATCCTCCCATTTTTATGCCTTCGATTGGCAAGGCAAGCACATCACGCTGATCGACACGCCAGGGGACCCGAACTTCCTGGCGGACGGCGAGATTGAGCTGCCCGCACTCGACGGCGCGGTTCTTGTGGTCTCCGCGATCGATGGTGCGAAGGTGGGTACCGAGCGCATGTGGCGCTCCGCCACCGCCGCCGGCGATGCGGTCATCGCCTTTATCAATGGCCTTGATCGAGAGCGCGCCGACTTCGGCGCCGCCCTCGCCTCGCTCCGCAAGTTCGGAGCCAATCCCGTGGTGCTGGCCCTTCCGATCGGCGCCGAGAAGGAGCTGCGGGGAGTGATCGACCTGCGTGAGCTCAAGGCCTACTCCCCGACCGGAGAGATACCGATCCCCCCCGAGCTCGCCGATGCGGCCGCCACCGAACGCCAACGCCTGGTGGAAGCGGTGGCGGAGTGCGACGACGCGCTTTTGGAGAAGTACCTGGGAGAGGGTGAGCTGACCAACGAGGAGGTGCGCAAGGGCCTGCTCAAGGGCGTGCGCGAGCACCAGATCCTCGCAGTTCTGTGTGGCTCGGCGACGCTCGAGGTGGGCGCAGACACATTGCTGCGCGCGGCGGTGGAGCTGCTCCCCTCCCCGGCCGACCGCCAGGCTTGGCCGGCCCGGGACGTCGCCGACGGAGCGGTGCACCCCCTTGAGGCCGACCCGAACGGACCGTTTGCGGCCGTCGTGCTCAAGACCGTGATCGACCGCTACACGGGGACACTCTCCGTGCTGCGCATCATCTCCGGAACTGCGAAGCCAGAGATGACGGTGCTCGATGCCACCACAAGCTCGCGCGAGCGCATCGGCAAGCTGTTCGTGATGCGCGGCGGCGAGCACATCGAGGTCCCGGAGGCCGAGCCGGGCGATGTCATCGCGGTCGCGAAGCTGAAGGACGTGCATACCGGAAACGTTCTGACGGCCGAAAAAGGGGGGGTCCGGGTTTCGGAATTGGCCATTCCTAAGGGCGTGCTTTCCTACGCCATCCAGGCGAAATCAAAGGGGGATGAGGATAAAGTCTATACCTCGCTCGGCCGATTGGTGGAAGAGGACCCGACGCTCCATGTCGGCCGGGAGCCCTCCACGGGGGAGTTTCTTCTGACCGGCATGGGCGAGCTGCACATCCGCACGGCGGTACAGCGGCTCAAGCGCATGTTCGATGCGGACGTGGAGCTCAAGACACCGAAGGTCCCCTACCGGGAGACCGTCACGCGCCGGGTCGAGAACGTGGAGGGCAAACTCAAGAAGCAGACCGGGGGCAAGGGTATGTTCGGTGTCTGCTACCTCACGGTCGAGCCGCTTTCCCGCGGCAGCGGCTTCGAGTTTGTGGATGAGATCGTGGGGGGCTCGATTCCGCGCAACCTGATCCCGGCCGTCGAAAAGGGTGTGCAGGAGGCTCTCTTGCGCGGTCCCCTTGCAGGCTACCCCGTGGTGGACGTGCGCGTGCGTTGCATCGATGGCAAGCATCACCCTGTCGACTCGAACGAGATGTCGTTCAAGCTGGCCGGCTCGTACGGTTTCAAGGCGGCGGTCGAGCAGGCGAGGCCCACACTCCTCGAACCCATCATGGACGTGGAAGTGTCGGCGCCGGACCAACACGTGGGGGACGTCATGGGCGACATCTCGCAGCGTCGGGGCCGCGTGCAGTCGACGGAGGCGCGCGGCACGAGTCAGACCGTCCGGGCTAAGGTGCCGATGGCCGAGATGCTCGAGTACGCCAGCACGCTCACCAGCATGACCGGGGCAAAGGGCTCATTCCACATGTCCTTCTCCCATTACGACGAAGTACCCGCTCAGTTCCGAGACCGCGTCGTTGCCGAGGCAAAAGCGCGGCAGGCCGAGCCCCAGTGAAGATCCGCCTCACGGTCTCCCCCCAAGCCGAACGCTACGTGCGTCGCGACGGCCCGGTCGAGGTGCGTCGCATGGCGGCTCGCGGCGCCCTGCCGCTGCCGCCGGCAGAGCTGGCCACGGTGCTGTTCGTGTTGCTCCACGATCCTGATGACCAGACCAAGGCACGGGCGCGGGAAAGCCTGGACGCCTTGCCCCGCTCCATCGTCGGCTCGGTACTTTCCGGACCCGCGCATCCGTCAGTCCTGTCCTACCTCGGGCGAGCGCATGGGGACGACGCCGAGCTGCTCGAAAAGCTCGCGCTCAACCCCGAGGCGGACGACACCACCATCGCTTGGCTCGCATCGCTCCCCCACAAGCGCATCGTCGATATCGTCTCGAATAATCAGCAGCGGATGCTGCGCTGCCCGGACATCGTGGAAGCGCTCGGCTCGAACCCCCTTACCGGTCGTTCGGTGATCGACCGCATTCTGTCTTTCCTCGGCATCCAGAAGGGCAAGGCCGAGGAGCCTGACGAGGGGGCGCACGAGGGCGAGGACCTCCCGCCGAGCGGCGAGGTGACCGACGAGGCGGCACTCGCGGCTCTTCGCGCGATCCTCGGCGACGATGTCGGGGACTTCGCAAGGGAGCTCCTCGAGGAGACGGGCGAGCTCGATGAGTCCCAGCGTGGAAATCTGTTCGCCCTGATTCAAACGCTTTCCGTCTTCCAGAAGGTGAAGCTGGCGCGCATGGGAAACAAGGAGGCCCGTGGTCTCCTGATCCGTGACCGCAACAAAATTGTGGCTGCAGCCGCGATTCGCAGCCCGAAGATCACCGAAAACGAGATCGAGGGCTTTGCCAAGATGCGCAACATGTCCGACGAGGTGCTCCGGATCATCGCGAGCAATCGCGAGTGGACGCGGAGTTACACCGTCAAGGTGAACCTCGCCATGAACCCCAAGTGTCTCGCCTCGACCGCCGTCAAGTTCCTGAACTACCTCCAGGACCGAGATCTGATGACCATCATGAAGAGCAAGGACGTCCCCTCGGTGATCAGCACACATGCACGGCGAATTCTGATAAAGAAAGGGAAAGTCTGATGGCGGAGCCCGCTCCCGCGCAGCCGAACGTGAACGCACGGATTGTCTACTGGGGGGCGGCGGGCTCTGGCAAGACGGCCAACCTGCGCATGATTCACGCCAAACTCCGGTCCGATCACCGCGGAGAGCTGCGCGAGGTCCCGACGCGAATCGACCCATCGGTGTGTTACGAGATGCTGCCGATCGAGCTCGGCGAGATCGCAGGCGTCCGAACCCGGATCCATATCATCGCCGTCCCCGGCGGTCCTGAGCATGGACCAACCCGCAAGCAGCTCCTGGACAAGGTGGATGCGGTCGTGTTCGTGGTCGATGCCCAGCGCGACCGCATCGATGCGAATGTCGCCTGCTTCGAGGAGCTGCGCCGCGCCCTCGCCGCCTACGGCCGCGCGCTTGAGAGCGTTCCGATCGTGATCCAGTACAACAAGCGCGACCTCGCGGATCCCTTTGCGCTTGAGGAGCTCCACCGCAAACTCGACATCCGAGGAGCCGGCGCATTCGAAGCCGTCGCGACTGAGGGGACGGGTGTGCTCCAAACGCTGACCACGATTTCAAAGCGTGTGATCCGGGCTCGCCGGGAGCAAACCGCCGAGGCGGCGAGGGCGCCCGCGGCGCCGGCGCACGTGTCGGCCGCGGTGAAGGCGGCGCTCCCTGCGCAGGTGCGGGAGGCCACTCCGCCGCTCAAGGCCGCCGCGGTGTCTGCGGCGGCAGCGCGCCCGGCGATCCCGATAACCCCTGCGGCGGCGCCCTCCGCCCGTCCGGCTGCTGCGGCAGCCGCACCTTCTCGGCCGACCGTGCCGCGGCCCGCGGCCCCACCGCTGCGCGGTCGGCCGGCGACCGAGCTCGGCCGGGAGGAGTTCGCCCCGGCGGAGTTCGAGCCTGAACTGGCGGGCACGGCGACGGTCGAGCTCGACGCCCGCGAGATTGCGCGCGCCACAGCGAACACCCAGGGCGCCCTCGATGAGTCATGGCCCGATGTGAACGAGATCCACGCCGAAGCCATGGCCGAAGCGAACGCCGCCCAGCCGGCTCCGCTCGTCATTGCGAGTGTGGGCCGCCCTGAGACCAGTGGCCCCCGCTCGCTGGTGCTCCCGCTCGTGCTCAAGGACAGCGCACATCGTCGTCACTCGTTGCTGCTGACGATTCAGCTCGATGCTCTCCTCGACGACGCGGAAGACAGCGCATGATGCGGCGCCGGATCGGGATCTACGGCGCGAGCGATGAAGTGCTCGCGCTGCTGCCGCTGCTAGACGCGAATCCCGCGGTCGAGATCGCCGTCATTTTTGACCCCGATCCCGGGCTCGTCCGGGAGCGCCTCCGCGCACTCGGCTCCGAGCGCATGGAGTTTGTCGGGGCAAGGCTGACCGATGACCCAAAGGCGCTCAGCACCGTGCAGCTCCACGCGGTGATCGACTCTGGACTCGAGCCGAGCTTCGTGGAGCGGTTCCCCGATGCCGCGGCGCGCGGCGTACAAATCGTGGCGCCACTCACGGCAAGGCTGCTTTTTGGCTACGGCGTGTCGGCCCGCGATCGCAAGGCAGAGCTCCTGCAGGCGCTCCACGAAGTCGTCGAGTCGGTGAACCTCACGGTGGATGCCGACGAGCTCTTTGCTCGCATGCTGGAGATCGCCCTCGGCGTCACCGGCGCCGATCGTGGCTCCGTCATGCTGCTCGACCCGCAGACGAATGAACTCACAATCCGGGTGGCCGTTGGCATTGAGCCCGAGCTGTGGTCAAAGATTCGCGTGCCCCTCGGTGAGGGCATCGCGGGCCGGGTCGCGGCCGACGCCCGCCCCTTGCGCCTGCGTGGAAAGGCGGACCGACAGGCGTTTCGCATCGTGCGCGAGCGCCTCGACGTGGAGAGTGCGCTCAGCGTCCCTCTTGTCCATCAGGGCAAAGTGCTGGGTGTGCTAAACCTGCACCACAGCACCCGCCCAGACGTTTTCGCCGATGCCGACCTCGAGTTCGTGGAGCAGCTTGCTCACCTCGACGCCCAGATCATCGCCCGCGCCCAGGAGCACGCAGCCCTTCGGGACCAGGCCGTACGCTACGCGGCAGTGCGGGAGGTTCGCGAGATCCTTGGCGGACGCGCACCCCTGCTCGAACGCCTCACTCGGCTTTGCCAAGTACTCGCCGCACGCGCCGGCAACGGCATTGCCACGGTCTATCTCCATGACCCCGACGACAAGGAGCTGCGTCTGGCCGCGACCTCGCTGTCGGGTGGCGGCTTCGGAGGGGAGTACCGCGTGACTCTCGGCCAGGGTATTGATGGCCGCGTGGCCTCGGACCGCCGGCCCGCGTTCTTGCGGACCACGGGTGATGCGCTGGCCTTCGCGGCGTTGCCGCTGCTCGCCGGTGAAACGCTGGTCGGAGTCCTCTCCGTCCAGGCCGGGAGCCCGGCGCCCCGTGGCCGGGCCGCGGAGGAAACCCTGCTCGAGGTCGCGGCGGCGGCGGCGGACGAGATCGCCCAGGCCGAGCGTGAGGCGCGCATGGCGGCGCGGGCCACCCAGGTCTCCGCGATCAACGAGACCGGAATCCGGATGATCACCGCAACGGATCCTGCCGATGTCGTGCGCCTTGCGACCTCCTCGGCAGCGATGGTGCTCGAGGCGGACCACGCCATCTTGCGGCTCCAGGATGACAGCACCGGTCGCTTCGTGATCCGGTCGTACTTCGGGTCGGCGGACGGGCGGCTTCAGGAGAAGCTCTTCCGTCTGGACAAACGCGTGTCTGTCGATGCGATCAAGCGGCGAACCGCCTTCACGGTGCGGGACGTGACGAGCGACCCAGCGCTCGAAGCGCTCGGCACGGGCGTTCGATCGCTCGTGGCAGCACCCCTTAAGCGGGACGGTCGAGTGATCGGAACCCTCGCGCTCTACGACAAGGTCGCGGCGGACCGATTCAGCGCCGGTGCGTTCAACGACGACGATCTCGGCATTTTCGCAAAGTTTGTTTCCTACGTGGAGCGGGCCGTCGCGAATGCGATTCTCTACGCATACACACGCCAGCACAAGAGCTTCGACGAAGACACAGGGTTGCCGAATGCCGCGTATCTCATGAAGCGGATCGACGAGGAGATCGCCCGCGCTTCGGGTCGTGCCGGCAGCTTTGCCATCGCCACCTGCCGCATCGAGAATCTAGAGGCGATCGTCGCGGCTGCGACCCCTGGACATTCCCTCCGCGTCGTGCGCCGCGTCGCAGACGCCCTGCGCAGCCATGTCCGCGACTTCGACGTTCTCGCACGCACCGCCGACAGCGAATTTTCTGTTCTGATGCCCGATCCGGGTCCAGCCCCTGACGAGCGGCTTGCGGAACTGGCTCGAAAGGTGGCCGATGACGTTCGCAAGGACGAACGCGTGAACGAGCCCGTCCGGGTTGCGCTCGCGTTCGGGCTCGCTGTCGCAGGGGTCGAGAGCGACAGCCGCGACGCGATCCTCTCCCGGGCTCAGGCGGAAAGAATCCGAATGGTGTGAGCCTGGGACTCCGGGCTCGGCACCGCCGCCCCTCCGAGCCTCTCCCCGCAGCGTCGAAACCGCCTCACAGGCGCCCGAGAAGATCGGAGAGGGCGCGCGCCTTTTCGCCGAGAGCCTCGGCGACCCCCTCGCAGGTGATCTCGCCCCGAAAGACGTTGACGCCAAAGGCCAGGGCAGGATCGCGGCGCACCGCTTCGAGGACGCCGAGGCTCGCCATACGTTCGGCGAAAGGGAGAGTCGTATTGGTGAGGGCGAAGGTCGAGGTGCGGGGGACCGCACCGGGCATGTTGGTCACCCCGTAGTGGATCACCCCGTCCACGACATAGGTCGGACTTGAGTGCGTGGTCGGGCGGATCGTTTCGATGCACCCTCCTTGGTCGACCGCGACGTCCACGACCACCGAACCGGGCTGCATCGCAGACACCATCTCCCGCGTGACGATTCGTGGGGCGCGCTTGCCGCGGACGTAGACCGCTCCCACCACAAGATCACTGGCTCGCACGGAGCGCTCCACGTTCGTGGGATTTGAGTAGAGGGTGTTGAGGTCGCCGGAGAAGATGTCGTAGAGATAGGTGAGTCGCTTGAGATCCACATCCAGCACGTCCACTTCCGCGCCGAGGGCGTGAGCCACGCGGACAGCATTGATGCCGACCGTACCGGCTCCGAGAATGCTCACGCGCCCGCGCAACACCCCGGGCACGCCCCCCACCAGAAGGCCCTTCCCTCCCCGATCCTTCTGAAGGAGTGTCACCCCGATTTGCACGGCGAGACGCCCGGCCACCTCGCTCATCGGCGCCAGCACCGGGAACGCGCCGTCGGGCTGCTGGATCGTCTCGTAGGCAATCGCCACGACATCCGCGCGCCGGAGCGCATCGGCGAGAGAAGGCGCGGCTGCGAGGTGGAGGTAGGTGAAGAGCGTTTGGCCAGAGCGCAGCCGCCGGACCTCAGTCTCATTCGGCTCCTTCACCTTGATCACGAGGCTGGGCGACGACCAAGCCTCGTCCGCCGACACGATTCGCGCGCCGGCACGCTCGAAATCCGCATCGGCAACACCGCTACCGGCTCCGGCCCCGGCTTCGATCAGCACCTCGTGACCCGCGGCCACGAGGATGCGGACGCCATCGGGCACAACGCCCACGCGAAACTCTTGGTCCTTGCTTTCCTTCGGTATGCCAATCTGCATGGATTTGGTTTGCTCAGCATTCTAATGCTGCCGCAGGAGCCGGCTGGACGCGACGTCCGGATTTAGGAGCCGAGTCCGCGTTCGCGAACCCTGCAAGCGGTCAACGAGAGCGCCTTTTGTGCTTCGCCGGCCGAGTGCGTCGCGCCAGCGCATGAGAGAGGAGGACAGAAAGGCCCTCGAAGTCGCGCGCTCCGCAACTCGCTCGCCGAGTGAGAGCGCCGGTGAAAGCCACGCCCCCGAGGACTCCACGCAGGTGAAGGAGGCTGCGGAGACGCTGAGTTTCCGACAAGCCTCTTTGCTGGACCGGTATCTAGGCCGCAGATCCTGCCCTGTCGCTGCCTTTTGAGACGCCTTCCGCCGATGCCCACTCCACCCACTCTGCCAGGACGAGCAGTGCCCAGAGAAGCCGGGCATGGTCCGCTCTGGAGCTGCGGTGATCGCTTAAGAGGGCCAGTGCCCGCCTGCCGTCGAGACCGAGCAGTTCGAGCAGACCCGCGCCCAGGCGCTTCTCCGCCCAGTCGAATAGAGGACGGCGCAGCCACCCGGCAATCGGCACGGAGAGGCCGCGCTTTCGCCGGTGAACGATCCGGCGAGGGAGATAGCGCTGCGCATAGCGCTTCAGAAAAAGCTTCGTCGAGAGTCCTGAGACTCTGGATCCCACAGGCAGCGATGCGGCGAACTCGAGCACGGCGAGGTCCAGGAATGGCGCACGAAGTTCGAGGGCCGAAGCCATCCCTGCGCGATCGGACTTGGTAAGGAGGCCCTCCCCGAGCGCTACTTCAAAGTCCCACTGCTGAGCAAGATCGACCGCACTCCCGATGCTCGAGTCGGCTTCTATCGTTCGGGGAAGGCGCACGCCGATCGCCTCGAGGATGGAAGGGTCGGCGTGCGATACCCAGGATCTGTGCCGCACCATCCCAGGAAGGCTCTCGCCGGCGACAAACCGCTTGAGCAAAGACGAAAGCGTCACCTTCTTTTCGCTCACCGGGATCCGGTCGACGAGCCACTTGATCCCACGCCGGACCCGCAAGGGCAGCTGGTGATAGCGCGGCGCAATTCGCGCCCCGGGGTAGGTCGGATAGCCTCCAAACAGTTCGTCCGCGCCTTCCCCCACGAGCGCCATTGTGATGTCGCGGCGCGCGCGGCGCGCGAGGACTGCCGTCGGAAGCCAGGCCGGGTCGGCGAGCGGTTCGCCCACGCCTCGCACAAGCTCCGCGATCGACGCGGGGACGTCTTCGGGTCGGATCCACTCGGACACGAGCTCCATTTTGAGCTGACCTGCAACTTCCTCGGCGAAGGCACCCTCATCAAACGAGGCATCCCCGAATCTCACGCAATAGCCAGGGAGCGAGCGTGTCGGGTGGAGGGAGCGCGCGACTGCCGCCACGAGGGAGGAGTCGACGCCGCCGCTCAAGAAGATGCCGAAATTCACATCCACGTCGGTCTGGCGCTGCACTGCAGTCCGGAAAACCGCGTCAAAGCCCTCGACAGAGGGCACCCGCTTCGGTGTCGTCGCGAGGTTCCAGCGCCAATAGGAGCGCTCTTGAATGCCCGCCGCGTCGGCGACCAGGAGATGCCCGGGGCGAACCTTCTTGATCCCCGCGAACGCGGTTTGTGGAGCGGGGAAATAGCCGAGCTCCAAGTAGTCGCGCAGGGCCGTGGGAGACATCTGCGGCTTGCGAGGCTCCGCCGCCGCGAGGGCGCGCAGTTCGCTCGCGAAGCGGAGGCCGTCTGCCGTGGCTTCGAAGAAGACCGGCCGCTCACCCGCACGGTCCCGGGCCAGGACGAGCCGTTCGCGGTCACCGTCCCAGATTGCGAGCGCGAAGGCCCCGATGAGGCGCTCAACGAAGGCGTCACCGAGCTCTGCATAGAGCGCTGGCAGGATGGCGACGTCAGATCTCCCCGTGACGATACGACCGCGTCCGGCGAGCCATTCGCGCAGCTCTTGATGGTTATCAATCTCCCCGTTGCAGACCGCGATGACTCCCCCCCCGACGATGGGCTGTATTCCATCGCCTGGGGCGCGGATTATGAGCCGGGTGGCACCGATCGCGGCGCGTGCACGCCGCTCCGAGCCGGAGTCGTCGGGGCCGCGATGGGCCAGGGCATCCAGCATGCGCGAAACTTGAGGCACCGCGGTGTCATCAAGGTCGCGTCCAAACCGAACGACTCCGCAGATGCCGCACATGTCAGGTGGGCCCAGCCGCGTCAAAGGTCCAAGATCTCACATACACCTCGCCATCCCTCGCCGGCCACCGCAGGTGCGCGTCGCGCAACCGCTCCGCGGTCGCTTTCGCCTCGAGTTCCCCCCGCCGGAGTCTTCAGCGGCTTGATTTGCCAAGCCCTGTAGAACAACCTTTGGAGATTGGCGAAGGACTGGCGCAACCCCAAGCAGTCTCGAGCCAGGCTCTTCACCTGAGCTTCACAATAGCTCTCTATTGCGAGAGGCCCGCAGCGAGCGATGGCGACGCGCGTCCAAAAGTTCTGGCTCCTCGCCGCCATTGCTGTCGCAACGGTCGCCCTGCTCTGGCATTTGGGCGGATACCCCCTCGTCCAGCCGGACGAGGGCCGGAACGCCGAGGTCGCGCGGGAGATGGAGAGGTCGGGATCGTGGCTGATCCCCACCTTGAACGATGTCCCCTATTTGGACAAGCCCGCCTTCTATTTCAAGGTCGTGGCACTCTCGCTGAGCTCGTTCGGGGAGTCTGAGTGGGCGGCGCGCTTGCCCTCCGCCCTGTTCGGGCTGTGCACGCTCGGGCTTGTCTACGGCCTGTGCCAGCGCCAGTACACGGCCGAGCGTGCGGCGATGGCGACTATCATGGTTTCTACGAGCCCCCTTTTCATCATGTACTCGCGGCTTGTGATCTTCGATTCGGCGCTCACGTTCTTCATCAGCGCCGCCATCCTAGCTGCCTATTGCGCGGAGATGTTTCCCGGTCTTCTGCGCGCTCGCTGGCATGCCGCGGGCGCGTTGGCAGCGGGCATCGCGACCCTCGTCAAGGGACCCGTGGGCTTCGTCGTTCCTGCACTCATCTTGAGTGCGTTCTTCCTCTTAGAAGGCCGGCGAGATGCCCTTCGGAGGCTCTTCGGTGTGCGAAACTTCCTCGTCCTCGGCGCGGTTGTTCTTCCCTGGTTTCTCGGTGTTTCTTACCTCTATCCCGACTTCCCCTCCTACGGAGTCGTCCACGAGTCAATCCTGCGCTTCACAACGGACGAGTTTCACCGCGACCAGCCCTTCTACTTCTACCCCGCGGTTCTCCTCGGCGGATTCTTTCCGTGGAGTCTCTTCTTGGCGGATCCGCTGCTCCGCGCGCTGCGCGCATACCGGCAGCTCGAGGCCATCGAGCGTCTGTGCCTAATTTGGATTGCTGTGGTCCTCATCTTCTTCTCTCTCTCCCATTCGAAGCGGCCTGGATACCTCCTCATCGTTGCGGTGCCGATTGCGCTGCTAGCCTCGCGCTGCTTCGAGGCAGCGATCTCCAAGGACTCGCGCGCCGCCATCGCGAAAGCCCTCGCGCGCGCAAGTTTTGCGCTTGGAATCTTCTCGCTGGGACTCGCAGCTGCGCTCGTCCTCGCCGTCTCGGTGCCGCAGCTGGGCCAGGCCGCCAGCCAGCTCGACGCGATGGTGGTGGAGGAGCTCATCCAGCGCTCGGTCTACCTGGTCGGAGCGTTCGTCCTGGCGGCAGGTCTCGCGATCGGCGCGTGGCGTACTCGCAGCGCACGGATCGCGTTTGCGGCCTTCACCATACTGCCCCTGGCCGTCGTCCTGATCGGGTTCGGGCCGTGGGCACGCGTGGCCGAGCGGCGCTCTGCACGGTCCCTTGCGACAGCGGTGGATTTGCTTGCGCAGGGGGCGGAGATCGTGTGTGTGCGATGTTTCCCGATCTCCCTTCCCTTCTATCTCGGGCAAACAATTACCGTGGTCACGGAGACGGGCTCCGAACTCTCCAGCAACTACGTGAAGTTCGCACTCGAGCGGGGTGACCCTTGGCCGCGGAGCCTGGTGCGCGGCAGCGAACTCGAAACAAGGGTTGCCGAGCGCAAGCGTCCCCTGTTCCTGCTCGCGGACGAGTCGGGCCAGCATGAGCTCGAAGCACTCGCGCAAAAGTACAGTGCGCCTGTGGTCCCGGTTGCGCCGGGCTACGTCGGAGCCCGGATTCCGACGGCGGCCGCAGCTCCCTAGCCCGCTCCTGCTTGAGAGAGGCCACGGTAGGCTTCGATCAGGACATCCGCGACCTCAGGGCGCAAGATCCGAGGATCCGGCCTCTGCCCGCTCTGGAGCTGCAGCCGAACCTGGGTACCGCTCACCGTGACCGGCTTTTCGTTGGGATGGTTCTCGGTGAGGTCCACACGACCCAGCGACTCGTAGTACGCGGCGAAACCAACCTTCACGGGTCGAACGTGAAGCTCGCCTTCCAGCTCATCGAAGATCTGCTGTGCGTCGAAGTCGCCCCAGATAGGCTTACCGTCGTCGAACGGCGCGTCGGCGTGCTTGCGGCCGATCACCAGATGGCTGAAGCCGTAGTTTTGGCGATAGATGGCGTGCATGACCGCTTCCTTCGGCCCTCCATAGAACATTCTCATGTCAAGGCCGATCAGCTCGAAGACGTCTGCGAGGTCGTAGCCGACCGACTCCCAGAGCGCTGCGTCCTTGTCCCCTTCGCCGAGCAGGCGGCGATCATGAAGCATGCGGTAGGCCCGCATTCGGATGGCTGCCGGAACGTCGTCGCCTTTGAGCTCGCCGACCAGCGGGTTCAAGACCACGCCGGTGAAATACCCTTCTCGGGTAAGCCGTTCCGCGCCCGCCACCAGCGCATACTCATGGGCGCGGTGTAAGGGATTGCGCGTCTGGAACGCGAGGGCGCACTCCCATTTGCGCTCGCGCACAAGCGCCCGCACGAGGCGGGGCGACATCATGTATTCGCCATACTCGGGGTGGAGGGGTTGCGGCAGCGCCCGGACGCGTCCCCCCGCGAGTTTTCCGCGTGGATCGTCCTGCACCATGCGACCTCCGGGATGGTCGAAGCGGTCCGTTCCATAGACGATGCTTACGTACTTGGCTTTGTCCCAGGGGTAGACCTCCACTTCGTCGAGGATCGCAACGATGGTGCCCTCCTCACTTCGCAAGGCGGCCGACCCGCCGCGGCGCAGGGCGCGCACCTCGTCGTCGGCGACAGGCAGCGCGATGGGGATCGTCCAGGCGTAGCAGCCGCCATCCCCCCCGTGGATCGAACCTTTGTCTAGGACGCGGTGCCACGTCTCCGCATCCATCGGTCCTTGCAGGGGGGAGAGGGCTCCGTCCGAGAGTCGATATACCGTGGAAAGGTCGGCCTTCGTAACGCGTACAGAGGGGAGTTTCTCAGCCTCTGTGAGGAAGAGCTTGCGGTGTTTGAGGGGGACCACGCAATCCACCGGCTCAAGGAGACCCCCGTGCACGGGTACCAAATCATTGGCATGGCGCTGGGTCGACATCGGGGATGAGCTCCTGTGGTTTCCGCATCCTCACGAATGGGGCGCATTCCTACCAAACCGGCCAGGCACCGTCACCCTCGTCGAGCAACGAGCGGTCCCCTGTGCCATCGATGCGTCGCACGCGCAGGTAGCTCCGCCCCTCCAGTTCGGAGACATAGGCAACGAAGTTTCCGTCCGGCGACACGGCGGGGTGGACCTCATCTTTCGTCTCCGTAGGCCCGGCACCGAGAGGAAGCTTTCCGGATCCGTCGGGTCTCATCTTCCACAAGTGATGTTCTCGGCCGACCAGGGCGCTGTAGACGATCCACGTGCCGTCTGGCACGAAGACCGGGTCGCGCCCCCGGGCGATGATCCGCGTCACGGGGTCATCTTCTCGCGGATCAAGACGCGCGATCTCATCGGCGCCCTCCTTATTATGGGTGACAAAAACCACCAGGCTTCCATCCGGAGAGAAGACCGGAGTTCCATCGGCCGGTCCCCCCGTCAAGGGGCGAGCCGCGCCTGCGCCGGGCGACTGCAGGAAAAGGCGCATGGTCGGCCCCGTATCCGCCTTGCGGATCGCGCTGTAGACCAAGCGCCCGTCGCTCGCCAGGGCGCCCGAAGTCGCGAAGACGTCCGAAGGCGTCAGGGGCTGGAGTCTGTTGCGACCGATGTCGAGGAGCATAAGCTGCATGGAGTCGGTTCGCCGGACCCGGAACACGAGCTGCTGGCGGTCGGGCGAGTAGGCCATCGGTTCCGCCCCCTTTGGCGCCGAGTCCACCACTTTGATCTCGCCCGTACGTGGATTGAGCATCGAGAGATGGCCGGAGAGATCCGCGAACTCCGCGTTCACGTCTTTGCCAAGAATCTTTTGCACGTCGGAGGGGCGGAAAAATCCGGTCGGTGTGCTGGGGCCCTTGCCGCTGGCCTCGTTTACGATCTCGGCGCGACGCCGGGCTTCATCCGCCGTCCGGTGCAAGAGGGCAAGCGGACTCTCGGGCAGGTCTTGGGTGCGGACGCCCCCTGCACATGCCCCCTCGAGAAGAAGGCCCGCCGCGGTCATCGCAGCGAGCACGCGTTTGGGCACAATCACGGTGCCGCCGCAACGAGCAGACTGCCCCGGAAGCTTCCCGTGCGCCCGTCTCGCTGGAAGATTCCTTGGCCGATCACACTACCCCCAAACACCGCGATCACAATGTGGTCTGCAGAGGGGAATGGGAAGTCGGAGCGGGCGGCGAATTCCTGGTCCATTTCCGAAAAATAAGCGCCAGGTCCGACATGAGAATGATACACGGCCGTCACGCGTTCGCCCCGGCCCTCCGCTTCATCCCGGACTTTTAGATAGTCGAGCTCGTTCATGTGAAACGCCTCGCGACCGTTGCGGGGCCAGGTGATGGGATCTCGTTCATGAAGCGCTGTCATCTCGTTGCGGCAGCGGTGAACACGGCGAAAGCGGCGCACGTCGTCACCCGAGACGAGACCACAGCACTCCTCAGGATCGCTCTCGAGCGCGTGGGCCCAAATTTCGTTCAAGAGGAAGGCCGGAATCGGAACCGGCGGGAGCTCCCGATTGACCTCAATGCGGCCGCGCACCGGGGGCATGTTAGCGACGGGTCCGAGGCGTGCTATCAGCTAGTGCCTCCGAAGGAGACGCCATGGCAGGGCCGCAAACGCCCGACGCGCCGCTCGGCGAGCGCATAGCAGCGACGCCGCCGGAAGTGCCCGATGCCTACCCTGCGCAGTGGGAGTGCGACTCCGTGCTGGCCGACGGCCGTCCCGTCCACATCCGGCCGGTGCGACCGGACGACGCCAGCGAGGTCATTCGCTTCCATGCCGGACTCTCCGAAGAATCGATCTACCTCCGCTTCTTCTCCGCGCTCAAACGCCTGCCCGATGCGCTACTGCATCGCTTCACCCACGTCGACTACGACTCTCGCATGGTGCTTCTTGCATTGCTCGGGGACAAGGCAATCGCAATGGCGAGCTACGACCGGGCCCCGGGCAAGAAGGAAGCGGAGGTCGCCTTCGCAGTGGCCGATGCCCACCACGGGCGCGGGCTCGCCACGCTCTTGCTCGAGCACCTTGCCGAGATCGCGCGATCGCGCGGAATCGAGAGCTTCACGGCCGACACCCTTCCACACAACCGCTCGATGCTCCAAGTCTTTCGCAACGCGGGCTACCGGCTCGAAACCGCACCCGACCACGGCACCGTCCATATCCGGTTCCCGATCGCCCCGACGCCCGAATCGCGCGGGAAGCTGGAGGCGCGCGAGCACCGGGCTGAAGCCGAGTCCGTAGCCCGCCTGCTCGCGCCGAACACCATCGCGGTGGTTGGCGCAGGATCCAAGCCCGGAAAAATCGGCCATGAAATTCTGCGCAACCTGATCGCGGGTGGCTATCGGGGTAAGCTCTATCCCATCCACCCGCAGGCCAAGACCGTGCTCGGTTTGCCCGCGTATCGCCGGGTGATCGAGATCCCAGGCACAGTCGACCTCGCCGTGATCGCGGTGCCCGCGCCGAAGGTGCGCGGGGTGATCGAGGATTGTGCAGAGAAGCAGGTTCACGGGATCGTGGTGATTAGCGCGGGCTTCGCGGAAAGCGGTGAAGCAGGCGCAAATGCAGAACGCGAACTCGTCGCGTTTGCACGCGCGAATGGCATGCGAATGGTGGGGCCAAACTGTATGGGGATCGCGAACACAGCGCCCGCCGTGCGCATGAACGCGACATTCGCGCCGACGGCGCCCGCGCCAGGTCGCGTGGGGTTCTTCAGCCAATCGGGTGCACTCGGCATCGCGATCCTCGAGCGCTCGGCGGCCACAGGGGCCTTCGGAATCTCGAGTTTTGTCTCTGCCGGGAATAAGGCCGACGTGAGCGGAAACGATCTTCTCCAGTATTGGGAGGAAGACCCGGACACCGACGTTGTGCTCCTCTATCTCGAGGCCGTCGGCAATCCCCGCAAGTTCGCGCGGCTGGCCCGCCGCATCTCACGTACGAAGCCCATCGTCGCGTTAAAGGGCGGCATCTCAGAAGCCGGTCGCCGGGGTGCATCGTCTCACACCGCGGCACTGGCGAGTCCCGACGCTGCGGTCGACGCGCTTTGCGCTCAAGCGGGCATCGTGCGAGTGCACTCGATGCAGGATTTGTTCGATGTCGCTGAGCTCTTTTCCACCCAGCCGCTGCCGGCAGGCCGGCGCGTGGCAATCGTCGGCAACTCGGGTGGCCCAGGAATCCTGGCCGCCGACGCCTGCGAACGCAACGGCCTCGTCGTGCCCGAGCTCCCCCTGGCGACGCAGAATCGCCTCCGACGTCTTCTGCTGCCCGGGGCGGGCGTCCGCAATCCCGTAGACTTGGTGGCGGCTGCAAGCCCACAACACTATGAAGCGTCGATCCAGCTCCTTTTGGCCGAGCCGGGGATCGATGCGCTGCTGGTCGTGTACACGCCCCCACGCGTGAGCCAGCCGGAGGAAGTCGCGGAGGCCATTGCTCGATCGGCTCGCGCAGCCGGCCCGCGACCCGTCATCGCAAGCTTCCTCAGCACGCAGCCATCCCCCCTCGCGCTGCGCGCCGAGAGCGGCACCGCTCCTCGCGTGCCGTGCTTCGCCTTCCCCGAGCAGGCGGCCCATGCACTCGCCCGCGCCGCGGCCTACGCGGAATGGCGTTCACGTCCGGCGGGTCACGAAGCCGTTCTCCCGGGCACCGACGCGGTTGCGGCGCGGCGTTGCGTCGACCGGGCTGTCGCCGCGGCACCGAAGGGATTGTGGCTCTCCGCCGAGGAGGCGCACGCACTCCTCGCCTGCTACGGCATTCGGGTGGTTCCAACTGAGCGCGCCGCTTCTGCCGAGGAAGCTGTCTTGGCGGCACGGAGACTGGGACGTCGCGTGGTGTTGAAGGCCGGCAATCCCCAGCTCGTGCACAAGTCGAATGTCGGTGGCGTGGTCCTCGACCTCGCGACTCCCGATGAGGTGCGCGCTGCATTTCTCGCAATGAGGGAACGCCTCGGAGAAAGGATGGGCGGCGCCCTGGTGCAACCGATGGTGGCGTTGGGGATCGAAACCATCATCGGTGTGACACAAGATCCAAGCTTTGGCCCTCTCGTCCTCTTCGGAATCGGCGGGGTCGCGGTGGAGCTGCTTCACGACCGCGCCTTCCGCATCCTTCCCTTAACGGACCGCGATGCCGGGGAACTGGTCCGGGGACTCAGGACCTCGCCTCTGCTCTTCGGCTATCGAGGAACGCCGCCTGCAAACATCCCGGCGCTCGAGGACTTCTTGCTCCGCGTCGCGCGCTTTGCCGAGCAGGTCCCCGAACTCGCGGAACTCGATCTCAACCCGGTGATCGTGTCTCAAGAAGGCGTCACGGCAGTGGATGTGAAGCTTCGTCTGGAGAGCCACATGCCGCGACCGGAGCTCGCCGTTCGCCGGCTGCGCTAAAGGCGAGGAACGGTTCCAGGCGGTCTTCTCGATGAACCGCTCTCCTTCTCCGCCGTGGCCAGCAGGCGCCACTCCCCCCAGCCAACGCGCAAGGGGAAGTGGCCAGGTTCCGCTCCGCCTTTTTCGCCGGGCCCTCGCGCCACCCGCGCTCCGTCTCGGGCACGCCTCCGGGCGGCAGGATCAACCCCCGGGATCAAGCGTCCTCCCGATCCGGCCTCGCCCGTCCTAAACCGGTCGCGGACTTACGATTGCGGCAAGTGTCTTCCCCACAAGCGAGAAGCCCGCGCTGCCACCCTTCGCCGATGGCTTGCCCGCAGCCTCGCGTGCAAGATCGGCCAACGACAACATGCCCAGCAGCTGGCGCGCACCATCCACGACCGGGAGACGATGCACCCGCGCCTGTGCCATCTCGTGAGCAGCTTCCTCAAGCGTCGCGATAGGCGTGCAAGCCTTGACATCGCGCGACATTGCTGAAGCGACGGACAGGCTGCCAAGGCTCCCGCCTTGCGTGTAGGCAGCCATGCAGATATCGCGATCCGTCAAGATCCCCACGAGGCGGTTCGATCCATCATCCGCAACGACAGGCAGCGTGCCGATATCATGCTCCCAGAGGATCTGTGCCGCGTGGTTTAGTGAATCGGAAGGCCGGCACGCGCGAACCTCCTTCGTCATCAGATGCTCGACCCGACTGGCAGCCTCCTTTTTTTGCCGCGGAGCGCGCGTGCTCATTTGACTGCGATCGTCTTCGGTTTGGTTTGCTCAAGCTTCGGAATTCGCACGATCAGCACACCATCTTTGAAGGACGCATCGATCCGGTCGCTCGCAGCGTTCGCAGGCAGGGTAAATGCGCGCTGGAATGATCCATAAACTCGCTCGACCCAGCGGCTTCGCTCCTTCTTCTCTTCTCTCCCCGACGTCTTCTCTCCATGGATGTTGAGAACACCCTCGGTGATTTCGACACTGACGTCCTCTTTCCGGACACCGGGGAGCTCGATGGTGACCACGTATTCGCCCTCGCTCTCATGGATGTCGACTGCCGGCGCATGCTCGCCACGGGCGAACCGCTCGCCAAACATTTCCTCGACCAAGCGGCCAAGCCGTCCGTGACGTCCAAGCTCGCGGAACGGGGACCAGCGTCCGAACGCCTCAAGATCCTCGAATGGATCCCAGCGCGCGAGACTCTTGGCTTCCTTCTTCTCTTGCTTCTCCGGCATGGTGCTTGCCTCCTTTTGAGAACCGAATTCGCATCGCCACGATGGGGTGACCCGTGGTGCAGAAATGCAACCGACGTGCCGACCGCTCTTCCGTCCTTGTGGAGCAAGAGCTTTCGCTCCTGTGCCGCGCGGCCACAGGACGCCATTGGCTGTGGGACGCATCGTCACAGAGGCTCGCCATCCCTCCTTCGAGGAGTCACACGCCGCGGCACGAGCTTTGCTGTCTCTCAGACCCACGCGCTGACGCCGCAGCAAGGAGAAGGATCGTGTCTGAGAGGCTTCTTGCACCGCTCACACCACAGGCGCGCCAAGCGCTCGCTTCCGTGTTGAGCCGATCCACCGGGCCGCGCGTTTCGGTCTATTTGCCCGTCGCGCCCCCTCCGGATGCGGCGCAAAACGATGTCCTGCACCGGCAGGTGGTCGATGCAGTGGGGAAGCGCCTCGAAGCTCTCGGTGTGCCATCAAAAGACGCGGTGCGCCGCTCCGAACTGCTCGGCGCATCCCTCCGACGGGAGTCCGCGCATCATGTCCCGCCCCGGGGCACTTTGGCTGGCTTTGAGTCCGGTTCCGAGGTGCGCTGCATTGCCCTTGTCCAGCGCCTCCCCTTCCTGATTTCCGTCGGTAAGCACCTGGCCCTCCGGCCCGTGCTGCGGGCACTCCAGATCGAGGGCCCCTATCGGGTCCTCACCGTTACCACGAAGCAGGTGGCCTTGTACGAGGGTGACCCGCAGGGACTCCGACGTGCGGAGCAAGGGACGCTCCCGAAGAGTCTCGAAGATGCGCTCGGCAGCGAAAAGACCGAGAAGCAGCTGCGGCTTCGCGGCACCGGGCCCGGCGGCAATGCCCCCGTGTATTACGCCCATCATGATGCCAGCCAAGAGCGCAAGATCGATCTACAGCGCTTCCATCACGCGATTGCTGTCGCACTCAATACGCGTCTTGCAAACGATGCGGTTCCCCTCGTTCTCGCCGCGGACACAACGCACCAGTCTGGCCTTCGGGCTGAGCTCCGCGTGCCAGGACTGATCGAGGCCGCCGTCACCGCAAGCCCAGACTATTGGACGGAAGCGCAGCTACACGAGCACGCCTGGCCGCACGTCCAGCGGGCACGGGCATCGCTGAGCGCCGCGACGCCCGAATCGTGGGAGCGGGCGCGAAACACGGGCAAGGGGGTCGACCTTCTCGACGACATCGGAGCTGCGGCGGTGGCCGGTCGCATCCGAAGGCTTTGGCTGGATGGCGACCGCGCTCTTCCCGGCAGTGTCGACGAAGCCACCGGTCGCGTTCTACCGGGTGCGCCAGACGACGACGTGCTAGAGGCCCTCGCGGAAATCGTGATCTGTCACGGGGGCGAGGTGGGAATCGTCTCGAGCAGCGCTTTACCCTCGGCGAGCGGCGCGGCGGCCGAGCTGCGCTAAGAAGCGGCGCCTTTATAGCGCGGGGCGGGCCGCTTTGCGCGACTCGCCCCGCTGCCAGACCCGGGGTAATGCCAGCGCTAAATGCCCGCCGCGACGTCCAGCTTTGCGCGCGAGGCTCGAGCGCGAGTCCGTCCGCGACGCGGTCCCGCCTTCTCAAGCGCCTGCTCGACCCGACGGAGCCAACGCACCGCATCGCGCCGGGCGCGCTCGGTGAGATGCTGCCAGCGGCGCTCGCCCTTGGCCTCAAGTCGGCCAAGTTCTTCGCTCGCGCGGCGCAAGAGTCGAGCCGCCTGCCGCCGCGTGCGGGCCTCCGCGATTTCCACCTGCCGCTCGAGGCGCACCAATCCTGGCCGGAGCCGTCGCGTAAACTGTCGCAGCGTAGGCTGAAGCTTGCTCGAAAGTCGGGCGAGTGCCGTTGCCCTGCCGCGCACCGGGGCAGTGCGACGTCGAGTGCTCTTGCGAATGGTCGTGCGTGTTGCCTTGGCCATCATTTTCCTCCTTGGGAGTTCTGACCGGTCCTCATATATACACCGATGGATGTATTCCTGATTGCTTTTCAAGCTGAGCGGCGATTTCATCAAGGCGCCAGGCCGGCGCTGGAACCACATCGACCTCGTGGCTGACGCACGATGGCGTGTAGATCTGCACTGCCTGCGGGCGCAGCTCGCCGACGAGATCCACCCAATCTTGAACCGAATCCGCGTCTGTATTCTCGACAGCACCCTCGATGAAGCAGGACTGGATTGTCATATCCCGCAAAAGCGGGAGAGCTGCGACCACAGCTCCGAGGGGGTGACCTGCGTCGGGCCGGCATACCCGCTCAGCCGCTGCATCTAGCTTCACGATCCTCTCGTCGAGGAGATCGAGCGCACGTCGCACATCTTCATGGCACACCATGCTGCCATTCGTCACGATGCGCACGGGAACGCCCGGCCGGGCGTGCCGCGCTGCTGAGAGCACTTCGGCCACGAGCGAGCCGAAGCGCGGATGAAGCGTCGGTTCGCCATGACCCGAGATTGTGATGGAGTCGAGCGGACCTGCCTGGGGCAGCGCATTCGCAAGGGCAGAGCCGACCTCACCGGGTGTGGGCCAGCGTGTGCCGCGGAGTCCGGAAGGCAGGTGCCGAAACGCGCAGTACACGCAGTCGTAGCTGCACACCCGGTAAGGAGGCGGCAGGGGATCGATGCCAAGGGAGCGCCCAAGCTGCGGCGACCAGACCGGTCCGTAGATGATTCCTTTCGTATGCGAAGAGACCATCGCTCGCTCCGACCAGGTCCAAGGCCGGTCTTCAGGTTTCACGAGTGCAAGTGGCGTACCGCCACGTCGGGACTGCACGCGAGCTGTCTCGTCGCAACCTGTGGCGCTAGGCCTCAGCAGCACCCCCACTCTGTGGCGAGACGCGCGGAGGAGAGGTCCAGAGCGGGCACATGTCTTGCTCCTCTGGCGACGAGGAGGCGAGGCATGAAAGGGCTGGTCAAGACTTGGATGACAGCGCACCCCGTGGCGATCGATCCCGGAGCCTCGGCGCTAGCGGCTCTCGAGTCCATGGTCGAGCGGGGAATCCGACACCTGCCCGTCGTGGAGGCGGGGCGCGTGGTCGGGGTGATCTCCATCAACGACCTGCGTGCCGCACTGCCCGTTCCTGTGAGTCTGCTTTCGGGCATAAGTGTCGGCGACCGTGGCCTCGTCCGGGACTACGCCGTGGGCGAAGTCATGACCCACTTCCCTGAGGTGGCTCATCCGGAGACCTCGCTCGAAGACGCGGCGCAACGCATGGCGGACCGGCGCATCGGCTGCCTTCCCGTCGTGGACGGGCAGGGCCGCATCGTGGGGATGCTTTCGAGTACGGACGCCTTGCGTGCACTCGCGACTTCCCTTTGGGCCAAGCGGGCACACGAGGATGAGACGCGAGAGGACGAACTCAGTGGCCTCTTGGCGGAGCTAAGCGACGAGCGCACCCGGATCGAGCGCCAACTCGAGTCTTGTGTGCGCAGCGAGCGGGAGCTTGCGGTGCGCGTGCGGGAGGACGGGATCGACGAAGAGGAACGGAGCGAGGAGGAACACGAGATCGGTCTTACGGATCGGCTGCGCGAGCTCGCAGCGGGTCGGCTCGCGGCAATCGATCGCGCCCTGGCTCATGCCGCGGAGGGCGTGCTTACGCTGTGCGACCTATGCGGGGGGAATATCCCGATCGCACGGCTGCGCGCCCTCCCGGGGACTACATGCTGCGTGGCTTGTGCGCAGGAGAAGGAGAATCGCGCCTAGACCGCGTGACGCCGAGTGATCGCCGCGCGGAGGGCACGTATTTTTCTCTCCTCCGGCCGACCCCACGGGCGCTGACTGCCGAGCCCACCCACGCGCGCGCAATGCGTTTAGCAGCAAGAATCAGATACCGTATCGCGCGGGGGATCGAACGGCGCCTCGTGCGGGGTCGCGATAGACTTCTTCGGCGCAAACCCCGCTTATGGACGGCTTTCGGGGGCGCACGCCGCTGCCAGGGGGAGAGCGAATCGATGAGACGTCGCCTCTTTCACAGAGCACGCATCGGAGTGTGGGTCCCGTTGTGCCTCGCCCTCCAAGCCGCGGCGGAACAGACGCCGCCCACGCCGGCACAACCTTCGTGTGTCCACGGACGCGATCTCATGACACCCGCCGAGGTCGCCGAGCACCGCGCGAAGATGGGGAGCCTGCAAAGCGACGCGGAGCGCGCGGCGTTCCGCCGGGCCAACCACGAAGAGATGAAAAAGCGAGCGGCGGCGAAGGGCAGCGTGCTTTGCGACGAACGGATGGTCGGGCCCCCGACGGGCGGGGGTGCGCCCTCCCCGGCCCACGAGGCCCCGCCTCCGTCGAAGTGACGCAGCGAGCGCGGAGCTGCTCCGCCCGCCGATGCGTCCCAGGGCGCCTCTCGGGGTAAGGGCCAGGCAGAGTTAGGCGCCTTGCGCCTCCCGGGCATCGCGGCGCGCGCGCATGACGAGCCAGATGCATCCACTCGGTCCAAGCACGAGGCATAAAAAGTAGGCGGTATATGCAACGAGAGTTCCGGCGGCGGCTCCGAAGATTCCATACCAGCGGACCGCATACCAGCAAATGGCTACGGTGAACACCGCGCCCACAAAGCGAAAGCCGAGCATGTTCACCATCCGGTGATGCACGGCGAAGATGGACTCTAAGGACTGGGTCATCGACTGCACGAAGCGACTGGCCGTGAGTGCGACGATCGTGGTGGTGGGCAATAGGAATTGGGGGCTCGTGAGCAAGACGAGGAGCCGCTGGCCCGCAATCGCGTAGAACACAAGCATCCCAGCCCCGAGCACCGCCTGCACGGCGACGCCTCCGAGCAGCACCCTGTCGGCTCGCCACAGACCCCGCGCATCCTGCGGGTCACGTCCGCGCTCGTAGGCAATGGGTCTTAAGAGGTTGTGGCACACCTTGAGCAGAAGAAGGTAGGGAATCCCGCACACCTGATATGCGGCGACATAAAGCCCGACGGTCTGCGTGTCGATCATCGCCTTCAGCAAGTAGCGGTCGGTTACTCCCTGAGTCCACTGGAGGACAAGGAGCGCCGCGTAGGGAATTCCAAAGCTCCACACGATTGGCATAAGCCGCGTGGGGGGGCCTATGGGAAGGCGTAGGACTTCTCGGACCAGAGGCACGCCGCAAACGCATGCGAAGATCGCCGCGGCGCCTGCATACGCGAGCAGGGCCGCACTCGGCGTCGCGTTCCAGACCGAGAGGACCCCCCAGATCATGGCGACTTGTAGCGTCAGGTAGGCGACGTTCTGAAGCATCTGCGGCCGACGCTCGCGACGAATGTTCAGGATGTCTTGGCGAAGGATGCGCCACGGCAGAAAGAGGAACACAAGCCCCGCCGCAAGGGTGGTCCAGCGCCCCATATCGAACCACTGCGCGAACCTCACCGAAAGAAGGGCCGCGAGAGCTGCGAAACCCACGGTTACGACGGCATACCAGCGAACGAGAAGCAGACCAAAACGACGGCCCTGTCCACGGTCGAGAACGCCGTAATAGTCTCGCAAGTACGATTCGTGGATGGGAGAGAGAAGCACGCTCGCCACGAAGAGGATCGCGGTCTCCGCGAGCTTAAACTCCCCGAAACCTTGCTTGCCGAGGAGGTTCGTCAGCACTTTGAGCAGCACAAAGCCGATGCAGAACTCACCCAGGTTGTTTGCGACGACCCAGCCTAATTCGGCGCGCAGGCGCCGCTCGCTGGTGACCCGGCGCAGGGCAAGCGTGCCCCGCCGCGTCCAACCGAGGAGGAGCGGCTGCATTTCCGTCACGCGCGACCTCCCCTTGCCCTAGAAGCCGCACGACTCGGCCCGTAGCTGGTCCTCCGGGTGCGTGAAGTGAGCGCGCTGGGTCGCCGCGGCACAGATCGGCCTGGGTCGTGTGGGCGTACGGTAGCGACACAACCGTGACCCGCATCCCGCGAGAGCGAAGCTTCATCCAGGTCCGCGTAGGGAGATTCCCTAGGCGCGAATCCCCACGGGCCGGGACCCGCTCGGGCCCGGCGCCGGTCCAAACTTCCGCTGAACCGTCGGGGCGCGGGGGCAAGACGAGGCGCCGGAAAGCAGCGGCTCGCGGGGTGTGCCCCACCGCAAAGCGACTCACCCTGGCCGAGGGGAAAACCCTCTCTCGCTACGAGGGCATGCCAATGGCCTCGGGGAAGTCCACTCGCAGACTCCCGCGGCAGGTTCGGCGGATCGTCAGCGTATCCATCCGGTGAGCTTCAGATTCACGGCGTAGCTTGAGTTTTGCGGCCATTCGCCGCGGGTCGATCGTGTCCAGCAGAACTCAAATCGGGCACGATCTACCGGGACGTAGGTAGGAAAGACTTGCCGCTGGCCACCGTTCACATTGCCCTCGACGGTTTGATAGCGATACGACGTGCATGGAGTCGTAGTATCGCCTGGTCGCCGAAACGCGAGCGTCAAGTCTGCGACTTCCGGCGCTACTCCGTGCGTGATAATGAGCCAGGCGTCAAGCGCTACTGCCTGAGCGTCCGCCGGGATAGACCCCGAGAGATCGACGGTATGCCAGACATCGGATGGGGTCTCGACTGTACCGGTCCCTGTATGGCTGTTCACGAAGACGATCGTCTGGGCATAGCCCGATTCGACCGCGACCTCCGTCGCGACGCGCCATGCACCCCATCCGGCTGCGGCGCTGCCCATGGTGGCGGCGAATGCTGCGAATACCAGAGGACGGAACTTCACTCTACACCTCGACGGTCGATGTCGCTCGGGGTATTCACATCGGACGAGAACAATCATGTTGCCGGACGAGCCCTGATCTCGCGTGAAGTGCTCATCACCACGGGTCTTCACGAAGCGTCCGAGATGTGCTCTCACCTACCCGAATGCGGCCGCACAGCCCACGATCCAGCCAAACGTGCTTGCGTTCCGCCGATTCCAGCACAAGCGGGATCCCTTGCACGCTCCGTCGCTGGAGGCGGCGTGGCGACGACTAGGCGAGGCGACCCCTTGCGTCAAGGGGTACTACGTCGAGATGGGTAGAGCGGTTACGCGAAGGGACTTGCCGACGGCGGACCCGGGCCCGGGGACACCGTGCTGTGCTCCCTCTCATTTTCGACGCTCGCCGAAGGACGCGACGCGGAGCTCTGGTGGATCAAAGCAACGACGCGGACAGGACCCCCGAGGCTCCCTGGGGTCGAACCCCTCAGAGAGCGATCTTCACCGTCGGTGCGTCTCGAAGCGCGATGGTCGATGGCGGGTGCGTACAATCAGGCGCGATCCGCAAAGATCTCGAACACCTCTAGATAAAATACATGTGGACGTCGGAGTGCGCACGGCGCACACTTGAGCGCTGCGCCTCCCGGCACATCGCCTCGAGGGTCGTGCGGGCGAGAACGTCGCCGATGCTCTCCGAAAGCATCGGCCACAAGAAGGATGGCCGGTACGGCGTAGGGGAGTGCTTGTCCCCACCGATGCGCCGACGCGCTCTGGCTCCGCGGCCGTCGAGTGGACCTTCCACCGCCTCCACAATGTCACGCAGGGTGATCTCGGCCGGACGTCGCGCAAGCGTGTAGCCTCCTCCGGGACCACGTTTGCTCTGAACGAGCCGGGCGCGGCGAAGACGCTGGAAGATCTGTTCGAGGTAGCGGGCGGGAATCCCCTGACGTTCACTGATCACCCGGATTTGGACCGGGTCCCCCTGACCGTTGTACGCGAGGTCGAACACTCCGCAGACGGCGTATTGGACCTGCAGGGAGAGCCTCATTGCGGGTTGCAGTCTGCAAGAATGAGCGCGGTGATGCCATCGAAAACCTGGTGCGAGGGCTCCCGCGCCGGGCGCTCGCCAGAAAGACTGACGGGGCCCCCGAAAAGGCCTCGCGAACCAAACCGAACCCGCGCTGGGATCGGCTTGCGGGCCTCGCATGCCCTGGCAAACACACGCCAAGAACGGGAGGTCCGAGCGCCGTGTCGGGCCAAATCGCTTCCGCCGGAGGGCATTTGAACAACTCGAAGAGGATCGCCGCAAGGATGTCTTTCCGGTTCGCGAGCCTTCGACTTCGGCCTTCGCGAAGGCTACCTGTTGCTGCGCACGAAGGCAGGAGAACGCGTCCGAGTGACGACCCGTGGGTCTATCGACAAGCCGGGAGAGGGAGCGCGTGCAGCGCAGCGCGCGGCTTCCCCTCAACCGCCCTGCAGTGCGTGGTCGTCGCGGAGCGCGGCATGAGCCGGCTCGTCCCGCTGCCCGAGGCCACAGCACGATCCTTAGCGAACACGCGACGCTCGGTCTTGATCGTCCTTGGCGCTTGTGGCCTCGCGGTAACCGCGATGACGTTCCTCAAGCCACGACCCGAGCCGAGCGAGACGGATTCGTTGGTGACGACGGTGGTGATCGTGCTGGCCCTCGGAGCCATCGTGGCACGTCAGATCGCGTCATGGCAGGTTCGAGCGCAGACTCGAGCCCGTTGCCTCTTTGCCGGGTACGGCTTCGCAGTGGCCCTCGGGATTGCCGGCCTGCTCTTCGCTCTCGCGACGGGCGACGCGCTACGGGGAATTGGCTACGTGGTAGCCGGTGCCCTCTTCGCTTTGGCGGGACTGCGGATCGATGGGGCCGCCCCGAAGCGGGACACCCCTTAGTGGCGGGTCTCGCGCTTGCGCAGCCGGTCGTCGAGGAGCTCGAAGTAGAGCAGCACAAGGACGTGTTGCAAAGTG
>Ga0310037_10000054_pt1 | contig 105189 bp, 88 predicted proteins | sample Sb_taG_11_FD_200239 | JGI IMG/M metagenome (GOLD analysis project Ga0310037, IMG submission 200239) | Peat soil microbial communities from Weissenstadt, Germany - Sb_50d_3_AS metaG (v2) (version 2) | ecosystem: Environmental > Terrestrial > Soil > Wetlands > Peat | place: Germany: Weissenstadt... | reverse complement strand
CTTTTGGGCAGGCGCTGCGGGAAGGATTTGAAAGCAAAGGTCCCAGCCTGATCGAAGTGCCGCTATAGATGTGACCTTGCAATTTTTGACCGACGCTGGATCGTTATCCTCGTTTCCATAACATTTTCTTTAGTTTCAATTTCAGGCCGAAGCGGTTTAATAGCGCTCCAGCATTGATCGAAACTGCGTTGCATGCACGATAGACGCTACTCGCCAGAAGGGGATATGCTCTCCGGCGAAAGAGCCAGACTCTTGCCTCCGGATAGCTTTCGGTCGCGAAATTCTCATGAAATTTTATTGGAGTCCCGAAGTCGTAAAACTCGGGTGGGTTATCTTTGAAAAGATTTTCCAGAACTAGCAGTAATATGATTGTGCCAACGCTGTAAGTGCGCCAGGCATCATCGACACCTACAGTTTCGGCATGGAAGCTCGATCCATATTGATGCCCAAGGATAAAAGAACAGGACACAGCATCGCACTTCAATACGTAGGACCGCAACCACCCGTGCTCAGCCAAAAACCGTAATTCGTTCCTCACCACGCCCTGATCTCGCGAAGCCAGACCCCAACCAAAGCGCTTAAACTGCCACGTTCTTTGAGCGATGTAGTAGGCAGATTCTAGGAACGCATCGATTTCAGATTGCCGACTGACTCGCATCAGGGTCACCGGCCCAAGCTCTCTTAGTGTCTTAAGTTCGCGGAGGCGATTCTTCCGCGTCTTCGCGGAAAATCTCTTCATATAACTCTCAAACGTCCCATCGAGACGGATCAAACAATGAGGTAACGGTCCCTTTGTCGTGTAGAAATGGAATTCTTGGCGGATGAGCGAACTGCTTCGCAGATAATCCCAGAGAAAGGAGCTGGTTTTCGCATTCTCAATGTATAACGCGTCCACGTCGCTCTGGAGAATTTCCCCAAACAGTCTGTCGTAAGCGGCTTCCTCCCTCGGTATGTTGAGCGTATAACCCTGTAGACACAGGGTTCGCATAGGAATCTTCGCCAAAGCATACTGCCCAAGCTCGCACACGGGCTGTTCGCGGTTCAGCACAAACGGAACCACACCAACGATTTCATTGCCCTTCTCTAAGATAAATAAGCGGATGTTCTCCTTCTCGTGCTGGAAACGATGTGCAATCCACTCCAAATCACCGTACAGGGTGTGATCTTGAATCTGACGCTGCCATTCCGCCCAACTTTTTAAAGATCGGTTCAGCACTCTATCAAAATGAAGTTCTCGGATGTTGTAAGACTGATAAGATGCCCGGATTTGTGAGCGACTTACTCTCCCTTGCTGTTGAAATGTACCCGCTGACGATTCCGATGAAATCCATTCGTGGATGCTGGCGCGAGTCCTTTCAGGAAGGTCAATAAATCTTATCCCTGCTTCTCTCCCAGATTCACTTAGCCACGCGACCTGGCCTTTTATTTCCACCGGCTCCTCGGATACAGGTAAAGGGAAAACCACCATGGAGATTTGTTGCTCGATCTCGGGAGCAGCCGCGATTATACTCAGCCCTCCTTCACTAATATTAGAGACCAAACCGCGACTGGCACCAACCTTGACGTGAGCAGCCGGCTGTACCCGTCTCCGAGGACATGAGCGGCGTTCCGGAACGCCGAGAGGAGGACTCGGGTTTTGACGGGCACCATGCATGCTCGAACGTTGTAACAGATCTTGACGCGGCTCGGTAGCCAATCTTCAATTCTAGCCCTCGACCGCGGCCACCAACGACTATTTCAAGTTGCCCGGCTACCGGAAAGGGTTGCCCCAACCTTGGAGTCGTAAGAATTGCTATTCCCATCTGGAAGTGGGGGCGGATGCCAGGCTCACCCCGACAGCCGCAGGCGAAAAAGCAGTTGAAGGAAGTGCAGTATAAAAGGAAGTGCAGTATAAGAGGAGAACTGTTAGCTGGCGAGAAGTTGCTTTACTTGGCAGTGGGTATGGATGACCGTGCCGTTTCCATCGATGAATGTGTCTTCTCGCAGAGTCACTCGTTTGTCGCAGACTGAGCAGACGGCTATTTGAGAAGGCATTGTCTTATGTGGACATGGCTCGGCGGTGCTTAGCGCTAGTGTGAGCGCCTCATCCGTTTTGACGGGGCGCGTTACTCGTTCAAGGACGCGAACGAGCCCGCCCGGTAGTTCGCTCTTCATCACGTATTCATCCACCAGCCACAGAATCCGTTCTGGCATATCGAAGTAGGCTGACAGCAAGATGATCGGCACGTCGGGAAACCTCTGGTTGATCTGATAGGCGAGGGCTTCCGCGTCCATGCCTTCCTCTTTGTACTCCAGTAGGACGGCATCTACCAATGTGTCTTGCAGGATTTTGATCGCAGAACATCCGTTGGTTGCGGCCTCGACTCGAAAGCCTCTGGATTCCAGAGCCGCTTTGCGAATTTCCAATTGTTGTAGGCGGTCATCGATACATAACACGAGAGGGGGGCTCATGTGTCTCCCTTTGCGCGGACAGGGTTAGCCACGCCGTCAGATAGATTCGTAGTCAAGCGCTTAGAGGAATAGATACTGGCGGTACAGCCACACTAGCCCTGCGGGTCACAAAGATCAATGACGAATATCACAAAGCGAAGTGACGCCCAACGTATGCTTCAACGACCTTGCTGTCGGTGCCGATCGAGATGATGCTCGCTCATAGTTTTCCGCCCTTGTGCATCTGGAAACTCTCACCGTGTTTCAGGCGACTTGCCAGACGCTGTCGAGCACGGTGCCGTCCACCCACTTGACGATTGCGACGGGGCGGTCTCCGCCTCTGGGCCGCTGCGGCTTGCCGCCACAGATACGCTCTACTTCGGCCTTAATCTCTTGCAGCGGCCGGATGGGAAGCTTCGAGCCCTTGACCGCGTCCATCAGATCCTGGCGGTGCGGGTTGATCGCGATACCGCGTTCGGTCACAACCACATCGATCAATTCGCCGGGCCCACACAGCGTGGTCACCTGATCGACGATGACGGGAATGCGGTCGCGGAACGAAGGCACGGCCAGGATGGTGCACCTGGCGGCCAGGCAGTTTTGCCAGCCGCCGATGCCGTGCAGCAGGCGTCCGTCGGAGTGGGTGACCACGTTGGCATTGAAGTTCGCGTCGACCTCGGTCGCGCCGAGCACAACGGCATCCACCATCGACGCGAAGTTTCCTTTGCCGTGGTAGCTGTAGGAAGTAAACGGAGAAGTCGCCACGTGGCGCGGGTTGGTCGCTATCGATTGCACGCCGCTGAGATCGAACGTCTGCCCGTCGAGAATGTAGTCGGTGAGGCCCTCTTCGAGCAGTTCAACCAAATACTTGGTCGAACCGCCGCGAACGAATCGCGCCTTCACCCCCGCCTCTTTCATCATCTGCTTGAGGCAGCTGACGAAAGCCAGAGCAATGCCGCCGGCGCCCGCTTGAAAGGAGAAGCCGTTGCGCATGATGCCGGCATCACGAAGGAAGAGCGCCACAAACTCGGCGATACGCAGGCGGTCGGGCGAGCGTGTGATTTGGGTTGTACCGGAAACAATCTTGGCGGGATCTCCGATGGAGTCGACCTCGACGACGTAATCGACATTGTTGCCTTGAATCTGCCATGGAATGCACGGGAACGGGACCAAGTTGTCAGTAACGGCGATGACGTGATCTGCATACATGGAATCGGCCAGCGCAAATCCGAGAGAGCCGCAGGCAGATTTGCCATGTGAGCCGTCGCAGTTGCCGAAGGGGTCCGCGGTCGGCGCGGCGATCACGGTAATATCGATGTGTACTTCGCCATCCTGAATCGCCTGCCAGCGTCCCCCATGCGAACGCAAAACCCCCATACCGCGCATTCTCCCTTGCGTGCAATAGTCGCCGAGCGGTCCATTCATGCTGCCTTCAATATGGTCGATCACGCCCGAGGCCATCAGTTCGATGGCGCTCTGCTGCGAGGGAAACGATGCGCTGGGAAACCACATGAGATCTTTGACGCCAATTCTTGCCGCCGCTGCGAGAGCCATAAGGGACACGCGGTCGCCATCACGCAGGTGATGATGAGAGGAGATGACCATGCCATCACGCAGGCCGCATTTGCGAAGCGCAATTTCAAGATCCGCCACACGCTTATCACCATTCTCGGGGTAATCGGCAGCAGTCCGGATGGGCGGCGCAGCTTTGTTTCCACGAGGCTGGTATTTGCCGACGCCGAGGTATGGGCCTTGTGCACGACCGTTTGCTATCTCCGGGACCATGCGCCCGGCGGCGTTAAGGACCAACTCTGTCTTTTCAAGAACGGCCATGAGAACTCTTACCTCGCGCTACTCAACCGTTGTCTCCGCCAAACCCATCGCTCGTGCCCGCGCCATCAGCTTCAAGGCTCGCTGCACGACTGGCGGGTCGATCATCTTCGACCCCAGGCTCACCACGCCCCGGCCTTCCTGCAGAGCCTCGTGGTACGCGGCTACGATTTTCTGTGTCTTCTCGATTTCCGCCGGGGTTGGCGCGAAAGCCTGGTGAATCACCGCAATCTGCGCCGGATGCACGCATCCCATGCCTTCAAAACCCATCGCGCGAGAGTTTAAGGCCCACGCACGCAAGGCGTCCATGTCACCGACGTCGCCAAAGACCGAATCGATGGCTTGCACTCCCGCGGCGTGGGCGGCGTTCACGATGCGTTGCCGCGCATAGAGTGACTCGGCGCCAGTCGCCGTTTTCACCACGCCGAGGTCGGCCGTGTAGTCTTCCAAACCAATGGCCAGTGCAGCAATTTCTTCGCTTGCCGTCGCGATTTCGTAGGCCTTCTCAATTCCCAGTGCCGATTCGATGATCGGCATCAGCCAGATGGGACGAGTCATGCCGTAATTCGCTTTGATCTCTGCGATCTTTCGACCGGCTTTGAGCACCTGGCTCGGAGATTCGACCTTCGGAATGAGAATGAGGTCGGGAGACTCGGGGACGATCTCCTCCAGGTCTTCGAACCCCAGTGGGAGCTGGTTGATGCGCACCATACGCTCGCATTGCAGAAAATCGACGGCGCGCAGCGCGTTGCGCACCAGCACTCGCGCCGCATCTTTTTCGTTGGGGTGTACGGAATCTTCGAGATCGAGAATGATGCCGTCCGCTCCATGTAGCCCGGCGTTGATGAAATATTTGGGTTCGCTGCCGGGGACATAAAGCCGCGAGCGCCGCATGCGATCGCGCGGAGAAGGCTCAGGAAGCACAAGTCTGGCCGGGAGTACGCGTGTGCCTTGGCTCAGTTCCGCACGCCGGGCTGCCGCTTCAATGCGTGCCGCGATCACGAACGGGAGCGCTCCCTCGTCGCGGATCGCCACGTGCGCGTGCTTCACACCGAGAGCTTCGAACACGTCTTCGGCCTGCCGGCGGATGGACTCGCCATAGTAGGGCTTGACGCGCGATTCGAGTTCAATCGCGATGCCGCCACGCTCGCTAGGCTCAATCCGCACGTACACATCCGAGCGAATCTCCGGGCCGCTGTGTCCCGCCTCGCCCGCGCACTTGGCTTGCGTTTCGATTTCCACGCTCATGAGCGTCGCCTCAATCAGCACCCCTTACGTCCACGGCCACCACACACTCAGGCTCTTGCGCTTCTTGTTCTAGTTTGGCCAGAACCGCATCTGTCATCTCGGTCGTGCTGGCTGCGCCCTGGCTGATTACCTTCGCACCGCCGGGGATGCGCATCATGTCATAGGTGCGCACCTTGCCTTCCTTCACTACGGCAGCAATCGCATCGCGGAGCAGTCCAGCTTTTTCGTTCTCGCCCACATGCTCTAGCAGCATGATGGCCGAGAGGAACATCGCAATCGGATTGACAATGGGTGGATACAGTTCCGCATACTTCGGCGCCGACCCGTGGGTGGGTTCGAATACCGCTACTCCGTCTCCGATGTTGCCCGACGCCGCGAAGCCCAGGCCTCCGATCAACCCTGCAAAAGCGTCGGAGATTACATCGCCAAACAGGTTCGAGGCCACCACCACGCCGTAGTCTTCTGGATTCTTTGTCAGCCACATGGTCTGCGCATCGATGTTGGTCGACGACAACGCAATTCCCGGACACTCCTTTGCCACCGCCTTGGCTTCCTCTTCCATCATCCCGGAAGTTTCGCGAAGCACATTCGGTTTTTCACAGATCGTCACTGATTTGTATCTGTACTTTTTGGCCCACTCAAAGGCAGCCTGGCAAATCTTGCGCGCCGCCGGGCGAGTGATGATGCGCACCGAAAGGGCTAGGTCTGGCCCCGGAGTTGCGGCAAAGGGTTTGAACTTTGCATGCGTGGCGAGCGCAGCGCGTACCTGTTCGGGCGGATTGGTCCACTCGACCCCCGCGTAAAGACCTTCCGTGTTCTGCCGGAAGACGATCACGTTCACCAGGGGCTCCTCGAATCCTCCGTCGGGCTTCTTGCGAATGAAGTTCAGCGGATTGCCGGGGAACGAAATGCAAGGCCGGATGCAGGTATCGAGCTGGAACAGCTGACGCATGGTCACGATTGGGCTGAAGTAGGAATATCCCTTGCCCTTGAACTCGGGCCTGAGCTCGGCCTCCGCTTCCCTCTTGGGCTTGGAAGTGATTGCGCCGAAAAGCCCGAGCTTGTGCTCGGCCAGTAAGCTGACCGTGCGCTCGGGAAGAGCGTTGCCTTGGTTACGCCAGCATTCCCAGCCGATGTCAGCGTGGATGTACTCAGCATTAAAGCCGACCGCATTCAGAAGCCGCAGAGCTTCCGGCAGTACTTGATTGCCAATTCCGTCTCCGGGCATTGTGACCACTGTGTATTTCGCCATAACTTCGTCCTCACTGTTTTCTATGACAATCCCAATCTCTTCGCGACCAGGTTCTCGGCGCCGCCCGCAATCACCAGCGACTGCGTTACAGTGCCGAGTGGCGGGAAAACAAATTTCTCGCCCAGCCATGTGATCGTGCCGGAGGTGAAATCAATATCCACCTCTTCATTCGGGATGATGGTTTTCTCCTTCGCGGCGATCCTCGCGGAGAACCGCGTCTGCAGTCGCTTCACGAACTCCGGAACTTCCACGCACAGAAACCCGTTGTTGTATGCGTTGCGCAGGTAGGTCTGTGAAAAACTGGCTGCGATCACCAGTGGAATGCCTTTGGCTTTGAGACAGGTGACCGCCTGCTCCCGGCTGGATCCGGTTCCGAAGTTGAAGCCACCAACAATCACATCCCCGGCGCCCGCGCGCGCTGCAAACTGCGGATCGTAGTTCTGCATGACGACTCCGGCCATCATTTGCGGCGTCATGTCGTCGCGATAGGTGTAGTCCTTGCTGAAGATGGCGTCTGTGTTTAGGTTGTCCTGAGGAAGGAAGACCAGACGGCCTTTCACACGCTCCGGAAAGCCGGAAAGAATCTCCACCTTTTCCGAAGATCCCTTTCCGTTTCTTGCGAATTCCGCAAACCGGCGCGCCGGAGTGAAATCCGCAAACGAATACGGTCCCGCGATATATCCCGCGATTGCAGATGCGGCGACGACTTCCGGGCTCGCGAGATAGCACTGAGCATCAAGCGATCCCATGCGGCCTTTGAAATTGCGATTCGTAGCCGAGATTCCGACTTCCCCTTTTTCCAGCAGTCCCGCGCCCAGGCCGATGCACGGTCCGCATCCCGGGGGCAGTGGGATCGCGCCCGCCTCGAGCAGCGTCTGCCAGAAGCCGCGCCTCTCGGCCTCTTGCTGCACCCACGCGCTGGCCGCTGCCAGGTAAAATTTCACACCGGCCGCAACTTTCTTTCCTTGCAACACCCGGGCCGCAGCATCCAGGTCTTCCACTCTCGAATTCACACACGAAAGCAAGTAGGCCTTCTGAATTGCGATTTGCTTTTTTTCGATGGCAGCCAAGGTTTGCATGACCTGTACGGTGTCAGGCCCGGAGACGTGGGGCGTTATCTCCGCGAGGTCGAGCGTAATGCAAGCCGTGTAGGAAGCATCGGGATCCGCGAGTGGCGGTGCTTTGATCCAGGTTTCGATGTCCTTTTCTGTGAAGCGCTCAATGCCCTGCTTGTACACACGCCGGTGCACGCCGCGAAGATACTCAATCGTGACCTCATCTACCGGAAACCATCCCACTAGCGGTCCCCACTCGGTGCTCATGTTAGCGATGGAAAATCTTGCGTCCATCGACAAACTGGCCACTCCCGGCCCCGAGAACTGAACCGCTGCGTTGAGCACTTCGTCGTGGTTGAAGAGTCCACAAAGGGTGATGATCACGTCTTTGCCAGTAACGCCTGGCCGCAGTTTGCCTTCCAGCACAACCTGGATGGACTGCGGAATCTGCCACCAGAATTCGCCGGTGGCCCACACCACGGCAGCGTCGGTGCGTACGATGGGCGTTCCAATCGCGCCTAGCGCCCCATACATATTCGAGTGCGAGTCGGAGGCAACGACAAAGGATCCGGGCACAACGTAGCCGCGCTCCACCATGATTTGGTGCCCGATGCCCGAGCCGGCTGGATAGAAGTCGATTCCGTGTTCTTTGGCGAAAGCCTCAATCGAGCGGTATTTCTTCAGGTTGGCCTCATCGCGATTTTGGATGTCGTGATCGAGCGCGAACACAAGCTGTTTGGGATCGAAAATCTTGTTGGCACCAATGGCCTTGAACTTGCTCATCACCGCCGACGTGTTGTCGTGCGTCATCACATGAGAAGGCCGGACGGAAACGAAATCGCCGGCACGCAGGGGCCGCTTCGGTCCCTCGGTCAAGTGTGCTTGCGCGATCTTTTCAACGATGGTCTGGGCCATAGTGACTCCTGGCGATTCGCTAGTCAGCGTTTCCCAATCAGGCGCATTTAAGCGAATACGGGCTTCGGATGTTTCTTGCTGATCCTCCGTGGTCTCCCTTCGCTTCTGGCATGCTTTTTCTGGATGTCCGACTTCATCAGAGCCATCACCTTGCGGAGCGAGTCGCTGTTCTCCAGATTCCAGATCGCCTCTTTCAGCTTTTTCTGCGCTCCGGTTGAGAGCACGCCCTCGGCAAGCGCGGCGAACTTCTCCTCAATTTCCTGCCCGGTCAGCGGATTTCGTGGATCGCCTTTAGGGAAGTCAAGCTGTTTGGTGAACGTACGTCCATCCGTAGCCGTGATCTTCACGATTACTCTCTGCAATGCCGGGAAAACCTTCTCAATGTCCGGATCCGAGACCACTTCCACTTTTTTCAGTTGCGCCCGGATATTCGCGTCCAAGATCTTTTCCATGGTGAACTGCGCTGGTGTGACCTGCCGCTCCACCAACGCCGCTGCAATCACGTAGGGCAGCGAGTGGTCCGCCGTCTCCCTGGTGTGCGGATCGTACTTGCTGGGATCGGACAGAATGTCGGCGGCCCGCGCCAGCGACCGAATTTGAATTTTCTTCACTTCCTCCGGATGCAGATCATTGGTCCTGACCAGATCGAGCACGGCTGAAATCGGCGCGTGGGTCAGTGCTTCTGTTGGAAATGCCTTCATTCCGCATTGCGTGATGCGCCACGATTCGCCGAGGCCATCGGTCAGGAGATTCAACTTCCACTCCGGACCAAAGACGTGAGTCAGGCCTTCCTTGCCGTCCACGACATGCTCGGGCCCCGAGTAGCCTCTTTCCGCCAGCAGCGCGGCCAGCACGCCGCTCTGCGTGGCCATCGGGTCGACCGTGTTCTTCATCATGGTCAGCTTGCCGGCGGTAACCGCTCCCAAGGTGCAGTGGTGGCTGGCGGAAATTCCGATGGCGTGCTGAATCTGTTCTGGCGACAGATGCAGCGCTCGTCCGGCAACGATGGGGGAAACAAACGCAGTCAACGTCGCGTGATGCCATCCCCGCTCACGAATGCCCGGAAACGCCGCCTCGCAAAAGCGCATCTCGAACTCGTGACCCAAGACCAGGCCGACAATCAACTCCCTGCCGCCGCTCCCGGCCCGCTCGCAGCACGCCAGTGCCGCCGGAAAAATGTCAGAGGGATGCGAGGGGTCCTGTTTCCAATAAATGTCGTTGTAATCCATGCAGCGGATCATCAGCGCGTTGGCCAGCGTTGCGGAGACGGAATCGATTCGTGCGCCTGTGCCAATTACTGTTGCCGGGCCGCGTCCAGCAACCTCGCCGAGCACCTCCAGAGCGATCTTCACGTCGCGCTGCTGGTAGCCGCCGAGAGCGCAGCCGATGGAATCCAGCAGAAAACGCTTTGCTTGATAGATTGCGTCCTGCGAGAGGTCCGTATATTGCAAGCCGGCGGCCCAGCGGGACATTCTGGCAGTGACCGTTTCTTTCGGTGCGGCAATCGATGTCTGTGCGGACAAGGGATTCTCCTTAGGTTTTCACGGCGATGTTCTTGGGATTCTTAAAGGGCAGGAACGCCATAAAGTCAGCATGATGCACGATGAATGCCTCGGTGGTGCGTTTAACCAAGTCGCCTTCGCTGGCGTGTGCAGCGATGATGTGGCACACGGCGTCCGGAATGCCGCATTCCAGCGCCAGGGCAACTCCGGTGAACGGGTGCCGCAACGCCTCGCCGCGCTCGCTTTGCCGGCTCTTGCCGTCGGGTCCCAGTTCGTATTCCAGTAGCTTGCCCACGTCAGCCAGAATCGCCCCGGCGATCACCGTGTCTGAATCGATGGGTAAGGCGCGCCCCATGAACTCGCGCATGGCCGCGGCGCTGGCGCACGCAATGTGCACCACGCAACGCTTGTGCTCCATGAATGTGATAGGGCAGTTCGGAACCAGCAGCGTGAAGGGAATCTGGTTCAGGTCTTCCGGCTGCAGGGAACTGCGTTCGAGAGCTTTGATCCAGACCTGCGTCACTTGCTCTCGCAGGTGGAGATTCTCAATCCAATCGATCTCCGGCCAGAGCCGCTTGACGATCTCGCGCACTCTTCTGCTCCCATCCACGGACGCTTTACTCTATCCCGCGGCTGACAGAGAAGCGAGGATTAGCATCACATGGGTCTGTGATCAACCACACCGACAAAAGTCCCGTTCACTGCTCTCCTTAGGTATAGGTGGAAGTTACTCTTCCCGTTTCAGCGGATGTGCGCGGAGGCCTGGACGTGACCACACAATACTTTTGCTGCAGTCAGTGCTACAAAAAAAGTTCTATCTCCCTGAGACTGTTCGAGACGCTGTACGGATTTTCCAAGGTTAGTACGAAGAACTGTCCGGCTTGCGGAGGGGTGCAAGAGTTGCATGTATCCCTCGACTTTCAACTGGGCGTGGGCGACGGCGACTTCAAGGTGGTGCACGCGTTCCTGCCCGAGAAGCTTGAGTCGTGGCTGGGCGAGGAGGAAGAGGAAGTCACGTTCTATCCTTTCCTCGTCGTCCTCGAAGGCGTCGGACACAAGCAGTTCAACTGGATGCCGTACTGGCACATGGTAGGTTCGGACGCTCGCTTCGGACAACATTCGCTTTGCCTGGACCGCACACAGTTCGAGAGCCTGGTGGCGCAGGCGCAGGAGAGGACGTTTGCGGCAGTATAGGAGCGTTCTACGCAACAGCCGCGCGATCATTCACATCCTCCACCACAGTACGCGTTTTCCCTTTTATCTGATCCGAAAATCGCAGGGACCGCCGATTTTAACTGCGTGCTCCTGGAAGGGCGTCACGATAATCCGTGTCCACCGTCACAGTTCCTGGGCAGGAACGGTGCGAAAATGATGTTGCGCTGAGCGAGGGTTTGGTATGTCCAGCAGGCCCAGTTCGGGCAGTTCTGCCTGCCTCGAAGAAGCGGCGGTCCAGCCACTCGATGCCACACGTCACGGCGATGCCACTAGGGAAATCGACGCATTCTTGCGCTCTAGGATCGTCGGGCAGGATGCCGCCGTAGACGCGGTCCTGGAACTCTACCAGATATTTCTTGTGGGCATGTCTCCGCCCGACCGGCCCGTGGGAAATCTGCTGTTTCTTGGGCCGACCGGGTCTGGCAAGACTTATGTGATCGAGGTGCTCGCCGAAGCACTCTTCGGCAATCCCCACGCCTTCATCAAAGTGGATTGCGCGGAATTTCAGGAACATCACGAAATCGCCAAGTTGATCGGCTCACCCCCCGGCTATATCGGCCACATGCATACGCCGCCGATACTCACCCAGGAAGCGTTGACCCGCTGGCACACGGACAAACTCAAACTCACGCTTCTGCTGTTCGATGAAGTCGAAAAGGCCTCGGAGTCCCTGTGGCAGCTCATGCTCGGAATCTTGGACAAGGCCAGTCTCACATTGGGCGACAACACACACGTGGACCTTTCCCAGTGCCTCATTTTCATGACTTCGAACGTAGGGGCGCCAGAAATGAGCCGGCTTGCCGAGGGCGGCCTGGGGTTCTCCGTACAGGCGCCCATCGCGGATGTGAACCTGGACGACAAAATCGCCCGTACTGCGACGGAGGCGGCGCGTCGAAAGTTTTCTCCTGAGTTTATGAACCGGCTCGACAAGATTGTTGTGTTTAAGACGCTTCGTCTGGACCAGCTTGAGCACATCCTTGATCTGGAACTCGCGAAAGTGCAGCGGCGCATCGCCAGCGCCGTTGGGCAGAACCACTTCACCTTCCACTGCACGCCGGAAATCAAGCAATGGCTGCTGCGGGAAGGCACCGATCCCAAGTACGGCGCTCGCCACTTGAAGCGGGTGATTGAGAAAAACATTGTTTACGGGTTGGCCAACCTGGTTGCCACGGGTCAAGTTAAGGGCGGAGACTGCGTTTCGATCGGCATGAAGGCCGATGGCGGTCTGACGTTTGCCAGAATCGCACCTATCGCTTCCGAGGAATCTACCGCGACTGGGAGCACACCGTGAAAAGCATTCTCGTTGTCGATGATAATGAAATCCTCTGCCGCCTGGCCTGTGACATCCTGCGTATGGAGGGCTACAAAGCCGTCCCCGCCTCGAATGCAGCCGAAGCGCTGCACGCCTTCGAGGAGCAGGACTTCGACCTGCTGGTCACGGCTTTCCAGATGCCGGGTATGAGCGGGATCGATCTGGCTCGTACCGTTCGTAACCGCAACCCGGATTTTCCTGTGATCGTTATGACGGCGTTTGAACCGGTAGAGTGCGAGCATGTGACGCTCTGGCTTCCCAAGCAGTATCTTTTCCCGAATCTGTTGGAGAAAATTCGCTACTGCCTTGATGAAAGCAAGCGCACGAGCGAAAAGGCTCACGTCTAGATGTGGCGAAACAACCAGCATGTGTGACCGAGTGATTTGGATGCGGCTGTTTCGGTCTCCCTCAACAAATCAACCGTGACTCTGCGCTATTTCACTGTGCCCACAATCAGACTGCTGGGCCCAGGCAGGTTGATCCGGCATACGTCAGAGAACCCTGCGGCCTTCATCCATTGATCTCGAGCCCGAAGGTCGAGCATGAAAGAGCAGATTCTATTTCTCAAGCTCCTGCGGCCAATGGAGTGGCACCACTGAGTTGGAAACGGCCATCGCGAGTTGCTCCGCAACGGACGCCACCGCGCACTCAACTTCCGGGGAGGGCGGAGCACCCAAGAAAAACCGCTTGCCCTCAATACCGTAAATCAGCAAGATCGGCGGCAAATAGTTCATGGCGCGTGCCAACTCAACCGCTTCGCGCACGCCGAAGGCATGCGTGGAGCAAGGGAAAGTATCTTCAGGCAGCCTGTCGGCGTGTGCGCTCCACACTTGAACTTGACCAGGCGTTCCCGTGGGAGCAGTGGCATCTATTAGAATGACGCGCTCATAGCCAGTCCAGCAGTTCATCAAAGAAAACGTCTCGCCGCTATGCCCAATGATTTCGACGCCGAGGGCGTCGACACCAAGCGCATGAAGGCGGCGCACGACGAGGAGACCAGCCGCGTCGTCTCCGCGGTCGAAGTTGCCGCAGCCGATGATGCGAAGGGCCATGTCAGTCGCGCTCCAGTTGCAGGCGGAGGAAATGGGTCGCGCAAGAAATGCAGGGATCGTAGTTGCGCACCGCCTGTTCACACTTCCAGGTGATCTCTTCGGCGGGCCGGGTGGCAACTTGGCTGACAAAGTGCCGGAGATCCTCTTCGATCCGTTTCTGATTCTGCGAAGTCGGAGGAACAATCTTCGCTGAAGTGATCAGCCCGTCCTGATCGAGTACGTAGCGATGGTAGAGAAGGCCGCGGGGGGCTTCCGTGGCGGCGTGCCCGGTTGAGGCTCGCGCGGCTGCCTGTGCGCGAGGTACCGGAGGCGGCTCGTATTCGCGGATCAGTCGCAACGCCTCATGGCAGGCAAAAACTAACTCGATCGCTCTCACCACGATGCTGCGGAACGGATTACGGCAGGGAATCTGAAGTCCACAATCGTGTGCTGCTTGCTGGGCCACGTCCGGCAGTTTGCCGAAGTTCAGATTAAAACGGGCCATGGGGCCGACCATGTAGGAATCGCGGCCGCGCAGGACAGAATGCAGCGCATTCGAGTGCTGCACATGCTGCTCCGTAAAGCTCTCCTCATACTCAGTCGCATCGATATCAAGCCCACGATTGGATACGATACGGCCTTCGTTGAACGGATATTCTTCCGGGTGGAACAGGGAAACAAATTCATAATCCTGCTCGAAATCAGGAAAGTCGAAACCTGAGACCCAGTGGGCTGTCGCCAGGGAGGCATCGAGAGCCCAGGTGAGCTCGTCCACCAGTTCTTTGAGTGCGCTCTTGGAGGGTACTTTGTAAAAGCCGCCAACCGCTGCCGAAACCGGATGAATTTCCCGGCCTCCCATCAAGGACACGATACCGTTGCCGGCCTTTTTCAGGCGCAGGCCCTGCTGCACGATTGCCTGATGATCGCGCGCCATGGCGATGCCGTCGGGATAGCCGAGAAAATCCGGCGCGTGCAGCATGTACACATGAAGCGCATGGCTCTCAATCCATTCTCCGCAGTAGAACAGGCGTCGCAGCTGCCGTACTGCCGGGTCGATCCCGATACCGAGAGCACGCTCGATGGCGTGCACGGCGCTCATCTGATACGCGATGGGACAGATTCCGCAGATGCGGGCCACAAGGTCGGGTAGTTCGGAGAAGTGCCGGCCACGCAGAAAGGCTTCGAAGAAACGCGGCGGTTCATAGATCTTGAGCTTTACGTCCAGAACCTGATTGCCCTTGAGCTTGACGTAAAGCGCGCCTTCGCCCTCGACACGGGCCAAGATGTCAACCTTGATCGTTCTGGTCTGTTGTTTGCTCACATTCGCTCGTTTTCCTCACCCGCCTTTCGGAATTGCCAAGCCCAGGCATTGAAGCTGCGGAAGGCGCGAGTGATCTCAACATTGTTCTGGCCGAGGATGTGAAGCTGATGGCTGAGCGACTCAGTGTTGGGGCTCTCCATGGGACCGTAGCAGCCGTAACATCCGCGATCAAAGCTCGGACACAGCGCGCCGCAACCCGCTTGGGTAACGGGTCCCAGGCACGCGACGCCTTGCGCCACCGCAATGCAGACGTTGCCCTTGCGCTTGCACTCCATGCAGACACTGTAGGTCGGGACGTTTGGTTTGCGCCCGGCCAGCGTGGCCGTGATCAGTTCGATCAATTGGTGCTTATTGATGGGGCAGCCGCGCAGTTCAAAATCCACGGGAACATGTTCGGCGATGGGTGTGGAAAGTTTTAGCGTGTTGATGTACTTCGGGGTGGCGTACACGATCCGAATAAATTCATCGACATCCTTCCAGTTTCGCAAGGCCTGGATGCCGCCGGCCGTGGCGCAGGCCCCAATGGTGATCAACGTCTTGCATTGCCGCCGAACTTGCTGGATGCGTTGGGCGTCGTGATGGGTGGTAATCGAGCCTTCGACCAGTCCAATGTCATACGGTCCCTTGAGCATGGAAGAAGACGCTTCGGGAAAGTATGCAATGTCAATGGCTCCCGCTACACCCAGCAGTTCATCTTCGGCGTCGAGCAAACTCAACTGACAACCGTCGCAGGAAGCAAACTTGAAGACCGCGATGCGTGGCTTGCGTGTTACCTTAGAGGTCATATTTCCCCAATAGCGGCCGCAGCCGGTCAAAGGAAAAGATGGGGCCGTCCTTGCAAATGAAGTGCGGACCATACTGGCAGTGTCCGCAGAAACCGACCGCGCACTTCATGTTTCGTTCCATGGAAAGGTAGATATTCTCGCGGGTGAGGCCTTGAGTTTCCAGATCGCGGGCGACAAACCGCATCATGACCTCGGGTCCGCAGGCGAAGGCCATGGAACGCGCCGGCTGCAGCCGCACATACTTGAATAGCGTGGTAACCACGCCCACATTGCCCCGCCAGCTCAAGCCGCCATAGTCGACCGTTACCAGCACTTGGGTCTCGCGTTGCCGGGCCCAGGCAGCCAGTTCCTTACGATAGAGCAGGTCGCGTGGACTGCGCGCGCCATAGAGAATCACCAGCCGCCCATACTTTTCGCGGTGATGCAGAACCTCGTAGATCACGGGACGGAGTGGGGCCAAACCGATCCCACCCGCTATCACGAGAACGTCGCGGCCCTGGGCTTGCTCCACGGGCCAGCCTGTCCCAAACGGACCTCGGACGCCAACGGCTTCGCCCACTTCGCGGCTCACCAGGGTTTGAGTTGCCTGACCGACGGAGCGCACGGTATATACCAGTCGGTCGCGCTCGGCCGGGTCACCGCTGATGGAAATTGGCAACTCGCCGACGCCAAACACCCACAGCATGCTGAACTGTCCTGGCTGGAACCAGTTCCCGCCAGCTCCGCTCGGCGCTTCCAGCTTCAGGGTAAAAGTGTCGGAAGTCTCCCTCACCACTTGCCGCACGGGACACGGCTGCGGGAGCATGGGATCGTCAATGGTTGTGGTGGCCATAATCATCTGACTGCGTAAACATCGAGCAACTGCAAACGCGTCGCTTCCAAGCGCTGCTCCATAATCTGGGCAAAGCGTTTTAATATTTCATAACCGAGATCGTGGTTCTGCTCACACTTGGTACGCAAACACTTGCCGTCAAGGGCAATCGCGCGCACGGGCTCGACGGCATGCGCGTGGAACTTCCACAGGTAGGGCGGCAGCAACCACGACCAGCCCAGTATCTCTCCCTCGCCCAGGGTCGCCAGCATGATCGGCTTGCGCTGTGGGGCAAAAATCTCCAACGCAACTCTGCCGGAGCGGATCAGGTAGAACTCGTTGGCCTCCTCGCCCTCCTTGAAGATATAGGTGCCCGCGTCAAAGAGCACGTTGGAGGCACATCCGGTTAGCAGATTTGTGTAATACGACTCAAGACCGGCGAAGAAAGGATGTTCAGCGATGATGCGTTCAAGAGTTTCCATGGCTGCTTTCCTTCGATGAGACTAGCGAAGAAGAGGCCGGCGATTCCCGGATGGCTCGGACCTCCTCTGTAATATCAATGCCCACCGGGCACCAGGTGATGCAGCGGCCGCAGCCCACGCAGCCCGAGCTCCCAAACTGGTCAATCCAAGAGGCCAGCTTGTGGGTCATCCACTGCCGGTACCGCGACTTGGCGGAGCTGCGGACACTGCCGCCATGAATGTAGGAGAAATTCTGCGCGAAGCAGGAGTCCCACTTGCGCCAGCGCTCGGCGTGCGTGCCGGTCACATCGCTAACATCTTCCACGGTCGTGCAGAAACAAGTGGGACAGACCATGGTGCAGTTGGCGCAAGTGAGGCAACGCTGAGCGACATTGTCCCAGCGGGGATGATCGAAGTTGGTGTAGAGCAACTCCCGAATGCCGGTTGTGTCCAAATGGCGCTGAATCTGGGAGGCGGCCCGTTCTACCGCTGCTTCCGCTTCCTGACAGACCGATTCAGATGCTACAGATGACGACGGCGCCAATTCCGCCAGCACCTCAGCGCCAGCGTCGCTGCCTGCCTCGATCACGAATTCATGCCTGCCCGGACCGATCAGTTCCGTGAGCGCCAGGTCGCAGCCTCCGCGCACGCGCGGTCCCGTGCCCATGGAAGTGCAAAAGCAAGTTGGCGCGGCTTGCGTGCAATTCACTGCCACGATGAAGATTCCCTCGCGGTGTGCGGCATAGATGGAATCGCGATAGCGATCGCCCTGCAGGACGCGATCCTGCACCACGATGGCAGACAGTTCGCAGGCTCGAACACCCAGGAACGCTCGCCGGGGAGGGGACGGTTGATTGTTCAAGATGCGAAAGGTATGGCCGCTACGCTCTGCGGTCAGTAGACGAACTTCGGCAGGGTGCAGGTACTTCTTCCAGCTTTGAGGGCCGACGACATAACCGAACAACGCATTATCATTGCGCCGCCGCAAGCGGTAGCGTCCAGCTTCCTGTTCATCTGTCCAACCCACTGGAAAATCAGAGATCCCTTCGAGCACGTCGTAGACGATCGCTCCGTCGCGCACCGTCGGTCCAACAACCTGGTAGCCACGACTATGCAGAGCTGGGATCAGCTTTTCAAACTGCCGAAGCGTTAGGACGACCCGTGCCTGCGCAGCCACTCGCTAAACTCCTCAATCAGTAACATTAGACTGTAGCCCTCGAAGGGAGCGCCCACGCCTCACCCAAACTGGCACATTGCGTAGGACGGGCCGTTGTCTCCCGGCCCACACGTCACTCGATGGGATTGCTTTCAAATGACGGCCCTGTCGGTTGGAGAGCGGAAGAATCGAAATCTTCAACCTACTTGATAAGAGTCAGGGTAAGGCGCAGTCTCTCCTCTTTGTGGATGCATTGAAAACCCATACCCAAGATCTGCGAAATCAAGCCGTCGCCGCGACCGGAGCACGCTTTTCTATCGGCAAGAACTTACGCACATCGTGTCCAGTGTAGATTTGCCGCGGACGCGCGATCTTCTGCTCCGAATCGTCCAGCATCTCCTGCCATTGCGCCAGCCAGCCGACTGTGCGCGGGATGGCAAACAGCACCGTGAACATCTCCGGTTTGAAGCCCATGGCCTGGTAGATGATCCCGGAGTAAAAGTCCACGTTGGGATACAGTTTGCGCTTGACGAAATAATCATCTTCCAGTGCAATCCGCTCCAACTCGAGGGCAATGTCGAGCTTCGAATTGCGCCCCGTGACCTGGAACACCTGCTCGGCCGTCCACTTGATGATCTTGGCGCGTGGATCGTAGTTCTTATAAACCCGGTGCCCAAAGCCCATCAGCTTGCCATGCCCGTCCTTGACCTTCTTGACGTAGGCAGGCACGTTGTCCTTCGAGCCAATCTCGTCCAGCATTTTCAGGACTTCTTCGTTTGCCCCACCGTGCAATGGTCCCGAAAGCGCCGCGGCCGCTGCGGCCGTGGTCAGGTAAGGATCAGCATGCGAGCTGCCCACGGAGCGCATCACGTTCGCGCTGCAGTTCTGCTCATGATCGGCGTGCAATATAAACAAAATGTCGAGCGCCCGTGCCAACACTGGATTGGCAACGTATTTCGGCTCGACCATCTTCCACAGCATGTTCAGGAAGTTCTCGGCATAATTCAGATCATTGTCCGGGTATACGTAGGGGAAACCTAGACTGTGCCGGTAGGACATTGCCGCGATGGAAGGCATTTTCCCAATCAGCCGCTTGATCTGAAGAAGGCGGTTGTTGGGATCTTGGATGTCTCGGGCCTCCGGGTACACGGCCGACAATGCGGCCACGGTGCTTACAAGCATAGCCATCGGGTGGGCATCGTGGTGGAAACCCTCCATGAACTTCTTTGTGGATTCGTGCAGCATGGTATGGTGCGTGATCTCGTTCACCCAGTTCTTCAGTTCAACCTGGTTCGGCAGGTCTCCGAAGAGAATCAGATAGGCCACCTCGAGGAAGCTGCAGTGCTCAGCCAGCACTTCAATAGGGTAGCCGCGATAGCGCAAGATACCGCGTTCGCCATCAATAAAGGTGATGCTGCTGCGACAGGAAGCTGTGTTCATGAAAGCCGGATCGTAGGTCATGAGTCCGAAGTCTTCCGGGCCGGTCTTAATCTGACGTAAGTCTATAGCTCGGACGGTTTCCTTCTCGATAGGAAGGTCGTAAGTTAGGTGCGTGCGATTGTCAGTAATCGTGAGAGTGTCTTGTGGCATGTTAAGTATCTCCTTTTGCTCAGAGGGTCTGAGGCTGATGGATGGCGTAAATGTGGCGTGCGTTCAGAAGAGTCAACGATAATGCGCCCTAGGTTTTCCATGACGGCCCCTTGGGGAAGAGGTGGCCGATTGCGCGATGACTAAACTTCTGCTGATGCCATCACTCGCGGCGAGCCCGCGAAGCGACGCACCATCGTTACATGTCGCACAGATCCCCGCTGCGACTAATGTCACCATTCCCTGTGCGCCCCATCACACCAGTTTCCCTTTGCTCGGCGGGCGCAGCTTGGACTTGTTCCCGGCCTATCGCAGCGTGCAGATCAACATCAGACAAAATAAAGACAGATCATCTGCCCCGATATATTCAGCTCTTGCTGGAGGTCACCGCAAAGAATGCAGTCGCCTCCTGCTCCACGTTCTTGCTGCCGCAATATGGGCAAGAGATTGCTTCCTTTTCGTGCTCTGTCAGTGTGATGATCTTTTCAAACGCCTTATTGCAGTCCTTACAGATGTAGTCGTAAACGGGCATGATCAACCTCCCACGTATCCTGTGATGAACGAATTGTAGCCTGTTTCAACATCAGACGGCTCGGGACGAATCAACGCTGCTTCGGAATGTTGCGGGAAACTGAGGGATCGCGGGGCGCCCCCAGTTGGCGAAAACAGACCTATGCTATTCTTGCGTCGATATTGGTCACATTCGTAAGTTCCTGCCGCTCAAACATCGCCGACGCTCGTTGCGCATCCGAGAGGAAAGGCGACGAATTCACGGCTGAATCGACATTCATTTCCACTAGACGTCCCAGTGCCTGAAGAACCTTTTCCCAGAGATATCCCGCCAACACCGGGAACACGGAGCAGGCAAGCAGTGACAGCGATAGCGAAAAACCTGAATGTCGCGCCCAAGCCCATTGGCCCGCGACGCTCGATGCCACCACGAGCACACCACCCAGGACGAGGCCGGTGAACTTCGCCTTTTCAGCGAAATCCGCAATTGTACGAGCGACTTGGTAAGCCTGCCGGTACCGTTCCATAGCTGCTGTGCTTTCACTGGACTCCGCTGAGAACGGAAGGATCGTTGCGGTGCTCATGTGAACCTCCTTGCAAGGAAAGTAGTCTCTTCAAAAGTTACTTCAGGTTGACCGGCATGTCTGTGACGCCTGCACGTCTCTGTTGTGAACCCTACAGTTGTCAGTGGACGTATTTGGTTTGTCAAACGGATTTGGCCACTTGAAGAAGCTTTGGATCAAGCAAAGCGATCACCCCGTACACCTGCGGGACGAAGCGTTGGCTGACGTCTGCGATGACGAGCGCCGCGAAACCACGCAACTGGATGTCCCGCAGCGGCCCGTCAATCAGCGCAATACGCATGATCAACTCATGCTCAGTATGGGCTGTAGGGACTTCAATCAAAGAGCAGCATCACCGGATCTCGTCGAATGGACAATCTGTTGAGAAATCACATCTAGAAAGAGGGCACGCTGCCCCGAAGAGCGGCGAGGGCTTCGTGCAAGCTATCAAAAATGCGGCTGGGACCAATGACTTCGGTCAGGTGATGCCGGTCCAGATCAGGCTTGAGGTCCGACTGGACGTGAGCAAAGACTAGACCCGTGCCCTGAGCGGAGAGGTCCTTCTGGAGTTCGCGCACAACACGAGCAGCGGTGAAGTCCACATTGGTGATGGACCCAGCATCAACGATCAACCAGTGCAATGGTGAAGGCGCCGAGGTGGCCAGCATCCGCGTTTCCTCGGAAAAACGATTGGCGTTGGCGTAGTAGAGTGGTGCGCCGAACCTATAGAGGACCAGGCCGGGCTCGGTAACCGCCCCGGGAACGACCGGATTTAAGTGCCAGATTCCTTCACGAGTCTGTTCAAGCACCGCAGTGTGAGGACGGTAGCTGTGGTGGACGATGCGGAGCAGCGACAACGACATCGCAAGGAGAATGCCCTGCTCCACGCCAACGAAAACAACGACCGCCGCAGTTGTGACCGCCAGCGTGAATTCACCGGGGCTCTCGCGGCGGATAGCGCCGAGTGCACGCAGATCGATGAGACGCACCGCGATAGTGAACACGACCGCGCCAAGAACACAATTAGGAAGAAACTGGAGCGGACCGGTAAGGAAAAGAAGGACCAGAACAACGACACCAACTGTGGCGAGGTGGGCCAGCTGATTTGTGCCGCCGGAACTTTCGACCATGGCGGTCTGGGTAGGGCTCCCATTCACAACAAAGGTGCCGCTGAAGGCCGCAGCGGCATTGGCGGCAGAGAGGCCGACTAGGTCGGCGTTTTCGTCGAGTTGCTGATGGTGGCGGGTAGCGTATGCGCGCGATGTTGCTGCACTCTGCGCAACGATCATGACCAAACAAGAGGCGGAAACGGGAAGAAGCATTTCCACGTCTCTCCAACTCAGATTAGGCAACACCAAATGGGGCAAGCCTCCGGGCACGGGGCCGAGAACGGCGACACCCCGCTGTGCCCAGTGAAAGATGGCGCTCGCCGCGACTGTCCCGGCAACTGCAAAGAGAGTACCGGGCAACTTGGGGGCGACGCGATGGCACAGCAGGATAGCGGCTACAACTGCGAATGAAATCCCCATCGACAGGGGATGAACGTGTGGCAGCGATCGCAGCACTTCGAGGATCTGACCGGGAGTGCCGCGGCTGTGGACGTTGATGCCAAGCATTTCACCAAGCACGGCGATGCTGACTTGAAAGCCGACGCCAACGAGAAAGCCCAGGAGAACCGTCTGAGACAGGAAATCTGCAAAGAAGCCAAGTTTGAGTAGGCGAGCGAGGAGAAGGAAGATACCGGTCAACAGGGCCACTAAACCCGCGAGGGCGACGTACCTGGGGCTGGCGATTGGAGCCAAGCTGGTCAGGCTGCTCGCAAGTATGGCCGCAGTAGCGGAATCAGCAGCCACCACAAGATAGCGCGAAGAACCAAAGATGGAGAACGCAACCAGGGGAAACAGAAGCGTGTAGAGGCCAGTGATGACAGGAGTGCCAGCAATCTTGGTGTAGCCAAGCGACTGCGGGATGTTCATGGCCGCAAGCGTAAATCCGGCCAGGAGATTCTTCGATACCTCCGACCATCGAAAAGGCCGCAACCCTTGGAAGACAGAAAAGCGATTCGTGAGACGAAATGTGGGAACAGGGCGGTTAGACATGAAAGGGGCCTGTGCTTGCCTCGCCATGCAATTGCCCCACCGAAGAAGGCTTCATTTTCATGCGGCTCGGGGCAAACTCGGGGGCAACTTCAGTTCGGCACGTGATCGCAGTACCTGCAAAACGTGCGCACGGGACACAATACCTTCAACCCGTCCGTCCGACATTACCGGCAGTTGATTGACATCCTCGCGTCCCATGATCTCCAGCGCCTCCATCGCGGGCATATCGCGAGAAACGAAATGGACCTTATCCGCTGAACGCATCACGCTGCGCACGGCTGTGAACGGCCATGCTCGCTGCTCGACCGTGCGCACTTCGTTGGGTGTGATCAGACCGAGCAGACGCCCATCCTGGACCACCAGGAAGCAGCGTCGGCCGGTACGAAGCAGGTGCTCGTTAACGAACTCCTGTACTGAAAGCTCAGGATCCACCCCATAACTGTCTGTCGACATCACATCTTTCACGTGCAGGCCGCGGAGAAGTGTGCCCGTTTGGACCTGTATGAGCGTGGCGCCAGCCGCTTGCAAAAGGAACCAACCAATAAAGGCAATCCACAGTCCCCCAAGACCGGCTCCCTGAAAGAACCGGAGAATTCCAAAGCCAATAAATAAAACGGCGATGACCTGCCCCACGAATGCCGCTGCCCGCGTTGCGCGCTCAGCGTCATCCATCGTCCACCACAGAATAGCGCGTAGCACGCGCCCGCCATCGAGGGGAAAGCCTGGAATCATGTTGAACGCGCCCAGTGCAAGATTGATGTAGCCCAACCACACTAGCAGTGCTGTCCCAGGTGTTGTCGGCGAAGTCCACAGAGTCCAGCCAGAAAGCCTGGCTAGAGCGAACATGGCCAGCCCAAGAAGTCCGCTGGTGATGGGACCGACAATGGCCATCCAGAATTCCGTTTTCGGGTCGGATGCTTCTTTCTCGATTTGGGCGACGCCCCCAAGCAAGAACAGAGTAATTTTGTGGACTGGAATTCCGCGGGCCTTGGCGACGACGGCGTGAGACAACTCGTGCGCGAACAAGCAGGCAAAGAACAGCAAGCCCGTGATGATGGCAGTGCTCCACACCAAAGCATCACTCCAATCGCGATTCACGGCGTGGAATTGTGCGACCAGCGAAAAAGTGATCAGTAGCGCTATGACTAGCCAACTGTAGTGAAGCCCGAGTTCAACTCCGAACACCGTGCCCAGCTTAATCTGCGATTTCATGGTTTGTCCCCGATCCTTTCCGCCTAGGCTACATTCCGAGAAACCACCAAGTAGACGCAATCTCGCATTACCCCGTGGAACCGGAGCAGTTTCTGTGCTCCAGGCGACACATATCCGACCTACCAACAGCATACTCACAAGCGGGTGAAAGTGCGCTGTGCCATATCACTATTCCAGTGGGCCAGTACATCCCGGTGTTTAAGACAGTGGCTGATCTGGGCGCAGCTGCCGAGTCGAATCTCTAGGTGTCGCCACAGGCGCGAGCGCCGGACGGTGCGCGAGAAACTGCTTGGCGTCCGAGCCGACAACAGGTCTGGCTGCTAAGCAGTGTAGTGATCCTCGTCGTGCTGGCGGTGGCGCTGGGGGCCTTTCTTCCCCGCAACCGATCAAAAGAACAGCCGGGGATTCGCTCTTCGCATTCTTCGCAAGCTTCCAGGTCTTTTACGAGCTATTTTGAGGCATTATGAACCCGGGTCTAAGTTCGTAGCTCTTGCTCTACCAAGTGTTCAATATCCTGAGTACGAGATTGTTGAGCAGGATTTAGTTCGACAAATGCGGGGGAGAGAATCTTCAGTCGGGCCAGGTTGCGCCGAGGAGAACTGATCGGGCTTCGGTGGCAGGACGTGGATTTCGAAAACCTCATCTTGCACATTCGTCGGTCGGTAGTGGCGATGGTGGAAGGTGCGCCGAAAACGGAAGCTTCTCTGAAAGACATTCCGCTAGATGCGCAGACGGCCGAGTCGCTGTGGGCATGGAGACGCCTTTCTCCGTACCCAAGTCCGGGCGATTGGGTATTTGCCTCGCCGCACATGAAAGGCCGACAGCCTTATTGGCCTGGAACGTTGTGGCGATATTATGGCAAGCCGGCTTTGCAGCGTGCCAAGGTGACGAAGCAAGTTTCGTATCACACCTTTCGGCACACTTTTGGGACGCTCCTGAATGCGAACGGAGAGAATCCCAAGGTCGTACAGGAACTACTGCGCCATGCAAGTCTGAAAGTCACGACCGACGTTTACATGCAGGCAGTCGGTCCACAGAAGCGCGAGGCGCAGAGCAATTTGGTAAAGCTGGTGCGGAAGGGCGCGGTTTTGGAGATCAAACCGGCCTAAGTGGATCAAATTGGATCATGAAGGAAAGCGGTGGTGGCGTGGAAGCCTTTTATTTTGTTGGCGTCCCCAACCACGCTCGTTTGAACCTTGCTGTTAGGCTCCGAGCCTTCTTGCTTCACTTCTGCACGTAAGAGGATTTTTATTGCGGGACTGAAACGAAACCGCACCCAACGCCACCATTCAATTAGCAGCGTTAGCCTTGACGGCGGAACCGGAGTCATGGGCTTCGTACGATTTCGGCAACTCCTCGAAGGGCAACAGCGGCGAACCCACGATAGGCGTGTTCAATCAGTACTTCAGTGACTCCCTTTCAGAAAAGACCAAAAGCCGCATGCAGGCAGCGGTCAAGGCGGGCCGGTTCGTGTGGCGTGCGCCGCTCGGATATACGAACCCAAAGAACGGGGCAGGCTCAACGATCAAAATGGATGCAGACCGGGCTCCCCTAGTGCGCAAAGGTTTTGAATTGATGGCAACAGGTAATCACCACGCTGATGACGTGCTGCGCACGATTACGGCTCTTGGATTGAGAACCGCACGAGGCGCAATGCTGCCACGACAGACGTGGCACGCCATGCTCCGCAATGCACTCTACGCGGGCTGGGTGAAATCGGGTGATCTGCTCGTTCGGGGTGTTCATCCGCCTATCGTGAGCCAAGAGTTGTTTGACACGGTGCAAGACGTTCTGGCGGGCCGCTCTAAAACAGCGCGAACCCGGCAGGTCCTGAACCCTGAATTCCCGCTGCGTCAGTTCATCCGTTGCTCGAAATGCGACAAGGGACTGACTGCAGGCATCGCCAAAAAGCGGTTCCCGTACTACTGGTGTTACAAACCGGGGTGTCGCTCCGTATTCATCTCTGCGGAGAAACTCGAAGCAGATTTCGTAGCCCTGCTCGATATGTACCAGCCCACAGTGGAATATCTGGCCATTCTCCCCGATGTCGCCAAAGAGGTTTGGAAAGCTCGGGAAGAGCGGGCTAGGCAGGACTCCCGAGCCTTGACCATTCGACTGCAGGAGCAGAAGTATTTGAACTCTGAAGCGATCAAGGCCAAACTGAAGGGCGACCTGTCCGGGGAAGACTTTGACGCGCTGAAACAGAACATCACTGAAGAAACCGCACTGATTCAGAAGCAAATTACTGCTTTGGAATCAGAGCGTTCCACGATGGAAGAGCTTATCGCCCAAACGCAGCGTGAACTGGTTGATCTGTCCGCTGCGTGGAAGAAGGCCGGTCTGAGTCAGCGGAGGGAACTCTGCGACATGCTCTTCCCCGATGGTTTGGTGTGGTCGCACTCTTGGGGCTTTTTGAACTCCAAAAACACCACGATCATGCAGGATTTATGCGACTTTTGGGAGGAGAAAACCTCCGGTGTCAATATTGGCGTCCCCGACGGGATTTGAACCCGTGTTACCGCCGTGAAAGGGCGATGTCCTAGGCCAGGCTAGACGACGGGGACGGATAAGGGATTCTTCGCGACGACATTTGATCGTAACAACCTGCCGCAACGCTGTCAAAACGCGGAGAAATGGTTTCGCCCTCTGCGAATGCAGCGTTGATTTACTGCGCCGGACAATCTCAAGACAATTTAGAATTACCGACAGCGCGTGGTGCAGCGCATAACAGAAGGGGCTTGTGTCCGATCCACTTTATCTGAGTCTTTGGTTCCCCGACTTCTCCGGTCCGGAGATGCTGCCGCACACGTTCGCGGTTTTGCAGCAATTTCCTTTCTCGCCGCAGCGTCCTGGGATCAGCTACTTTGCCGTGCATCCCGTTTCCTGGAACGAGGCCACGGTGCTCGAGAGGCGATTCCCTACTGGAATCGATCCGGGGCAGGCTACGCTGATCGCCGCTGAACTTGTCCACGACGACTATGCTTATGTCTTCGAAGCTCATTGGGATCTCTGGACTCCCGATCAATCGAACGCGAACTGGATCCTCGAGCCCGCCACGGTGAAATTCATCGTACAGGGAGAGGAGTTCGACGAGGGAAGTTACAAACAAAATGGACACATTCAGGTGGATTTCGGTTTGGATTCGTATTTCCTGCAGCCCGAGACTTCGCTAACCGACCAGACACGGGCCAAGATTCGCGACAACGTTGCGAAGCTGGTCGAATTCTCGGTGAAGGTGGAGAAGAACAGCGGCACCAATGTGCGGCTGCTTTGGTCGGAGTCGGAAGAGAGCCTGGCGCAGAAACTAATTGCCCGTTTGCAGAAGGTACAGTAGTTCAAAATATCTCACAGCGTCGCAAATCAGCCGCTGGGCTTCCCGTCTTGTCAATGGAATGACCATACTGGTAGTGTCCTAACTAGGACGCTGCCCCCATGCTCGCTTCCGTTACACGCCTTCGGGTTCAATCCATTCGAAATTTGCCTGCCTTTTTGTGGATGACTTTTCTTGCGTGGCGCCAAATCATACACGCCCCTGGCTTTCTCGGCGGACGGCTGTTGATCGACAATCTCCGTACCTACTGGACGTTATCTGTTTGGGAGAGTGAAAAATCGATGAAGGCGTTTCGCGGCGCTGGTCCGCACGCCCGAGTCATGCCAAAACTGGTGGAGTGGTGTGACGAAGCTGCTTACACGCATTGGATATCTGCGGATGATTCCATTCCAGAGTGGCTCGAAGCCTACGATCATCTTGTCAGCGATGGCCGGTTATCGCGTGTGGCGCGACCATCACAAGATCACGTGTCTCGGCATTTCCCAAAGCCTCGACTGCAGCCTTTGATCGGGCAGAATCTGAAGCCGACAACGATATCGCGCAAATCGGCGGCGTGAGAATCGACAGCGTGAGAATCGGCAGCAAAGACCGACCCAAAACGCGGAGCACGCTAAGAACGCTGAGGAAATGGCTTACGCGCCTACGTATATCTTCGCGTGTTCTCCGCGTTGGTTCGATCTATTTCGTCCTTCCACCCTCCACTTTCAGCTTCTCCGCCGCGGCAGCCTGTGCCCCGGCGAGGCGCGCTGTCAGCACACGGAACGGAGAGCAAGAAACATAGTCCATGCCCACCTGATGGCAGAACTCTACCGAGGAGGGATCGCCGCCGTGCTCGCCGCAAATACCCACTTCTAACTTAGGACGTGTCTTCCGGCCGCGCTCGATCCCAATCCGCACCAGCTCGCCAACTCCGTCTCGATCAATTGAGGCAAATGGATCCTGCTTTAGAATTCCTTCCTCAAGATACGTGGGCAGAATTTTATTGACGTCGTCGCGAGAGAAGCCGAACGTGGTCTGAGTGAGATCGTTCGTGCCAAATGAAAAGAACTCCGCTTCTTTCGCGATCTCGTCCGCGACCAGGCACGCACGGGGCAACTCGATCATTGTGCCCACGAGGTAGTGGACGTGCCGACCCTTTTCTTTGAATACTTCTTCTGCAACACGGCGCACGATCGCCCCCTGGTTCTCCATCTCTTTGACGGTCGCGATCAGCGGGATCATCACCTCGGCATGCGTCTTGATGCCTTCCTTCTCGACAGCCACGGCCGCTTCAAAGATGGCGCGAGCCTGCATCTCTGTGATTTCGGGATAGGTAATCCCCAACCGGCATCCGCGATGGCCGAGCATGGGATTGAATTCGTGGAGCTCCTCCACACGTGCCAGCAACGCGGGAAGAATTTTCTTCAAGTCGCCCGCGCCTTTGGCGCCGTACTCCCGATATTCTTCAACCAATCCTTTCTTGTGCTTCGCATCGGCGCTCGGAAGGCTGGCAATGTCGACCATGAGCTTTTCGCGCTTGGGTAAAAACTCGTGCAGCGGCGGATCGAGCAAGCGGATCGTCACAGGCAAGCCGTCCATTGCTTTGAGTAATCCGATGAAATCTGCCCGCTGCATGGGCAGCAGTTTCTTCAGCGCGGCACGTCGGTCCTTCTCGTTGTCGGCAAGAATCATAGCGCGCATATGGGGGATACGATCCGCCGCGAAGAACATATGCTCGGTTCGACACAGGCCGATGCCTTCGGCGCCAAAAGCTCGTGCCTGAATTGCATCGCGCGGAATGTCCGCATTCGCGCGCACGCCAATTTTGCGGAATGGCTCGGCCCAGCCGAGCAGCTTTGTCAAGTCTTCGTCGTCCGCTGACGGTTCCAGCGTCTTCAGCCTGCCTTTGATTACGCGACCGCTGGTTCCGTCGAGCGAGATCCAGTCTCCCTCTTTAAACACCTGCCCCTTGACGCGCATTTCTCCGGCGCGTTCATCCACTTGGATATCGCCCGCGCCGGCAACGCAGCATTTCCCCATACCGCGTGTCACCACGGCGGCGTGACTGGTCATGCCGCCGCGCGAAGTTAAAATGCCGGTGGCCACTTCCATGCCCTGAATGTCTTCCGGAGTAGTTTCCGCTCGCACTAAAATCACAGGATTCTTGTGCGCACCATGACCCGCCTTCTTCACGGCTTCTTCCGCAGTGAAAACGATCTGCCCGACCGCTGCGCCAGGGGACGCAGGCAATCCCGTCGCCAGCACTTCCACCTTCGTACTCTTCTCATCGAGCCCTGGCACGAGGAAGTCATAGAGCTGATTGGGTTCCACGCGGAAGATCGCTTCTTCTTTGGTGATCAGACCTTCTTCCACCATCTGAATCGCCACGCGCACAGCGGCTCGACCGGTGCGCTTGCCGTTGCGGGTCTGCAGCATGTAGAGCTTGCCATCCTGGATGGTGAACTCGAAATCCTGCATGTCGCGGTAATGTTTCTCGAGGCGCGTCGTAATTTCGCGGAGCTGGCTGTACACCTCGGGCATAATCTTTTGCAGTTCAAGAATCGGTACCGGAGTGCGCACGCCGGAGACCACGTCTTCGCCCTGCGCGTTCATCAGGAATTCTCCATAGAACTCTTTCGCTCCGGTCGCGGGATTGCGCGTGAATCCGACGCCCGTGCCGCTGGTGTCACCCAGGTTGCCATATACCATTGCCTGCACGTTGACTGCGGTGCCAAGCATGTCATCGATATTGTTGATGCGGCGATAGTGCCTGGCACGATCGTTCTGCCACGAGCGAAACACCGCATCGCGGGCCATCACTAGCTGCTCGTGAGGATCCTGCGGAAAGTCGCGCCTGGCGTGCTTCTTGACGACCTTCTTATATTCCTCGATCACTTCCTTCAGCGCCTTCGCATCGAGTTCGGTGTCGAGCCTGGCCTTTTTCTGTTTTTTCTTCGCGTCGAACACCTCATCGAATGCGGCCTTGGGAATCTCCAGCACCACGTTGCCAAACATCTGGATCAGCCGGCGATACGAATCGGCTGCGAACCTTGGATTGTTACTGCGTTGAGCCAGCGACTCCACGCTCTTGTCATTCAATCCGAGGTTGAGGATCGTATCCATCATGCCCGGCATGGAAAACTTCGCGCCCGAGCGCACGCTTACCAGCAAAGGATTCTCTCCCGTTCCCAGCTTCTGGCCCTGCAGCGCTTCCAGTTCGGCGAGCGCCTCATCCATCTGCCGGTCGACCTCTTTTGAAGCGGTGCCGTGCCGCATGTACTCGCGGCAAGCCTCAGTCTGGATCGTGAACCCCGGCGGCACCGGCAGCCCGGCGTTGGTCATCTCGGCCAGGCCCGCGCCCTTTCCGCCGAGATCATCTTTCATCTTGCCGTTGCCATCGGCTTTGCCACCGCCGAAAAAGTAAACGTACTTGGTTGTGGTTTTCTTGCTTTCTTGCACGTCAGCTTCGGGGAGAGTGGTTGTCGCCATAAAGAATGATTCCTTTGCACTGAAATTTTGGGTGGTGCAGGGCTTTCAGCCCTGCAATAAGAACTTGACCTTTTGGAGAGGCGTTAGCCCCCCGTTATTCACTTTACGCTCTTCCTTCAGTCACAATCTCGGAAAAATCGGCGATGGTCGAGAATTCCTGCAACAGGGTTTGCAGCAACGCCAGCCGGTTCGCCCGCACTTTGTCATCCTCTACCATGACCATCACTTTGTCGAAAAACGCGTCGACGGGTTCTCGTGCTGTTGACAGCAATACAAGGGCCTCGCCGTACTTCTGCTTACTCCGATTCTCTTCTATTCTCTCACCTTCGGTCTCGACAAAGGCAGCCAGGGTTTTTTCTTCCGGTGCCGAATCGGGAAGGGATTCAAATCGCACAGTTGGCTTGATGCCCTTTTCTTCGGCCTGCTTCAGGATGTTCCGTATGCGCTTGCAGGCGGCGCCAATCGCCAGGAACTCCGGCATGTGCAGAACCTGTTTGACTGCCTTGGCCCGCGACAGCGTATCCACCACATCGTCGGCGCCGGCCGCCAGAACAGCTTTAACCACGTCGTAGGTATAGCCGCAAACGTCCTTCAAATAAAATTCCATCCGCTCGTGGAAGAATGTGCGCACCGATTCTTCGAACTTGGCATTGTCGACGAACTTTTTCTCCGCTTCCGATCCGTGGTAACCCGCGCGCGCATCCCGCATCAATTGATTCAGGGGGAGCGGCAATTTTTTCTCGGCTATCACTTTCACAATCGCATTCGCCTTCCGCCGCAGAGCAAACGGATCTTTAGATCCGCTTGGAACCAGTCCCAGCGCGAACATGCCAGCAATCGTATCGGCCTTGTCGCCGACCGAAAGCATCGCGCCCTCGGTCGACCGGGGCACATTGTCTTCGGTCGATTCAGGTTTGTAGTGATCGTAGATCGCATCCGCGATGGCCAAGCGCGTTGCCTCGGGCAAAGTGGGGTCGAGCTCCTGAACGCGCGCATACAAGCCACCGACAATGCCCTGCAGTTCGGTGAATTCCTTCACCAGTTCTGTAGTCAGGTCGGTCTTCGCCAGGGCCGCCGCTTTGTGAATCACTCCCGGACGGATCGCCATCCCGCTCTGCTTGACGATCTCACTCAGCCAACTGCAGACGCGCTGCACTCGCCGGGTCTTCTCGTAGTAGCTGCCCAGATCTTTTTGGAACGTGACGTTACGCAACAGGTCTAACCGCTCCAATAGTGATTTTTTCTGATCGGTCTCCCAGAAGAATTTTGCGTCGTTGAAGCGTGCCCGTAACACACGTTCGTTGCCGTGCCGGATCAACCCCTCCGGATCGCCGTCGGTATTCAACACCGCCAAGAAATGCGGCAGCAACTTGCCGCTCGCATCTTCCAGCGCAAAATACTTCTGATGGTCACGCATCACCGTGACCAACACTTCTTCTGGCAGCGCGAGAAATTGCGGATCGAACCCGCCCAGAACCGCGGACGGAAATTCCGTCAAGTTCACCACCGTGTCAAGCAGCGACTTGTCTTCCCGCCACCGGGCTCCGGGAATGGTGCGCGTGGCCGCGTCCAGCGCCTTGCGAATCTGTTGCTCACGTTCGGTGCGTCCAAGAACCTTGGCCGCGCGTAGAGCGTCAACATAGGCAGAACCCGCCCCAGAAATCGTCACCGCTCCCTTCGACAACAGCCTGTGCCCGCGCGAAGCATTCCCCGCAAAGACCCCGTCAAACTCCAGAGGGATCGTTTCCGCGTCGAGCATCGCCACCAGCCAGCGTACGGGGCGCACAAATCGCTCGTTCGGCTTGCGCCAGTACATATTCTTCGGCCAATAGATCGAGGAAATTTCCTTCGGCAGATTCTCGGCGAGAATCTCAGCCGCACTCCGGCCTTTCTTTGTGACTTTCGCAGCCAGGTACTCGCCTTTCGCTGTTGTGATCTTCTCCAATTGCGAGACGTCGACTCCAGCCTTCTTGGCAAACGCATGCGCCGCAGGCGTAGGCTGACCATCCTTATATGCGACGTTGGCCGAGGGTCCGGTGATTTGTTCCGTCGCGTCCGGCTGCGCTGCGGGAATTCCCGAGGCCATCACCGCTAACCGCCGCGGTGTATCGAAGTAAGCAACCTCGCCCGCCGCCAGACGTTCCCGGATCAGCAGCGCGCTGACCCGCTCGCGCAACTCCCGCGACGCTGCGTCAATCATCCGCGCCGGAATTTCTTCGCACCCAATCTCTAGTAAGAAGTCTGGCATGCCTTCAATCTCTAAAGTTTCTCAAAACCTGACCCAAACGAATGCGATGCGCATCACATCACGATCCAACCGGCGACAATCTCTCTTTCTTCGCGCGCTTCTCGTGGACTGGTTCTTCCTCGTCGGCCTTGTCGCCGGCCGACGCAGACTCGCTCTTTTCCTGATCCACCCAAGCCTTCGCGATGCCAACTGCGAGAGCCCGCACGCGCGCGATCACTCCCACGCGCTCGGTCACCGATATCGCGCCGCGGGCATCTAGGACATTGAACAAGTGCGAGCATTTCAAACAAAGGTCCAGCGCCGGAAGTATCGGAAATCTACGTAACTCGCGAGCACGCCGATCTGCCGGAGCCTTTAGCGCATCCAACGCTTTCTTGTTGGTGTCGAATCGAATCAGCAGGGCCTTACATTCTTCCGCGTACTGGTTTAAATGATCGGTGGCGAGTCCAATATCAGCATCCTCAAAGTTGTACACCGAGAACTGCAGCTCATCGGCCAGCCGCACATCGCCGTAGGTCGTCGCGTGCCCGGTCTCCGGATCGCGCGCCCACACGATGTCGTAAATCGAATCCACATCCTGCAGAAACGCTCCGATACGCTCGAGGCCATAGGTCAGCTCGACAGAAATTGGAAACAAGTCCAAGCCGCCGCACTGCTGGAAATAAGTGAACTGAGTGATCTCCAGTCCATCGAGCATCACCTGCCAGCCCACGCCCCACGCGCTCAGCGTCGGAGCTTCCCAATTATCTTCCTCAAACTTGATGTCGTGTTGCCGCAGGTTGATCCCAATCGCTTCGAGCGATTGCAAATACAATTCCAGCACATTTTCCGGCGGAGGCTTCAAGATCACCTGCAACTGCATGTGTTTGAACAGCCGGTTGGGATTCTCCCCATAGCGCCCGTCGGCCGGCCGCCGCGAAGGCTGGACATATGCCACCTTATAAGGTTTCGGCCCCAGCACGCGCAGAAATGTCTCCGGCGTCATCGTCCCTGCGCCTACTTCGACATCGTAGGGCTGCTGCAATACGCATCCGCGCTCTGCCCAAAAAGCCTGCAGCCGCAGGATTAGTTCCTGGAACGTGAGCGAATTTGATTTAGGTTGATTCACAGGATTGTTCAGGAACGAGGACTCAATCGTCGATTGTAACGGAAGCGGCGGCAAGCCGTCAGCTAAGGCCACTTAATGGCAGATTCTGGTCAGCGATACGGCTCGGGGGGTTGTGAGCGGCGGTGATTTCAGAAGCCCACTACCGAGCTTTTAGTGGTTCTATCAAAATCTGGTTAAATGGATATTGTGGGAGACCAACGAGTCCGAGCAATATTGTGGCTGGTCACTAGACCAGTAGCCAGAGCGTGATTTGGTGGGCGTAATCTCAAACCGACGAACCATGCTGACCAACCAAGCCGACGAACCCATGCCGGGCACTTCGAATGAAACGATGAGGCTCTATCTCGGACGTCACGTGTATGGATTGGCGGCCGTCGCGTTTGGCGTCATCACATTAGTCTGGCATGACTTCAACACGTGGCAACAGATTCGGCCACTGGGGAATGTTCCTCACCGCGAAATTCTCGTATACATTGCCGCTGCGGTCGAACTTTTCGGGGGTGTAGCGATTCAGTGGCCTAGAACGGCCCGAGCCGGCGCGTTGGTACTGGGCGCCATCTATCTGATGTTCGCCTTGCTCTGGGTGCCGCACATCGCTGCGAAACCCCAGACTTATGATCCCTGGGGCAATTTTTTCGAGCAATTTTCCCTGGTGTCGGGGGCGCTGATCGTCTACGCGACGGCCGCTCGCAGCAATTCCGAGCGCGCCACAAGGGTAGCTCGGATCGGGTACATTTGTTTTGGAATCTGCGTTGTTTCGTTCACACTTGAACAGCTCGTTTATCTTTCCGGAACGGCAGAGTTCGTTCCCAAGTGGATTCCTCCGGGACAGATGTTCTGGGCGGTCACGACCACGATTGCCTTTGCGCTCGCAGCCATCGCGCTTCTTTCTGGACGGTCAGCTCTTTTGGCGTCTCGATTACTTACAGCGATGATTATCGGCTTCGGGCTGCTGGTCTGGCTGCCGGCGCCATTTGCCGATCCGAATAAGCTGATCAATTGGGCCGGCAATGCTCAGAATCTGGCGATAACCGGAGCAGCGTGGATTGTCACGGATTTTCTCAGCCAGAATAGATCGAAAGAGGAGCAGGTTGGGCGTTAGCGAAGCTTGGTTAACGAAGCTTCCAAACCCCTAGCGACGCAGTCTGAGCTTGGATGTTATCCTGCTCAGCACAAGACGGACTCCGTCAGGGGCCGGCTGGCCTTGCTTCCGAGGTAGATTCTTCCGAAGGTGACTCACGGCTGTTTTGACGCCGATCCGCATGTCGTCTCGGATGGTGGAGGTATTCGGGTGCAGAAGAAGGCATTCGGGTTCGCTGTTGTTCTGCTGCTTCTCGCGGTCGGCTGCAGGGGCGGAGGTGGTAGCGCTTCCGAGCCTGTACTTCGACTTGGCATGATCCCTTCGACGGATCCCGGCAAGATCGTGCGTGACAACCTGCCTCTGGTGAAATATCTGGAGAACGAGACAGGTGCTCGGGTCGAACTGGTGGTCCCGACAAACTACGCAGCTGTTGTCGAAGCGATCGCGAACGACAGGGTAGACATCGCCTATCTCGGCGGCTTCACTTTTGTGCAAGCTTCCCGGCGCGCGGGTGTGCGTCCGCTGGTGCAGCGCGAACGCGATCAGAACTTTCACAGCGTGTTCATCACCCAACCTGGGTCGCGCATCAACTCGCTGGCGGATTTGAAAGGGCATACTTTCGCTTTCGGCGACGTGAACTCCACGTCCGGACATCTCATGCCTGCGTACTACATGCGCGCAGCCAACGTCGATCCTGCTCAACTGTCCAAGACCCTCTACACCGGCGGCCATGACGCAACTGCGCTGGCAGTGGCCAACGGGAAGGCGGATGCAGGAGCGATGGACGAACTGGTCTTGGCTACGATGATGAAAACCGGCAAGATCACGTCAGACAAAGTGAAGGTCTTCTACACAACGCCCGCATTCTTTGATTATGTATGGGCAGCACGCAAAGGCCTCGATCCGAAACTGAGCGATAGTTTTGCCGCTGCCTTCCTGAAGCTCGATGCATCCAACACTGACGGTAAGCGTTTGCTCGACCTGCTGAATGCGACCAAATATCTACGAGCTGAGGATTCCAGCTACGACAGGTTGCGGCAGGCCGCCAGCGAAGAAGGTCTTCTCAAGTGATCTATTCGCTCGAAAGCGTGACCAAATTGTTCCCGCATCGGCGCGAACACGTGCAGGCGCTCAACGGCGTCACGCTGCAAGTACAGCCAGGGGAACTGCTCGCCCTCCTCGGCCAGTCGGGCGCCGGAAAGACGACGATGTTTCGCCTGCTGAACGGGACCTTACGGCCGACTGCTGGATCGGTGCTCTTCGACGGGTACGATACTGCTTCGTTGTCCGGCAGGGAACTAAGAGCAATGCGCCGGCGCGTAGGCACGATCTATCAACAGCACAACCTCGTTCCTTCGCTGACAGCCCTGGAGAATACTCTGTGTGGGGCGCTGGGACGCATGTCTTTCCTGGGTACTCTTCGCTCTCTGGTTCAGCCCGCGAAGACCGACTTAGACTATGCGACGCATGCCCTGGAGCTAGTCGGTTTGGCGGACAAGCGCACCGCCCGTGCGGATGAACTCTCTGGCGGCCAGCAGCAGCGCCTGGCAGCCGCACGCGTGCTGATGCAGTCGCCAGACGTCATCCTGGCTGACGAGCCTACGGCCTCGCTTGATCCGGAACTGGCGGAAACCATGACGTCGCTCCTTATACGACTTGCAAGGGACCACCGGAAGACCCTGATCATGGCCGTCCACAAAGTGGACTTGGCGTTGCGCCACTTTCCGCGCGTATTGGGGCTACGCGATGGCCGCCTCTCCTTCGATGTGCCTCCTTCTGAGGTGCATCGTGACCTCCTGGACACCCTCTACGCTCGAAATGGCAGAGCAACCGAGGAACGCGATGGCGACTCCCTCCAGTACAAACTCGGTTGCGCTCGATAGGATTGCGGCACGCCGTTACTTGCCGCTAATGCCCCGGCGCATTCTGTGGGTCGGTGTCGCGATTGCCCTCGTGGCCTTCTCCTCGATTTTTGCGGAGGTGCGCGTAGGTGTTCTCCTCCGACCTGCTACGGCTGTGGCAGTCTGGAAATTTTTGGCCGGGCTCTTCCCACCCGATTTGTCAGCCGATTTTCTTCGTATTGTGCTGCGGGCGACGACTCAAACGATGGCTATGGCGCTTGCGAGTACTTTGCTCTCTATCGCTTTCGCACTGCCGTTCGGAATCCTCGCTACTGCCACCTTGTGGAACCGCACAGGTTTGCTGGCGGGCGAAGTTCATAGCTTCGCATTTGGCCTCGGCGCAGTGAGCAGCCGGTTAGCTCGGGCTTTACTAGGTTTTGTGCGCGCAGTGCCCGACCTGGTTTGGGGGTTGCTCTTCGTGGCTGCGGTGGGGCTCGGAGCCCTCGCCGGCACGCTGGCATTGGCCGTCGCCTATAGTGGGGTGCTCGGGCGCGTCTATGCAGATGTCTTCGAGCATGTGGATCCACAACCTCTGGAGGCGCTGCAGTCCACCGGCGCCACGCGCATGCAGATTTTTCTACGGGGAATTTGGCCACAGGCGCTGCCCCATCTGACGGCCTACACGCTCTACTCGTTCGAGTGCTGTGTGCGGGCTGCGGCGGTTCTGGGATTCGTGGGCGCAGGCGGCATCGGCTACGAAATCAGCATCTCCATGCGACTGTTCGAGTACGGTCAAGTGCTGACCCTTCTCCTTGTTTTTATATTGCTGCTCACCGTCACGGACGCGGCCAGTCGCTACCTGCGTGCTCGCTCGGTTAACAACGCACAGCGTGTGCGCAAAGTTAAGGCACAAGCCAACGCGTCGGCGCTGATGCAACTTATCCGTACTTCGGGAAGACTCGCTCTGCGGATATTAGTTCTGCCCTTGTTAATCGGCAGTTTTGCGCTCGCCGGGTTTACTCCGCACACCTTGAGTCAGGCTGGTATTGCCACGAGCCTCGTGAAGTTTGTCCTCCGCATGCTGCCGCCGGACTTAACCTGGAGCTTTTTGAGCAGCCTCGGAACCGCTCTCCTGCAGACGATTGCAATCTCCCTGTTGGGCACGCTGATTGGGGTTGGACTGGCTGTTGTCCTTGCTGTGCCAGCGACCTCCACTCTGGCTTTTGTGCCTGGCGATTCTCCCGGCAGGCGTCGGGTCATCGATCGAGTTCTGCGCTGGCTTCTGTTTTGGAGCACGCGTTTGGTGCTCAATATCCTGCGTTCCATACCTGAATTGGTTTGGGTTCTAATCTGCATCCTGGCCGTGGGCATCGGCCCTTTCGCCGGTACGATCGCTCTCGGACTGCACACGGCGGGTGTGCTGGGTAAACTGTACGCAGAGACAATGGAAGAGGTCCCCTTGTGGCCCGTGGAAGCGTTGCGTTCCCTGGGTGCGCGTCCCCTCCAATTGCTCGTGTGGGCTATCTGGCCGCAGGCAAGACCGCTGCTGAGCAGTTACACTGTGCTGCGCTGGGAGATGAACCTGCGGGCCGCCACCATTCTGGGGCTGGTTGGCGGTGGTGGCCTGGGGCAGGCGATCTACAACAACGTACAGCTAGGATTTTATTCTCGCCTGAGTACGCTGATTCTTGTGATCTATGCCCTGGTTCTCGCTAGCGACTGGATTGGGGAGCGGCTTCGCGTGGGTGTCGCTTAAATGCGTGTCGCATAAAATGAGTGTCGCATGAGCGAGTGCGGGATGAAGATGAAAATGACCGCCAACGTTGACAAGGAACGCTTCCAGAGCGGCTCGGAAAAGTATGCTGCCTACCTCGAGACCCCTGAAGGTCGCTTACGCCTCGATTTGGCCTTTGCCAATCTGCAGGAATTTCTGCCCCTGCCGGGCGCAAAGCAGTCTTTGCGGGCTCTTGATCTGGGATGCGGCACGGGAACAACTGGCGTGCGCCTCGCCCGTCTGGGTATTCACGTCACTCTGCTGGACTCCTCTCCGGCAATGCTTGATATCTCGCAGCGGGCCGCGCGGGAAGCAGGAGTCGCTGATAAGATCGCCCTTAAACAGGGCGACGCCACCCAATTGGCAAACCTGTTAAGCGCCGGATCGTTCGACGTAATTCTTTGCCACAACATCCTGGAATATGTCGACGACCCGGGTGCTGTGTTATGGGGTGCGGCCCGCGCCATGCGAAACCCATCGGCGATACTGTCTGTTCTGGTGCGCAACCAGGCAGGCGAGGTACTAAAGGCCGCCATTCAGGCCGGGGATTTGTCTGCAGCGGAACATAACCTTACAGCCCAGTGGGGACATGAATCCCTCTATGGAGGCAGAGTGCGGTTGTTTAACGCGGAGAGCCTTCAGGCCATGCTAAAAGCAGAGTTGCTCGCCGTGACTGCCGAGCGTGGCGTCCGAGTTCTGTCCGATTATTTGCCGCCGCAGGTTTCCCGCAGTGCTGACTACGAGCGGATTTTTGAGCTGGAACGCAAACTTGGCAGCCGGCGGGAGTTTGCTGCAGTTGCCCGCTACACGCACTACCTGGCACGTCGAGGGCCGGCCGTGGTGGATGGTGTATGAACGTCAGAGTTCAGCTTTCGTCGTCCACATCCCGGTCCACATCTCGCGCTGTGGCGCCTGATACCGGTATTGCGCTCGGGCTCGGACTCACCAACGAATGTAATCTCTCGTGCTCTTTTTGCTACCGCGATCCAACTCGCGCCGACCGTGTCTCGTTGGATCAAGTAAAGGTAGTTATGGAAAAGCTCTGCGTGCGCTCCGTGAATCTCGGCACGGGCGAGAACGGCATGCATCCAGGCTTCAAGGCAATCCTGGCCTATCTGCGAAGGCAGCCCGTCCAGCTCACCATCACTTCAAACGGCCACAGCGTGGCTGTTTTGGAAGATAACGAATTGTGCGCCTTCCACGACATCGAGTTCTCTCTCGATTATGCAACGCAGGAGGGGCAGGACGCACAGCGCGGCCCCGGCAATTGGGATCTCATCCACCAGCAGGCAGAACGTTGCGTGAGACTGGGCGTTCCCGTAACCATCATTGCAGTCATGATGAAATCGAACTACTTGCGCCTGGCAGATGTGGCACTCATAGCCAAACGGTTTGCTGCTCCCTTGCGAGTGAATGTGTACCAGGCCGTGCGATCAGACCTCTACGCGCTGACATACGACGAATACTGGGAAGGGTTTCGGCGCCTCTTTGCGGAGACCGATGTGATCGCCATTGGCGAGCCGCTGGTTCGAGCCATGGCGGGCCTTCCCCCGCTCAGAGGAGGATGTGGCGTCAGCACCGTGCGAGTAACACCGCGAGCTACCACACAACCTTGTGTTTATTGGCCAGGATCGGGTGAACCACTTTCCGATTTGATCTCTACGGGACCCGACATCCTGAACTCCGCTGCCTTCGAGCAAGCACGGACACTTCCACAAGCCTGCGAGCCCTGTGAATTCCGGGACTCGTGCAAGGGAGGATGCGCTGGACGGCGACGCTTGCAAGATGCGTTGCTACAGCCTGATTCTTATTGTCCAATTATTCGCGGAGAGCGGGCACACTTGGAGGTCCGAATGGCGGCTAACCGCGATCTGCCGAAGCTGAACAGTTGCTGCACCACGGTTGTGATTGCCAGAGCCTGATTTGTGAAGCTCAGTGCAGAAACAGCCTGATGGCTGTTATTGTGAACGAACTCGGCCGTGTTCGTCGTTGTCGCGTCAGCCGGTCGCGACAGCCGGGCGGAGCAAGGCTCAGTTCGAACAGCTTTTCCACTAAGAGGGTTACAGGAAAGGGGACCACTATGATGAATTTAAACCCTGCTTTAAATGACCCGCGCCGAGTGGTCGATGAACCGTACGCGCCATTCGGCCTGGCAATTGTGCGGCTGACAATTGGAGCGATGTTGGTATGGGTATTTTTTGAGAACAAGGGGAAAGGTCTTTACACCCCGGCGGGCTACGCAGGCCTGATCAACTACTACATTAAGGCGAGTCACTCTCCAGCTGCGTGGAAAGCCATCATGGGATTTATGGCTAGCCATGCCGCGCTGGCGGCTCCCCTGCAAGCCCTGACAGAGATCTCACTCGGAGTTCTACTGGTCATCGGACTGCTCACACGCCCTGTTGCTTTCGTGGCGTTTGGGTACCTCGCCAGCCTTTGGATTTCGGAGTGGGGCACGTCGTGGATCTGGGAGTTGTTGGTTCCGGTTCTCGCATCGCTTGCGCTTTCTGTGGGAAGCGCGGGCCGAGCCTGGGGCGTCGACGCATGGCTGGCGCGCCGGTGGCCGTCTGCCCCATGGTGGTAATTTGAACGCGGGTCAAGCGCGAGTGTCGGTCATCATCCCGACGCGCAATGAAGCGTCGGCGATCGGCCGTGTTCTGGCTGATCTTCCAACCGATATTGTCACCGAAGTCCTGGTGGTCGACAACAATTCAACTGACGGAACTCCCAAGATCGCCGCGAACATGGGAGCCCGCGTCATTCAAGAACCTCGCGCGGGGTACGGTCGCGCATGTTTGACGGGGCTGGCGAGCGCCAACGATCCTGATATCGTCGTTTTCCTCGATGGCGACTACAGCGATCGCCCGGCCGAGTTGCCGCTTCTCCTGGCCCCGATCCTCGACGGTCGTGCCGACATTACCACTGGTTCGCGCCTTGGGAAGCAGAGCTCCCCTGGGGCGCTGCCGTGGCACGCCGCGTTCGGCAACCGCCTGGCAGCCAGCTTGATCGGACGTCTTTATGGCCTAAGGATCAGTGACCTCGGTCCGTTCCGCGCGGCTCGTGCCGATGTGCTCCGTGCTCTCGCGCTCGAAGAGGCCACGTATGGCTGGGCGGTCGAAATGATCCTCAAAGGTGCGATACGGGGATTCCGCATCGTTGAGGTGCCGGTCAGCTATTACCCGCGCATTGGGAAATCAAAGATCAGCGGTACGCTGAGGGGCACAGTCGGAGCGGCGTGGTTCATTCTCAGCCGGATAGTGCGCTACTATTTTCGGCGTCAAGGGGCCGAAACGCCGCGGTCAGCGTGAGGACCCAAGAACAATCTCTTATGCAACGATCGAGTCCGACCACGACCCAAACGCCGAAGGCCGGCCGCACGCTCGTCATCATGGCGAAAGCACCGAGGCCAGGGATGGTCAAAACTCGCCTGGCGCAGAGTCTTCCTATGCCGGCTATTACCGAACTTTACCGTTGCCTTCTGGACGACACGTTGGCTCTGGCTCGCTCACTCGACAGTGTGGAGGTTGCGATTGTGTGCCCCGCCACCGATGTGGGCGATCTGGGGTATTTGGCGGGCGATGGGGTGCGCGTTGTGGCACAAAAAGGAGAAGGCCTCGCGGCCGGGCTCACGTCGGTGTTCGCGCACTTCGCGGCTGGCCATAAGCGCGTCATCGCATTCAACAGTGACAGTCCACACCTGCCAGCGTCCGTTCTGGAAAACGCTTTCGAGATACTCTCGTCCCGCGACGTGGTGGTTGGACCAACCCACGATGGCGGCTACTATCTCGTTGGCGCGAAGACGATCCATCCCGATCTTTTCACTGGGGACTCAATGGGGACAACGACTGCCCTTGACGCGCTGCTAGCCTGTGCCCGGGCACTGAAGCTTTCGGTAGCCTTTACAGATCAGTTCTACGACATCGACATGGCGGACGACCTGACTCGGCTGGCTGCGGAGCTGCGGCTCGATCCGGCAAGGGCGCCGCGAACGGCGGCCTGGCTGGCGGAGTGGAGTCGAGCGCTGGTTGATCACCGGTCAAGCATCGGTGCACCGTGACGATTACCGCGTCGCTCAGGCTCTATGGACTCGGCGCAATCATCCTTATCGCACTGGTTACCTGTTCTCGTGGCGGCGTGGGTACACCGTTGTTTTTAGTTGGTTTGGCTATCGCCGGCACAGCGTACCTCGTCGCCGTCCGAGAGTTTTTTCGGACACGGCGATTCCCACATCAGGTCGTCTTCATGTGCCTCGCCTTGGCCGCACTGTGGCGGATTCCATTCCTGATGATGCCCATAGGCTCGGATGACGACATCCACCGATACTTATGGGATGGGAGGGTGCAGCGGCTCGGCTATAACCCTTACATTGTGATTCCCGCAGATCCTGCCGTAGCTCGGCTACACACGCCTGAGACTCGCGGGCTGAACCACCCCGAGTTGCCGAGCCCGTATCCGGCTGGTGCGCAGCTTTTCTTCCGGGCCGTTACGGCGATTCACGAATCGATCTTCGCGTTCAAAATTGCATTTGTCGTCTGCGACTTCGCAATCGTGCTCGTATTACTTGACATGTTGCGTCGCAGCGGCCAGGGAGAGCATTGGGTCCTGGCTTACGCTTGGCACCCGCTGCTCGCCACGAACGTTGCTGGCAGCGGCCACATCGATATTCTAGGCGTGCTGCTCCTATTGGTGTCCGCCGCTGCGCTTGGGCGCCGCCGGCGAATGATCGCTGCGATCGCGTTTGGGCTGGCTGTGTCCGTAAAATTTCTTCCGATCGTGCTGATACCACTTTACTGGCGGCGCCTGCGCCTTCGCGATGGATTGCTGGCGGCGCTCGTTTTCGCACTGCTCTACGTACCCTTTCTAGAACATGGGCGAATTCCGACCGGATCCCTCAATACCTATGTGAAGAGCTTCCGCTTTAACGACCCGGTGTTCGCCACGCTCGAGCGGGTGGCCAGCCCGCAGATCGTGGCTGGTCTGGCATTGCTGGTCGGGTTGGTCGCCGCCGGATGGCTGCGAAGCAAGCCGCTTTCGTGCTGCATGGACAAATGGGCGTGGCCAATGGCGGCATCGCTCGCGTGCGCCCCGGTTGTGTATCCCTGGTATCTGCTTTGGCTGTTGCCGTTCCTGCGCTCGACATCGACGCTGCCACTGATGGTTTGGACGATCAGTATTTTGCCAACTTATATAGTTTGGCACTTAAGGGCGATCGGGCATCCGTGGCAACTCCCCGGCTGGGTGCTGCTACTGGAGTATGGTTCCGTCGCCATAGCCGTCGCGATTGTGTCACTTCGCCATGGGGCACAAACCGTCGCGCAGGCGCCACCTGAGGAGGTGCCTCCTGGGAGTCATGGTGGAGACGATGCACCTATATTATATTAAGGATACAGATTACTAGTCATCTAGCCATCTCATAAATCGATTTGAAAGGGCACGGCTTCAGCCGCGCCGCCCAGAACCAATAAAGACGCGGGCTTTAGCCCCTGAGGGACCTCGACTTGCTGCTCCGGACTATTTATGAGATGGCTGATGGCCTGTAAGCTTTACTGCAAGCGGACGCGGCGTCCGATTGACCGCTTCTTCCCCGTGGTGGGTGATTGAAGACGGGTTCCAGGATGACGACCGAGCCCAGAACCCCTTGTGGTGTCCTCGTCTGCAGTTTATTGCGCATTCACCCATGTATCTGAACCCGTCACCTTGACAGCCACATCCGTAAGGAAGATCCGCAGCGGCTTGCCATCGGCCATTCCGCGGTGGTCCGTCGAGATAAGGAGAGGCCCTGCCTTTTTGTAGGCTGCCCAGGTTGCGCTGACGAGGCTGGGCTTCTTGGTCCCGCCGTGGTGGAAGACAAGGTACTCGACGCGGTTGTCTTTGCCCACGTAGAGTTCCCAGGTGTCGCCGGGCGTGTAGCCGCCGATCTCCGCGCCATACTTCACCGAGACCAACTCGGCCGAGCCGCTGCCCGCCGGCAGTTTATGCATACCTTGATCGGTCACCGTAGCGCTGGTGTCCCAGTAAGCATGGAAAGGGAACAGAGTCCAATAGTTATCGTTGGTGAATCCCGGATCGACTACATTTTTGATGACGTCGGACTGGCTGGCAAGCTCGGAGCGCATATAGGAAACCTTGATCGGTTTGCCCGAACTATCTGGTCCCTCGTAGGAGACCTTGCCGGTCTTGGGCTCCCAGGTCCACGCTCGAGCAACTTTGAAGAGTCCGGTGATTTCGCCGTTCCAGGTGTAGCGGATCGCCTCGATTTGTCCCCACGAATCGATACCATAGGTCTTGGCGATCTGTTCGAGAATTGGCGGGCGCGTCTGCGCCCAGGAAGTTGCAGCAAGGACCAGTACCCCGAGAACCAGAAGACCGATTTTCGTAATACGCTTCGCATTTGTCATGGAGTTTCCTCGTAGGGTGAATTGAACGGATGCCGTGTTGGATGACAGGCAAACGCTTCCGGATACAAGAACCCGGTTCTCTCGGCACCACGCGACCATAGCCGCTCTGCTGCTGCTTTGGCTACATCCTTCCTTGCCTACATCCTGGTGCGCAGCGTGACCACTTCGGCGATGCTAAGCACGAGCGCGTAAGTCGCAAAGAGAAATGCCCCATACCTGCCTCCCGATGTGGCGTGCAGTTTCGGCATGAAGGTCCCCAGGTGAGAGAGGACCACCGCTTCACCGGCCATCCCCGGAATAGCCAGCAGAAGCATGGCCGTCGCCCAATTGGCGGGAGGAACAGCAAGCCATCGCAGGATCGCGATGCAGAGGGCGGTGGAAAAAATCGGCGAAATCGCAAACGCGATCCAGTAGCGCTGAGTCGTTGTCTCCAGGATGGATGGGCCGCGGTACGCGTAGTAAATGCTGCCGACAATCCAGATGGCCAGCCCAAGGGCGAGCAAAATGACAATCGTTTTCTGGCTCATTGCTGTGCCTCCAATCGTTTTCTTGCTCCAGTCGTTCTTTTGCTCGAATCGTGATGTACCATGCGGTACATTCCACAACGATTGTTGTACCATGTGGTACATGCGAAGGCAACCAGAAAAACGTCCGGATCAGGGAAAACTGTTGGATCGATGTCTCCGAGCTTTTATTGAGGCCGGGACGCTTGATCTCAGCCTGGATCAACTGGCGCGCCAGGTTGGAGTCAGCAAGCGGATGCTGATTCACTATTTCGGTGGACGGGACAACATCGAACAGAGCGCGATGGCGCGATTGGAAGATGCGCTGCGGGCGCAGTTTGCACCCGAGGCTTTCCCCGCAGGCGTCTCCCCGAGGACGATTGTGATGGCGTTGTGGAAGCGGACTACAGCGCCGGAATCGAAAGGGGTTCTGCTGCTGGTGATGGACCTCTCACGGCGCGCCTGGACCGGATCGGCCCGCGCCCGCGCCTTTTACGAGGAGCAACAGCGGCTGTGGGTCGAACTGTTGCTGAAGTTCATCCCCGACCGGCGCATGGTCGAGGAAATATTACAACTGTTTCAAGGGGCGACCCTCGCTTATCTGATTACAGGGGATCCCGAGCCTGGAAGGCGTTCGTTGATGCGTACGCTTTCCAGGCAACACAGGATCCGGACTTTCCGTCGGCGACGATGACTTCGCGTCATCGTCGGTTCTGAGGGACGAACAGTTGCTTGCGGCCGAGCGCAATCCGCTGGCTGCTAGGGTTTCCGCTTCGCTTTGGTTTTGGCCCCACCTTTCCTTACCGCTGTCGGGAGCCCAGTGAGCGATCCCTGCACCTGCAACGACCCCAAGAATACGCTGCTGGTATCTTCGTTAAGCCAGAGCAACTCGTCGCCATTGGCCTGATAGACCACCACAGCGAACGGAAAGGGGGAAACTCCGCTGATTGTGAGGGTGAGCGGATTGGGCACGGTATTCGTCGAGAACATCGTATAGCGCCCAGTGCTGCTCTCGTTGGCATCTGGAAGCGGTGCTCCGGAGAATGTAACGCCGGAATTCGTCGTACTGTCGCCGGTCAAATCCTTTAGCGGATCGCTAAGGAGACCGGTTCCGTTCAAAACACCGGTCGTGAACGGTCCCAACCCGACAAAGTCGAACTCATCATCGGCGTCGATGACCTGAGCCCCAAGGGCATAGGGACTTGTGTTCCCAGTGAAGCTGGCCGTTGAGGTGTCGGTCTGCGGAATCAGGAACCCGGTGCCGCCGGAAAGAGTAGCACCGTCTGGAGGAGGGAGATCCATGTCAGCAATGAGGCCGCCGCCTACCGCGTTGCCTGTGGTTGTGTTGTTCGGATCCAAGAGATTGAGATTCGGATCGGTCAGATACATGCCCAAGACACTGACATCTCCGAGAACTCCGGGCGTAATCGTCAAGCTGCCGTATCCGTTAGGGGAGCCGGGAAGGGAATAGGAACCGGAGATGGAGACGCCCGACGCCACGAGAGGAACGTCCACTTCACCGATGTCCCCTACCCCCGAGAGGGTGGTGCCGGTCGTGGAGAACATGCCCGCCGCAGCATAAGCCTCCCCGGTTAACGTACTGTTAATGCTCGTACCATTAATGCCGAATACTGATGTTCCGAGCGTCAAACCTGTAGAACCTTGGCCGAAAGCCGAACCGACCGCCGAATCGTTGACCCCCGCACCTCCCAGAGTTGCAGTACTATCCACATCAATCAACCGCATCACTTCCGAACCAACGATGTAGTAGTTGAGTGCCACTGGCTGGCTGGTTGCTCCGTTGGTGAATCCGTTGACAACGCCACGCCCGAAGGCGCCGGCCGCCGCAAATGTTCCGCTTAAAGCCACTCCCAGTGCGACCTGTGGTGAGGCTCCAGCGTCATTGGTGTCGAACTTACCGCTGAAGGTAGTAGTAGCGCCGGGAGTGATCGTGAAGACGCCCCCGAACCCAATCGGGTCAGGATTGAAGTCGACTCCAGAAAGCGTGAAGGCGTAGCTTGGTGCGCCCCCGGTGGGAAGGCTCGTCGCCGTTTGCAAGTCCATGCTTCCGCTGGATGTTGCCGTGCCATCAAACCCAATGATCAGCGCATGGTTCGTGTTCACGAACTGGACACCCAAAGTTTCAACCCCTGCCACGCCTACACTCGAGTTGTTGGTGGTCAAGGTAAGTGTTCCCTGACCGGTAGCATCGAGGGCGAGGGCGGGGGGTGTAGTTGCAGAAGCCATGATTGTGTCGCCGGTGGGCTGTGGTGACGTGATGGAGAGACCGGGGGCGTTGAAGTCTTGCACTCCGCCGAGGACATTGCCGCTTCCATCGATTTGCACCGCGCCGACGAGAGCATAATAACTGCCACTTACTATCCCGCTGAGATAGAAGACATAGGTGTTCGAAGCTACCTGATTCGTCAGATTAAAAGTGACGGGCGTCAGTCCTGCCACCGTAGCGGTCACCGTGTAAGCACCGGTTATGCCGTTCGCTGTGAATGTCGAGGCGGTAGCGATGCCCTGCGTATTGGTTGTATCCGTTTCAGTGGCCGTTCCACCATTGAAAGTGCCGCTGGCCCCGTTTGACGCTGGCTGAACCGCAAACGTTACCGCCGCGCCGTTTACTGGATTCGGCGGTGTTGAACTATCTAAGACCAACACGGATAAAGGCGCGAAAGCGGTGTTGATGCCAGCACCTTCCGTTGTGCTGCCGGTCGCCGCGATTGATGCGGGCGCGGCTGAATTTGTCAGGGTGATATTGATAGACACAGTCCCCACGGCCACATTCAACGCATAACTGCCGGATGTCCCATTCGCCGTGAATGGCGATGACGTGGCCATGCCGCTAGCGTTGGTCGTATCCGTTTCTGTATTTGTTCCATTGCTGGTAAATGTGCCGCTGGCTCCCGACGACGAAGTCGAAGCGGTAAAAGTCACTACTGCATTGCTTATTGGGTTCCCGCCGCCATCCACGACGGTGACCACGAATGATTTAAATGCAGTGTTGATTGGCGCGCTTTGCGTCATTCCGGTAGTAGGCTGGATAGTTGCGGGCGCGCCGATCGTATTCGTTAGTGTGAAACTAGCTGGTGTCGTCGCTCCGGAAGCCAATGCTGTCACGGCATAAGTGCCGGCTGTTCCATCTGCAGTGAATGTCGATGAAGTGGCCACGCCGCTCGAGTTGGTGGTATCCGTTTCCGTATTCGGTTGCGTATTGGTTCTACTTAAGAAGAAGCCGCTGGCGCCCGACGACGTCGTTGGAGCGGTAAACGTTACTACGACGCCGGCTGCCGGGGATCCGTTGCTGGTCACCATCGCCACCAGCGGCGAACCGAAAACTCCGTTCACTTCGTGGGCTTGCGGGGTCCCGCTCGTCGCAACGACCGCTATAACCGGAGAAGTATTAATGACGGGGCGAACCGAACTGCAACCCACCAGCGCCAGTAGACAAATTGCGAGCATCATTGTGTGGCGAGCTTGGGTGCGGCAAGCTTGGTGGTTCATAGGCCTCTCCCGGTCTGCGAGTAGTCGTTTCATCTTTTTGCCTCGAGTTAGTTTCCGAATTTGAATTCACAGAACGGAAGGGAAGCAGCTTCAAGCCACGAGCTTGTGGTGAGCAAGCTTTGGCAGTCGAAGATACCATAAGCTGAACGTCACATTGGTGGACGGGAGTCTGCCCGTGTATCCCGCAACGATTGAAGTTCGCGCTCAATCCATTCCAGCTCTTTCTTATCCCGCACCACCGCATTGAAATCTTCCGGGGTCTTATAGATCACCACGGTTGTACCGGCGGGCACAGCCGCGCGCAATTTGTCTTGGGCAATCCTGGGTGTGTTGGGTTCAAAGAGAGCATCCCTTAGACGAAATTTTTTCGCCTGGACCTTCGACAACCAGTCGATGGGCTCGAGGGCAGCGACCTTTTTCAAGAATTCCGGTTTGACATACTGCGCTCGCTCTTCTTCGGGCACGAAAGGAGAAGTTGCCATCCAAGTCGGCCAATCGCCCCAGGGGTCTAGCGCATCGAGCACTTTAATTCGTGGATCGACCGCCGAAGTGAGAATCGCGATGGAAGCTCCGGACCCCTGCGCGAACATTCCCACGCGGCTCATGTCTAAATCGTCGCGCGTGGCAAGATAATCGAGAACCATTTGCACATCGTGCGCCGAGGTTGCCAGACATTCCTGCAGTTCGCTGATGAACCACTCCTTCATCGGCCGGTCGTGATAGCGATGTCCGGTAAGAGCCGAGACGAAGCCGACCGCGGCAAAGCCGTCCTTCGTCACTGCCTGTTGAAAGGTTTCATTCTTGAACCGGTCGGTAGTGGCTGGATACCCGTAAAGATAGAGAATTACGGGAGGCTTGCTGATACCTTTGGGCTTCATCACATAAAGGTCGATCGGATCGCCGAAGCGCCACTGCATCCGAAGTAACTCGACCGTGTACCCGGGATAATCGTTGTTGTAGCCGACAAGGGGTTGAACCGGTGTCAAACCGCTGTTGGTTAGCGCCGGCGAAGTCCAGTCTTCCTTCACGCCGTCGAAGCGCTTGTCGGCGGGATTAGCGATCGGCGGGGTCGCTGGCACAAATTGCGCGACGCCGAACTGTGACAAGAAGAATTGCGATGCGAATAGAAGTGCGATTTCGAGAGTAATAGTCCTCATGAACACAAAGAAAAGCTTCCGAAGCATAATCTCCCTGGAATGAAATCCGCTCCGAGTGCACGCCATGCGTGAACCTGCGGCGTGAACAATGAGAGAGCGGACTCCCGTTTTCGTGAAATTCCCTCTCTGATGAATTGTGGAAGGGCGAACGCTTTGCAGCGTCCGTCCTTTCGGTTCGTCGAACTGTTCAGCAGACCTTAAGGGACCTGAACACAAGAGGTGCCCGGGGCTTCCTGAGCCAGCTTGGAGGTTGTGTCGGAGGTGCCTACGCTACCAGAGGAGAACAGAATGCAGCCGCCTGCATCGCCGCCCTTGTCTCCGGTGAGGGAGATGTTAACTGGCGCAACGCCCTCTTGCGTGTAGTGCGAACGCAGGAGTCCAAGACCCGGATCGGTTCCTGCCACTCTCAGCGCAGGCACGTAATCGGGGACGACATTGACAGCGTAGGTTTGTGCACCCGTCACCAACAGATTAGCAGCGGTCAACGCGGCGCCGTTGCTCACGATGCGTAGAACCGACCACGCCCGGTAAGAGCCACTGCGCAAATTCGGGAACGACAAGTTGCCGTTCCAGATCTTGTTTTCCGGACAAGGGAAGGCGTGAGAGCAACTCGCCGGCAGATCGGCCGCCGACGGCAATTCACCGGCGGTGGTTGGCTGGCCGGGATCAATAGCAGGTGAGGGCCCGTATTTGTGGAAGATGCCATCGATTCCACTGAGCGTCAGGTAGCCATAGCTGGCGCTGTCTGCGATAGTCGACACGTTTCCATAGCTGAAGAACGCGTAACCGATGCCGTCCGTGCCAAAGTTCGTGGTTGAGTTCAGGACGAACTCAACTTCTTCGCCAGTCCCGATGGAGCGATGACGAGCTCCGCCTGTGCATTGGCCGTTGAGGGGGTTCTGAGCCGCGACACCTTTTTCCTGGCTCGTGCCCTTAAAGTCCTTGTAACGGAATACGGTGTATTCCGTGGTGTTCATCGTGCCAGACGGGGGCTCACGAAGGTAAACCTGGATATTTCCGGCAGCCAAACCGAACGCGCTGGCGTTGCAACTCGAGCCACCAAACGCGGTGTGGAGTTGCGCATCCGTGGCGTTGGTTAGCGTCTTGAGAGCTCCCGTACGCGCGGTGATGAAGATGATTGGAGCAGCTCCAACGGACACGGTGGTCGCTGCCGGGATGGCGGTGCCGGTGAATGGATCTTTCCCGCTGATGGCGAACGCCAGAAGGTGGGCAGTGCTGGTGCTGGCCGGGTAAGCGCTGAGAATGTCGCTTCCTTCCAGGTCAGCAAGTGCTGCGCCGAACGCGGGGCAAACGCCAGAGGCATTAGCACCGTAACCAAGGCCAGCCAGACCATCGGGTCCGCCGCCCAGCTTTGAGTTCGCGCGGCAGGTAGCAAACAGTGCATCTTCCGGACGGATGTCCGTGGCGGCCGCGTTGACCGATAGGGTTCCGCCAGTGAACAGCGCAATTACAGACGCTGGTGGCGTGGAGTCTGAAGAACTGTCGCCCCACAGTGTGGAACTGATCAGATTACCTGCAGCCGGGAAAGTGGTGATGTTGATCGTGCAATGCGGTTGCGCGAAGTAGCAACGGTCACCTACACCGGAGTCGACTTTGCTGTACACCCAAACTTTGGGCGAGGCGGAACTATCCCACACGATCCACACGTTACCCAGATCGACCGCGGTGGAGCCGCCCTTGGCGGTCGGACGCTCGTCGGAGAGGTTAAAGTTTTTCGCTGTGTAGTGATGGCAGGGAGCGGTTGCGCCGGAGACGCAATGCCCGGAGTTGTAAGCGGCCAGCGCCATTGCTTGCCACATGGCGGAGGAGCCAGCAAGGATCACTTGAGGGACTTGCGTGTGTGCCTGCGGCACGACGCCCACGATCGCGGTTATCAGCAACGCCGCGAGCACAAATTTCATACGGCTCATAGATATTCCTTTCTGAATTTGGATCTGAGGTTTTGCAAACGTACTTTCATCGCGCATGCGGCGCGTTCTGCCGCACGCAGGAGTTCGAGTCTGGGAGATCACACCGCTGTAACATTTCCTGAACGGCTGATCGGCTATCTCGCATTAGCCACTGAGTGATTGACAGAGTCCAACAAAACTTTCGTTTGGAAGTCAGGCGGGAGCATACCTACTTGTTGTGTGCGGCAGGTTAAAGGTTTGTAAAATGTTTGTGACTAGCAACCACGTTTTGCAGTCATGAACTGTTCATTAATTTTTCACACTCCTTTAATCACTTCGGGCTTGCACTTTCTGTAGTATCACGTCCCATCTTTTCGGCCTTCCGGGGTGAGGAGAAAAGCGACGATCGTGGCTATTCGAAGGAGAGTCTTCTAGGGAGGGTTCTCCTGCGTCTAGTTGATACCAAGCCTAGTCCTGCATCTGGCGAAGGGCGCGAATCGTGTCGATGCCAGCAAGTTGCGTAGCATTTGAACTCGTCTTGTAAACGGACCGCGCTTTTTGAACTCGTTTTAAATTGGTTCTCGCATGACCTGCGGCTTGGCAAGACTTGAGAAATTCGCGAAGTGTTCGCGATACAACGCCGTTCCGGCGGGGAGATGTTTATTGAATTTTCACAGTCCTTTAATCTTTTCCCGCTCGCTTTTCCTGTAATATCCCGCTTCGTTTAATCCCAGCCTTCCGAAAGATTCGAATCCTGGAGAGGTGTGCGTGAGACTTGTCTCGCTTGGCGATTTTTGTCGCACGAGTGTTGCTGTTGCGCTGGCGCTTCTGCTGCCGTGGCTTGTCACGGGCCAGGAGTCTCAGAAAGCGAATGACAAGGGAGCGATTCACGGAACAGTCACCGACCAAACCCAGGCAGTTGTCGTTGGAGCCACGGTAGCTTTGATCAACACAGCAGGCTTTAAGAAGGAAGCCCAGTCGAACGACAAGGGCGAATATTCTTTCACCGGCCTTGACGCCGGCACTTACACGTTGACGGTAACTGCGCCTAACTTTGCCGTGAAGGTGCTGGATTACATCAACCTGAGGGCAGGACTTGATTTGACTCTGGATGCTCCTCTAGAACCGGCGAGCGGAAAGACCGAAGTAAACGTGGAATCCAGCGGCGTAGGGAAGGTAGAGACTGAGACCGCCAGCGTCTCGGGAACGATCACGGAAAAAGAAGTGGTCTCGCTCGGATTAAACGGCCGGAATTTCACGCAACTCATCGCACTCGCACCGGGCGTAAGCAACCAGACTGGGCAGGACGAAGCCAAGGTTGGCGTGGTTGGCAGCGTGAAGTACAGCGTCAACGGCGGGCGCGTCGAGTACAACACTTTCGAGGTCGACGGCAGTGACGTGCTCAATACCGGCCTGAATGGAGCGTCAAGTACTCTTATGGTCTACCCCAGCCTTGACGCGATTCAGGAAGTGAAAGTTCTTACCTCGAACTACGGCGCCCAGTACGGGCGTACGGCGTCGGGGACGGTGCAAGTTACGACGAAATCCGGAACCGAGCACCTGCATGGGAATTTATACGAATTCATCCGCAACGAAGCATTTAATTCGCGCAATTATTTCGATCCCGTTGGCGAAGCGCCGCTCTATCGTAGGCAGGATTTCGGCGGTACCATTGGCGGACCGCTCACCATTCCCCATATCTACAACACGAAGAGGGATAAGACATTTTTCTTTTTCTCCGAAGAAGCTCGACTGGAGAAGACTCCTACCGACTACAGGCAGGCAGTGCCTTCGCTGAAAGAGCGCGGCTTGGTGATGACGGCACAGGGAATTCAGAAGAATTTGACCAGTAGCGTCAATGGATTGGTTTCACAGGTGTTCGACTTTGGCGACGTTTGTCCGTTGCAGAGTGGCCAGACCCAGACGTTTGCTCGCGCGAACTTTCCCGATTGTCCCTCTGTAAGTGGGGGTTCCGTAAACCTCGCACCGATTTACAACCTCGAGCAGCCGACGTCAGGCATCGGAGTGTCAAAGCTTGGTGTGGATAAGAACGCTTTAGCGATCTTGCAATCGAATCTGATACCGCTGCCCAACTCTCCAACTGGTTGTAACTTTACGGTGGCGAACCTGGACCCCACCGATCCCAATCATTGTTACAACACCGTGGTTTCTCCCTCGACTTATTGGCGCGAAGAGTTGTTTCGCATTGACCAGACGATAACCGCCAAGATCAGAGCGTCGTTTCGCTACGTCCATGATGCGTGGAATACAAATGTGCTGACGCCACAATGGGGGGTTGTACGCAATACATTTCCGACCGTGGAGAACAAGTTCAATGGTCCGGGCACAAGCTTGGTCGCGCGCTTGACCTATACCATTTCTCCAACGCTCTTGAACGATCTCGTTATCAGTTATGTCAACTCTAACATCACCCTTGCCGATGAGAACGGGCCCGGTGGTGGAGTGTTCCAGCGAAATCCGACGCTCAATCAGCCTCTGGTGGCTTCCCCTGCCGCTCCTGGACAGTGCAACCCGGTGACCAGCATTGATCCCTCGACCGGGCTTCCGCAATGCGGCATGGGATATATCTTCAACAATGGCTTCGGCGGCAAGATGCCGGGAGTTAATATCGTGGGGACCAATGCCGCATACGGTGGCGAGGGCTTTGTGGCGGATCCTTCGTATATGCCGTGGAGCCATACGAATCCGACCTACGCGCTCCGCGATGACGTCGGTAAGTCGATTGGCAAACATACGCTTCAGTTCGGAGGTCAATACATCCTTGCGCAGCGCAATCAGGCCAACAATGCCATCGGGGCCGCTTCGGGTGACCTGCAGGGACTTTTGACCTTCAGTAATCTGACGCACAGCACAGGAAATGCCTTCGCCGATTTACTGTTGCAGCGACATTTGCCTAACGGAAATGTCAGCAGCTTCATACAAAGCTTTACCCAGGATTCCGGGCAGCGCCGCTACTACCAGACTTACCAGATTGCGGAGCCTTACTTTCAGGACGATTGGAAAATAACTTCGCGACTCACTCTCAATCTGGGTTTGAGAGTGAGTTTGTTTGGCACTTATCGCGAGAGGTATCACAATGCGTGGAACTGGGAGGCCGCAAAATTCAATACGACGCGATTTGCGGTTGACCCGTGTTCGGGTGTGCTTCTGGACAAGACTAAGCCGTCGAGCTTCCCTTGCAATGGATCGTCTGGGACGCCTGTGCCGTTCAATCCCAGCACCTTCGGATTAGATCCCGGAATCGTGAGCGACCTCGGGTTAGTTCAGTGCGGGGTTGGCGGCACTCCGGCAGGCTGCATGACAGGACATCTGTTTAATCCCGCGCCCCGGGTTGGCTTCGCGTGGGACCCCTTCGGCGATGGCAGAACGTCGGTTCGCGGCGGTTACGGCATCTTTTTTGAACATGGCACGGGCAACGAAGCCAATACAGGTTCGCTCGAGGCTAGCGCGCCTCTCGTTCTGAGCATGACGCAGCCGCTTCCTCTCAATTATCCGTGCATTGGCAATGTTGGGTATGGCAAAGCGTTTGATCCCTCCAACACCGGGTGTACTCCACTCGCACCGTTTGCGGCAGCAGGTCCTCTGCCCCCGCCAACCGGATCGGTCTTTCCTCTCGATATCACCGGAATCCCGACTAAGGCAATCTGGCCCGACGCGCAACAATGGAGTTTTGGTGTTCAGCGCGAAGTGACCACGGATGTGGTCGCTAATGTTGCCTATGTAGGCAGCAAGGGAACGCACCTAACCATCGAGCGTCAACTCAACCAGTTGCAGCCGCTACCTGCCAGCGAGAATCCCTTTGGACCGAATGAGCCGCTGACGTTGACAGATTGCGACGTTCCTGCCCCAATCACCACCGGCGCGCCCGGCTCCACAGGCACTCCCGGAAATGGCACGACTCCTTTCCTGCTGCAGAGTGGAACGATTGTGACACCGCAGAACCCGGCGTATGTGCATTTGCAAGCGGCTTGCGCTTCGCCGAATATCCCGAATGTTAATTCACTGCCACGTCCCTACCCAGGTCTGGGAAGAGTACTCTCGCTGCAGAATGTAGCCGACTCCGACTACCATGCGCTGCAAACCACGGTGCGGACGACACGCGGACCACTTACAGCAGGGCTCTCTTACACCTATAGCCACTCGATTGACGACGCCTCTGATCGAAGCGATCCAGTTTTAGTCGATTCTTACAACCTGCGTGAGAACAAGGCGAGTTCAAATTTCGATGAGCGCCACCTGCTCACTATCAACTACGTATACCAGTTGCCGAATATCGCACGCTGGTTCTGGGAGTCGGCATTGGCGCCCGAGTCACAAGGTGGAGCGCCCAACGCAAACTGTTGTTCCAAGACCATGGGTCAGATCTTCGGTGGCTGGGAAATCTCAGGAGTAACGCTGTATCAATCGGGCACCCCGTTCACTGTGATTAACAGTGCGGGCAACACTGGCATTTCACTCACCGACAATGCCGGGGTTTCCAGCGGGCTGGGCATCGCGGAGTCCTACCCCGATGTGGTTCATGGATTGGCGAAACCCTTGAACAACATTCAGAGTTTTGGCCCACTGTTGGGAAATGCATCGGAATTTGTAGCGCCGCGCGGCCTGACTTTTGGCGATGCCGGAAGAAATTTTCTGAACAATCCCAACCGCTTGAACTTCGACATGTCGCTGCTAAAACACTTCAAGATCACGGAGGGCAGCGACCTCCAGTTCCGCGCAGAGATTTTCAATATTTTCAATCACACTGAGTTTCGGATCTACGATCCCGACAATCCCGGCAGTAGCGGAAACAATGTCATCAGTTGCTACGCCGGACCCCAATATTCCGCGGGTTTTCAGGCGAGTGGAGGAGCGGATTGCGTCACTGGCGCATCGTTCCTGCACCCGCTCGATCCACATCGGCCCCGAACCGTACAGTTTGGTTTGAAGTACTCCTTTTGAGAGTGAAGACTTTCATGAAGCGACCGACAACCGATCTTGCGCCGGGCCGGACGATCCGCGAACCGTTCGCAGCATTTTCCTTCGGAGCAGAAGTGAAGAGTCTGTTGCTCTTTCTGCTGGCCAGCCTGATAGTTTTGTCGGCGTGCGGAGGCAGCAGTTCCAACTCCAATCAATTGCAGGGTAGTGGGCAGCTTGCAGGGAATTGGCAGTTCTCCATCGCGAGCCCTCCAGATGGTTCTTTCCAGGGAAACCCATTCTCACCTTGTGCGACCCCTACGACTTCTCCTCTTTGCTCGGGTGGATTTCTGCTGACGGACAATAACGGGGCGGTGACGGGCCAGATCACTTACGCCGTCTTTTTGCCGCCGGGACAATCCACGACCTCACCGACGCTCTGTAATGGTGGATCCACTCCGGTTACGGGGACTGTGAGTGGCCAGAACGTAACCCTGAACGCGGTGGAAGGGAAGCAGACTTATACGTTGACTGGAGTTCTCAATGGTACGACGATGATGGGGACCTACACTTCGACCGACGGCAAAGGTTGCGGAACTGCCCAGAGCGGATTGCAATGGAGCGCAACGTACGTGCCGCCGCTTACCGGACCGATCCAAGGTAACTTTCACAGCACCGCGTCTACTCCACTCAGGAATCAGTTTTTTCCCGTAACCGGGACGCTCGTTCAGGGAGACAACGTAGGAGCCAGCAGCGCGACCGTCACAGGCACACTGAGTTTTCAGAACTATCCGTGCTTGAGCAGTGCTTCTGTAAACGGCCAAGTCAGCGGCAGTTCCGTCATTCTGGAAATTGTCGCAAGCAACGGATTGAACGTGGGTCAGATCGGGGCGCCCGTGGGCATTTCAAGCCTAAATCCCGTCACTGTTTTGAGCTCCGCAGCTGGAGTAGTTCTGCAAGGCGCTTTTGGATATGGGGTGAGCACTAGTGCCTGCCCAGGAGCTAACGTTGCCGGAGATACGGGGGATGTCTGCCTGGGGGTAGGTAACACAACCAGCTGCACGCAACCCATTCTGTATTCTCCCGCTTCACTCACTTTTCCGTCGGCGCTGGTGGGATCAGCGCCCACAACGCAGATGATCACACTCACCAACAACAACATTTCAACCACTCCGCTCACTGGTCTAACGTTGACGCTTAACCCGCAGTCTGGACCCTCCGATCTTAACGGACTATTGAGTGACTTTGATGGACTTCCAAATTTCACGGAGCAGGATAACTGTGCGAGTTCTCCCGGTTCGACTTTCACTCTCGCTCCGCAGCAGAGCTGCATCATTACGATTGCGTTTTCACCACAACAGAGCTGTCCGTGGATGCCGTCGACGGGGCTGGGCGGAGGCGGAGAGCCTCCATCTTCCTGCCCATTTCCGCTACAGGCATCGTTAACCGTCAACAGCCCGGTCAGCGCGGATAGCGATACTAGTTTCGCCATTCCTATCACCGGTTCCGGTTACAGCGCGATCGTCCCCGGTGTCTTCGAGAACTCACCGAGTGTCAGCGGGATCGTGCCAGTTCTCCCAATTCCCGAACTCGATTTCGGCGCCGAAGCAGTGGGGGAAAAGAGCGCTCCGCAGCTTCTGACGTTTGTCAATCAAGGCACGAATGCGGTGCAGATTCTGCCTCCATTAAGCACTCCATGCATGACCCCGCCAACAACATCGCTCAGTCTTCCTCGGCCGCTGGCGCCCGGCGAGACTTCAGGGCTGCAAGTGGACGCTAGCTTAACCGTTACCGGTTCTACCTTTACTTACGGCTGCGACAGCGATCTTACCAGCCAGCAGCCGAACTTCCAGATTTCAAACGACAATTGTTCGGGAACGTTGCTTCCGCCTCTCGCCTCGTGCAGCCTTGATATTACCTTCGCACTGCAGCCCCACACTTCATTGGCGGGCGGCCTCGACTATTTTCTGGAACTGAACACCCTGCAGTGCACCGGCACCGTAACTTCGAATTGCGAAATTGATAGCGGCCGTTTCCCGGTAGAGCTGAAGGCGAATACGACGAGCACGCTGAGAATGAGTCCCGCTGCAGGATTAAATTTTGGGGCTGAGAACGTGGGCCTCACCAGTTCTGCCATGACGGTTACGCTGTTCAACGATCCGAAGGATCCCAACGCGGCGACGGTAAATTTCACAGAAAGCGTTCTGCAAGCCACCAATTTCGCTGAGACGGATAATTGCGTGGGAAGCCTGGCGCCAGGCAGCAGTTGCACAGTAACCGTTACCTTCACGCCCCTGAAGGCAGGATTCACTAAAGGAACCGTCACGATTGGTTATACGCCTGGACAAACGCAAACCATCTATCTGCGAGGCACTGGGCAGTAATTGTTGGAGCGCGGTTCGGAATCTGGTACGCCGTGCGAGTAAGAAATCCAGGCTAAGGATCACAATTGCAGAGAGATCGGGAGGCTGGCAGTGGCAACTCGTAGATGGATTCTCTTACTCCTTTCCGTCGCGATGATCTCAGGTCTCGCCGGTTGTGGAGGAAGCTCGACGAACGTGCAGAATCAACCGGCGCCCCCTGCATCCTCAGTTTCCATCGCTTTTCAGCCAGCGCCTCCTGCAACAGTCTCTCAAATCGCCATTGCGCCGATTACAGCCGTCGTAAGCAACGATTCGACCAATGCCGGGGTGGATTGGGTTTTGCTGTGTCAGAGTACGGGGAACTGCGGAACTCTTAGCCCATTACACACAGCTAGTGGAAAGGCGGCAACTTATACTCCGTCCCTAACTCCTTCCGGAAACATTCAGCCCGTTACGATTGAGGCCTTCGCGACCGCCGACCATACCAAGAATGTCGTGGCTAGTATTAATGTCACCGGCTTTGCCGGCATGTTGAAAGGTACTTACGTTTTTGAAACCAGGGGACTAGACGCTAATGGATCTTATCAACTGGCCGGTGTGATTGTCCTTGATGGTAACGGTAACATCACGTCAGGTGAGCAGACTCATAATGACCCCTTACTATCGGTCTCAGATACTATTATCAAAGGCTCGTATACTATTGGCCAGGATGGTCGCGGAGCTCTTACCCTCGTCACCAACGACCCAAACATCGGCCAGCAAGGGACAGAGTATCTGGCTCTGGTACTTCTTTCTAGTTCGCATGCATACCTTGCGACGCTCGACCCCACTAACTCCACTCTACTTCCCAGCAACGAGACATCCTCCGGTAGTCTCGATCTGCAAAGCAGCACGACGGTGCCCACCGGCGGCTACGCTTTCGTTGTTAACGGAGTCGACATCAGTAACAAGTCGATGGCTATGGGCGGCGTTTTGAATATCGATTCACCGAACAATATTTCAGGCGCTGGCAGCGTGGCCGATCAAGACGACGCTGGCATCGTAACTCCAGGTGCCGCGCTCTCCGGTACTCTGACGAAACCAGACGCGCTGGGATCGCTGAAGTTCAATCTGACTACAGGATTTGCCGCCGCTCTTCAATTCACGGGCTACATCGTCGACGCGACGCATATCAAACTGATTGAGAGCGATAATGCCGGATCAGGTGCGGGGTTCGGCACGACTGCCGGAGTTGCCATTGGACAAGGGGCGGCGACGGGGACATTTACCAACAACAAATCCTTCGCCGGTGCCTACGTTTTCGACATCCTCGGGCAGGATCCGAACGGGGTTCCGACTTCATTGGCGTCAGTCGGACAATTCAGTGCCGATGCCAGCGGCAACCTGAATAGTGGATACGACGACGAAGAGATGATCGCGTTTGGGCTTGAGATTAGCGACTCATTCACGGGAAGCTATACATTGGATCCCAGCGGCACGGGCCGGGTCGATTCCATCATTACGTTCGCCACCAATGGGCCTGGGCCAGAACTGATTTTCTATCTCACTGGTAATGGAAATCCTCCGCTGCTCCTCGATGCCGATGACAATTCGTCCTCTTCTGGCGTGGGATCTACGGGAATAGGAGTTGGCCAGCCGCAAGCGGCACCGCCATTTTCATTCAACGGAAGGTATGGGTTGATGTTTGCGCAAGAGCTTAACAGCAATGAATCGGAGAATGACGCGACGGGACAGATTGTTGTAAACGGAACGTTGGACACTTTGACCGGTGCGATCGATACCGATGAGAACTTCGTACCCGGACCTAATACGCCTGTGAGCGGCACCTTCGTTGCCATTCCCAGCAACGGGCGGTTCACGGGCACTTTGAACAATAGCTTCTTTCCCAACACCAATCCCACAGTGCCCAATACGATTGCGGTGGCGTTTTATCTTGTCAATCCCGGTTATGGCTTTTTTATCGAAACCGATTCTTCGACATCAGGGGAACTGACTCTTGGTTCCTTCGCCACGAGAACACCTGTGTGCTCGGCATGCCCGTAGCTCGTGAACATATTTTTGTGAACTTCTTTGTGCGAGCAGAAATTAATTGGGCAAAACTCGTTAGAATTTCATATGCCGGTGATGCCTTTCGCAGGTAGTGGCTCAGTTTGAATTTTCCGGGCTATCGTTCGGGGTCATCCTGAGTGCAGCCGTTTTTCAGGCGGAACGAAGCCTGCCCTGAGATGAAGTCGAAGGGATCTCCCACTGGCCGTATCTATGGGAGATCCCTCACGCGGCTGAAGTACGCCGCGTTTCGGAATGACGGCGTAGGAGAATGAATTCAAATTGAGCCACCACCCTTTTGAGCCACCACCCTTTCGCAATGTGTCTGGAGAGAGGAGTAAAATAGAGATATTATGACCAGCCATAATGATGAATCTCCTTCGATCGCAGAAATCTGTGCCAACGTAAAAAATCTCGGATACGGTACCAACCAGCGCATTCGCCTTTATGGCGAGGAATTTGAAGTAATTTCCGATCCCTTCCCTGATGCTGAAGGCATTGCCGTGCACGTGAAAACGGAAAGAGATACAGTCCGGATCGTCCGCCTGCCTGCGACTGTGCTGCAGAGCGTAAAGGGAAGAACCTCGAAGGCTGCGTGAATGCCCAGCGGCCTCCGAATGTCCTGATGTGTTTCGGCTAAGCGCGCCTACTCGTAGCGCAAGGCTTCAATGGGGTCGAGATTGGCGGCGCGCAGCGCGGGGACCATGCCGCTGATCACTCCCACGACCGCGAGGATGCTCGTGGCCACAAGCAGAATCATGGGCGAAACAATAAGTCGAATGTCCGCAGCCTCGGCATGTTGCGCCATGGCACTGTAGAAAGTGATGCGGCCCGCAAGAATCGATACGGCATAGGAAAGAAGAATTCCCAGCAATCCTCCGACTGCCGTAATGACCATCGCTTCCGCCAGGAACTGGAAGAGGATGTCGTGACGGCGTGCGCCCAAAGCCTTTTCCACTCCGATTTCGCGGGTCCGCTGCGTCACGGATACCAACATAATGTTCATCAGACCCACGCCGCCGATCCCAAGCGTGACGGTACCGATAAAGGCGAGCAGAACTTTTAGTGCCAGGGTGATGATGCTGAACTGGGAGAGCTGTTTCTGGGCGTCGAATACGAAGATGGCCCGCTTGTCATCAATCTTAAAGCTGTGCGCGGCGGCGAGCACATCGCGAATTGTCTTCTCCATCTTTTCGTGATCAAGGCCCGCCGAGTCGAGCCATATCCCATCGAGATAGTGGTTGTCCTTGAGAACATCCATCGAGTTGTAGGGAATGTAGACGAGGCGGTTATTGTTATCGTCGGCCTCCTGCATGCGGGGCGCCGCGACTCCAACCACTTCGAAGGTGACGCCGTCGACGCGAATGGTTTGGCCCAGGGCGGGCATGCCGGAAAAAAGTTTGTCGCGTGCCTCCGAACCGATCACGGCATAGAGCCCGTGCGCCATGTTGTCGGCATCGTTCAAAAACCGTCCCCGTTCGATGTCGAGATTCCAAATATCCTGGATCGAAGGGTCGACGCCCATCACTGGAAAGGTGAAGGAACGGTTATCGTTCTGCACCGTGGACTGTTTGTCGGATTCGCGCACTACGTGCCGGCTGAGCGGGACGTTGTTGCGCAGCAGTTCGACGTCGTCATTGGTGAAGCGAATCTGGACTCCGGCTTTATTTCCTCCCGCCTGCTGGGAGGTGCGTCCTGGAAAGATTCCTACGGCGGTGGCGCCGAAACTCTTAAAGATGGTTTCGATGGCTTTGCCAAAGCCGTTGCCGTACGAGAGAAGCAACACGACCGTGGCGATGCCCCAGGCCATTCCCGCCATTGTGAGCAGGGTGCGGCGCAAGTCATGGCGCATGGCGGAAACGGCTTGTTGCAGCAGATCGCGGTGCATTTTTATTCCCGAGGTTTATTCCTTGCGGAGCGCCTCCACCGGTTCGAGCAGGGCTGCGCAGCGTGCGGGATAGAGTCCTGCGCCCACGCCCGCGATCCCGAGCGAAAACACTGCCAACGCGGCGGTGGAGGCGACCAGCTTGGGCGGATCGAATCCCTCGCCGAGACTCACATGTGAAAGCAGAGCCATCAGACCGGCCGCGCCCGCGATTCCAATGCTGCCGCTAAGTAAAGTAAGAAATGCTCCTTCGACAAAAAACTGAAACATAATGCTGGCGTTGGTGGCACCTACGGCCTTGCGCAAGCCGATCTCGCGTGTACGGTCGGCGACCGCGACGAGCATGATGTTGACGATGCCGATCGCGCCCAGTGCAAGTGTAACCAACCCCACGCTACCGAGGAAAACATTCATCGCGTCAAAAATCTTGCCGATCTGGTCGACGGTCCGCACCGTATCCCATTCGTCGAACGAGTCGGGATTGTTTGGATCGAAGCCGTGATTACGCGCTATGACTTGATGCACTTCCTCTCGGGCAGCCTCGTGCAAGGCACGCGACTTGGGCTGATAGTCGATCACCGAAATAACATCGAGATCTTTGCCGGAATTGGTGGGAGGGAAATATTCGTGCATGACGCTGAAAGGTACGATGCTCTTCAGATTCTGATTAAGGTCGTCCCCGTGTCCGAGACGCTGAATTGTACCGATTACCGTAAAGCGCATGCCATTGAGAAGAATAGTGCTGCCGACCGCGGGGCGGCCGAGGAAGAGCGTGTGGCGAGTCTCATCGCCGAGGACGATCACCGGGCGTTTCTGCTGGTCGTCCATCTCATTGATCCAACGGCCTTCGTGGATCGGCAGGTTGCGAATCTTGTTGAACTTGGCCGGCACGCCCATGATCTGGCCGCTGGCTTGATAGAAATCGCTGACCGCGCGAATGTCACTGCGCTGAATGACGGGCGCGGCAGCGCCCACGCCGTGGCATTCCCGCAGCACGTCCTCATAGTCGCGGTAAGTCAAGTAATACTGGCGTAGCGCTGTGAAGCTGCCCTGCATCACGGGGGCACGGCTCGACCAGATGAACATGACGTTCTCGCCCAGGGAGTCGAACTGTTTGCGGTTTCCTGAGCGGAAACCTTCCCCGAGACCGACCAGCAAGAGCAAGGAGCCGACCCCCCAGGCGATCCCAAACATGGTCAGGAACGAGCGCAATTTGTGCGCCCAGAGAGCGCGGAGTGTCTGGCCGAAGATGTCGAGGATCAGGCGCACGGTTTATCTGGAATCTCTTTCTGACTGCAAGACGAAGCATTATTCTACGCCCTCCTTACCGTACGGCCTTAGCGGTCTGCCGCTTCTTTCCTTCGGTTCGGCGTATCAGCGGGGGTTACTATCGATTACTTTTAGTCATTCCCGGGGCTGCTGATTGTCGCGCTGTGCTATAATCAAAATCAACGCTACTGCCACGGTTTGCTCGTGACGCGGTGATCCTGTCGGATCAGATTCATCTCCGCTTTTCCTGCCCGCCGTTTAACTCAGCGTCAATCTAAAACCAATTAGAGCGGCATGCGAACTCACGACATGTGTCTGTGACACAAGCCTCTCCAAGAAAGAACATCACGAATGAGAAGTTTTGCAGAACTACCGCTATCTTCTGCTTTACAGCAGAGGCTGGCGACGGCTCAATTTATTATCCCTACGCCGATCCAGGCGCAGGCCATACCCTACGCGCTTGAAGGCCAGGACGTGCTCGCTACGGCGCAGACAGGTACCGGCAAAACGCTTGCGTTTTTGATCCCGGTGATCGAGATGCTGCAGCGCGAACCCTCGCAAAAGGTCAACGTGCTGGTGTTGTTGCCCACGCGCGAATTGGCAATTCAAGTCAATGAAGAATACGAAAAACTGCGGGGCCGAGGACTATCCAAAGCGGCGCTGGTCATCGGCGGCGTCTCCGAGAAGACGCAGATTCGAGCGGTCCGCAGCGGCTCAAGCCTGGTGATTGCAACTCCCGGTCGCCTGCAGGATTTCATCAACCGCAAGCTGATCGACCTTCGCGAAGTCAAGATTCTTGTACTCGATGAAGCCGACCGCATGCTCGATATGGGTTTTCTGCCCGCGATCCGGCGCATTCTGGCGATCTTGCCGCAACGCAGGCAGACGCTATGTTTCTCGGCGACGATGGAACAATCCGTCGCCGGTCTGGTGAACGACGCCATGCGCGATCCGGTACGCATCGCAGTGGGCTCGGTGCTGAAGCCGGTTGAAAGCGTGAGGCTGCAGGCCTACGAAGTGCGTCCGGCCGAGAAGCCAGCTGTGCTCCGGCAGTTGCTCTACGCCGAAAAAGGCCAGACCCTGATCTTTGCCCGCACGAAGCGCGGAACGGAGCGACTCGCCAACGAGTTGGTGCGGGAAGGTTTCTCCGCGGCGATGATTCACGGGGACCGTTCACAGTCACAACGCAACGGAGCGCTCAGCGGGTTTCAGGATGGGCGTTTTCAGATTCTCGTTGCCACGGATGTGGCCGCACGCGGCCTGCACGTGGATGACGTGGCGCATGTGATCAACTACGACCTGCCCAAGATGGCGGAGGATTTTATCCACCGCGTAGGTCGGACAGGGCGAGCCGGCTCGCAGGGGCTGGCATCCAGTTTGGTCGCGGGCGCAGAAGTAATCGAACTGCGGCATATCGAGCGCGTGTTGAAGCTGCGCATCGAACGCAAGCTGGTGGATTGGGCCAATGCGGGGCGATCCGAGCATGTCGTCCAAAACACGCTGGCTAGCCGGACTCTAACCAGGTTGCCCGGAGAAGTATTCGCGTAAACGCAGAAGTATTCGCGTAAACGCGAAAGAGGACTGAGAATGAAAAAGGCACGTCTTTGTTCTAAAGACGTGCCCTCTTAGTTTGCGATTCAATCGATCGCCGAGTAGCAAACTTACGATTCCGTATCACCCCGGCTGGGTTCGCGCGGAATGCTGGTCATGTCCCCGTCGTCGGCTCCGATCCGAAACAACGCAGCTTGTTCGGCGGCGTGCCTTTGCAACTCGTCCAAATCCAGCTCTCTCGAATCGTTCGAAGTTCCTAACGGCTCTTCGGTTTTGCGCTGACTCCGCCGCTCGGCCTTGTCCCGCTGTTTTTGTTGCCGCGTGTGTTCTTTCTGGCGTTTGGTAAAACTTGATCGACCTCGTCCTGGCATAGCAATCTCCCATCGTCAATTTAGGCAACAGTGGCTGGCGCCATGCACTTCAGCGAAGCTTGGAGTTCAGGCAGCACCCGGCCACCTTGTGCCGTTCGTGAATTCATTCGCGGCTGTGCGCGGCTACCAGCGGGGTTCGCGGGGCTGACGTGCGTGACCCTGATAGTCGTCGCGGCTGCCACCACCACCGCCGCCACCAAAGCGCTTTCCGCCTCCGGCTCCGCGCGGCGAATCGGTCTTCGGTTTCGCTTCGTTAATCTTCAGCGCGCGGCCTCCGAGTTCGCTTCCGTTCAATGCCGCGACCGCCTTATCGGCTTCGCCCGCGTTGGTCATTTCGACAAAAGCGAAGCCTCGGGCGCGGCCGGTTTCGCGGTCCGTGACAATGCTGACGCGCTCCACCGCGCCGTGCGCTTCAAACAAGCCGCGAAGCTCCGGCTCGGTGGTGCTGTGTGGTAAGTTGCCTACGTATAGATTCTTCATAAGACTTCTTCTCTTTCTGTGGTTGAAGCTTCTGTGGTTGAAGCGTCTTCCTTCGATGCTTCCTTCGTAAACCCTTCTTTTGTTAAGGAGGCTTCTGCGAGCACATCTGTTAACCCGGCTCCGGAGTACTTGGTTTTAGCAAACAAAGCTGGCTTAGGTGTGGCGGCCTCGGGCGTGGAATACTGTTCAATTGCGTCGGCCCACCGCGACGGCCTGGGAGTTTCGCGTACGGCGCGCGAGCGAGCCTCACTGATCGAGCGGGCGCTGGAAATTCGTTTACACGCTTCCAGAATTCCCCACCGCTGTCGCAACGAATTATCCGAAGCATGAGCAAGCAGCGCCGCAACCATCTCTTTGTTCAGAGCGTCAGTATCCTTCTCCGGGGGCTGTCGATCAGAATGCGGGGCAGCAGCAAGATACTCAGGACCGCCCACAAAGAACGCAATTCTTTGCGGAGGAGTCGCACTTCGCAGGTCGGTACAGAATCTGTCCCGGCTCTCGGTTTCACCGGCCACATTGATGAGCACCAAATTGTACAAGTCCGCCCGCCACCAGGATCGTGCTTCGAGGACGTCCGCAGCGCAATCCACATCAATGCCAAGCTTTCGCATCACGTCGGCGCGCAAATCGCGCTTCGTCTGCGAGGTGTCTAACAGCAGTACGCGCTTCTTCTTCGCCGCACCGTTATACGGAACTGAAAGCGGCAACGCGACCATGGGCGTGGTCATGCTACCTTCTCTTTGGAGTTGGCGTGCGCTGGCGGGATTACCAGGTGCTTATCAGCCAACGCCTTTAGCATCTTCTCGTTACTCTGGCGGCGACTGATCTTCTGCCTGCGCCGCCGGTTAAATCTCGCTTTGTCACCGTTAATTCCGGACATAATTGGTCTCCTGCTTTCGGGCTGATTTTCGCCAACACCGGAGTGCGACGGGACAAAGCCCGTACGCAACGTTCCGGATACTGTCAGTGTCTCACTACGATCGAATCGTCGAGTCAGTCAAAATTGCGCGGCCTTCGCTGAAAGTAGTGGCCTGCGATTGAAGGAGTTGACTGTAAGGGCTCCTCAGCTTCGACACGTCACTCGCCTTTCAGGGGGATTTCTCAATCGCGAAGGCGCAACGTGCTGTCAGGGTGTCTTCGAGGTTAAGATCTTCAGTATACGCCGCATCCCTCGATTCTGCTCAGGTTTCGCCGAGCGGAGCGTCACCGAAGGACTACTCTATTATGGGCTACTCTATTATGGATCGGAAGGACTGACGGGGGTTGTGCTTGTCCCTCTGCAGAGAAGCAGGCAGAGGATCAGGACTCCCGCCGCTCCGCCACCGCCGATCTCGAGCAACTTCGGGCTGAGGGCATGTCCCGCTGCTGGGGTCCGAGGGCCTCCTGCACAATCTTGCGATTCGTTCCGCTTCGCCTCCTGACCTTCCTTAACTGTGGCCGATTGGGAGGGTTCGCTTTTCTTCGAGGCCTTTTGTAATAAGTTTCCTTGTTTGATATCCACGTCGTTCTTGTGTGCGGCAACCAGAACCGCGCCGTTCGTGTCTGTTACATCGTATTGAGTGCGGGCGCTGGTTACAGGCTCGACCCTCAGACAGTTCACATGCACGCCCATCGATGTGGATGTTCCCACGGATACCGTCCCGTGCACCAAAGTCAGGAAGTTGCCGTGAAACTCCACTGCCGACTCGGGCTGAATTAGAACGGACGATCCCTCACTATCGAGATTGGCAACGAAGCCAGGTTTGGTTTGCAGCAAATCGCCTGGAAAGATGGTGCTGGAGTCGACCACTTCCGAACCGTTTACCCACACGCCTCCAGTGCTGTGGACCACGGCAGCGCCTGTTTCCGCCGCCAGCAACTGCAGCGGCACCAAGGCGATCATGACCCCGGCAATAAAATTGCGTGCACCAGACACACTCATAGCCTGAAAGAAAATTTCCGTATAGATCCAGTAGAGATGGTAGCGGGGAGGAGTCCGATCGTCTATTAGCTTTCTCGGTGCCGCTCGCGCCACATCGGCCTGGCACGCACTGGGTGCGCTGCGCCCTGCCTGCTAACTCCGGTATGCTGGGCGAACACCATTTGCTGGAACTTTGCAGATATGTTGAGAACACAATGTTGAGAACAGATGGTTCGAGAGGAAACGGCTCGACACGACATGGAAACAAATCCCCCAACTGAGCCGGTGATTGAATTCCGCGACGTTGCTTACGTGCTGCCCAACCGCCAACCGCTGCTCTCGGGATTGAACTTGCAGGTGCAGCGCGGCGAGACTCTTGTATTGCTGGGACGCAGCGGATCGGGAAAAACCACAACGCTGAAGCTAATCAATCGGCTGTTGACGCCGAGCGGCGGTGAGGTGCGCGTGAATGGAATACCCACGTCCGACAGCGATGTTATTAAGTTGCGTCGCAGCATTGGTTATGTCATCCAGGAGGTTGGCTTGTTTCCCCACTTCACGGTGGAAAGAAACATCGGCCTCGTTCCCCGAATCGGGGGATGGACCACCGAGCGAATTCACCGCCGCGTCGAAGAGCTATTGCAGTTGGTAGGGCTCGAAGCGAATTTGGCCTCGCGCTATCCTCACCAACTCTCGGGCGGGCAGCGGCAGAGAGTCGGCGTAGCTCGGGCGCTCGCCGCAGATCCCGCGATTCTGCTGATGGACGAACCGTTCGGCGCGCTCGACGCGCTTACCCGCGATCAACTGCAGCGCGAATTTCTCTCTCTGCAACAGGGGTTGAACAAAACTGTGGTTTTCGTCACTCATGACCTGCGAGAGGCGTTGCGACTTGGCTCGCGCATTGCGCTCATGGATGCAGGCCGCCTGGTTACCGTTCTTCCACCGTCGGAATTTGTGCGGTCCAGTGACTCGTTAGCGGCCGCGTATGTTCAGGCTTTCGAGGGCGGGCTAGACTCCGTGTCAAATCGAGGCGCTTCATGAACATTACTCACTTCTTTCTGGAAAACCGCGAGCAGATTGTGGAACTCACGCTTGAGCATCTCTGGCTGGTGGGAATCTCCACTCTTTTCGCAGTTCTTATCGGCATACCGCTGGGCATTCTAAGCGCCCATCGGCCATTATGGAATAAGCCAGTGCTAGGAACGGCAAACATCATCCAGACTATTCCCAGTCTCGCCCTCTTCGGTTTCCTGCTTCCGGTGCCTTGGCTCGGTGATCGCGCCGATCGTCTCGCAATCCTCGCGCTTACTCTCTACTCCCTCTTGCCCGTGATTCGAAATACTTACACTGGAATCCGAGGTGTTGATCCTGCGGTGCTCGAGGCCGGCCGCGGCATGGGGCTCACCGGCCGGCAGCTCTTGCTGCAAGTGGAATTGCCGCTGGCTTTGAGCGTGATTCTATCCGGGATACGAGTCGCGGTTGTGGTCTCGGTAGGACTGGCCACCATTGCGGCCGCGATTGGCGCCGGGGGCTTAGGCGAGTTCATCTTCCGTGGTCTCGCGATGGTAAACAATCAACTCATTCTGGCAGGGGCTATACCGGCCGCGATTCTGGCGTTGTCCGCGGACTTCGGGCTGGGATGGCTGGAGAAGCGCTTGCGGCCACGATGAAACAGATTCGTCACAGCTGTCTTCGCGGCATCAAGGCCCGGTGCCGCATCTTCGCCGGTGGAATGTTTTTAGCTATTATGTTGTCTTCCTGTGCGCCGGCGCACTCCGATCGCATCGTCGTCAGTTCCAAAAATTTTACTGAGTCGCTGATGCTGGGCGAGTTACTGGCCCAGCAGATTGAAGCGCGCACGCACTTGAAGGTTGAGCGCCGTTTCTATCTTGCGGGAACCTACATCTGCCAGCAAGCCATGCTCTCGGGCCGCATCGATATCTATCCGGAATACACGGGCACGGCGTTGACCGCGATTCTCAAGCAGAAAGTTGGAAACGACAGGACTGAGGTTTACCAGCGGGTAAAGAATGAATACGAAAACCGACTCGGCCTTACGCTCGGACCGCCGTTCGGTTTCAATAATACTTTTGCCATGGAGATTCGTGGGGACGATGCGCGCCGCCTGAACCTCAAAACCTTATCGCAGGCGGCCGCGTACACACCCAAGTGGCGAGCCGGATTTGGCTACGAGTTCATGGAGCGTCCTGACGGATACGCCGGGATGGCTGCCGCTTATGGCCTGCGCTTTGCTGCGCCGCCCCGCATCATGGATCTGGGCCTGCTTGCCCCGGCGTTGAAGGATCATCAGATCGATCTTGCCGCGGGCAACGCCACCGATGGATTGATTCCCGTCTTCGATTTTTTCGTCCTGGAAGACGACCGCCATTATTTTCCTCCTTACGAAGCGGTCGCGGTGGTGCGGCAGCAGACGCTGCAGCGGCATCCCGATGTTGCTCAGGCTCTGAATGATCTGGCGAACAAGATTACCGATCAGGAAATGCAGAAATTGAATTACGCTCTCGATGGCCAGCACCGCGACGTAAAAGATGTCGCGCACGAATTTTTGCAGAGTAAGGGACTGATTCATTGATTCTCAGTTAGATTTAGCAACTCCGGACAGTAGTCCACCCCTTGTGCAAGAATTTGCAGTATCACGAAGGCGGAAGCCAGGGTCGCGTGCCCCCAATAGTTCACATCGCAACGTGGCCTGAGAACCAGCGCAATTCGTAATAATCGACCCTCGGACGAAATATGCCGTCACGGAAAGATTGTTTTCGGCAGCGACCAAACCCCAACAGCTGTCATCTAACGACTCCTAAGCGGGCAGACTGCGGCGGGGTTGCCGGTGAAGGCCTTGGCCGTGAACGCGCTTACATGGAACACCGGTAGGAACGTTACCTTAATGTCACTGGCGTTCCCCGAAAAATAGACGTTGGAGGTCCCTGATGCCAGCCACTCAGAGTGATGTCTTCCTCCACCACAATCTCATTGAGCAGCTAGCGAACGCGCGCCAGCGCACGGACGAGTTATTCGCACTCGTCAAGCCCGATTCCCTGTACGAGCGGCCCATTGCAGAGCGTCACCGCATCGTATTCTACATCGGCCATCTCGAGGCTTTCGACTGGAATCTTTTCCACGAACGCGTTCTCGGACTGAAGACTTTTCATCCTGAGTTTGATCGACTTTTTGCATTCGGAATCGATCCTGTCGGTGGAGGATTGCCCACGGATCAGCCCTCGGATTGGCCGTCTATCGAAGCCGTGCGAGATTACGTTTACAAGACCAGGAGCGTTCTCGACGAAAAACTGGCGGACGCACTCGCCGATTCTTTGCCGCCTACCCCAGATGGCGTCCCGGTCAGCACTCTGCTCAACGTGGCTATTGAACATCGCCTGATGCACGCCGAAACCTTGGCCTACATGCTGCATCAGTTACCGTTCGATCGAAAAGTTGGGCAGCGCGAAACTTCAAAGGATAGCGCATCTCCAGTAATCCAGCGCAACATCGAGATCCCAGCGGGTGCGGTTACGCTTGGGCTTTCGCGCGAAGATGGCGCGTTTGGATGGGATAACGAGTTCGAAGCCCACACCGTCGACGTGCCCGCCTTTGGCATCGATCAGTACAAAGTAACGAACGGCCAGTATCTCGATTTCGTCGGCGCCGATGGCTACGAAACACGCGAATTCTGGGGCGACGACGGCAACGATGACGACTGGAGCTGGAAATCTCAGCGGAACATTTCGCATCCGGCTTTCTGGAGACGCGTGGGTGAGCAGTGGATGTACCGCACAATGTTCGAGGACGTCCCGTTGCCGCTGGATTGGCCGGTCTACTTGAGTCAGGCGGAAGCGAAGGCATTTGCCAGGTGGGCAGGGAAGTCATTGCCCACCGAAGCCGAGTGGCAACGCGCAGCTTACGCAACTGCGCGCGGTGATGAACGGCCCTACCCATGGGGCGAACAGCCTCCAGACGGAACGCTCGGCAATTTTGATTTCGCGAGATGGAGTCCTGTTCCCGTAAATGCGTTCCCCGCGAACCGGAGTGCCTTCGGCGTTCAAGGCACGCTGGGCAATGGATGGGAGTGGACTTCTACCGAATTTGCGCCTTTCCCGGGATTCCAGCCGTTTGCTTTCTACCGCGGTTACTCCGCCGATTTTTTCGATGGCAAACACTTCGTCATGAAAGGCGGATCAGCGCGCACGGCCGCATGCATGGTGCGCCGGACTTTCCGCAACTGGTTTCAATCGCACTACCAATATATGTACACAGGATTTCGCTGCGTCAACCGCCCCTCGTCTGCTGGGCGATCTTCATTTAGAAAATCGTAGCTTAGAAGGTCGTCTTAAGGAGCTGTCAAGATGCTTGTCCACGCCATCACCGCCAATATCAGCTATGAATTCGCAGCCGACGTGCGCGCCGGCCTCACTACGGTCGGCCAGAAAGAACTGCCCTCCAAGTATTTGTACGATGACGTGGGTTCAGCGCTGTTCGAGGTGATCAGCCACTTGCCTGAATACGGCTTGACGCGCGCGGATGAGCGACTGCTGCGGCGGCACAGTCATGACATCGTAGAGCGGCTTGCCCCTCCCATCGCCGTGGCCGAACTCGGTAGTGGCAGCGGGAAGAAAACTCGCCAGATTCTCGAGGCTCTTTGCCGCCGCCAGCGCACTCGTTACTATCCCATTGAGATTTCGCGTTCCGCTCTTGTCATGTGCGAGCGCGAACTCAGCGACATCGATTGCATCAGTATCCTGGGCTTCGAGCGAGAATATCTCGATGGACTGCTCGAAGTGGCCGCCGAGCGTCGCACCGGCCAGCATCTTCTCGTATTGTTTTTGGGCAGTACGATCGGGAACTTTGATCGCTCTGCAGGCATTCAGTTCCTGGCCCAGGTCCGGGGCATTCTTCAGTCCGGAGATTCGCTGCTGCTCGGCACCGACCTCTTGAAATCAACCGCGCAACTGCTCTCCGCCTACGATGACGACCTAGGGGTGACTGCGGCGTTCAACCTGAATCTGCTGGCTCGCATCAATCGCGACCTTGATGCGAATTTCGATCTCGCACACTTTGAACACGTCGCAAAAATCAATGACGAGGACCGCAGTGTTGAGATGCATCTGCGATCCATGTGCCGCCAGACTGTTCACATTCCCGCCGCCGAGTTTTCCGTTGAGTTTCTTGAAGGCGAGACGATCTGGACCGAAAGCAGCCACAAATATTCGCCCGAAGAAGTGATTCATATGGCTCGCACCACTGGTTTTCGTTGTGAAGCACAGTGGATCGATGAGCAATGGCCCTTCGCCGAGAACCTGCTTATCGCGGAATAATCAGCTCGTCAATGATTAGCTCGTCAGCATCGGCTCTTTCGTGATTGCTTCCCGCTTCTGTGGTTTTCTGCATTCATTGCCCCTTCGTCTTGAAGTTCCTCTTGAAGTAAAACTTTGTAAATCGCGCGTTTCCAGCGGCCCGGCAATGTAAATTAATAAGTGGATGAACAAATTGATAAATAAAAGCATGCACGCCAGCGCGCTCGGCTTTATTGCAATTTCCGTGTGTGCCGGGGCAGTTCGCTATTCCGTGCCCTGCTTTGCAATGCCGGCCGATCAACAGAGCCAGCAGACCGCTGGATCGAGCGCGGTTAGCCGTCAAATCGGCGCCATCAAGTCAATCGACGGAACTGTAATCACGCTGGCTCCGGACTCTGGTCAGGAGATGAAAATTACTGTCCAGCCCACGACGCGAATCGTTCGCATCGCTCCTGGCGAAAAAGATCTTAAGAACGCCACGCCCATCCAATTGCAGGATCTCCAGATCGGTGACCGCATCTTGGTCGCGGGGAAGCCCCTCGAAGGTGATCAGCCGCTTCCAGCTTCGACCGTTGTCGTCATGAAGCATTCCGACCTGGAAGCGCGTCACCAGCAGGACCTGCAGGACTGGCAAAGGCGTGGAGTCGACGGCCTCGCTACCGCCGTAGATGCATCGGCAGGGACCGTGACCATCTCAGTGCGAAGCAAGAGCGTGGTCATTCATTCCTGGAAGTCCACCGTGACTCGCCGCTACGCTCCCGACTCAGTGAAATTTGACGACGCCAAGCCCGGTACGCTCGCCGAAGTTCATCCCGGCGATCAAGTGCGAGCGCGCGGCGAACGCAGTGCTGACGGGGGCGAAGTGACCGCCGAAGAAATTGTTTCTGGATCGTTCCGCAATATTGCCGGCACGGTCAACTCGGCCGATGCAAGTTCATCGACGCTCAGCGTTCACGATCTATTATCCAAAAAGACCGTGACAGTGAAGATCACTCAGGATTCGCAGCTTCATCAATTGCCCCCGGAAGTGGCTCAGCGTTTTGCAGCGCGTTTAAAAAGAACGGCTATGGGAGGCCCGACCGGGGCCGGTGCGGGCTCCGACTCTGCGACGAATGGCCAAAGCGCGCGTCCAGCAGGTGCATCCGGTGCATCTGGTGCGTCTGGTCAAGAAGCAGGAGAAGGTGGCGCGGCCAGGCGTCCCGGTGGCGCAGCAGATTTGCAGCAGATGCTGAGCCGGCTGCCGGCGGTGTCGTTAAACGACCTGCACAAGGGCGATGCGGTAATTATCCTATCGACCGAGGGCACTGCGGGCGTCGGAACCGCGATTACACTACTCAGCGGAGTTGAGCCAATTCTGCAGGCCGCGCCGAATGCGAGCGGAGCTTCCATACTTACACCCTGGAGTCTGAGCGCGCCCTCCGGGGATACTGGAGGTCCATAGCATTCGGCGTCAAGCGATCCCGCGTTAAGCCGACCGCTCGCATCGAGAATACTAATTACAGAATGGAATATTGGATGAAAGCCCGGAAGTGTTTGTGTTTCTTGCTTATCTTTTTTTCGGTGCCGTTGTGTGCCACGATCGCTTCACCGCAGGCGACCCCGATCCTGCCAGTTCAGGCGCAGGCTGCTCCATCCCAATCAGCTTCCGGTTCTCTGCGGGGCCAGGTTACCGACCCGTCCGGCGCTGCAATTGCGAATGCCAACGTCGTGCTGACGCCCCTCGCTGTATCCTCGACTCCAATCAAGACGCAAGCGAACGGGCAGGGTCAGTATGAACTCAACAACGTCGCCCCGGGCCAGTACACGCTCAACGTCGTTGCCCCGGGTTTTTCGGTTTACGAAAACGACAACGTTGTGATATCCACGGGCCAGCCAATGCGGCTCAATGTCGCGATGGCCATCGAAGTCGAACAGCAGAAAATTCAGGTTTCCGACACGACTCCAACCCTGGATGTGGACCCGGAGAATAATGCCGGAGCAATTACCCTTACAGGTAAGGAACTGGAAGCCCTGCCCGACGATCCGGACGAATTGCTTACTGACTTGCAGGCTCTGGCCGGGCCTTCGGCCGGGCCCAACGGCGGGCAACTCTATATCGATGGCTTCACGGCGGGCCAGCTTCCACCCAAGGAATCCATTCGTGAGATTCGCATCAACCAGAATCCTTTTTCCGCCGAGTATGACAAGTTGGGCTATGGCCGTATTGAAGTCTTCACCAAACCTGGCACCGACAAGTTTCACGGCCAGTTCTATGTGATTGGGAACGATTCCGCCTTCAACTCGCCGAATCCATTTGGAGGCGCCAACCAGCCGGGTTACGACACGACTCAATTCGACGGGAACGTCGGCGGTCCGATTAACAAGAAGGCCTCGTTCTTTCTCGACGCCCAGCGGCGAAATATCAACGATCTCTCTGCCGTCAATGCCATCACCCTCGATCCGACCACCCTGACCGAGACGCCCGTCATCGAGGCAATCGCGTTTCCGCGGCGCCGAACCAACATCACGCCTCGAATCGATTATCAAGTCAGCAAGAACAATACGTTGACCGCGCGCTACCAGTTTTACCGTGACATCCAGGACAACGTCGGCATCGGCGCCTTCACGTTGCCTTCGCAGGGCTACAACTCAGAGTCCATCGAGCACACTTTGCAAATCAGCGATACTCAAGTGATTGGAACAAAGATTGTGAATGAAACGCGATTCCAGTACTTGCGCGAGCATGACAACCAGTTCGCGTTGAGTCCTACACCCACGCTCAATATTCTGGGATCGTTCGACGGTGGGGGCAACAATCAAGGCAACCAGCTTGATCACCAAGATCATTACGAGCTGCAGAACTACACTTCGATCATCCACGGCAATCGTACGACAAAGTTTGGAGCGCGGCTGCGCGGCATTCGCGACGCCAACAGCTCCACTTCCGGCTTTAACGGAGAATTTACGTTCTCGTCGCTGCTCGATACGTCGCAGGAGATTGGGTGTGTGCCTACTCCTGGCGCGAAACCCTGCCCGATTTCCTACGCTCACGCGATCCAAAACCTTGGCAACATTGCTTCGCCCATTGCAACCCAACTTACCTATACGGTTGGCAGCGCGCCGCTGGTGGTGGGCAACTTCGACGCCGGGCTTTACTACCAGGACGATTGGAAGGTGCGACCGAACATTACCTTCAGCTACGGCCTTCGCTTCGAGACACAGACTGGCATTCAGGATCACACAGACTGGGCGCCACGACTAGGGCTCGCGTGGGGAGTTGGAGGTAGGAGTAGTCCGCCCAAGTTTATTTTGCGTGCCGGCTTCGGCATTTTTTACGACCGCTTTCAGGAGGCCCAAATTCTGGAAGCGGAGCGCTTGAACGGAATCACGCAAGAACAGTTCGTCATCGACAATCCCAAGTGCCCCAACCTGACAGATATCACTTCCTGCACCGGCGCGGTCATTCCCGCTACGCCCACGACCTATCAGATCAGCCCCCGTTTGCACGCGCCTTACACGATGCAATCCGCAATCAGCGTGGAACGGCAAGTGACCAAGGCCGCGACCTTGACCGTGAATTACATCAACTCTCGCGGTTTCGATCAGCTGCTTACAATCAACGCGGATGCTCCATTTCCCGGAACTCCCTGCAGTCCCAATTGCCCGATCCCCAGCGCAAATCTCTATCGCTATGTTTCCGAGGCTGTCTTCCGTCAAAATCAATTATTTGTCATCAGCAACGTGCGCGCCGGATCGAAAGTACAGCTTTTTGGTTATTACGTCCTGAATTACGCCAATAGCGATACTTCCGGAGTCTCTAGCTTTCCCTCGAACTCATATAACATCAGCGCCGACTACGGACGTGCTTCGTTTGATGTTCGCAATCGCGTGTTTCTTGGCGGCTCGATAGCCATGCCCTTCAACTTTCGCCTGAGCCCGTTCATCATCGTAAGCTCAGGTTCTCCCTTCAACATAACCACGACCAACGATCTGAATAACGATTCCATCTTCAATGATCGCCCCGGTCTGGTTTCGACTGCGACGTGCCCTACAGTCGTGACGCCGACTGCGCCTTCCACTGTCTACTGCACTCCCCTTGGAACCTTCGATGCTGCCCCCACTGCAAGCGAAAGAATTGTTCCTATCAATTACGCAACGGGTCCCTCGCACGCGACAGTGAATCTACGCCTCACCAAGACTTTCGGATTTGGTCCTAAGACCAATCGCCCCGCAGGTACTCCAGGGCAAGGTGGTGGCCCGGGTGGAGGCGGAGGTGGTGGAAGAGGGGGCGGCGGCGGAGGGCCGCGCGGTAGTCTTTTCGGCGGCGGACCGGGAGCTATGTTCGGCGGCGGCTCTGATCGCCGTTACAATCTCACGTTCGGCGTTATCGGGCGCAACATCTTGAACAAAGTGAACCTTGGCAATCCCAGTGGAATTCTGGGATCGCGATTCTTCGACACGCCCAATAGTCTCCCTTTAACCGGTCCTTTCCAGAACGGCGCCGCCAACCGCCGCATCGACTTGCAGGCGACGTTCACCTTTTGATCTTGGCGTCGATGTGGCACGAAGAACTTTCTCCCGATTTGGATTGTTCTGTTTGTCCGGATAGCCCCGGGTCTGCGTCGATCGCCTCCTTTCGGTTATTCTGGAGTAGAGAATGTGCGCGCAGTTAACACCCATAGAATGATCTTCGTTTGCCTTTAATTCCCACCACAAGACGCCGTTTCCTTCGCGGGGCCGTTGCCACCTGTGCAGCCGCGATTGCGGGGGATGCAGTCCTCGTCGACCCAAACCGGCCTCGCATTGTCCGCCAGGAGTTCTTTCTGCCGCGTTGGCCGGAAGAAATGGATAGTTTCACCGTCGCGATACTGAGCGACTTCCACTACGACCCGTATTTCTCCGCGCATCCTCTGCGCGCCGCCATCCCCATGGTAAACAGTCTTCACCCGGATCTGATTGTGCTAACGGGAGACTTCGTCTCCGTGCCCGAAATCGGGAAGAAAAAAAGAGGCGCAAACGACGCCGAACCCTGCGCTCAGCTACTCCGTCAACTAGCCGGCGCTCCACACGGCCTTTGGGCCGTCCTGGGAAACCATGATTACGAGACCGACCCCGATCATGTGACGCACGCTCTACAGGCCGAGAACATCAGGGTCTTGGCGAATCAGTCAGACGCGATCGAGCGCAATGGCGCCCGCATCTGGCTTGCAGGAGTGACTGACGTGCTCAGCTGGACTGCCGATCTTTCTGAGACGCTGCATCGCGTCCCCTCCGGCGAAGCCGTCATAATGCTCGCTCATGAACCGGACTTCGCAGACGAGGCTTCACGATTTCCCATCGACCTGCAGCTTTCAGGGCACTCTCACGGGGGCCAAATCAGAATTCCGCTGTTGCCACCCCTGTATTTGCCGCCACTGGCGAGGAAGTACATTTTGGGGACTTATCACATTCGCGACCTTACCCTCTACACCAACGCAGGGATCGGGACGGTCATGGTCCCGATGCGCCTCAATTGTCCGCCAGAAATCACGCTGTTGACGCTGCGCCACGCAAAGCGATAGGCACGGGAAGTGGATGGTGGCCGGCTTCCGACATCTTTCGGCGTCAAATATGCAATCGTCTTCACACCAAGAACCACAGGGAACAGCGTCTTCATTCCAAACGACTCGTAATAAACCCATTTACAGCCGGCCCTTGCTGGCCCTCGACTTGCCTGAGCGGTAAGCCGTGGCTGGACCGATCTCAACGCCATCGAAGAGTTCTACCCTTATGCATCGTTGCCTCTGGCTCGGGTTGTTGATAATCACAACTTGCGCCAGCAGCATTGCTTCGGTAGAGCTTCCCGCCCCGTCACTGCGCCGTGCTGTCTTGAGCGAACGCGAGCGGCAGCTCCGTGAGAGTCTGAAGCGTGCCGCCGAGTATAGCGATCTCCCGCATTTGAGCACGCGTTCGCGATGTGAGGACACGCGGCCTCCACAGGCTCTGACGACTCCCGATCCCTTCTTGATTCCGGGCGAAGCTGGAATGAGAGTGAAAGTGAGCTTCATCATCGGCGCTGATGGGCGGGTGCGCGCTCCCCTCATTCTGCAAAGTGGCGGCCCCGCGGGCGACCGAAACGTCCTGCAAACTGTTCGTACCTGGCGGTATCGCCCGGCAACTTGCAACGGGGTGCCCACGGAAGCGGAAGGCAGGATCGAATTTTCCCGTCGCTGAGATTCCTCCCGCTTGCGCTAAAATGACCAAGTACGCAACTTCGGTCGGAATCGTGGACAGAGACAGAGATAGAGATAAAGACAAAGACAAGGACAAGAAGCTGGTAAAACCACCCAGTTCCGCAGCCCCGCAGGATCCCGACAGCGCAGTGCCGCGAATTGGCCCGCACAATCCTGCGTTGGGCGAGATCTATCAGCGTCTCTATCCCGAGATGCGGCGACCGAAACCGAATCAAGAAGCGATCGCCGCTGCTCTGCAAGCCATGCAGCGCCTTACCATGGAAGCGGATTCCGAGACCGTCGCAGAAGACGCTACGCTCGACACCGCTTTCAGCGCCCAAGTGACCTGCGGAGTCTGCGGACATCCCAACCGCGAAGGCAACAAATTCTGCGGCGCCTGCGGGTTGCCCTTGGGCAGCGGAGCAGCGGATTCACCGACTGACGTAGCGCCCGTTGCCGCGTCTGCAGTTGCCTCATCTGCTGTCGACGATGAATCCGGAAATTCTCCGGCAGCGCAGGAAGTCCATCCGCCGCCGGCTGCTGGCGCGCGGAATCATTACTACCATCATCACTACCATCACCACTATTTCCAGGGAGGACAGGGCGGACAGGACGCCCCGTTAGCACCGCGTCCCAATGCGCCCGAAAGCGCGCGAGAAGCGGACCGCCTGCGCGTCGCCGCGGCCGCCAAGGGTGAGCCTATGAGCCGCAGCGAAGCTGCGGTGCGACGTCTGACGCAGGAATGGATTTTGGCCTGCAACACCCGGCAGCTCGATGAATTGATCGAGCTCTACGCCGCCGACGCGCTGGTGCTGCGCTCGAACCTGCCGCCGATTCGTGGCGCGGTGGCAGTGCGCGAGTTTTTCTTCGCTTCGCTCGAGGCAGGCTTGGGAGAAGTGGCTCTCGATCCTATGCGCGTTGAAGTTCTCGGAGATTTGGCTCACGAAGCGGGACGCTACAGCGCGCTGGTCCCTGGAACAACCGGAAAACGGCGCGAAGAGCGCGGCAAATATCTCTGGGTCTTCGCCAAGCAGAGCAGCGGGGATTGGAAGCTGGTTTCCGAATGCTGGTCGAGCGATCTGACGCTTTCCGGGGCAGAGTCCGAGATCCCAAAGGCCGTAACTCAGAAGGCTCAGCCTCGCAGAGGCTAGGAGCTTCAGTTCTCAGGTCATAGGTGTTCGGTCATAGACCCAAGACCGGGTTCCTCACTCTTTTACTCCCAACTTCCCCAACTCTGTCCGCAACTGTTCCAGCGTTTGCATCTGGATCGTGCGCATGCCGAGGCTGGCGGCGCACTCGAGATTCAGTGCGCGGTCATCGATGAAGCAGCACTCGTGCGGATCAATCTGCGTGATCTCAATCGCTAAACGATAGATGCCGCTCTCGGGCTTGCGCAATCCAACAAAGCAGGAGCTGACGAAGAGGCGGAAGATCTCCCGCAAGCCGAACTTCTTAATACGGTAGAGGTTCAACTCGCGAGACTCATTGTTGATCGTCCCCATGAAGTACTTGCCCGAATTGGAGAGTCTTCGGGCGAACCCCAGAACCTCCGGCATTGGCCGCGACAAGGAGAGCATGTAGTCTCGAAATTCATCGGGAGTGAAGGGACGGTTGCGGTAAAACACGGTGCGCTGCAAATATTCGTCGAGCGAGAGCTTGCCCCGCTCAAACGACGAAACCACCATCTCGTGCCGCGAGTGAAACTCTTCTTCATCAAGCCGGAATCGCTCGAGAGTTGCCATGCGTTCAGTGCGGTCCCATGCGTTGGTGAGCAGCACTCCTCCCACGTCCCAAAAAATGGCGTGAATGTCAGACACGTAGGAAGTCCCCTGACCGATAGACTCGGAGAGACTTTTCCGACATCGCTCTCCGATTATGAGTGTAGATCAATTCCTTTCAATGCTAAGCATGGGACGATTGATTGAGACCTTGGGGCATTGTCCTCAAGTTCATTACTGAAGCTGAAGGAGATATCCCAGGGTCAATTGTGCGTTATCGGTTTCAATCATCAACGCCTGGGTGTTGTCTACAAGATAAAAAGCAAAGTTATTCGGGGTGGCGTAGGTGCCAGCGTCGAGGCCGGCGAGAGTGCCGGTAAAGATTCCGGTCGAAGTGGTCGTGACGCTGCCAGTGACTGGGACGTCAGCAGCTGCGTTGCCGAAATCCACGAATCCCGTCAAAGTGTCGGTTCCGGTGCCGGCTGCGACTAAGATCGGACCGACTGAAGTTTCCGCGCCGAGCGTGCCGAGGCTGCTCCCAACTTCGGTGGCGCTCAAGCCGTAACTTCCACCGAGCGCGAAAGGACCGGCTTGCTGCTCGAAAGCCCGTCCGGCGATCATCTCCGCGGTGCTGCTGGATAGCAACAGCCCTTCGCCGCTTCCCGTCAAATAAAGCTCAAATTGGTAGTTGAAGGTACTGCCGTCTGTGAGGCTCGACAAAGTAACGCGGCCTGTCGGATCCACAGTGTACGAGGCTGTATTGAAGTTGATCGGACTCTGCGTAGTCGCTTCGGTGAGATCATTCCAGTTGAGTGTGCCCGTCAGACCGCCGCTGGAGTTGGCGGTGAACACTCCCACGACCTGTAGCGATCCTCCATTCTTCTCTTCGCCAGCCGCGCCAAAAACGTAGCTTGTACCCGGGGCAAACGTTCCGGGACTGGTTGTTTGACCTAGAGCCGTTCCACCCATTACACCCTGGAATTGATCGCCACCGATTTCGATGAGACGAATATGAGCGGCGTCCACAATGTAGCCATCCAGGTTGATTGATTGAAAAGCTGAGGTCGTGCCAGGAGTCAATTGAAATTGGACGCGGCCGAATTGATCAGGACCGGTCACCGCGGTCGCTGCCAACGGCTGAGTGGGAGAAAACATGAAGTCATCGTTGATATCTAAAACGCTGCTTGCTGGCACGATTTCGCTCTGATTGATGTCTAGTATCCCGCCGATTCCGGCGGGCTGGCCGTTTGAATCCACGCCGAAAATAGTGAATGCATATCCGCCCGACGGCGCGGCCGGACTGGTTTGCAGATCGAGGGTTCCGCTCCCGATGGAACCGTTGAGTTCGGTGAGCAGCACTCGTGAGTTGGTAACCGAGTTGGTAATGATGACACCATCGATAGTTTCGACGCCGGCAACGCCGACCCTGCCGTCGTTCGTGCTAAGAGTGATCTGTAGATTGCCGTCGGGAGTGGTCGTGTAACTGCCCCCAGTAATCAGAGCCTGTACAGGTGCATACTGCCCAGCATTTTGATCGAAAGCGTAATTGATATAGTCTTGCTCGCCGCCGGTGATTGCGCCATCGTGAGCGACGATGACGCCGGATACGAAATTAACTGCGGGCCCAACTGGCCCCGACAACTGAAACACGTAGGTGCCATTCGCGAGCGTGGAAGCCGCCTGGATGATCGTGATGTTGGCGGAAGCTGACTTCGTAGGATCGGTGATCGAAGTTGCGGTGACGGTCACGCTGTTGCCGGAAGGAATTGTGGAAGGTGCAGTGTAATTGGTCGCGCCCTCGCTGCTGGTCGCGGTGGGGTTGAACGTGCCACAGGCCGCGCTGGCACAAGCGACCGTCCACTTTACTTGGGGATTCGCAGACACGTCATTCGTAATCTGTGTACGGAGCGGCACCGTTGCATTGACTTGCAAAAACGCCGGCGGCACTCCCAAGAGTGAAATCGTAATCGGCTGCGGAGGCGTGATCTTGATCGACGCCGAGATGGATTGCGAAGTACTTCCGACCAGGGTGGCCGTAATGGTCACAGTAGCGCCGGAAGGTATGACTGAAGGGGCAATGTAATTAGTGGTGCCGCCGCTGGTCGTTTGACTGACGCTGAACGAGCCGCAAGCGCCTGCGCTGTCGCATTTGGCCGACCATACGATCAGGGCATTGGAGGAAAAGTTGGTAACGGCGGCACTAAGCGCGGTGGTAGCGTTAATCGCCAGTGCGGCGGGCGGTGTAATCACAAATAAGAGGGAAGTGGGCTGGGAGGATATTGGCGGCAGCGTAAAGGTCTGAAAGTTCTGGGGATTGCCACATGCTACTAAAGCGGCAATCATGCCAATTCCGATTAGAAAAACCGTCCGGCGACATCTCATTCGGCCCATCCCCTCCACGGAAATCAGCCTACCAGATGCTCTGACGAATTCAACCCGAAATCCCACGATAGGTTCTGCGCCACGCTCCATCTCGCTCGTAAAGTTTTGTGAGGGCTTGGGCAGCTTGGCCGGATGCGAAAATCGCAATGTATAATCAACCTTCTAAAAACGCGCAGAGGAGTCTAGTCGAATGTTGGCCTCACTGGTCACAGGCGGAGCTGGCTTCATGGGGTCCCATGTCGCCGAGCACTTGCTAAGAATGGGACACAAAGTAGTTGTTCTCGACGATCTCAGTGGAGGGTTTTCGGAGAACGTCCCCAACGACGCCGTCTTCGTGCAAGGATCGATTCTTGATAACCGGCTGGTAGACGATCTCTTCCGGAGGCACTCTTTTGCCTACGTCTATCACCTTGCCGCCTACGCCGCGGAGGGACTCAGCCATTTTATTAAACGCTTCAATTACAGCAATAATCTGATCGGCTCAGTGAACTTGATTAATGCCGCTGTGAATTACGGCGTCAAGTGTTTTGTCTTCACGTCGTCAATTGCGGTCTATGGCGCAGGCCAAGTTCCAATGCGAGAAGACACAATACCGATTCCCGAGGACTCCTACGGCATTTCGAAACTCGCGGTCGAGCAGGAACTAAGGGTCACGCACGAGATGTTCGGTCTCAACTACGTCGTCTTCCGGCCGCACAACGTGTACGGAGAGCGACAGAACATCGGTGATCGCTATCGCAACGTGGTGGGGATTTTTATGAACCAGTTGCTGCAGGGGAAACCCCTGACCGTATTCGGCGACGGTACGCAGCAACGCGCATTCACCCATATCAACGACGTAGCTCCCGTTATCGCAAGTTGCGTGGAGCATACCGCGGCTATGAATCAAATTTTCAACGTTGGCGCTGATGTCCCGCACTCGGTGAAACACCTCGCGACCGTCGTGGCAGCTGCGATGAGAAAGCCCTGCAAGATCGAGCATCTGGACGCGCGAAATGAGGTGAAGATCGCGTTTTCCGATCACTCCAAAGCCGAGGCGGTGTTTGGCAAGAGGGAGAAGGTTTCGCTCGAGGCAGGAGTGGGGATGATGGCGGATTGGGTCGAAAAAAATGGAGCCCGGGAGAGTTCAACCTTCGATGCCATTGAGATTGAGCGCAACTTGCCGCCGAGTTGGGCACTTCGGGCGAAGGTCAGTGGCTAGCGGGGATTGCAAACCCTGAGCCGAGGCGGTTAGTAGGCGTTCTTGCTGGTGAAGATTCGTACCACGGTCATGGTGATGATCTGCAAATCGAACGTCAGACTCCAGTTTCGAAGGTAGTAGAGATCGTACTCCACGCGCTTTGCGATCGAAGTGTCCCCGCGCCAGCCGTTCACCTGGGCCCAACCAGTAATCCCAGCCTTAAACATGTGGCGTGAGTTGTAGCGATCGAATTCCTCGAGAAAGCGCTCGACAAAAAACGGACGCTCGGGACGAGGCCCAACGATGCTCATGTCACCTTTTATGACGTTGAGAAACTGAGGCAGTTCGTCGAGGTTAGTCTTGCGCAAGAAGGTTCCCACCAGGGTCCGCCGCGGGTCGTTATCGCAGGTCCAGCGCGTATCGCCTTCCTCGCGGCTTCCCACTCTCATGGTGCGGAATTTGAGCATGCGGAAGACCCGCCCGTTGAGCCCGACACGATCCTGAGCAAAAAAGATTGGGCCCCGGCTCGTGAGCTTGATGGCCGCAGCGATAAGCAGCGTGATTGGCAGCGTCAGCAGCAGGACCAAAATCGAAAATGCCATGTCAAAAATGCGCTTTTGAAAAAGATAAGGACCGGTCTCCGCCAGAGTCGGGCGGAGATCGAGCATGTGGATCCCTCCCAAGTCGATCAAACGGTCGCGAAGCACGACTCCTTCGCCCAGGTCGATCACGACACGGGTGGGGACGCAAAGCTTCTCCAGAGCGGGAGCGATCTTCTGAACATCGCTCAGACGCGCTGCCGGCAGCGCAATAATGATGTCGTTGATGGAGTTTCCGTTGGTGAAGGTTGGAATCTGATCTAACTCGTAGACCGGTCCCTCGACCGCAACCTCCTGGTCGGGAAGCCGCACGAAACCGACTACTCTGCAGGGCAACACTTCTCCGTGCAACAGCGATGTACCGACCCTGCGCGCGAAGCGGTCCGTGCCCACCACCAGAATCTTTACTTCATTTCTGCCGCTCTCGCGCAAAAATTCCAGAACCACCCGGAATACGATCCGGGCGATGGTTGCTAGAACGAAGAGAGCGACTGCGCTAATCCCGATAACTACGCGCGAGTAACTGGCTTGCCGGTACAAAAAACCTGCGGCCATTACGACCGCATAGGTAAACGCCAACGCCTCGAGCAGTCGCCGGCTTTTTCCGCCGGGAGTGTAAAGCTGTTCCACATTCCACAGGCCAGATTCTTCAGCGGCAATTGCCCAGACGATGGTCGTGAGCAAGAGAATACCCCAATAGGAAGGCAGGCCCGCTTGCGGCGTTCCCGACAAAAAGAAGAATCCAAAACGAACTTTGATGGCAATGAAATAAGCGAAGGCAGGCAACAGCAAAGTCAAAATTCGCAAGTAGAAGCGTACATAGCTAAGGCGACTGCGAATCATACGATAGGGTTAGGCCTCCTCGGGAAGAGCAATTATTAATCCTTTGGCATCCCTTTTGTCTAGTCTATTCAAAGGCACCGTACGAACTGAGGTAACGCTTTAGAGCCAGCGGCAGAAATCGCTGGTTCAAACCGAGGAGCAGTCCTGCAGATTTGGCAAAGCTCTGTCCCACAACCGTATGGGTTTGATCGCTCGTTCTGTTCATGCGAGCCCGTGCAAACTGCTTGCCTAACAAGTTGTGAAAGTCCTGCCACATCGAAGAACGCGTTCCCGGAGCGTCCCAAATCTCTAATTCCTTTAACGTGTAGCCGATGTCAAAATAGCGCTTGAAAAGCTGGGTTGCACTGTAGTGATGTGAATGAAAGACCGGTGCCTCTGGCTCGTACACAATCTTCCATCCCGCATCGAGAATGCGTTTGGCGATCGCTAAATCCTCGAACATCTTCAGATCTTCGGGATAGGGCGCCGCCTCCCAAACGCTTCGCCGAAGAGCGCTATTGACGTCTGAAAAGTGATAAAAACGATATCCCAGTCCATTACGGTGAGCCGGATCCTTTACGATCCTTTTGTCGCCATAGATGGTGTCGAATGTGTCGCAACGCTCCATCGTGGACCCTGGTTTCGGCAGTTGCCGCCCGTACACCGCACCCACGCCGGGATCGCTAAAATTCGCAAGCATGCTGCGCAGCCAGCTATCGGAAGCGGGAATCGCATCTCCTGAAAGGTTGATCAGAATCGGTCCCTTTCCCAGGCTGGCGGCGTAATTCCGCGTCCGCGCATGATGAAACGCCTCTGCCGGAATCTGCTCGATCCGTATGGGGTAACCCCGGGCGATCTCCAAAGTTGCGTCCGTTGAACCAGAATCGATCAGCGTAACCTCGAACGATCCCACCCCCTTTTGCGAAAAAACGGCATCCAGGCACTCCCCGATGTTGCGTGCTTCGTTTTTCGTCAGAATCGAGATGGAACACTCAGTCATTGCGCCTCACCATAATTCGGTCCCACAAATTCCACGAGACTGTACCCGCGTCCCGCCAAGCCCAACCTCTATCATGTTTTTGGGATACCGCCCATTATACGCGATGGCACCTGTCGTTATTACCAGTGGGTGGCGAGACCGATTACGATGCGGGCCCGAGGCCCAGGGTTTGCACGTCCGTTCGCCCAAAAAGACGATGTACCTGGGGCCGACTCCGACACCCCACTCCTGGAACGAATGAAGAGTGATCGGCATGCGGAGAATTTACCAAACCCGCTAGTCGAGATGGTGGAACGTGGAGCAAAGGAAAGGCCCCGCTCTTCCGAGCGAGGCCTTTGATTTTGCTGACGGCCGATAGCTGATAGGCTCGCAGCTGGAGTTCCTTCGACTCGCGCAACGAACACGCTCGACTCAGGATGACTGCGGCGGGGCTCAGACGCCCCGCCAAGCGCAGTCACTTAATACATGTCGCCCATGCCGCCACCATGTCCGCCGCCCGGCATCGGAGCTTCCTTCTTTTCCGGAATCTCCGCGACCAGGGCTTCGGTGGTAAGCATCAACGACGCAATCGAGCCGGCATTGGTGAGTGCAGTGCGCACCACCTTTGTGGGATCGAGCACGCCCGCCTTCACCAGGTCCTCATAGTCGTTGGTCAGGGCGTTGAAGCCGTAGTTGGCGTCCTTAGAGTCGAGCACCTTGCCGAGCACGACCGCGCCTTCTTCGCCGGCGTTTTCGACGATCTGGCGTAGAGGCTCCTGCAGGGCTTTCCTCACGATGTTGACGCCGATCTGCTCGTCACCCTCGAGCTTCAGTTTGTCGAGAGCGGCGCCGCAACGGGCCAGTGCGACTCCGCCGCCAGGGACAATTCCTTCTTCCACGGCTGCGCGGGTGGCGTGCATGGCATCTTCGACACGGGCTTTCTTTTCCTTCATTTCGGTTTCGGTCGCGGCGCCGACTTTGATCACGGCTACGCCACCGACCAGCTTCGCCAACCGCTCCTGCAGTTTCTCGCGGTCGTAGTCGCTGGTGGTTTTATCGATCTGGCTGCGAATTTCTTTCACGCGGCCTTCGATCTCAGCGTGCTTGCCTTTGCCTTCGACCACGGTCGTGTTGTCCTTGTCGATGGTGATCTTCTTGGCTTGGCCAAGATCGCCGACCTGCACGTTTTCGAGCTTGATGCCGAGATCTTCCGTGATGGCCTTGCCGCCCGTGAGGATCGCGATATCCTGCAGCATCGCCTTGCGCCGATCGCCGAAGCCTGGAGCCTTAACGGCCGCGACTTGCAGCGTTCCACGCAGCTTGTTGACCACGAGCGTAGCCAGTGCTTCACCTTCAACGTCTTCCGCGATGATGAGCAACGGTTTGCCGCTCTTGGCAATCTGCTCGAGCAGCGGGAGAAGGTCCTTCATGGAGCTGATCTTCTTTTCGTTGATCAGGATGTACGCGTTCTCGAGCGCAACTTCCATCCGCTCGGGATCGGTAACGAAGTACGGAGAGAGATAGCCGCGGTCAAACTGCATTCCCTCGACCACTTCGAGCTGGGTTTCCAGGGTCTTCGATTCCTCGACCGTGATGACGCCGTCTTTGCCGACTTTCTTCATGGCTTCGGCAATGATGTGCCCAATGGTGTCATCGTTGTTCGCGCTGATGGTGCCGACCTGCGCGATCATTTCACCGCTGACGGGCTTGGAGAATTTGTCGAGCTCGCCTTTGGCGCGCTCACCGGTCTTCTTGTCGAAAACTCCGCAGACCAGCGAAACTGCCTTCTCGATGCCGCGCTTCATGGCCATCGGGTTGGCGCCAGCAGCAACCGTCTTCACGCCTTCACGATAAATTGCCTGGGCGAGAACCGTGGCGGTCGTGGTGCCGTCCCCGGCTACATCCGAGGTTTTGGACGCGACCTCGCGAACCATCTGGGCGCCCATGTTCTCGAGGCCGTCCTTCAGTTCGATTTCTTTTGCAACGGTGACGCCGTCCTTGGTAATGGTCGGCGAACCGAATTTCTTCTCGATAACAACATTGCGGCCCTTGGGGCCAAGTGTGACCTTTACAGCGTCGGCGAGAAGGTTGACGCCGCGCAGGATTGCCTGCCGCGACTCTTCTCCGTGTACGATTTGCTTTGCCATTGTTTGTTCTCCTAATAGGTTTCAAGAATTTCGTTTGTCATCCTGAGCAACGCGCTTCTTGCGCTGCGAAGGGTCCGAGGGAGCGACCGCGCGTCAGCCCGCGAAGCGGGGTGACAATAAAGCGCGACGCGACTTTCCTTATTTCTTTGCGCCAGCGAGTTCTTTCTTGGCCGAGCTGGATGCGCCAGTGAGGATGCCGAGAACTTCGTCTTCTTTCATGATGATGAAATCTTCGCCATCAATCTTGATCTCGGTGCCGGAATACTTGCCGAACAGGATGCGGTCGCCTTCTTTAACAGCGAGAGGGAAGGTTTTCCCTTCGTCGTTGGTGCGGCCTTTGCCGGTGGAAATGACTTCGCCTTCTTGCGGCTTGTCTTTGGCGCTGTCTGGGATAATGATGCCGCCTCGGGTGGTGGAAGCTTCTTCTACACGACGGACGAGAATGCGGTCATGTAGCGGGCTGAATTTCGCCATGGTTGCAACTCCTTTCAAGGTTGGGTAGAAAGTTTAGGTTACGTAACCCTATGACTGTTAATGGGATAGGACGAGCTGTTAGCACTCTCGCCTATTGAGTGCTAATTATAGGGATGTGAGTAGGGAGTTGTCAAGGGTGCGCGCGCAGTTTTGCCGAGCCTACTCCTCGAACCCAATACTCCCGATCTGGTCGCCGAACCGGGCCGGATTGATTTATTTGCTCAGGAGTTTGATGACGAGCTTGTCGATCTCCTCCATCTCGGATTCGAGGTGGGTGTTCGCCTCGTTATGAAGCGTCTTGACGTCACGCAGGTATGCACGGAGATTGTCCTTGACCTTCGGTTCAAGATTCTCTGGCATAGGGATGACAGGGAATCATAGCAGTCACAAGCTAGTTGAGCTCGGGATGGAACTCGTGCCGTCCCTGCGGGACTCGGTTCCATTTTTTCCGGCGTACCCTTCCGTCCTGGGCTATCGTATGCCGCCCCTCCGGGGCTGGAATCGGGTGATTCCATTCTGTGTCTTTTCCCAAGATTCAGTTTCTTTCGGGTGACGTGTTGAGTCGCAGTTCCGCAGTACTCAGAGACAAAGTCAAAAGCGCGTGGACGAGGGCGTCGGCGCTACACGGGCAATTCCAACTTCAAAGGCAAGATCAAAGGCGACGGACAGGAGTGTCCGTCCCATACGGGCTACCTCCAAGGGCTGAAATCCGGATTCTTGGCCCGTTTGCGGCACGACTGAAGTCGTGCCCTTCCCGATCCTACCGATGGTGAGGTTGATGGAAGAATCCGGGCTACTGCTTCTGTTCGGATTTCGGCTTCGCCAGAGAGCGTACGTAGTTGACGAGGTCCCAGTTTTCTTCGGGCTTGATGCGCGGGCCTTCGGCAGGCATATCCTGGTGGCCGTTCTTGATGATATAGAAGAGTTCGCCGTCGGTGCGGTCCTTCAACGTATTAGGATCGGTGAAGTCGGCGATCTTTAACTTCATGTCGGCGGCGAGGTCACCCTTGCCGTTGCCATCTTTGCCGTGGCACATCGCGCAATCGAGGCCCCACCATTTCTTGGCGCGGGCGAGAGACTCGGGCGAGGATTTCACCGGATTGGTCTGTTTGGCGTCTTCCGCTGGAATGGCAGCGTAGGAAGGTGGCGTTCCCTTCTGCGGAGTCTGCGTCTGTTGTGCGGTGAGTGCGGAAACTGAAGTAAGGGAGAAAAGAGCAAGGAAAAGAAATGTTGCGATTCTGGACATCGGAGCCTCCGATGAACGATGACGATCTGTTCAATGCTGATCATAGAGCGAGGAGTCGGAGGCCGCTGTGATCTGGATCACAGTAAACGCGGGGTTGGCCTCGCGACCTGCACGGAGCGCAATGATTCCAAGGATAAACTGAGCTGACAAGATAAACTGAGCTGGCTTGCAAAATCTGCACGGGTGGGGCAACCTCGAAGAGCATGTCTCGAACGAACAGATTTTTCCTTTCCTTCTCTTCGATGATTTTTCTCTTGATCGTTTCCGCTGGAACGGTTTGGTCGCAGGCCGAGCCGGAAGAGGGTGGGCACGAGGTGCAAGTGTGGGCCGGCGGCGGCCACTCGGTCCCCGGCGGTACGCAGAATACGAAAGCCTTCAATGCAGGGCTGCGCTATGGGTGGGTGATTACCGGGCCGCATTGGCCCGGATTTTTGCGCGGACGTTTCGAGTACACAGTGGATGCGGTGCCGGTTTACCTGATCTTTCAGCCCGCAAATACGGCGTACGCGGCGGGATTCGACCCGCTGGGTCTGAAGTGGAATTTCGAGCGGCACGGAAAGTTCTCGCCATATTTTCAGCTGAGCGGCGGAGTGCTGTTCAGCTTTCACGACATTCCTACTTTCACCAATACCGTAAACTTCAGTCCCAGCGCCGCCTTGGGCACGCACATTCTAGGTGAGAAATATAACTGGAGCATCGAGGCTCGGTATCTGCATATTTCGAATGCGGGGCTGGGAATGTTCAACCCAGGGCTGAACACGGTGCAGGTGCGATTGGGAGTGGGAAGATTTTGGAAGAAGTGACCGGCGAGAAACGCCGGAGGGACTCTAAGTTAATCAAGGACGAAGGACACGAAGTTTCACGAAGGCACCTCTGGGTACAGAGTGAGTCTGGGGATCGGCTGGTAGGGACCAACAACGTCAACGAGTGCAATGGCGACTAGGAACCCGCTTCAGTATCTAGTTCCGGGAAGGCAGGGCATAGTATGCGGTGCGTGCCTGAATCTTGTAGCTTTTGTTTTTGGCGTGGATTTCGACTTTACGAAGGGTGCCGTCGAGGGGGGTGTTCGTTGGCGTATAGCCGATGCTGTACTGGTTGCGCAACTCGTTGGCGATCTGATTGAAAGCATCTTTCAATTTGTCCGACTTGTTTCCCACTACGATGACGCGCCCACCAGTCTCCTCGGTGAGCTTCGTCATCTTGCCTTTGCCGGAATATTCGCCAGAACCGTAGAATTTGCGGTCGGCGCAGAGCAGCACGTAAATGATGCTGCCGGATTTCTGCGCCGCCTCAATCGCATCTGTGATCCTCATCTGGCTGCCTTGATCTTCGCCGTCCGTAAGCAGAATCATCGCCTTGCGCCCGACCTGCTGGGACAATTCATCATTTGAGGCTAGGTAGACGGCGTCGTAGAGCAGCGTGCCGCGGAGTACAACGGCAGCGTTGCCTCCCGGGTATGGAGCGCCGGCTATCCGGCCCCCGCTAATGTCGATGCGCGCTCTATCCAGCGCAGTTTTCAGAACATCCACGGAATTGGTGAAGTCCTGCAGCAGATTCACGTTCACATCGAAGCTGATGGCGAAAGCGAGGTCCTGATCGCGCAAGATTTCATTGAGGAATTCGCCACCGACTTTCTTTTCCATCTGGAGCACGCGCTCCTGGCTGCCGCTGGAATCAATCAGGATTCCGAGTGTAAGCGGCAGGTTGGACTCAGCCGCGAAGTACTTGATGGTCTGCGGATTGCCGTCCTCCAGGATCTCGAGATCGTCTTTGGTAAGGCTGCGGATCAGCGCGCCCTTCTTGTTTTTGACATTGAAGAAGAGCTGGACCACATTGACGTTGACCTTCAGGGTTTCGACGGACTGATCTTGATCTTCACTCTGGCTTTGCGTCTGGCCGGTGGGCAGAGCCAGTTGTTGTCCCTCAGCGGGTGGAAATCCGACAAGCATGCCCAGAAGGAATAGTGCGCCGAAGATCTGAAGGAGGCGAGCTTTGCCCATCAAGGTATTTTCCCGCTTTTTACTGCCAGCAGCTTGGCGCAATCGCGATTCAATTGCAGCCTGCGCAACTAACCGGTACTTCCACGCGTGATTCGCTAGCGGTGCGTAGTGCTTCCACCTGCGGTCTGGGGATCCTTACCCCGGTATCTGCATTCAGCCAAAGTTCGCGCAGCTGATAGTGCCGGTTTTCTTGGAGAAAAATCAGGCGCGTGGTGCCCGGATGGGAAGCTGTGCTGATCGGCCCCGTCGCAAACTTGAGCGATGCTCGCCCGCGGGTGGCTTGCAGGCGGAAGGTTCGATTTCCCAGGGGCTTGACTATGTAATGGCCGGCAGGGAACATGGCTTGCCCGATCATGAAATCAAAGGGAACTTCCACCGTTATTTTCGGAGGAGCTTGCCCGTTGGGCTGCGCGACTAGCCACGGGACTGCGAGAATCAGAGCAAGAGCAACGCAGGACGCGAAAGTGGCCGATCTCATCAATGTCTCCTCGTTAATTGTCCGCGAAAAGGTAGGATTCCTTGAGGGTTCCCACACGGCGGAAGGGACCTGCCTTGCGAGCAGGTCCCTAAAAAGTGTGGGTGGACCGGCTACTCCGCTCCGATCTCAATGTAGTCGCCAGCTTTCGATCCGTCTTTCGACACAAGGGTCTGTTTCACTTTCGACTGGGGAACTTCCCAACCGGAATTGTCGGTCCGGACTTTAACCAAGGAATAAGTCCCCCCCGCCAGCAGGAAAACCAAGCTTGGACGATGTGAATTTTGCGTTGATTCGGCAAGGTGGGCAAGCATGCTTGCACCATCGTGGTCGTTGGAAATGTACCAAGCACAGTCCGATATAGGTAAACGCGCAACTCTGTAGTGCCCGGCGGGCAGAGACTTGCCTGCGGCCACGAAATTGAATGGAATGTCTACCCGCATTGCAGTCTGGCCTACAACCGGAAGGCAAGCCGCCACGAGCAGGGCAAAAAACACGCTGACTTTGTACAACTTCATTACTGAATTCTCCCCGTTTTACAAATTTTTGCACCGTGTCGCCGGTGCCAATTTGTGGATACTACGGAGAAGAAACGTTACGGACCAGATTACGTCCGACCGCCATTTGGTAATGATGGGAAAACCACACAGCATCAGTTGCATTTGATTCCGTTAATGAAAATGAGGCAGTGATCGCGCTCATTGAAAATTAGGCGGTGTCGCTGATACCCAGCCCAAGGACACTACCGATTCGGCTGAGAGCCTTGCCTCGGCCACTCCAGCCCAGATATTCTTCTGACCTATGTCTACGCTAGTGGAGTGTGTGCCGAATTTTTCCGAGGGATGCGACAAGGCGAAGGTCGACGCCATTATTGCCGCGATGAAGATGGATGGAGTCTACCTGCTCGACCGTGAGATGGATGCGGACCACAACCGGAGTGTGATTACGCTGGTGGGTGAGCGCGAGGCGATTCAGGAGGCGGCGATTCGCGGCGTGGGGAAGGCCGCGGAGTTGATCGACCTATGTGTGCACAAGGGAGCGCATCCGAGAATGGGCGCGGCCGATGTGGTGCCGTTTATTCCGATCGATGGCGTGACCATTGAAGATTGCGTCGCGATGGCGCGGCAAGTCGGAGCGGAGATCTGGAAGCGGTATCAAATTCCGGTTTATTTATATGAGGCGGCGGCGACGACTCCGGAACGGCAGAATCTGGAGAACATCCGGCGTGGACAGTTTGAGGGCATACGTGCCGAGATTGCGACCAATGCGGCACGGAAGCCGGACTTTGGCGAAGCGAGAGTGCATCCCACGGCGGGCGCGACGGTGGTGGGCGCGCGCAAGTTCTTAATCGCTTACAACGTTTTCTTGAACACGCCGGATGTGGAGATCGCGAAGAAGATTGCCAAGGCCGTGCGGTTTTCGAGCGGCGGCATGCGGTTCGTGAAGGGCGCCGGATTTCTGGTTCGCGGGCTGGCACAGGTTTCGATGAATCTCACGGATTTTGAGCAGACTCCGGTGCATCGCGTTTTTGAAGTGGTGAAGCGCGAAGCGGCGCGATACGGAGTGATGCCGGTATCGAGTGAGATCGTGGGGCTGATTCCAAAGAAAGCGCTGGAGCAGGCTGCCGAGTGGTTTCTTCAGGTGGAGAATTTTGATTCGTCGTTGATTTTGGAGAACCGTCTGGCGGCAGTGATGAGCGGCAAGGCTACGGTTGGAGGCTTGCGCGCGGGAGTGGAGCCCTTCGTCGAACAGCTAGCCGCGCCTACTGCTACTCCCGGCGGGGGCAGTGCGGCGGCGGCGGCGGGCGCGATGGCCGCCGGATTGGCGACCATGGTGGCCTCGATGTCACGGGGCAAAAAGGCGTATCTGCAATATGAAGCGCCACTGAGCGCGGCGATCGGGAGGTTGGGTACGCTGCGGGAGGAGCTAAAAGCCGCTGTCGACGCGGATGCCGCGGCTTACGACGCGGTGATGAAGGCGTACAAGCAGGCTAAGGCGGATCCAGCCGCCGAAGCCGTGATCGATGCGAGTGTGAAGTTAGCCACCGGCGTTCCGCTCGGCGTGGCCGAGAAAGCAAATGAAGTGGCAGAGATTACTCACAGTTTATTCGGCATCAGCAATCCGAATATGAAGTCAGATCTGACCACAGCGGAAGCGCTGGCGCGCGCCGCGATTACCGGCGCGCTAGCCAACGTGGAAATCAACCTGGGCTCGTTGAAGGATCAGGATTTCGCCGCGGAAGTACGAAGGAGAGCGGCGGGGCTGAAGGTTTGAAGGTCGAGCTGTTCAGATCAGCCCGACCCCGCCAGAAACAACATCCTACCCCTTCCGTGATTACTGCGGCTTCTCTTTATCTTTCGGTGGTTGCTTTTCCTTGGGCTGCTCCTTCTTAGCCGGCGGAACGTTCGGCTTAGCCGGGGCCGCGTGTTGCGCCGGTTTTGCTGGTGGTGCGGTGGCGGGCTTGGCTTCAGGTTTCGGGGCCGGCTTGTTCGGAGCGGCAGCCGGTTTTGCGGGTTGCGGATGAGCAGCCGGTGCTGATGGTTGAGCGTGCCGCTCCGGAGCCGGCGGAGCAGGCTTGGGCGCCGGTTGTCCGGGTTTGGCTGGCTGTGCTGGCCGAGCTTCATTCCTCATCGGCTCAGCAGGCCTTCCGGGCGCAGGAGTGGGCTGCGGACGATTAGGCTGCGCGTTATTAGGCTGCGCGGGAGCAGCCGCTCGTGTGGGTGCAGGAGCGCGCGCGGGAATCACGGGAGCGATTGGTTTGCCCGCAGGGATTGGCTGCGCCGCCGCAACCACGGCCGGTTTTCCGTGGTTGACCGAGGCGAATTGCTGACGGTTCTGTGCTGCGGCTTGCCGCGCCTGCAACTGGGTGGTCATGGGAGGAATGCGCTGTTCGTGGATCGCGGCAACTTCCGTGGGCAAAGGTCGGCGAGTGACGCCACCAGGGCCGTTGAAGCTGGCGCGGCTATTCGTGACGTTGACGGTGGTGTTGTTGATGATGACGGTATTCGTCACTGTGCGGTTATACACCTGGACATTGGTGACATTGGTTACGTTGTTGACGGAGCGGTTGTAGTTGAAATGATCTCCGTTCCAGTAGCCGCCCTGATAGCCGGCGCCAACGTAGCCGAATCCATAATTAACGCCGCCGTAATAGCCGATGTGCCTTCCCCAAAATCCGTAGTGGTAGCGATATCTTCCGCCCACATATCCCCAGTAGCCCGGAGTCCACAGATAACCCACCTCGGGTGGCCGCGCCCATGCGCCCGGGACCCAGTAATAGCCTTGCGGAGCATAGCTCCAATATCCCGGTGTCCAGAGGTAGCCATCACCCGGGCAATCGGGCTGAGAATATTCTGGCAGCTCGGGTGGGGCGGCGGAGGCTTCCAGCGCGGGCTGTCCGTAGCTTGAGTCCTCGTCATCGTAATTGTCGTTATCGTAGTCCTGTTCGTGATCACGATGAGCACGGTGGCGCTCGGGCTGGTCGCTCGTTTGGGGCGGCGGTGCCTGGGAATCGGCCACCTGTGTATCGCTCGCCGGAGCCAGATTGGCTGCCGCTGCCGGATCCTGTTGCGCGGGCTGCGATTGATCGGGCTGGGTCGGCTGGGTTTGGGCGGTGTTCGGATTTTGGTTATTGCACGCAACGCCAAAGCTCAGTGAAATGGATGCGGCCAGGAGAACAAGAAAAGATGCTTTGCCGGATTTGTTCATATATTTTTCCCGGGGAAATTGGATGCAAAGTTTCAGCACAAGGTTATGGAGATAATAGTTTCAGCGGCAAGTTCGATGACCCGTCATCAGAAGTTGCGGGCAATCACGAACCCGTCGCGCAGGAACAGGGCTTTGAAAGATTGTTGTTGAACACCTTGCCACTACGACAGACACTCTGTCAAATGTAATTATGAGATTGGTTCTAGAAGCCATCGCATAAATAGTCCGGAGCAGCAGGTCGAGATCCCTCAGGGGCTAAAGCCCTCGTCTTTATTGGCTCTGGACGGCACGACTGAATGTCGTGCCCTTCCCGAACCCATTTATGAGATGGCTGATGGCTTCTAATCTCCTGCGCTTGTCTCCGGGGCGGCCTCCGGTCTAAATCGAGAGTCCCACCAGGCTGCGAATCCTTGCTTAGCAAGGTTAAAGATCGTTGCACGATTCTCCGAGATGACTTTCAACCAGGCAAAGCGGCCCAGCATGGGGAAATAAATTCCGCGGAAGCATAGGCGTGCAAGAAAAATATTCACGCGATAGCCCAGCGGCTGGTCATCAAGTGCCGCGACAGCATGAGCAAGGGCTTCCGGGTTGTAGGAATGAGACCACCCATAATTCACTTCAGCATGAGCTTCATCGATGGTCATCTTCAGCGGAGTGTGTGCCATGGTGAAGGCGATGAATTCCTGCCAGTGCTTGGGCCGAGTTAAGCGGCCAGCTACATCGAGACGCTTGTAGAGCGGAGTTCCGGGCAAAGGTGTGAGCAAGCCAAAAATCGGCAGGCCTGGTGGCCAGGTTCGCACCTGCTCGAGCGTGCGCTCGGCAGCGCCGACGGTGTCGTTATCCATGCCGAAGATGAAGGAGGTGATGGCGTAGACGTTGCGCTGGGCGAGACGTTTCAGAACTGCGGCGTACTCCTCAGGCTTGTTGAATCCCTTGTTGACGTCTTTCAAATTCGCGGGATCGATCGACTCCATGCCGATGAAGATCCACTTGCCCCCGGAAGCGGAAATCAGGTCGACGAGCTCTTGATCGCGCAGCAGGTTGGCGCTGATTTGCGCAACCCAATGCACTTGCGCGCCGGCGGCGATGATGTCGCGCAGCAAGGACTTTGTGCGCTTGAGATTGATGGCGAAATTGTCGTCGATGAAGAAGACGGCGAATTGTCCACGCTCTCTCCGGCCGCGCGCCTTGAGCATTAACAGTTCATTGACGACGCTTTCGTTGGTGCGAAAACGGATGGAGTCGCCGAAGAATCCAGTAACGGTGCAAAACTCGCAGCCGTAGGGACAGCCTCGTCCGGACTCGACGGGAATGATGCGGAAGGTTCCCCAGCCCGCACCGATTTTCTGCAGCCATCGCTTTGCCACCTTGGGCACAAGGTTAAATTGCTTGAGATCGATGGTGTCCCAGGGAATTATGGGATACGGCCTGAGCGAAGGCTTTAGCTCTTTGCCAGCGGCATCGACCGGTGCGTAAATATCCTTCAACTCGCCGCGGGCCGCATCTTCCACGATTCGCGGCCAGGTGTTATCGGCTTCGCCGAGAGCGACCGCATCGGCGTGGCGAGATCCGCCGTCGCGGCCCAGGGCTTCATCCGCCATTTCCGTGACGTGAGGTCCGCCCATCACTACGGGCACGCCCGCAGCGCGCACGGCATCGGCCATTCGATACGCTTTGGCGATCATGCGAGTCATGGCGCCAATGCCGACCAGGTCAATCTTCTCTTCGCGCACATAGCGGGCAATTCCGGCCTCGTCCATCGGCTGTGCGTTGCCATCGATCAGCACAACTTTATGCTCCGCGGGGGTTAGAGACTGGAGAAGGAACATCCAGAGATGAGGCATGAAATTACGCGTAACCCCGTTGTCGGGGTTGTAGAGTAGGATTTTCAATATGTCCCTGATTTCTCTGGCGCCCGAAGAGGTGAGAGCGCCTGGGTGCGGTAGCGAACCAAGTCACTATACTCTACTTCCGGTCGCCGGGGAGGTAGTTCTCCGGGCCGAGGGACACAGATGGTCCCAAATTGGTTACAGGACTAGCACTTTCGGATTTGGCGTTGGGCAATGCCGGTGGCTTAGAATAAGAGCACCGCGGTTGACGGGAAACTGCTACAACGCATCTAACGTGCAAGGTGCTGATTATTTTCCGTTCATTATCTAGAAATCCGGGTCCAGGAATCCGGTTGTGAATTTCGTTCAGGAATCAGTTCAGCAAAATATTATGAGGACCGAGGTTGTTATGAAAACTGTGAAGGCTTGTCTGATTGCGGGAGTGGTGGCTATTGCTTGCGCGGGCATCGCCAATGCCATGCCGCTGAATTCGTCGGCGCGCGCCGTGGTTCCTGCGGAAGTGCAGCAATTGATTTCGGTGGATTACCGCTCGCTGAAGGATTCGCCGACTGCGATGCAATTAAAGCAGCAGGTGCTGCCGGACAATCTGAAGCAGTTTGAGGAGGCGTTGAAGGGGGTGGGGATCGATCCCTATAAGGATGTCGATTCGCTCGCCTTTGCCGCGTTCCGCACTGAAAAGAGCGGGACAAAGACAATTGGCGTGGCCGCGGGACCCTTCGCCATGAAGACCGTCATAAAGAAGCTGACCGTGCAAAAGATTAAGCCGACAAAGTATCACCTGGCGAGTATTTATCCCATGGACGGCGGCATGGTGATGACTTTTCTGGATGACAGCACGCTGCTGTTCGGCGAGATGTCGGCGGTAAAGCTCGCCCTGGATACGCGCGACGGGCAAATTCTGAACATCGATTCAAACTCCACGATGTCCGACATGATGTCAGACGTTGATTCCGGGCCAGTGTGGAGCATTCTGGATCAGCAGGGAACGCAGAATGTGATGCGGTCTGCGCTGGGCGACGCCGCGAAGGTTGCTGACTACGACACAATCAAAAAGCGGTTGCTCGGTTCGCGCTACACCCTCAGCTTTGCGAGCGGCGTGAACTTCGATCTCACTGTGGTTACATCCGATTCGATTAGCGCGGCTACGCTGTCATCCTTGGTGAAGGCGGGACTGCTTTACAAGAAGATGAGTGCCAGTGCCTCGGAAAAAATCGCTCTCGATAACAGCAGTGTCGAGTCTGACGGGTCGAATGTGCAGTATCACTTCAAAGCCAGCGATCAGCAGTTCCAGTCACTGATGCACTCGGAACTCTTCGCGGCAGTGGCGCACTGACAAATCGGTTTACCGCGGAGGCACTGAGGCACGGAGAAAACCGGGCCTTGGTGCTTTTGTTTCTGAAGCAGAATTTCTCAGTGTTTCAGTGATGAAAGCGCTTGTGAGTTCATTTTGGATTTCGCGCGGCGCGCTTTTCCTTCGCCCAGCCTTCTTTTACGATCTGCTGTGCGCGGCCGATTGCGAGCGAGTCTTCGGGAACGTTTGTCGTGATGCAGGATGCCGCGCCGACGTATGCGCCTTTGCCCACGCGCACCGGGGCGACCAGAGTGCTGTCGCTGCCGATGAAAGCTCCATCTTCGATGACGGTGGTGTTTTTCTGAACTCCGTCGTAGTTGCAGGTAATGGTTCCGGCGCCGATGTTGACGCCTGCTCCAATTTCGGCGTCGCCTAGATAGGTGAGATGGTTGGCCTTTGATCCCTTGCCCAGCTTGATCTTCTTGGTTTCGACAAAATTGCCCACGTGCGCGCCTTCTCCGATAACGCTGCCTGGCCGCAGATGGGAATAAGGACCGATAACCGCGCGCGACCCGATGCCGGCTCCCTCAAGAATGCTGCCGTTGCGAATAAGGACTCCGTCGGCAATCGCGGAATCGCGAATTACAGAGTAGGAGCGAATGCGGCAGTCGGAGCCGATGCGCGTTTTGCCCAAGATCTGGACGAACGGTTCGATCACCGTATCAGGGGAGACGTCGACATCGTCATCGATCACGCAACTTGCAGGAAAGAAAATGGTGACGCCCTCGGTCATCAGCGCATGGCACTTTCGCATGCGCATCTGATAGTCGATGAAAGAGAGTTCGATGCGGGTATTGGCGCCAAGAACCTCAGTGGAGTTTAGGGTTTTCCAGACAACAACGCGCTGCCCCGCTCTGCGCAGGACCTCAGCCATATCCGTGAGGTAGTACTCTCCGTGGGGATTTGCGGTGGAGAGTTTCTCGATGTTCGAGAACAATTGCGGCGCGGCGAAGACGTAGAAGCCGGCATTGATCTCACGAATCTTCTTCTGTGCGGCGCTGGCGGATTTTTCTTCGACGATGGCCCGAACTTCCGCGCTGCCAGCGCTCTTTCTGAGGACGCGACCGTAGCCGGTTGGGTCACTAAGATCGGCGCTTAGCAAGGTCATCGCCGCTTGCTCGTCCAGGTGGAAATTGAGCAGGGACGCGACAGTTTGCGGTGTGATCTGTGGCGCGTCTCCAGACAGAACGATAACGTGGTCATACGAGTCGAGTGCCTGCCGAGCGACCATGAGAGCGTGGCCCGTCCCGCGCTGCTCCGATTGCAAAATAAAATTGATTCCAGTGTTTTCGACTGCGGCGCGGACGCGGTCGGCCTCATTACCGATGATAGCGAAGACATCGTTGGGAGAAACCACGCGCGTTGCGGCGGCGATGACATGCGCAAGCAGAGTTTTGCCGCCAACTTCATGCAAAACTTTCGGAAGTTTCGACTTCAGCCGCGTCCCTTTACCTGCGGCCATAATGGCGATGGCAACGCGGGGAGAATTCAACTTAGGATGGCCTACTTCAGGGGAAACTCGGCCAGCAGAAGATTTTGAAAGCGGGTCTGAGTTCGTGGATTTCTTCATTTTCCCCACTATACCTTGCCCACGAACGCAACAGAAAGCAGGAAGATACGAGTCGGGTACGACTGGCTATTTTCCTGTTCCGCGTAATAGAATCCATCGGCCAGAGTCCGACTCGGTTAGATCGGACAGTCTGAGGCGGACAGAGAAAGAAATGCCAAAATACGTTATTGAGCGCGAAATTCCAAACGCGGGAAGTTTAACCCCGGAACAAGTGCAGGCAATTTCGCGAAAGTCTTGTGGCGTACTGAAGAACCTTGGTCCACAGATTCAGTGGGTCGAGAGTTTTGTTACTCAAGACAAAATTTATTGCGTCTACATCGCTCCCAACGAAGCGATGGTACGGGAGCACGCGAAGCAGGGTGGCTTTCCCGCGAATCGGGTTTCCGAAGTGAAACGGATGATTGACCCGACTACCGCGGAAGCTTGATCGCCAGGTTTGATCGCTAGGTTGGTTACAGACCGAGTCCCCCATCCACCGCGAGTATCTGACCGGTGATGAACTGCGGCGCGGTGGCGAAGAAGAGAACGGCCGAAGCAATTTCGTCTCCGCTGCCATTTCGCAGCATGGGCGTCCGCTTGGCCATACGCTTCAGGAACCCAGCCCCATACTTCTCGTCGCCGAGATCGATCACCCCGGGAGCGACTGCGTTGACGGCAATTTCCGGGGCCAAAGCCATTGCCATGACTTTGGTCAGCATATGGAGGGCGGCTTTGGAGGAACAGTAATGTGCGTGCGTGGGCCACGGACGCAGGCCGCCGAGCGAACCCATGTGTATGATTTTGCCTTCGATCTTCTCCGACGGCTTCGATCGCGGGCGCTTTCGTCGCATCCACTTTAAGGCTTCGCGTGAAACCAGAAAGGGCCCACGCGTGTTGGACGCGAACATCGCATCCCACTGGCGCGTGGTCAGGCGCTCGAAGTCAACGTCGGCATAGATCGCGGCGTTGTTGACCAAAACGTCGATGCAGCCCAGTTCGCGTCCGGCATCTTTCATCATCGATTTAACGCTGGCTTCGTCGGTGACGTCGCAATGCAGGGCGAAGGCGCGCACACCCAAGCTTGAGAGATCGACCACGGTGTGCTGCGCCTCGCGGGCGGAATTGCGAAAGGTGATGGCAACATCGGCGCCAGCCCGGGCGAGAGCTAACGCGGAAGCGCGTCCAAGACGCTTGGCGCCGCCGGTGATGAGGCAGGTTTTGCCGCGCAGAGGCTTGTATTCGGGATCGAGCATTTCCGGATTTTACTCCCGCCACCAAGCGGGACCTTCGTGCGGACTTTCGCGCCTCTTTTTTCTTGCCAGAGGGAGTAGCGTTGGCGCTACAATCCCCCCGTGCCAGAATCCCCCAAAGTGGTGGTTTACTCGCGGAAAGGATGCCATCTTTGCGAGCTCGTGAAGGAGAGCCTCTCCAAGCTTTCCCGCCGCGGCGGATTCACGTGGCAGGAGGTCGACGTCGATAGCGATAATGAACTGCGGCGGCAGTTTAATGATGAAGTCCCTGTTGTGTTCATCGACGGGCGAAAAGCCTTCAAGTACCGCATGGACGAGCAGGAGTTTCTGCGTAAGTTGGCCAGCTAGCCCCGGCACCACCGATGATGAATCTTCACTGCTACTAGTAAAGAGTCGCGCTTCGCGCGACCGGACAGCCGCGGGCGGCTGTTCCCGTTCAGAATGATTGTTGACACTCGATAGAGTGTCGAAATGCAAGTTCGCAATGGAGAACTTCCCCGTGCGCGCCAGCTGGCGCGCGCGGGGAAAGAACTGAGCCGCGAGGCCCGGGCCC